>Ga0265301_10001665_pt1 | contig 28295 bp, 20 predicted proteins | sample AusTroGonzalo_MG_2_FD_193488 | JGI IMG/M metagenome (GOLD analysis project Ga0265301, IMG submission 193488) | Bovine rumen microbial communities from tropical cattle in Woodstock, Queensland, Australia - Gonzalo_04 | ecosystem: Host-associated > Mammals > Digestive system > Stomach > Rumen ... | reverse complement strand
CCCATGAGGCGGGAGAACGGGTCGGCCTGTTTTTCGGGCCGGATGACATCCATGTGATGCATAAGGAAGTGGCTGAAGCATGAAATCCTTTTTCAGAATGAGCTACCCCTACATCCTGTGGATCATCGTGTTCATCGTCGCGCCGATGTTCATGATCCTGCTCTACGCGGTGACCCGCACGGGCAACGAAACACTCACTTTCACCTTTACGCTGGACAACTTCGCCCGCTTCTTCTCCGATCCGGACTTTATCAGGGTATTGCTCAACAGCCTTCGGATCGCGCTGTTTACCACGGTGTTCTGCCTGCTGATCGGCTATCCGGCCGCCCTGCTCATCGCAAACCTGTCGGAAAAGGCGCAGACCATGATGCTCATGCTGCTGACGCTGCCCATGTGGATCAACATGCTGCTGAAGACCTACGCCTGGCGCGGCATCCTGCTGAACACCGACTTTGACAGCGAGTTCAAGGTGTTCATCGGCATGGTGTACGATTTCCTGCCGTTCATGATCATCCAGATCCACACGGCCATCGCCAAGCTGGATCCCAACCTGCTGGTGGCGGCTTACGACCTGGGCGCCAACAGATGGAAATCCTTCCTGAAGGTCACCCTGCCCCTGAGCGTGCCCGGCATCATCAGCGGCATCACGCTGGTCTTCCTGCCTGCCGTTTCCAGCTTCGTGATTCCGAAGATGCTGGGCGGCGGCGATTACGTGCTCATCGGCAACCTGATCGAGATTTATTTCCAGCAGACCGGCGACTGGAACTTCGGCAGCGCCATCTCCCTGATCATGGCCCTGATCATCATCCTGGCCATGTGGGCGACGAAGAAGCTGGACCGCGGCGCACAGGAGGACTGACACATGAAAGAGAGACGACTGTCAAAGGTGTTTTCCTCCGCCTACCTGATTGTGATCCTGCTGTTCATCTACCTGCCCATCGGTTATCTGGTCCTGTTTTCCTTCAATGAAGGAAAATCTATGACCAACTTCTCCGGTTTTTCCCTGAAATGGTACGAGGGAATGTTCCAGAACCGGATGATGATCGAGAGCATCACCACGACGCTGATCGTCGCCGTCGTCGCCACCGTGGTCTCCACCGTCGTCGGTACCGTGGCCGCCATCGGCCTTTCAAAGGCGAAGCGGCTTGTCCGCAGCATCGTCATGGAGGTCAACAACCTGCCGGTCATGAACCCGGATATCGTCACAGCCATCGGCCTGATGCTCCTGTTCATCTCCGTCAAGTTCCAGCTCGGCATGGTCTCGCTGATTCTCAGCCATATTTCCTTCTGCACCCCCTATGTGATCCTGACGGTGATGCCGAAGCTGCGCCAGCTGGACGACAACGTGGCGGAAGCGGCGCTGGACCTGGGCGCAACGCCCTTCAAGGCCCTGACCAAGGTCATCATTCCCCAGATCTATCCGGCCATCCTTTCCGGGGCGCTGATCGCTTTCAGCATGTCCCTGGACGATTTTGTCGTCTCCTATTTCAATACCGGCGCCGGAATCAACACGATCTCCATGTACGTTTATTCCATGAAGCGGTATAACCTCAGCGTCAACGCCATGTCGACCCTGATTGTCGTGACCGTGACGGTCATCCTGATTCTGGTGAACCTGATCCCGTGGATCAAAGATAAAAAGACCAAAAAGGAGGAACCCTGAAATGACCAAAAAACTGACTGCTGCCCTGCTCCTCATCTGTCTGGCGCTCCTGCCGGTGCTCTCCCTTGCCGACGGCACGCTGAACGTCATGAATTACGGCGAGTATATTGATGATCAGGTTATCTACGACTTTGAGAAGGAATTCGGCGTCAGAATCAACTATTCCACCAATGATACGCCGGAAAGTATGTATACCAAGCTGCAGACCGGCGTCTCCTATGACGTGGTGGTCACCAGCGACTACATGATCGACCGCCTGATCAAAGAAAAGAAGATCAGGGAGCTGGACAAGAGCATCGTGACCAACCTGGATCAGCTGTCCGACGGAGTGAAGAACCTGTACTTCGATCCGGACAACACCTACAGCGCGCCCTATCTCTGGCAGAACGTGGTGCTCTGCTACGACACGACGAAGATCGATCCCGCGAAGCTGGAGGAAAAGGGCTGGAGCATCCTGCTTGATCCGGAGCTGGAAGGTCATGTGTTCATCTATGATTCCCCCCGGGATATCTTTATGATGGCGCTCAAGGCGCTGGGCTACTCCGCGAACACGGAGAGCCGGGACGAGCTGACGGAAGCCTATGACTGGCTGGTCAAAATGAACCAGACGATCCATCCCTCCTTCGTCGGCGATGAGATGATCGACGGCATGGCCCAGGGCGAAAAATGGCTGGCCATGATGTACAGCGGGGACGCTACCTACGCTTCCATGGAGAATGAGAAGCTCGCCGTATGGGCGCCCCTGGAGGGAACCTGCATCGCCTATGACAACATCTTCATCCCCGCCAACGCGGCCAATCCCGAACTGGCCAACCAGTTCATCAACTATGTGCTGGACTACCCCAACAGCATGAAGATCACCGTGGCGACCTGCTACACCTCGCCCAATGAAAAAGTTATCGAGGAAGTCACAGGCCCCGGCGGTGAGTTTGAGGGCATCGACAGCTACGTCCCCCGCTCCGGCTATGAAAAAGACGAAATCTACACGGATAACGAGCTGCTCCGGACCGAAACGCCCGAACTGCTGGTCAAAGTTAAACTTCAATAAGAGAGTGAAAAGTTGAGAGTGAAGAGGTGTTGTTAAATGGAACCTAATGAAAAGCGCCCGGTGATTTTTTCCGGGATCCAGCCCAGCGGGATGCTGACCCTGGGCAACTATATCGGCGCGCTCCGCCGCTTTTCGGAGCTGCAGGATCAGTATGACTGCATCTACTGCGTCGTGGATGAGCACGCCATCACCGTGCGGCAGAACCCGGCGGATCTCCGCCGCCGCTGCCTGGAACTGACGGCCCTTTACCTGGCCAGCGGCCTGGATCCGCAGAAGTCGATCCTTTACTGCCAGAGCCATGTCAGCGCCCACGCGGAACTGGCCTGGATCCTGAACTGCTTTACCTACATGGGCGAGCTGAACCGGATGACTCAGTTTAAGGACAAGTCCGCCAAGCACGCGGACAATATCAACGCGGGTCTCTTCACCTATCCGGTGCTGATGGCCGCGGATATCCTGCTGTATCAGACGAGCTTCGTGCCCGTCGGAGCGGATCAGAAGCAGCATCTGGAGCTGACCCGGGATATCGCCCAGCGCTTCAACGGCGTCTACGGCGACGTGTTCACGATCCCCGAACCGCTGATCAGCAAGACCGGCGGCCGGGTCATGAGCCTGCAGGAGCCTGAACGGAAGATGAGCAAGAGCGATCCGGAGGATACCTTTATCTCCCTGATCGACGATCCGGACACCATCCGGCGGAAAATCAAGCGCGCCGTGACCGACTCCGAAAGCGAGATCCGTTTTGATCCGGAGAACAAGCCCGGCGTCAGCAACCTGCTGAACATCATCAGCGCGCTGACCGGCGAAAGCACGGACGACATCTGCGCAGGCATGGCCGGGCAGGGTTACGGCGCCCTGAAGACCCGTGTGGCGGACTGCGTCATCGAGGCGCTGGCCCCCATGCAGGCGGAGTACAAGAAGCTGATTGCCGACAAGGAATACCTGATGAAGGTTCAGGCTGAAAGCGCAGAAAAAGCCGCTTACCTGGCCCAGAAAACGCTGCGGAAGGTACAGAAGAAGATCGGGTTTGCCGCGCGGTAAGAAGACACACGGAAGCGAAATCTCCTGCAATACTGTCATTTGAGGTCAAAGATGCTGAAAACAATCAAAGCCGCGACGGCGCTCTTCCTCCTGATCATCCTGCTGATTACGTCTGCCTGCGCTGACGGAACGGTCCCAGACCAACGCATCTGCCTGGTCTGCGGCAGTCCGACCGAAACCACCGAATGCCTTACCTGCGGTTCCCCGGAGGAATGCTGGGTCTGCAACGACTGCCTGACAAAGAACATGTCCGCCACCTGTATGAACTGCGGAAAAACCCGGCAGGAATCCCTTGCCGCCCAGGCCGCGGATCCCCGCGCGCTGAGCGCCTGGCCCGCCGTCTGCTGCCTGGCAGCCGAGGGCGATCCGGAGAATCTGCTCCGTCTGGGCATCTACTATCAAAAAGGAATCGTGGTTACGCAGGATATCGATCAGGCCCTCGCACTGTTCCGGAAATCCGGCGAGGCCGGATACGCCCCCGCCTGGCTGTACATGGGCAAGCTGTATGACGGCGGAATCGGCGTCGCGCTGGATCTCGCCTCCGCCCTGGACTGCTATCAGAAGGCGGCGGATCTCGGCAGCGCGGAAGCCTGCTGGTACGTCGGCTCTTTCTATGAACAGGGCGACAGCGTCACGCAGAGTTATCCCCTCGCGCTGGACTACTATCAGATGGCGGCAGACAAAGGAGACGCCGACAGCCTGATGAGCCTGGCAAGCTTCTATCTCCAGGGGTTCGGCGTGGAGGAAGACCACGAGAAAGCCCTGCAGCTGTATCAGGAGGCCGCCGAGGCCGGAAGCCATCTGGCCTGCGACTATTTGGGTTATCTGTATATGACGGGGACCTACGTCGATCAGGATATTGAAGAAGGGCTGAACTGGTACCGCAAAGCCGCCGCGCTCGGAAACGCCCGCAGCATGTATGCCCTGGGCTATGCCTATCAGTGCGGCCAGGGGGTGGAAACGGACCTGAAAGAAGCCTCAAAATGGTATGAAAAAGCCGCGCTCGCCGGCCACCAGAACGCCCTCCTCGTCTGGCGCACGATCAATCCCTGAAACCCTTCAGGCCATATAAAACACCGGCGTACTGATCAGACGCCGGTGTTTTCATATGGATTCAGGCCGAAGGGATTTCAGGTCTCCTGATTGATTTCCGTCGGTTCCGGGGTTATTTCCGGAGTCGTCTCCGGAATATCATCCTTTTTCAGCGCCTCTTCCGCCATCATGTCAATCAGTTCCTGAGTCAGCCCACCGTTGGCCTTCAGACCGTGGTCCTGCTGGAATGCCTTAATGGCTTTTTCCGTTCTGGCGAGAAATTTGCCGGTACACTTGGTGGTATAGTACCCCAGATCCTTCAGCGTCCGCTGGACCCAGTAAATTTCCGGGCCTTCAGCCCTTACCTTCAGGACTTTTCTTCCGATGTCGGGTTTCTCCGCGGCATTGTACTCCGGTTCCGCCGTCGGGACGGGCGTATTGATCGGCGTGCAGGATTTCTTGTCAATCGGCGGAAGCTTCAGGGCATCCCGCAGTTCCGGGTCCGGTTCCATGCCTTCCACAATGGAGACCACGGTTCCCTTGCCCACATTGTCATAGATCCACTTGGCATCCGGCACGGACAGGCGGATGCAGCCGTGGCTGGCCCGCTGGCCCAGCATGTTATAGCTCTTGATCTTCATCGCGGTATTACTCACCGCCGTATAGATCGGGGAATGGAACGCGATGCTGGAGTTGATCCGGGTCCAGTAACGGGCATAGCTGTTTCCCCACTTCGGGAAGATGCACCAGGTGGCGTGCCGCCCGTTCAGCACCCAGTCGCCCACATCGCTGGGGGTGGCTTTCATGCCGGTGGAGCACAGCATCTGGCGTACGACCACCGTATAGTCCCCCTGGTCATCCCGGCCGTAAACCGTTGTGACCTGATTCGCCACGTCCACCGTGATCGCAAAGGGAACCGGCGAAGGGGACGGCGTCGGCTTCGGCGTCGCATCCGGCAGCACCGCGTGCGCGTCATTGAAGATGACGTTCCAGGTGGTCTCATCCACAACGCCCGTGGACTCCAGGCCGTTCTGGGTCTGGATGGCCTTGACCGCCCGGACCGTATACTTCTGGAAATTGCCGCTGATCGGGCCCTCATAGTAGCCGAGTTCCGCCAGGCGGGTCTGCATTTCCTTGACAAGCTTGCCCTTGGAGCCGCTCTTCAGTTTCTTGGTATATTCAACCGGCACATCCGGAACCACAACACTGTTCTCGTTATCATCCACCAGATAATTGGCCAGGTTCGGCGCCGGGGTTTCCGTATCCGAAGCGACCTCGCTGCTGCTCAGGATCTTCCCGGCCTGGATCATTTCCTGCAGATCCGCGTCCGCGATACCGGTAACCTCCAGCCCGTTCTTCTTCTGAAGCTGCTCGACCGCCTTCTGCGTGGACTCCAGATAGTTGCCGCTGATCTTTCCTTTATAATACCCCAGTTCGGTCAGCTGCGTCTGCAGCTGTTTGACGTCGCTGCCCGTGGAGCCGAAGCGCAGCGGCCGGTGAGTCATGGAGAACAGGATCGACAGAGTCCGCAGATCGGCCACGCCGGTCTGGTCCAGACCGAAATCCGCCTGGAAAGTCTCCACGGCTTTCCGGGTTCCCTCCCGATAGCGGCCGGAAAGATTGCCCGTGTAGTACTTCAGATCTTTCAGGCGGGTCTGCAGCGCCAGCACGTCATCGCCGTTATCGCCGTACTGCAGGATCCTGCCCTGATTGATCTCCTCTTCGATCTCCGTTTCCTCATCCTCCATCATATCCACCGGGATCGGATTGGAGTCGTCTTCCTCTTCTTCCGCTTCCAGCGGCACAGGATTCGAGTCATCCCCGTCATCCGCGTCTTCCGCCGCGGCAAACACGCAGCCCATCAGAATCAGCGCCAAAAGGAAAGAGATCAATCGTTTCACTCAGGTCACCCCAATAATTCAAAAAATCTCACTGCATCGAATTGTTTCAATGCAGTGAGATTATTTTAATACTTCTGTAACGTTTTTGCAAGCTTTATCTTGTCCGCTTAATCTCCTTCTTTATAGGAGGTCCACACCTGCTTCTTCCCTTCGCCGGTTCCGGGCGGGACGACGCCGTCCTGCTTGCTTACAAAGCCGATGTCCGCGTTATAGTTCGCCTTATCGCTTTCCACCTGAATTTCGGCGGACTCATAAACGCCGCCTTCCCCGTCTTCCTCCAGCACGGAAGCAATCAGCCGGATATCCGTCCTTCTCTCTGTCGGCTTCACTTCGTCCGGCGCGGTCACGCGCAGCGTATAGACCGCGGGATACAGATCCTCAACCCGGTAGAAACCGTACTGATCCGTCACCGTATCCGCGATGAACTCGCCGTTTCGCAGCAGCTCGATATGAACGTTCGGGATTCCCGGTTCATCCATTCCCTGCAGGCCGTCCTTATCCAGATCCAGCCAGCAGAAGTCGCCCAGCCGGCCGGGCAGCACGCAGCCGATATTCATCTTCCGCTGATCCTCGCCCATGAGCAGCTCGATGGGATCGGAAGTCCCGTTCCGGTTGGCGGCGCGGGTAATCACAGAGATCTGGGTCTCGTTCAGGCGCCTGTCGTCAGGTTCAATGATAACGCATCCTTCCGGCATGGAGGCATCCAGCGTGTAGATCCCCGGCATCAGATGATCGAACAGGTATTCCCCGCCGCTGCCGGTGGTCTGGCTCTGCAGCACAGTGCCCTCTTCATCCAGGAGGCGGATTTCCGCGCCGGTCAGCGGTTCCACCGCGTCCCCGCGGTCGATCCATACACCGCCGCCGATCGACGTATAGCGGACGATCCCGAGCAGCAGACCTTCCCTCGCTTCGTCCTCCTTCAGCGCGATCCCGCTGACAACCAGCCTGCCGCCGGCCTCTTCGAAGACGCTGTCGCCTTCCTTCGGCGCGATGGTGCGCTCATCCAGCGGGAAGGATACCGTGAAGTTTCCGGGAATCATCCCGGAGGTCTCATACCGGCCTTCCTCATCCGTGCGCAGCGTATCGAACACCTTGCCGGTCAGGTCGTCCGTCACGGTGATCTCAAGACCCGAAGGCGTGCTTTCGCCGTCATCAAAGAAGCCGTTGTTGTTCTCATCCATCCAGACCTGACCGCTCAGGGAAGCCGGAATCACCGCGCCGAGCTGACGGTCGTTCCACTGCGCGCCCATGGTCACGTTCATACTGATACTCTGCGTATCTTTGCCGGCTGTCAGCGGCAGACCGATATGGTCCGTGCGGCTGAGCACGTTTTCCTCGGGACAGGTCACCGTCAGCGTCCACGTATCCGGGCGCAGCGCTTCGAACGCGAAGCTGCCGTTCTCCCCTGTGGTCACGGTCATCTCTTCCAGTTCAGACCGGGAGGGCGTCAGGATCAGCGTCATGCCGGTCAACTCTTCCTCGCCTTCCCCGCGCAGCCCGTCGCCGTCATGGTCATGATAGGCCAGGCCGTCGATCCGTCCGAGGGTCAGCGCGCCGCAGGACGGTCCCTGCAGTTCGGCCCCGGAGGTGAAATCGAAGGATTCGCTCTCGCCGACACCCGTATCGCCGGAGATCGTGTTCCCGCCGCTTACGGTTCTTGCAAATACGGCGTTTTCGGGCAATGTATATTCAAGATGATACCTGCCGGGCATGACCGCGTCAAACAGATAACTGCCGTCTTCACCGATCTCAGCCCTGAAAGCTTCCTCGCCTTCGTCACTCATCAGGCGGACCGTGACGCCGGGCAGGCCTGCCTCGCCCTCATCGCGGATGCCGTTGTCGTTCCTGTCGGCAAAGACCGTGCCCCTGATCACGCCGGGCTTGATCATGCCGACATCCATGTCGGTTTTATGTTCTCCCAGCGCGAGGAAGAACGGTTCGGAAAAACCTTCGCCGCCGGTGCGGTTAACGATCACGTTCCCGTCGCCGAGCCTGGTGAAGGCATATCCCTTCGTCGCGGTCACATGGAGCGTATAGTTCCCCGGAACCAGTTTGGTCAGTTCGTATTTTCCCTTCACGCTGGTCTTGTCCATGGCGACCACGTTGCCGCTTTCATCATACAGGCCGACCAGGAACCCGGAAACCACTTTCTCCCCGCCGGACTGGTCAGCGGAGAAGTCGTCATCATAGTATACCGTGCCCGTAATCGTGCCGGGATAGATCACGCCGACATTCATCTCGCGGGACTGGCCCTCGTTCAGCACGAAGTTGTTCCAGAAGTTCTCACGGCGGCCCGGTCTGGACTGAAAATGATTGCCGAGAGGATCGCTGACGGTCCTGGTGAAATCACTTCCGTCCTCAGGAAGCACCGCACGCATTTTGTAGGTGTTTCCGCGCAGGCCGGTCAGGGTAAAGGTGCCGTCCTCCGCGGAGAAGGTCTTGGCAACTTCCTCGTCCATCGCCGGCTTGATCGCCGTGATCTTGACGCCCGGCATGGGTTCTTCACCCTCGTCGTAGATGCCGTTGTAGTTCGCGTCCAGGAAACAGCGGCCGGTAATCTCTCCCGCCCAGGTAAAGCCGATGTACTGCTTATCCTTGCTTTCCCTGTCGTTCATATCCATCTGCCGGCTTGCCCTGTTCGTTCCGTCTTTGGTAATGATGGAGCGCCGTCCGCCTCTCTTGGAAACCTTGGCGAACATCATGCCGTCCGGCGCCGTCACCGTCAGATTATAAAACGCGGGTTCAAGCCCGTCGATACACCATTTTCCGTCCGCTCCGGAAACCGTCTCGTAATGAAGGCCGTTCTTCACGCCGTCCATTTCGATCTTAATCCCGGCAAGCGTAGGCTCCCCGTCCTTAAACAGACCGTCCGCCGTCTCGTCAAACCAGCACTGACCGCTCACATGCAGCGATGACAGGTCAGGCTCAGGCGTGGGCTGCAGCAGCGCGGGATCCACCGGCGGCAGCGTCGGCGTCGGTCCGGCTTCGACCACGGAAGCCGTTTCGGACTGATCTTCCGCTTCTGCGTCCGGCACCGGCGTCTCTGCCGGGAAATTCCCGTCATCCGCCGGTTCCGTTTTCTCTTCCGTCAATCCGGATTCCTTTGACTCTGCCGGAGCAGAAGTCTCCGCGGGTTCCGGTTTGTCCGCCAGCGGATACACAATCACCGGAACGGTCGTCGTTCCGCCGGGTTCGGGACTGACCTCACAATATGCGGTGCTCAGATCCCACTCTGACGAGACGCTTTCCGGCAGCGGAACAATCCTGACCCTTTCCGTCTCCGGGAGCGTAACCGTGGTTTTGCCGGCATCAATGATGCCGGCTTCCCGTCCGTTCTGAATCACACGGAAGCGGCCGTCCAGTCTGACGGTCACCCTGGTTCCGTCCTCCGCGGTCCGTACACCGCAGAAGTAGATCCCCAGCGTCGCCGGTTCGGCGGATGAAACGGTCATCATTCCGCAGACCATTATGATAGCCAGCACACAGGCGATAAGCCTTTGGTTTATGTTCAAAATGTTTGCCTCCCGGATCAAAGTGGTTTAGCGAAAACCCCCGTGTTAAATGCTCTCAGCCCGACAAAAGCAATCGGGCCGAAGGGGTTTAAGGGGGTTCGGCGCGCCCGGAAAACTCTCCAGCGGAGAGTTTTCAGAAGAGAACGGGCGGAAGCCCAGGGGGAAAGCCCCTTAGTTGGTAACCTTTACGGTGTGCCGGAACTTATCGTATACACCGTCCACGTAAGTCTTCGTATATCCCTTAGGATAGCTGACATTCAGAATATAGAGCATCTTGTCGGAACAGGCCATGATAATCCGCCCAGCGATCTCGGCGCCGTCGGTCAGCGTGCCGGAATAGTTGGCATAGATCCCGTCAGCGTTCATGAATTTCCGTCCGGCGGTGTTCGAGCGTTCAAACTTCTGGAAGCCGTCGCTTGCGATGGTATCCAGGGCATTCTTGACTTCCTTGGTCAGCTCGTTCTTGTTGTAATTCTTGCCCAGCGGCACGACCCGGATGTTCAGTTTGGCCGCGTAGTCCATGGACGGGTCCGGATTCGTCAGCGTATAGGCATCTGACGCGCTGTCGTCCGCCAGCCAGCCCGCGGGCGCGTCAAAGCTCAGATGCAGGGAAGGAACCTCGTAGGTGACGTAATTGAAAGTCAGCTGCGGCAGCGGCGTCGGCGTGGGCTTGTCGATCGGATCAATCAGCACCGGCGTCGCTCCGGCATATTCACTCTGCATGGTAGGCGCAGGCGTCATCCAGTCCACGTCCGTGTCCGCGCCGGTCTGTTCAATGGGCAGCGTTTCCGCCCCGCCGCCCTCTTCGGAAGTCGGATCATAGGATCCGTCGTCAAAATTGATCTGCTGCGGAATCGGCGTATCGCCGAAGATGTTCTGTACATCCTGAGCCGGAACAGATTCCTGCTGCGTCGTTTCCTGCTTCTGAGGAGAGGTCGGGAAGGTTTCCTTCTGCTGGCAGGCAGTCATCACCAGTGCGGCGCATAATACCAGTACCAGACACAGAATCCGTTTTTTCCACATGATTCATTCCTCCATCCTGTTACTAAAAAGCAATGATACCGAAGGGGTTTAAAAGTCCCTTTAATACAGCGGATGATAGATCCGCCTGTCCAGGCTGTAAATCTTCTCGCTGAAGGCGCCGGGCGGTGTCTTGTCTGTCGCGGTCTTGATCGTGTTCATCCGTGCATCCAGGATATCGATCCAGTGCAGCGCCTCCGCTTCCGGAAACATCGGCGGTTTCGGGCTTCCGTACTCGCTCTCGCCGTGATGGCTCAGCAGCATGTGCTCCAGCAGCACAAGAACCTCTCCGGTTACGCCAGCCTTCTCGGCCACCCTGTTCAGGTTTGTGATCCCGCGGACCAGATGGCCCAGCAGCTGCCCGTCCCGCGTATAATCCGTCACATTTCCGGTCCGGTCGCTCTTCATCTCCTCGATCTTGCCGAGATCATGGATGATCACGCCTGCCAGCAGCAGGTCCCGGTTCAGCCAGGGATAAACTTCCAGCAAGTTACGCGCCAGCTTCAGCATATCCGTTGTGTGGTGCAGCAGACCGCTCCGTTCCGCGTGGTGCATCCGCTGCGCCGCCGGGAACCAGCTGAGCCGGTTGTCATCGCCATTGGCGATCTCAATCATTCCTTCCGTCAGCTTCCGGAGATCTTCGTTCTGAAAACCGGCAATCGTCTCCCGGATTTCCCGCATCATTTCTTCCGGCTTCCGGGGCGCGCAGGGCACCAGACTGTTCATGTCCACCGGATCCCCGTCGGCCGCGGGGCGCCATTTCTCCACTCGCAGCTGCAGGCGGCCGTTGTATTCCTGAATCAGTCCGCGGACCTTGATCGGCGTCCCGGCTTCGGGAGCGTCCGCCTCCGGATCCCAGTTCCAGATCTTGCAGTTAATCTCTCCCGTGCGGTCAGCCAGATTCATGTCCACATAGTCATTGCCCTTGCTGTCTTTCCGCTTCTCCGCGGAACGGATCAGCAGAAAGCCTTCAAACCGCATATCCTTCTGCAGCTGGCAGACGGTATAATTCTCCATCAGTAAGTTCCCCCCGTATGATCTGCGATCGTCACAACCGCCCTCTCTTCGCCGTCTGCTCGCCAATCGCGGGTTCCTGTAGCATGGGACCTGTTACCCAAATCACAGATTTGGACAGGTCCTCAAAACGGCGCATTGGATGACGGCTGAGAATCCCTTGCGAGATTCGCGAATGTCGTAAATTCGCTCAGCCATGCCAGCTTGACCGTCCCGAGGGGACCGCTGCGCTGTTTGGAAATAATCACCTCGCCGATGTTCTTGTCCTCGGTATCCTTGTTGTAATACTCTTCCCGGTGCAGGAACATCACCACATCCGCGTCCTGTTCGATGGAACCCGAATCGCGCAGATCGCTCAGCATGGGGCGTTTGTCAACCCGGTCCTTGTTCGCGCGGCTCAGCTGCGCGCACGCCACAACCGGGATTTTCAGCTCCAGGGCGATCGCCTTCAGCTGCCGGCTGATCTCGCTCACTTCCAGCTGACGGTTCTCGGTTTTTCCGTCCGCCCGCATCAGCCCCAGATAATCAACAACCACCAGATCCAGCCCTTTATCCATCTTCAGCTGGCGGCATCTGGAGCGCAGCTGCGTAGGCGTGATGGCCGCCGTATCGTCGATATACATCGGGGCCGCGGAAAGCGGACCCAGCGTTTTGGCAATCCGATCCCAGTCATCGTCCCGGAGCGTCCCGCGTCGCACCCGCTGCATGTCCACCCGCGCGTCGGAACACAGCATTCTCATGGCGATCTGCTCCCGCGGCATCTCCAGCGTAAAAACAGCCGTGACCTTTCCCTTGTTCAGCGCGGCATGCTCCGCGATGTTCATGGCGAAGGATGTCTTGCCCATCGCCGGGCGCGCGCCGACGACAATCAGTTCGCCGGGATGAAGCCCGGTCAGCAGGCTGTCCAGGTCGATGAACCCCGTCGGCACGCCCGCAATCTCCCCCCGGAGCCTTGCCAGTTCCTGGATCTGATCAAGGGTGGTCAGGATCACTTCGCTCATCGGCTTCAGGGCTTCGCCCTCCTGCCGGTTCATCACGATATCAAAGATCTCCCTTTCGGCGTCGGAAAGAATGTCCGAAACTTCCTTCTGCTGGCTGTAGCTCTCCTGGGAAATCTTGCCGCAGGCCGCGATCAGCTTCCGGAGAATGCTTTTCTCCCGGACGATCTCGATATAGGAACGGACGTTGGCCGCCGTAGGCACGTCGGAAACGATCTTCATCAGATACCGCAGACCGCCGACGCCTTCCAGCGTTCCCTTCCGGCTCAGTTCCGCCTGCAGCGTCGTCAGGTCGATCGGCGCCTGATGCCGGTTCAGATCCGCCATCACCTGAAAGATTTCCCGATGTTCCGGCTGGTAAAAATCCTCGGGTTTCAGCTGCTCCGTAGCCCGCTGTACAGCAATGCTGTCCTGGACCATCGCGCCCAGGACACTGACTTCTGCCTCCATGCTGTTCGGCGGGACCATCCCCCGCATCTCATCCCGAATTTCCATTGATTATTTCTTAATCGGCTTGATATCCAGCTGCATCGGCGTGGTCACGCCCGCGTGCAGCCATACGGAGATCGGGCGGATCCCGATCTCCCGGATCGGATCCCCGATATCGATCTTCCGCTTGTCCACCTTCACGCCGTGCTGCTTTTCAAGCGCTTCCGCCACTTCAGCCGATGTCACGGAACCGTACAGCCGGCCTTTCTCGCCGCATTTGACCTCCAGCGAGATAACCTTCCCCTTCAGGGACTCGGCCTTCTGCTTCGCCGCGGCCAGTTCTTCCGCCTCGCGGGCGTCCTGCGCCGCGCGCTTGCGCTGAATCTCCTTCAGCGCGCCGGGAGTCGCCTCCGCCGCAAGCCGCTGCGGAAAAAGAAAATTCCGGGCATATCCGTCGCTCACTGTCAGGATATCATCCCGTTTCCCTACGTTTTTGACATCTTTCAGCAATACAACCTTCATCTTTGTTCACCCTCCTTCATAATTTTATCCCATATCCCTCTAAAAAGCAAGAAAAACCGGGGATATTGAAGCCGCTCCGCTGCGAAAGCGGAGCGGAATTTGCAATTGACCGTTCAAAATTACGGGATGTTCAGACCCTCTGTTTCAGGAATTAATCATCACTGTACGAAACGATGATTTCGTCCCCCAGGATGATGAACGTTTTTCCCCTCTGGAACGTCAGCTCTTTGCCGTCCTCATCCAGGAACACCAGCCGGTCCGTATAATTCGGATGCAGCCATGCACCCTGAATATAGCGGCCGGACTGAAAAATGTCCGCCTGTCCGCTGCCGCGCAGCTGGTCCGCATAATAGGGATAGCCCTTTTCCCAGTCAACGGGAACCCTCATGACAATCACATTGGCAAAGGGAACCACTTCGCCGGTCGTTCTGTCCGTCATCTCGCCTGACGCGGATGTGCGGATATATCCCGTTCCCGGCACCCAGGTAAAGGTGCTCGCGCTGTTGGGGCTGGTCTGGGAACGGTTTTGATGACTCTGATACTGAACGGAAACCGACGAAGCCTTCTCTCCCCTGTCCAGCGGCTCATCGGTAAACAAAAACGCCCGGTCCTCAAAAGTCATGTTCCGTTTGGCCAGATGATTGTGAAGGTCTTTGACATGCGCGCTCAGATTATGGGGGTCCGCAACAAAAGACGTGCGTTCCCGGTACTGGCCGCCCAGCAGGCTGTAATGGCGTGTCGGCTTCCGGAATCCCCATTCTGTCAGCCAGGTGTCCACGCTGACCGGGCCGGATCCGATAGGCGGCATGCCCGCATAGGCAAAGACCGCGTGAAACGCTCTGACCAGCGGGAGCATGGTCATCCGGGCGGAGCGAACGCCTCCCGCCTGTTCCGGATAGGTATCCCCGAAAAGCGCCATCAGTCTGGTTCCGCCGTTATCGTTCAGCGGAAACTGGAAAAGAATGCTGGCATCGCCGATTCCCCAAAGCGGATGCGCTTCCGGAGAATTATCCAGCGGGAGCATGATCGGCGTATAGGCTTCCCCGCCGTCCGGCAGGCCGGTGAAAGGGCTTTCTCCTTCCGGTGCCGCATGATCCTGGGGAATGAGTTTGGGAATTGTCACATTGTTCACATTGGGAATGGTCTTCTCCTCAGCAGAAGCAACGCAGACACCCAGCAGCATAACGGCCAGACAGATACAGATCAGTTTTCGCATACAGTCCCAACTTCTCCTTTATGTTTGATTGTCCCGGTTTCCCGGAATAGTGTCAGAGTTTTTCGCTCATATAATACTATATCACATCACAATTATCCAGGGAAGAAGGCGGTTATTCATTCACCGCTTCTTTGGTCAGCGACAGTTTATATCCCATCTTCTCGAGTTCTTCCGCGATCTCGATCAGCCTATCCGTCAGCGCTTCCTCATCCAGATTGTCATAATCCGTCGCTTTCCGCAGCTGCTCGTTTTCCTCCGTCAGCTCTTTGATTTTCGAGGCGGCATCTTCCTGATCCTTCATCAGCGCGGTTACCTGACCGGACAGGTCATCCTTCTGCTTGGTCATCTCCTCCAGCTTTACGGACAGGTCTTCCTTCTGCTTTGTCGTCTCCTCCAGCTTTACAGACAGATCGTCCTTTTGTTTTGTTACCGTCTCCAGCTTTGCAGCTGTGTCTTCCGCGTTCTTTTGGGCTTCTGCCAGATTGGTTGTCAAAGTATTCGCCTGCGCCGTCAGCGTTTCTTTTTCTCCCTGAAGCGTCTTCAGCTGTGCTTCCGCGTCCTCTTTTTCTTTTGTCAGAGCGGTTACCTGACCGGCCAGTTCTTCCTTCTGCTTTGTCGTCTCGTCCAGCTTTGCAGTCAAGTCTTCCTTCTGCTTTGTTGTTTCCTCCAGCTTCGCGGACAGATCCTCCTTCTGCTTTGCTGCCGTTTCAAGTTCTGCGGCTGTGTCTTCCGTCTTCTTTTCAGCATCTGCCAGACTGATGGTCAGCGTATCCGTCAATACCGTCAGCGTTTCTTTTTCTTCCTGAAGCGTCTTCAGCTGTGCTTCCGCGTCTCCTTTTTCTTTTGTCAGCGCGGTCACCTGACCGGCCAGGTCTTCCTTCTGCTTCGTCGTCTCCTCCAGCTTTTTGGCCAGATCGTCTTTCTGCTTTGTCACCGCTTCCAGTTTTGCCGTCAGATCGTCCTTTTCCCGGTCGGCTTCATCCAGCTTCGCGGCCGCGTCCTCCGCCGCCTTTGCCGCATCGGTCTTCAGCGTTTCCGCCTGCGCGGTCAGCGTTTTTGTTTCACCCTGCGCCGTCTTCAGCTTTGCTGTCAGTTCATCAATCTGCTGCGCAGCGTCTTCGGACTCCAGTGTCAGAGCCGTGTTCAGCTGCGTCGCCTCGTCCAGTTTTGCCTCCAAATCATCCCTCTGCGCTGTAACTTCTTTCAGCTTTGCCGCCGCTTTTTCCGCCGCTTCCGCGTTTTCAGCCTTCAGAGTCTCGCCCTGCGCAATCAGTTCATCTTTCTCCCTGATCAGCGCGCCATTCCTGCCGTTCGCGGAAAGGAACAGAACCGCAAAGCCGACCGCCAGCACGGCAAACAGGATCATCAACACACGTTCTGTACTCTTATTCATCCCGCATCCTCCATTCCCGCATGCAGCTTGTAAATCGCTGCTTCATCATTCTCAAACACCTTCACGCCGATCCGGCTCATTCCTTCCAGGTCCACATCGTAGCTGTTCAGCTCGTATGATGACACATAGACGTATTCAGCGCCGAATTTCTCAGGGACTTCCGGGTGGCCTGCCGGATCCTCATAGAAAGCGCGCAGTTCCTCCTGCCGCTCCGTGGTGTCAAAGCCGTGCCAGTACAGCCACAGATCCGGTCCGCACACGATTGTCCTTCCGGCGATCGCCACGACCGGGTTCAGGTGCTGGGTTCCGGTCACAAAAACCGCGTCCCGCGGCGTCCGGTCTTTCACATAAGCGCCCGCTTCCACCGCTTCCCGGCTGAACGCCTGATAGTCCGATACGCATTCCCGCGCGATCGTCAGTCCGGCGCTCAGAAAGGTGACAACCGCGGCGACAACGGCCAGAAATCTCCGTCCGCCCAGGCCTTCCAGGCGCTTCCAGAGGCGGGAGCACCAGTCCGCGACAATCAGGCAGCACAGCAGCCACGCCAGGAAAAGCAGTTTGATATTGTCATATTCGTTCGGCTGGAAGCGGATGAACTCCGCCGCCAGAATAATCGGCAAAGCCATCGCAAAAATACGCCGGTTCCGCGGACTCCGGTCAAACAGCGCGGCAATCAGCGCCAGGAACGGCAGTCCGATATTCTTGATATAGAACCACAGATACAGGTCCCGCATGCCGCGGCCGGAAGGATTGTTCACCCAGTTGAACTGCAGCACCAGGAAAGAATGGTTGCTCTCCTGGAAAGTCTGCCCGAAAGTAAAGCAAATCAGCTGGGGCAGCGCCAGCACCGCGGCGATCGCGCCGTAAATCAGATACGGCCGCAGGATCTGCCAGCGGCTCCTGCGGATCATCATCGCGCCGGGATCCCCATGGATCAGGTCATAGCACAGGCATCCGACAGACGCGAGCCCGAGCGCCAGAAAGCTGTGGGTATGGATCAGCGGCAGCGCGCCGGCCCACACGCCCAGCAGAATGATGCCCCGTCCGCTGTTCTCCGGATCTCTCGTTCTTGCCCTGAATTCGGAAAACAGCAGGTAGAAGCACGGAATGACCATGCACCACCCGCCCAGCAGCGTCCGCTGCGGAACCATCAGGTCGCAGATCACGTTGCTCCAGCGCAGGTTGTTCGGATCCGGCTGGTTTGTCGGCGTTTTGTAATAGCCGGTCATGATATGGCCGATCCGTTCCCCGACCGTGCTGAACCAGTCCGATACGGTCTGACCGATCTTTTCAAAGAAGGTCAGGTTTTCTCCCGCTGTCCAGGTCCCGCCGGCAAGGTCAAAATCGTACAGGAAGCCCAGGCCGCCGTTGAGGAAGAACAGACAGGCCACCAGCAGGGCCGTTTTCTTCCCGCCCGTCAGTTCACGGCCCAGGATGAGAACGCCCATGTAGCACAGAGCCATCATCAGGGTCCCGGGCACGATGATCGCCGCCTGTAGGCTGCTGCCCAGCAGGACGAATGTGGAGCTCAGCGTATCCGTCAGAAAGGGATAGCTCAGCCGCGCGCCGGGGAAGAACGGATAATCCGCGGGAAATTTCTTTCCCACCAGGCCCGTAATAAAGCTCATATGCATCGGCAGGTCGCCGTAGGTACTCTGGCCCACGCGCCAGTCGCCGGCACTTCCCACCCGCATGACGTGGGTAACCTGCAGAAAACCGCCGAGAACGGTAAGCGGGATACCGATGATCAACACCTGGCGCAGCAGCCGGTCCTCCTCCTCGTTCCAGGGAGCGGGATCCCGCCTGTCCCGCAGGAACCAGCACAGTACCGTAATGGCCAGCATTGCTGCGGCGCCGAACACATGCGCCCCCGCGTCAAAACGGAAAAAGAACGCGCCGACGGCCGGAAGCCACATCTCGCCGAGCAGGCCGAAAGACAGGCCGAGCCAGATCCTGTTCAGCGGGCGGTGACGGGGCAGCAGAAAACGGACCACAGCCAGGCCGAACACCAGGAACAGCAGCGTATATACGACAGACGCGATCATCCGTTTTCTCCTCCCGCCTCATGATCATATTGTTTTTCAAGTCCGTCCGCAATCTCCATCAGCCGGCGCAGCCTGTGATTCACGCCGCTCTTTCCGACCGGCGGATCCAGCATCTCCCCAAGCTGCTGAAGGCTCAGGTCCGGGTTTTCCACCCGCAGCCGGGCGATCTCCCGCAATGCCGGAGGCAGGGTAAACAAACCCATTTTCAGGGAAATTCTGCGGATTGCCTCCGCCTGTCTCAGGCCCGCATCCAGCATCTTTTCACTGTTATGCTCGTCGCAGTTGGCCGCCCGCACCGCGGATGCCCGGAGCTGCTTGCGGATCCGGGTATTTTCCATTTCCAGCACGGCGCTTCCCGCGCCCATCATCGCCAGGGTATCGCTGATCTGCTGGGCATCCTTCAGGTAAATCACCTGCTGCCCCCTGCGAAGATAGCTTCGGAACGGCAGCCCATTTTTCTCCAGCAGTTTCTCCAGCGTCTGCGCGAGCCGTTCATCATCCGTCTTCCATTCCAGGTGATATTCCCTGTCCGGATTGGTCACCGTGCCCGCGCCCAGAAACGCGCCGCGGAGAAAGGCTCTGCCGCAGCACTGGCGCGTCAGCGGATGCCGCGGAACGGTCCTCTTCAGGTGGATATGGCCGTCCTCATCCGTCTCGGCCATATGCAGCGCGAACAGCAGCGTACGGGTATCCTCCGTCCCGAGGGTAAGCACACAAGTCCGGCGTCCGCCCAGCTGCTTCGTCTGGATAAAGTGCAGCGAAGGCGTAACATTCAGCCGTTTCTTCAGCAGCTGAAACAGTCTGCGCGCGGTCCCCGCGTGATCCACCCGCCAGCTGGCGGAAATCCATCCGCCTCCGCGGAAAGACAGATGCCCGGAGGTCTGGGTCAGGGCGGAGATCTCGCTGAGCATGCAGCAGGGCCGGCCGGCCGGCATGCGAATCAGTTCCTCCTTCACGGAAGCCGAGAAGCTCCGGGCGTTCGATGTATTCATCAGGTTTCATCCTCGACAGGCGTCGCCCAGCGGGCCTGCTCAATCATCAGATCCCGGTGATTGATCTCCGTCGGCATTCCCTTATCCTGCAGCCAGTGCCCGATCGCTTCCGCGATCGCCACCGAGCGGTGCGCCCCGCCCGTGCATCCGACGGCGATCACCAGGCGGTGCTTTCCCTCCTCCCTGTAATGGGGAATCAGAAAGTCCAGCATCTCTGTCCACCTGCGCAGGAATTCCTGTGTCGTCGGGTGATCGATCACAAAATGCCTGACGTCTTCATCCAGGCCGCTGTGGCGGCACAGGCTCTCGATATAAAAGGGATTGGGCAGGAAGCGCACGTCGGCCACCAGATCTGCCTGCCGCGGCAGGCCGCGTTTAAAGCCGAAGCTCATGACCTCCGCCCGGATCGGCGGATCCGCTTCTGAAAGGTTGCCCAGGTTTTTATTCAGCAGCTTCATCATGGAGCGCGCCGTCAGCCCGGTCGTATCGATGACATAGTTGGCGGTTTCCCGCAGCGGCTGCAGCCGGGTTCGCTCTTCAGCAATCGCTTCCGTCAGCGTCAGCCCTTCCTGGCACAGCGGATGTTCCCGCCTTGTCTCCTTGTAGCGGTCCAGGAGCGTGTCGTCGCTTGCCTCCATGAAAATGACTTCGATCTGGTGCCCCAGCAGCCGCAGTTCGCCGATCATCTTCGCCACGGCTGTCGCATCAAAGAACTCGCCGCTGCGCACATCCACGGCGATCGTCACCGTCTGGTGCTTTGTGGGAGTGGTGTCAAAGGCCTCGATCAGCTTCGGGAGCATCATCGGCGGCATATTGTCCATACAGAAACTGCCCTTGTCCTCGAGGAAACGAACGCAGGCCGTCTTGCCGGCGCCGCTCTGCCCGGTCACGATCAGATACCTCATGCTTCTTTCTCCATTTCTCCGAGAATCCGGATTTCCGTCTCCAGTTTCACGCCGACCCGCTCCTCGACGATTTGCTGCACTTTCTCTATTAATTCAAGAAAGTCCCTGCTGCTCCCGCCGTTGTTGATCAGAAAACCGGCGTGTTTCATGCTCACCTGCGCGCCGCCCACGGCATAGCCCTTCAGGCCGCACTGGTCGATCAGCGCCGCGGCGTAATAGCCTTCCGGCCGCTTGAAAGTGCTGCCGGCGCTGGGCTGGTCCAGCGGCTGCTTCTCCGCGCGCTGCGCGTTCAGCTCAGCCATGCGCGCCCGGATCTCATCCGGATCTCCCGGCGTCAGGGTAAACACGGCCTCCGTCACCACAAAGTTGATCCGCCCGACAGCGGATGTCCGGTACCCGAACTGCATCTCTTCATTGCTCAGCGTGACCGGTTCCCCGTCCGGCGTGATCCCGTTCACCCGGGTCACCACCTGGGCCATCTCGCCGCCGTATGCGCCGGCGTTCATGGTCATAGCGCCTCCCACCGTTCCGGGAATCCCGGAAGCGAATTCCAGCCCGGACAGCCCGGCCTCCGCAGCTTCCGCGGCGACGCTGCCGAGCATGGCGCCCGCCTGGGCGATGATGCGGTTCCCCTCCCGGCGGATCTGCCGCATGTTTTTGCTCACGCTGATCACCAGCCCGCGGATCCCGCCGTCCAGCACCAGCAGATTGCTGCCGTGGCCGATGACCGTCACCGGCAGGTTATAGGCCCCCGCCTCGGCAAACAGCGCTTTGATCTCCTCCGCGCTTCTGGGAAACGCAAGGAAGTCCGCCGGCCCGCCCAGCTTCAGCGTCGTATGCCTGCTCATCGGCTCATTGACTAAAGCATTAAACGATTCAAACATAACTGTCTCCCCTTGATCATCCCTTAACTGATATATTATATCGAATATGAGCCATTCCGACAACTTTTTTCGTTCATGCAATACTTACAGGCAGTACAAAAGGGCTGCCTCACGCAAGACAACCCTTTGATACCGTCCCGGGAAACTTACCGCACCGTAATCTGCCTGGCTTTCAGCGCCGGTACGGAAACCTCCTCACCGGAAGCGCCCTCGTAGGTATAGACCCCCTGATAAGACCCGCAGACGACCACCAGATCCCCCTCTGCGGTTTTTGCCACCGGATCGCCAGGGCCATGCTCCACCCAGAAAACCTCCCGGCTCCAGTCTTCCCCGGCAGTACCGACCAGAAGAATGATCTGATCCGGCTGCTCAAGGCGCTGCAGCACTTTTCCCAGAATCTTGCCTTTCGTTCCGGTCTCCGGTTCATTCTGAAGCAGTCCATCGTAGGTCATGCGCGGATAATCATCCGGATTTGTTACGGCATTCCCCGTAACCTGAATCTTCAGTTCGATCCGGTCCTCCCAGTTCTCGGCGGATTGAATCATCAGCGTACCCGCGCCGACCGACAGAGGTTCAATACGGATATTGTTGTTCGCATCCCATGTTGCCCGGAAACTGACCGAACCCGGCTTCAGTTCCAAAGCGATCGGATCAAAAGAATGCCACTGAATCGGGATCGTAATCCCCGCCGGCTGATCAACAATCCATTCCTTCTGCGCAACGCTGAAGGAGAGAACGTGAATGCCGCATTGCGCACCCTGCCCGATCCCGTCCGCCGGCACACAGGTGATGACGCAGTCGCCGCCAAGTTCGGCGGTAACCAGTCCCGTATCGTCCACGGAAGCGATCTGCGCGTTGGAAGAGGACCAGATCACACCGGTATCATCCGCGTCGAAAGGGTGCACCGCTGCTTCCAGCTGATACTGCTCACCCGGAGACAGTTTCAGGCCGGGTCTGGAAAGTTCCACGTCCTGCGTAGGCCAGGTAACAGTCACCGAGCACGCGTCGCTCATCCGTCCGTCCGCGGAAGCGCACCGAACTTCGCATTCCCCGCTGCCCACGGCTTTGATCCGGCCGCCTTCCGTCACCTTTGCCACTGCCGGATCACTGCTGGTCCAGACCAGTTTCACGCCCGTGGCGTCTTCCGGCTCGACCTTCGCTTTCAGCTGAACAATCTCTCCGCGTTTCAGCGCCGCTTTCTTTTCGGAAAGCGTGAGCGTCTCCGCTTCCCGGTTCACATGAATCCGGAACATCGCCTTCTTTTTCTGAGTGCTGCCCAGCGGCATCACCGCTTCCAGCGTCACCGCGGCGTTTCCCGGCGCGACCGCTTGCACATGGCCCGTCTGGTCCACCGTGACGACCGCCGGGTCCGACGTTGACCATTTCACGCCGCCCATCCAGGCATCCGACGGGCGGACGATGTAAAACAGGTCGGTCTCATCCCTTGCGCCGTCCGGGTCCAGCGTCAGCGTGATCTCCGGCTCCACGGGAATCAGTTCTTCCACCGGCCAGACCACATACAGTTCATAGGAACCTCTGATTTCCGGATTGTCCGCAGCCAGTGCGGTAATCAGCGTTCCTCCCGGCGTCAGCGTTGTAACCCGTCCCCAGGAGTTCACCGTGGCCACCGCCGGGTTGGAGGAATGCCAGACAAGTTTCGTATTCTCCGGAGCGTCCTCCGTCATCCGGACAACCTGCGGTTTGTTCGAGATATCAAGCTTGTTGCCGACAATCATCAGGGTCTGTTCAAAAAGAATCTGACGATCCTGCTGCACAGCCGTTTCCGCCGAACACCATGCCAGGCACAGGATCAGGATCAATCCAAACAGAACAGCTGCCGTTCTTTTCATGGCTTCGTTTTTCCTCCGTTCCGGCGTTTACTCTTCCTGCTTCCAGACCGCCGTGATGAAGCAGTCCTCTGTCACTTTCACGCTGCCGCCGGCTTTCAGCAGCTCAGCGCTCCCCTCTTCCGGCGCCGTCCAGCGGGAATCCGTTGCCGGATACGCTGTGACATACCAGCCAAGGAAGACTTCCCCGTCTTTTACCGGCGCTTCCGGAAGGAGCATCTCGGTATCCCTGTTCACATTTCTCACAATGGAATCCGTGCTTCCCAGCAGCAGCCCGCCGTTGGGATCGATCGTCACGGTAATCTTTTCGCTGCGCTGCTCCACAGCCTTTTCGGTTTTCACGGTTCCGGCCGGCTTCTTCGCACCGGTCGTTCCGGCAGGCTTGGGATCGGCCTGCTGCACTGACGGTGCGGTTTCCTGCTTATATCCGACTGTCTCCGTCTGTTTTACTGCCTTTTCCTGCATTACCGGTTCATCATCTTTCTTCGGTACGATCTTCTGCAGCTTCACGCTCAGCAGCACTCCGCCGCCCCGCGGCACCACAAGATAGTAATTGCCATCCGCATCCTGCAGCAGACTGACCTTTGTATCCGTGCCGTTATAGGCATCCACAATCTCGTATCCGGGCTCCAGGTTCACCTTCAGAACCACACTGTCGCCTTCGTGGGCAACATCGAATTCATTATACTTGGAAGTGCCTTCCGTCGAAATCGTTCCGCCGGCCTCAGGCTGCTCCAGCCTGATGATATACTGGATCTTCTTCTCGGCTTCTTCCGATTCCTCAGTCTGCAGTTCACCGTTCTCATCCATGTTCCCAACCTCCACAACGCTGCCGTCCTCGTTGGGTTTGATTTCCCAAACCGTCAGCGTCAGGTTGTCGACCACGCTCTCCTCACGCAGAACCACCGCGTGGTTTCCGCCTTCCAGGGTTCCGTCGATAACTACTTCCGCCGGCACCTCACCGGTCACATCCAAGCCGACGTCGCCGCCGGTCACATCCCCTCGGACTTCGATCTGGGTCAGACCGCTTTCCACCTCCGCGGTCTTCCACATATTGCCGCTGTCGTTATAGTAGCAATCATCTTCGGCGTTGTAATAAATCTTTTCCTCCACCACCGTTTTCCCGTCTACCGCGGTCATGAACTTTGAATTTACATACTCCGATTCCTTGATCTCGGGTTCCCCCTCAATATAGTCGCGTTCGCTTCCGGATATTTTAATGCCTGTCCCGGTGGACGCAATGTCTCCGGTCACCTGAATGTCGATCAGTCCGGCTTTGTGTTCATTATCTGTTTCATTCCTGAGGTAAGCACCTATCGCTTTCTCCTCTGCGGCTGTATTATCAGCTTCAATGCCTTCCCCTACCGTCACGGTCACTTTGCTGTCCGCAGCAAACGTGCTTGCGGAAAGGCCTGTTGCAGCACTGTATAATTCTTCCGTTTCAGTCTTTGTCACAATGCCGCCTTCCACGGTGACCGTTGTCTGACTGTTCTCTCCGGCAGTAGCAACGAGACCCACGGCGTTGCTGGACTTTGAGATCGCCGAAATATCACCGCCGGCCTTCACGGTGATTATTCCGCTGTTGGCGTTGGCCCTAACACCGTCGACAGTGTCTTCACCGGAAACGCTCACATCTCCGTTCACCGTCATCTGGGTCTGAGCATTTTCGTTCCAACTGGTGATACTCACCCCCGCTGTACTGTTTTCCCCCCTGCCGTTTACAACAATTTTCCCGTCCACCTGTATGGTAGCAGATGCTTCGGGATAACTGTACTCCGTTATTGATCCGATGACGAAAGTACCATCATCAAGCGTTGCAAAATTACAGTACGCCCCGTCGTCTGTATAGCCGCTATACTGCAAAACAGGAGTCATGACTCCTCCGATCAGCACGGTCATTTCACTGGGCTTGTTGTTTTTTGCAAAATCACCGCTCAGCAGCGTCGCGGCTTCCGCGGATGTCATTGGATTATTCTGGGAAATCCTGTTATTACTGACAATGATTCCACCCATATCAGCAGTTACGTCTCCGTCGATCGTCAGTCCAGCCGTGCCTCCGGTCATTGTCAGCTGCGCACCGACACCACGACTGGTTTCTGATGATGTTGTCGCATTCAGGCCGCCTCCCACATGCACCGTCAGGGAACCGGTCTCATTCACATTGGCTGAGATCGCGTGTGCCCCTCCAAATTCTGAACTGCTCGTTGCAGTAATATCCCCGTTGACATTAATCGTTTGTGTTCCGTGCACGGAAGTGGAAATACCGTAAGCATTTCCGGAATTCTTGCCTTCCGCTGTCGCCGTGATTCCCTGATCCCCCACTGTCAGCGTCAGTTCGGTATCCTCATCGTTCTCCAGAGAAACGGCATATGCGGAAGTGTTGCTCTTTGCGTCGGCAGAAATTCCTGCTGCAGACACTGAGGACGTATCCCCGGAAGCTTGCAGATTTTCAATTATTCCGTAAATCGGGTTATTTCCGTCGCCTTCAGCGGCAACCACGCCGTTCACATTAACCGTGTAGTTCGTTGCCTTCTCATAAGGTTCCGCTTTTCGCCCATAGTCAAAGATGCCGTTTTTCATGGTGTATCCGTATTCAACACCGTTTTCATCTATATAAATTATAATGTTCATATATATCGCTCCCGTTCGTCCAGGAATTGTTCTTGTTACCCTTCCCGGCAACGGCTGATCCCTCGGCAGCGGTCATATCACTGCTTTTTGCTGTGATATCCCTTATTAATATGCCATTCCCGCTGGAAGAGACATCCTGCTCTACTTCCACGCTGACGGAGCCTCCCTGACCTCTGAGTTCAACAGCACTTGTGCCCGTCTTGCCTTGCGCGGAAACGCCTCCGACAGTCACATCGATATCACTCTTTTCACCGGAAGTCTCTGCCAAAATTGCTCGAGGGCTTCCGTTCTCCGCGGTAGCTGTGACCTCATCCTCGACAGTCGCTTTGATGGTTCCGTTCTTTGTTTTCAGATTCATGGCATCAGGAGCGCTTACATTGCCTTCTGTTTCCGCGGAAACCGTCCCTGCCTGCAGTGTGATACTTCCTCCATCCTCAGCATACGCAATCACAGCATTTGCACTGCTGCTATTTCCCTCTGTTTTTGCGGTGATCACATCGGCTTTCACCTCAACGTTTCCTTCGTCTTCCGCCTCTATAGATACCGCTGTGGCCTGGCTTTGATTGCCTTCCGTTTCCGCTGAAATGCTTTCCGTGTTCACCGTGACGCTGCCGGAATCATCAGCCTGCGCATTCACAGCGGTCGCTTTGCTCTGGTTACCCTCCGTTTCCGCAGAGATGCTCCCCGCTTCCACTACCGCACGGCTGTCTGCATCCTCCGCCGAGGCTTCGACAGCGGTAGCAGGTGAATTGTTAACGCTCGTCTCCGCCTCGATGGCCTTTTCGACTGTCAGTTTCGCTTCGTTGCCATGCTCTGTGTTAACCTGAGCCGCTTCAGCCTCGTAATAAGGCGCCGCCGGCGCTTCCCGCTCCGCGCTGACAAAGTTCGTCACCGTCAGGGATGCATCAGCGCCGCCGGTTGCGTCAACAATCACGCCGTCAGCATCAACGTTCGTTGTAACCGTAATGATCACTGCGCCGTCTACTGTTTCGTCATGACCGCTGGTAACTATCTGAGTTGTTGTCTCATCTGTTGCCTGGGACGACAGACAGGTCAGCAGCATCATAATCGTCAGGCATATTGCGGCTACTTTACGGAAAGCGGCAGTCTTCATGGCAAAACCCTCCTCGTTACTTGTGCCCCTTGTGGACTGAGTATGATAATTACACCAGATATAGTATACATGAAGAAAGGTTGCGGTGCAATGATTCATTTGTATTGACAAAATTGTTTTTTTCCTGTACATTTGGATACAAAGTGCAGGAAAAATGCTGCACACCTGAGGAGGTTGTCCTGTATGTCATTGACCTTTCAGCCCATGATGGAAAGCCGTCCCATCCGTGAGATTGCCTACGAGGTGCTGAAGAAAGCCATTATCACCGGAGAGATCCCGGCCGGCGAGCGGATTGTCGAGACCGATTATGCCGACCGGCTCCATATCTCCCGGACCCCCCTGCGTGAAGCGCTCCGCAAGCTGGAGCGCGACGGACTGGTAGAATATGTGATGCGCCGCGGCGTGATCGTGCATGCCTTTACGACCGAGGATGTGGAGCAGATCTACACTATCCGGAACTGTCTGGAACTCCTGACCCTTCCCGACATCATCGAGAAGGCCACGCCGGAAGATATTGCCCACCTGCGGGAAATGCTCGCGAAGATGGACGAGCTGAACGAGAAGAACGACGTGGAGGCGCTGTCTCCCATAGCGCGTGATTTCCATACCGCCATCACGGCAATTTCCGGGAAGAACCGGATTCTCCGGGTTATTGAAGGCCAGGATGAATACATCCGCCGTTTCTCCGCCATGGCCATCAAACAGGAAGACCGCCGGAACGAGGCAAACGAGGAGCATCACCGCCTGGTGGATCTGATCGAGCAGAAGGATCTGCCCGCCTTTGAAGCCCTGATGAAACAGCATATCGAGCGCAGCAAGGAATGCTGTCTCGCCGCGCTGGCTGCCCGCAAACAGAACCGCGAGCTGGACAGTTAAGCATGTTCCCAAAAAGTCCTTGCATTTTAACGCGCTCTGTGATACGATAGTCGGGCTGATTCAAGAGGAGGTTTGTTCTTATGGCTACTGCAATTTCCATCGTGCTGATCATCTCGGCGCTTTTTATGATCGTGACCGTTCTGCTGCAGTCTTCCAACGAAGGCGGCATCAGCGCCATCTCCGGTCAGTCCAACAGCTATTTCAGCAAGTCC
>Ga0265301_10001662_pt1 | contig 28315 bp, 25 predicted proteins | sample AusTroGonzalo_MG_2_FD_193488 | JGI IMG/M metagenome (GOLD analysis project Ga0265301, IMG submission 193488) | Bovine rumen microbial communities from tropical cattle in Woodstock, Queensland, Australia - Gonzalo_04 | ecosystem: Host-associated > Mammals > Digestive system > Stomach > Rumen ... | reverse complement strand
TTTCAGCCTGCCGTTCCGCGCGCCTCGGCGGCAGCGGAACGCGGGGGATATATTCCTGCTTAATATTTTAGCAAATCGCGCCGGAAATGTCCACAACTATTTTGGGGCAAACGAAAATTGGGGTTAGGCGCGTGCCTAACCCCAATCGCTTGTGTCGGGAAGAATTATTCGTACTTGTCCTTCAGATTTTCGCAGGCGTAGACGCCGCCCTGATAACGCATGATCATGCAGGCAAATTCCGCACGGGTCGCGTTGTCGGTGGGCTTGAGTCTGCCGTTGTCGCCGTTCAGGATGCCTTCGCCGACCGCCCATTCCATCGCGTCCTTCGCGTACTCGCTGATCTTCGCGGTATCGGAGAACTTGGTCATGTCAGCGTCCTTCGCTGCGGGCTTGTTCTCATAGCGCCACAGGATGGCAGCGATCTGCTCGCGGGTGACGGGATCGTTCGGTCCGAACTTGTCGTCGGAGTAGCCGTTGACGACGTTGTTCTTCTGCGCCCATGCAACCGCTCTGGCGTACCATGCGTCAGCCTCAACGTCCTTGAAGGTGGAAGTGCCTTCGACAGCGGGTGCGCCCGCCATACGGTACAGAACCGTGACGATCATGCCGCGGGTCATGGTGCCGTTCGGGTCGAACTTCTTCTCGGCAACGCCCTTCATATAGTCGTTGAAGACCATATAGTCGACAGCCTCATGGTACCAGTCGGCGTCGCAGTCCGTGAAATCATCCCAGTAGCACTGGCTGTAGCCGGTCGGGTCGATGCTCTTCTTCTCGCGGCTCAGTTCCGCCTTGCAGACGGAGCAGTAAACGACTTCGTCATAGGAGCCGGCCTTGGAGTAGGTCGCGGGGACCAGATTCTCCTGGACGGGCTCAGCGGGCACGTGGCCGGCAGCCGGAATGACTTCGCCTTCCGCGATCTTCTCGCCGCAGTCAAGGCAGTAGGTATCGCCGGTGTAGCCGTCTTCCGTGCAGGTAGCAGCGGCCGCGTCACGGACCTCGGTGTTCTCGTGCGCGCACACGAGTTCAAAGAACTCGTCTCTCTCGTTGGTCGCGTAGTCCAGCGCGCCGATCAGAACGGTCTCGAAGCCTGCGTCAAGCAGCGGAGCAACGTCGAAGGTCGCGGTGAAGGACTCGCCGGCAACGTCGGAGGAGAAGCCGAACGCGTCGTACAGCATCGCAGTCGGGGTGCCTTCTTCGTCAAACTCGACCGCGTAGAGGATGATGTCCGCAAGGTAGCTCTCGTCGCTTGCCGTGACGGTCAGCGTCTTGGCGTCCTTATCGAATTCCGCGGACTCGACCACCGGAGCGGTGTAGTCGACCAGAACGTCGAAGTTCCAGATGTTGTCCTTTTCGGTCTCGCCGTAGGGCAGGATCGCGTCAAAGTTGACGTTGACGATGGTGCCGGTGGGAACGAAGTTGCCCTCCGCGTCGGTGCCGTCCCAGTAGAACGCGCCGGTGGGAGACCATACGGCATTGTCGGTGTCGTAGTACGCCTTCGGCAGGTACGGGGTGTTGTCCACGAAGTAGACCTCGCCGGTCTCCTTGTCGGAGACGGTCATGATGAGGTTCTTGCAGTTACGCAGCTGATACGGCTCGAGATAGAAACCGTTGGCGTAGAGGTCGTCCGCGTCGGTGTCCAGCGTGGAGAAGCTGACGTGCTCGTCATAGAACGGGACGTAGTCGAAGAGGTTGTCGCCGAGGTACCATACCAGGCTCTGCGGCGCGCCGTCGTAGAAGACGGCGGTGTAACCCATGTTCGGGCTGGTGTAGTAGTCGAGCAGATCCAGGCCGGTGTAGCCGTAGTCGGCGTAGGTGTTGCCCTCGGAGTCGGCTACCGTGGTGTGCACGAAGTACTCGCCGTCGATGTAGTCACGGAAGTCCGTCGCTTCGAGGACGTTGCCGTCCGTCCAGTCGCCGTAGTAGGCGAGCACGGTGGCGTGGTCGGTGTAGTAGACGTACGGAGCAAGGTCGTCAAGGTCGCCGGAGTAGTAGATCTTGTTGCCGTCGCCGTCGGTGACGGGCACTTCGTTCCAGTCGTCGAACTCGTAAGCGCCGTTCTCATCGAACAGGTATGCGTTGTATTCCGCATCGTAGTAGATGACTTCGCCGCCAGACTGCGCCACGTCGTTGAAGCAGACAAAGCCTTCGACGAAGTTGCCGTTCTCGAAGTTCGCGTCGAAGTAGTCCATGAGATCGGTGTCAAGCTGGATATCGACGGTCACGGTAGCGCTGTCGCCCTTCGCAAGGAAGAAGCCGTCGGTGACGTCGGAGCCGTCCTTCTCATAGGAAATGGTGGCATCGCCCGTGTCAGCGTAGTAGATGTAGTCGCTGGTCTGGGTGTTGATGATGTAGGGATATTCAGCGCTGCCTGCGTTGTAGAGATAGTCGTACAGCAGGTAGGCTTCCGGCAGATAGAACACGTCATAGTTGCCGTCGTTCCTGATATCCACCGTGAAGGTGAAGTGGCCGGTGCGCTCGGGATCGTCGCCCAGCTCCTGGATCGGCTCGGTGATGTAGCCGGACTCCTCGTACATGGTCAGCGCGGAAGCAGCGTTCGCCAGGCCTGCGCCCTGCTTTCTCGGGGAGTAGGGATAGCCGTCCTCGTCCACGAGCATGTCAGCGGAGGCTTCGAGCAGCGCGGTCGCCAGATCGGCACATTCCTTCTTGTCCGTCACGCCCATATCGCGCAGGCCCTGCATCACGATCGCGATCGTGCCGGCGTAGTTCGGGGAGGACATGGAGGTACCGCTGTAGACGTCATAAGCGTCGTCGCCGGTATTCACGGAGGAGTAGACCATGCCGCCGACAGAGGTGACGGTCGGATCCAGCGTGAGCATCGGGGAGGTGCCCCAGTTGGAGAAGTCGCTCATGAGACCCGCGTTCGCGTTCTCAACGTACTGCATCTCGGTCGGGGTGGTGAGCGCGTAGGTCTCCGCGTTCAGGAGATAGGTCGCAGCATCCGCCTGCACGGAGACTGCCGGAATCTCAAAGGTTTCGATCAGCATAGAGATCGTGCCGGCCTGGTTGTTGACGACGATGCAGCCGATCGCGCCCGCGTTGTAGGCGTTCTCGACCTTCTCCTCGAAGGTGATGTCGCCGCGCTTGACGACGGCGATCTTGCCGGAAACGTCAACGCCCTCGAAGTCGGCGGGTTCGCCGGTGGCGATGTCGGTCGATTCTGCGTTGGGAACGATCACGTACTCAACGGTCTGGCTGCCGAAGGTTGCCATCCACAGGCCGTCATCGGAGGAATCGGTGAAGGGGAAGCTGCCCGCGTCGGTCGTGATGACGAAGGACGGATAGAGGTAGTTCTCCAGAGAAGCGACAGAGGTGTTGCCCTCGTAGGTGGAGGGAGAAGCGACCGTGCCGTAGTCCTGATACTCCGGTCCGACGTAGCCGACGGGGCTGTACTGCGCCATCGAATACTCGTTGCCGGCGGAAACGCAGGTCACGATGCCCGCGTTGTTCAGGCGCTCGTAGATGTTGCCGAAGACCTCGTCTTCGAGCTCGGAGTCGTAGGTGAAGCCGTTCTGCGCGCCGATGGACATGTTGATGACGTCAACGCCGAGACGGTAGGCGTCGTCCAGCGCCGCGAAGTAAATATCGCTGCTGGTGCCCTTCTTGTCGTCGTAGAAAATCTTCATGTTGACGAGCTGTGCGCCGGAGGCGGCGCCGAGGAAGGTATAAGCGCCTTCTTCGAGGTCGACCGCGCAGCCGGTCGCGATGCCGGAAACGTGGGTGCCGTGGCCGTTGTAGTCGGTCACGTCGTCATCAAACTCCGCATAGTCGTAGGTGAAGGGGACCTTCGGGTTGATGTACTTGCCGGGCATGGACGCCGCGCTGATGTCGGACGCCGTCAGCACACCGTAGTTCGCGCAGACGTTGTCCAGATCCTGGAACGCCTCGTGCGTGGTGAGCAGGCCGGTATCCAGCACTGCGATGACCATGCCGGTGCCGTCTACGCCGTAGTAGCTGTAGGCATCGTTGACGCCGGTGAAGTAGTAGTTGGAGGAAGCCATTCTGGTTTCCGCCTTCTCCATGACCGGCTCAGCATAGTGGTTCGCGATGTAGACTGCTTCTACGCCGTCCAGCGCAGCGATCTTGTCCAGATCGCCGTAAGCGACGTCGCAGGAGAAGCCGTTGGTCAGAGCGGTGAAGTCGTATGCAAGCTCATACTTGATGCCGCTCATGCTCTTCCGTACCGCCTCGTGCTGCTTCATCAGCGTCAGACGCTGATTGGTGGCACGCTCGCTGCCCGCTTCGGCGACGTCCGCTTCGGGATCGCCGGAGAGGATCACGATGGCGCGAACGGTTTCGTCCGCAGCGTAACGGTAAGAGTTGCTCGCGAGGAAGCTCTCGCTCTTGTAGCCCTTGAGCTCACGGATGGTCGCGGGCTTTGCGGTTTTTGCAGGTTCCTCAGTCTCGGTCTTGTCCGCCGCGAACGCGCCTGCGACGCAGGACAGGATCATAACCAGAGCCAGAAGCACTGCAAGAACACTCTTGAAATGTTTCATTGATTCGTCTCCTTTTTTTGAATTTTTCGGTCTGTATTGCTGTGTGGCTGCTTGATGCCTGCATACAGTTATACCTGTACAACATTTTAGCAAACCGGCGCGGAAAAGTCCACAACTATTTTGCCGTGATAATGCCGAATATTTACCGAAAGAAAGCGCCGTTTTCGGCAGGAAAAACAAAAACACGGACCGCTTTCACGGTCCGTGTCATTTCATAAGTCAAATATCGAAAACACCCAGCACAATGATGCCGATGAAGATCAGCGCGATCATCAGATAATGCTTCCACGACAGCTTTTCCCGCAGGAAGATTCTGCCCCACAGGACGGATACCGCGCAGTAGGCGGAGATGATCGGCGCGGAAATCGCCACGTGCTCCTCGTCGGCGAGCGCGTAGATATAAAACAGCTGTCCTGCAGTCTCGAAGCAGGCGCCGAGATATTTGGGCGCTTCCTGCTTGACAAAGAACTTTTCGCGCTTGATGAGCAGATAGATCAGACAGCCCATGCCCGCCGCAAGGAAGGTCAGCTCGTAGGCGACGTTCGCGGAGTCCTCGTTCAGATTCTGCAAAACGAGAGAATCGGCATAGGTGCCCGCCGCGTCGAGCAGGCAGTAGGCAATCGGCAGGCAGAGCGCCAGCCAACTCTTGGCGTACTTGCGGTTTGCCTTTTCCTGACGGCGCCGGCGGAGCGTTTCATCCTCGCGCGCCTCTACGACGCCGAGACCGACGACGCCGACGCAGATCAGCGCAATTGCGCCAATGACATACAGGCGCTGCGTCTTTCCCAGATCCGAAAGCGCGCCGGTCAGCAGGCAGATCGTCGCAACGATCGCGCCGGAAGAATTGCAGATCGGCGACGAGACGGAAAGCTCGATGTAGCGCAGACCGAGATAGCCCAGCGCCATTGAAAGGATATACAGCAGCGAGACGGGCAGGTACGTCCAGATGACGTCCCACGAGATTGCAACGCCTCGGAGGAAGACCATATACGCCGCGTGCAGACCCATGACGACGCCGACGGCGACGACCATTTTCAGGTGCGCCGTCCTGTCCTTCTCGCCGCAGCAGCCGAGCTTTGAAAACAGATCGGAGCCGCTCCAGCACAGCAGCGCGAGAACGGAAAACCAAAACCAGTTCATGGATTATACCTCCTCGATTTTCGCAAGTCCCGCGTCGACGAGCTTCTGCACGGACAGCAGAACGCCGAGCTTCGCGTGCTGCCACGTCAGGCCGCCCTGAAAATAGACGGCGTAGGGCGGGCGGATGGGACCGTCCGCGGACAGCTCGATGGACGAGCCCTGCACGAAGGCGCCCGCCGCCATGATGACCTCGTCCTCATAGCCCGGCATCGCCCACGGCGCGGGATCAACGTAGCTTTCGACCGGCGCGGCGGACTGAATACCCTTGCAGAAGGCGACCATCGCCTCCCGGCTGCCGAGCTCTATCGCCTGAATGACGTCGTGGCGGGATTCCCTGCTGTCCGGCACGACGCGGAAGCCCATGCGCTCGTAGTAATTCGCCGCGAAAATCGCGCCCTTCAGCGCGCCGGCAACGACCGTCGGCGCAAGGAAAAAGCCCTGATAGAACGCGGGCATCTGCCCCAAGTTCGCGCCGACCTCCTGCCCCAGACCGGGCGCGGAAAGGCGGTAGGCGCAGCGCGCGACCAAGTCGCTTCTGCCGCAGATATAGCCGCCGATCGGCGCCAAGCCGCCGCCGGGATTCTTGATCAGACTGCCGACGACCAGATCGGCGCCGACGTCGCTCGGCTCGATCGTTTCCACAAACTCTCCGTAGCAGTTGTCCACCATGCAGATAACGTCCGGCTTGACGGACTTCAAAAAGGCGATCAGCGCGCCGATCTGTTCGACGGGGAAGGTCGGGCGCGTCGCGTAGCCCTTGCTGCGCTGGATCGTCGCAAGCTTCGTCTTTTCGTTCACCGCCGCGCGGATCGCGTCATAGTCGAACGTGCCGTCCGCCTTCAGATCCGCCTGCGCGTAGCTGACGCCGTACTCCTTCAGAGAGCAGGTCGATTTCCGGATGCCGATGACCTCCTCGAGGGTGTCGTAGGGTCTTCCGACCGGAGAGAGCAGCTCGTCGCCGGGGAGCAGATTGGCGGACAGCGCGACCGTCAGCGCGTGCGTACCGCAGGTGATCTGCGGGCGCACCAGCGCCGCCTCGGTGTGGAACACGTCGGCGTAGACGCGCTCTAAAACGTCGCGTCCCATGTCGTCGTAGCCGTAGCCGGTCGTCGCGGCGAAGCACGCAGAACCGACGCGGTTTTTCTGCATGGCGGCGATTACCTTCGCCTGATTGTATTCCGCCACGCGGTCGACTGCCGCGAAGCGATCCTGCAAGCCCTCCAAATTGCGCTCGCCGCAGGAAAAAACCTGCTCCGAAACGCCCAAGCGGGCGTATAATTCTTTCATTTCTACCCCTCCGTATTGCTGAAACTGTAGCACATCCGGCAGAAATTGTCAACCGCCGCCAGAAAAAGAAAAACAGTGGAAAAACCGGCGAAAATCGGTTATACTAACCCTGTGAGTGCGAAAGGAGGACGCGTTATGAAGATCGGGTGTCTGGTTATGGCGGCTGGCAGCGCCGCCCGCTTCCGCGCCAACAAGCTCGCCGCAGAATTCGACGGGAAATCCCTGATCCGCCGCGCCTTGGACGCCGTTCCGAGGAATATGCTCTCCGCAGTCACGGTCGTCACGCAGTATCCGGAGGTCACGGCGCTTGCGGAGGCATTCGGATTCTCTCATATTTATAATGAGCATCCGGACTACGGCGTCAGCCACACGATCGCGCTCGGCACGCGGGCGATGCGCGATTGCGACGCGATCGTCTACATGGTGTCCGATCAGCCGCTCTTGGAGCGCGGCTCTGTCGAGCGGGTGGTCGCCTGCTGGCAGGCGCACCCGGACAAGATCGTCGGCGCGGCGCACAACGGAAAGCGCGGCAATCCCTGCATTTTCCCGCGGGAGTTTTTTGACGAGCTGCTCGCGCTCACGGCGGATCACGGCGGCAGCGCCGTCATCCGCGCGCATCCGGAGCGTCTTCTGACCGTTGAGATCGGCAAGGCGGAGCTGACCGACGTGGACACGCCGGAAGCGCTGGCGGCGCTGGAAAAACAAAAATGACGGGACGATTTGTCCCGTCGTTTTTTTATCAATCTCTTCGGCGACCGCTGACCAGCATCAGAAGCCGCAGGAACTGCGCAAGGGTGGTCGCAAGCGCGGCGACGTAGGTCAGCGCGGCGGCGGAGAGCACCTTGCGCGCGCCCTTCTGCTCGTCTGCGGTCAGCATGCCGGTGCTTTCGATCACCTTGACGGCGCGGCGGCTGGCGTTGAACTCCGTCGGCAGGGTGAGCAGCTGGAAGATCACGCACAGACCGTAGCAGAGCACGCCCGCAAGCGCGATATAGTAGAATACCTTTTGGTAACGCGCAAGCTTCGTGAAGGACATCAGCAGGATGCCGATGATAATCAGCGGCATGGAAAGCTTGGAGCCGATGTTCGTCGCGTTGATGATGGCGGCGCGGAGCTTGATCGGCGCGTAGTTTTCCGCGTACTGCACCGCATGCCCCGCCTCGTGCGCCGCGACGCCCACCGCCGCGGGGGTCGGCGCGTCGTAGACGCTGTCGGACAGGCGGATGACGTTCGCCTTCGGATCGTAGTGATCGGTCAGATTGCCGGCAACGCGCTCGATGCGCACGCCGCTGACGCCGTTGGCGGACAGCACCGCCTGCGCCGCCTGCGCGCCGGTCAGCCCGCGCACGTTGCGAATCTTGCCGTATTTTGCAAAGGTATTCTTTACGTGGACGCTTGCCCACAACGCAAAGATGATCGTGGGCAGCACCATAACGATCCATTTCCAGTCGATGCCGTAAAAAAACATGCTCTTGACTCCTCACAGGAGCTGCGGCTCCATCGCCTCGTGCAGCTCCTTGGTAATCGCGCCGCGGAAAACGCGGTCCGCGTGGGTGTGGATGGTGTTGAGCGCGGCGGTGGTGTACTTCATCTCCACCTTGCTCATCATGAAGAGGTCGATGTCGAGGATGAACTTGATTTCCTTATCCTCGACGTTGTTGCGCTTAACGACGCCGGGACCGCAGTGCAGCTTGAGGCGGCAGCCGCCCGACAGATTCAACTCGCCCTCCTGCTGGATGCGGACGAAGGACTGATCCTGCACGTCCTCCTCCGCCATCAGACCGAGGTAGCCCGGTTCGATGAGGTCGGCAAACGGCGCGCCCTCCAGTCCGAGCGCATTGCGGGAGAAAGCGTTGATATAACGAAGACCGATACGCTCAAAGAAGGCGGGCTTGTAGACGCTGATGAACTGCGCGAGCACCTCGTCCAGCTTCGCGGCGAAATCCTCCCACTTGGTATAGGCGGGCGTCGCGAGGGCGATGAAGGAGTTGGTCAGATTGACCTTCCACCTGCCTTCGCCGGAGAGGAACTGATAGTTGATTACGTCCGGCTGCTCCTCGAATTTCATATTGCCCGGCTGACCGATCACCTTCGGGGGAACCTTTTCGGTATTTCTGGAATAGCGCGGAAAATCGCTGCGGATCAGCTCCTGAAACTCCGCGGGCTCCTTCGCGCTGATAGACAGGATCGTCGGAAAGCGCAGCTGGCAGATGACCTCTAAAAGCTGCGGCTTGGCGTAGACGACGCGGTCGGTCTCGTAGAACATAACGAATGCTCCTTTCGTTTCTTTCCCGAAGATTATACCACAGCCGTCTCGGAATTTGCAAGGGAATTCATAAAACCGTTACAATCCCCTTTGCAAACCGTTTTGCTTATGCTATACTGAACGTATCACAGAAAAGGAGCGAATCAACATGTCCGTGCTCTACTGGCTGGCGTCCATCCGCAATCCGGTGCTGAACGTCATCATGCAGCTGTTTACCTACCTCGGCGAGGAAACGCTCTTCCTCGTCATCGCGCTGACCGTCTTCTGGTGCTTCAATAAGCGCGAGGGCGTCTATCTGCTCTTCATCGGCTTCATCGGCACGGTGCTCAATCAGTTTTTGAAGCTGGTTTACCACATCCCGCGCCCGTGGGTGCAGGATCCGAACTTCACGATCGTCGAAAGCGCGAGAGCCGGCGCGGGCGGCTATTCCTTCCCCTCCGGTCACACGCAGAACGTCGTCGGCACCCTCGGCGGCATCGCCCTTTGGACAAAGCGGAAATGGCTGCGGATCGTCTGCGTCGTTTTCCTGCTTCTGACCTCGTTCTCTCGCATGTACCTCGGCGTGCACACGCCGCTGGACGTGGGCGTATCCTTCGGCGTCGCCCTCGTGCTGATCTTCGTCCTCTATCCGATCATCCGCAAAACCGAGGACAATCCGAAGCTGATGTACATCCTGCTCGGCGTGCTGATTGCAATCGCCTTTGCTTTCGTGCTCTACGCCAATCTGACGGATTTCTCCGCGCTCGGCAGCAGCAAGGACGCGCTGGACAATATTTATGAGGGGCAAAAGAACAGTTATTCCCTCTTCGGCGCAATGCTCGGCTTTCTGTTAGCCTACCCGCTCGACCAGAAGTATATTCGCTTTGAAGAAAAGGCGGTCTGGTGGGTGCAGATTCTCAAGACCGTCCTCGGTCTTGCCGGCGTGCTGGCGATCAAGGAAGGACTGAAGCTCGTCTTCAACGCCGTCGGCTTCACGTGGCTCGGCACGAACGCCATCCGCTACTGCGCGGTCGTCTTCTTTGCCGCCGCGATCTGGCCGCTCGCCTTCCCGCTTCTGCGCCGTCTATCCAAAAAGGAGACGGCATGAATACCGTTTTGCTCGTCCTTCTGATCGTTCTCGGCGCGCTTGCTCTGCTCTTTCTGATCGCGGTCTTCGTCTTATGGCAGATCGCGGTCCGCCGCAACGACGCGACGGAAAAGCATTTTGAAACGGTGCTCGGCTCCCCCTTCTATCGGGATTATAAACAGGAGATTCTCGCCGCCCGCGTCTGGCTCCAAGCACAGGATACGGAGGAGATTACCGTGACCTCCTTCGACGGCTTAAGGCTGACTGCAACGTATCTGCCTTGTGAAAACGCGCGCGGCACGCTGCTGCTCTTCCACGGCTGGCGCGGCGGTCCGGTCGCGGACTTCGGCTATTCGCTGCAGCTGTATCATTCGCTCGGGCTGAACCTCCTGCTCGTCCATCAGCGCGCGCAGGGTAAATCCGAGGGGCGCTTTATGACCTTCGGCGTGCGCGAACGGCGGGACGTGCATACGTGGGTGAAATGGCACGCGGAGCGCTTCGGCGGCGCGCCGATGGTGCTCGGCGGCATCTCCATGGGCGCGAGCACCGTCCTGATGGCGTGCGGCGAGCCGTTTGAAGGCGACGTGCGCGCCGTTTTCGCCGACTGCGGCTTCACGGCGCCGAAGGACATCTTCACCGCCGTCGCGCGCAGGCTCCGTCTGCCGGTCTTCTTGTTCGTTCCGGCGGTCAGCCTGCTGTCGCGCCTGTTCGCCGGCTTCCGCGCAGCGGAGTATTCCACGCTGACCGCGATGAAGACGACGGCGCTCCCTATCCTCTTTGCCCACGGCGAGGCGGACCGCCTCGTCCCCTGCGAAATGACCAAGCGGAACTACGAGGCCTGCGCGAGCGCGGACAAGACCCTGCTCCTCGTGCCCGGCGCAAAGCACGGGCAGAGCTTCCCCGTCGCGCGGGAGCGATATTTGGCGCAGATCAAAGGTCTGTTGGATCGCGCCTTAGGATTCGTAAAGAAGGAATAATCTTAATATTTGCCGATTCTGTAAATTAGCAAATGAATTGAATTGGAGAAGGATATGCAGGAAGTAAAAGTCAAGAAATTGAGAGACAACGCGCGGCTGCCGGTCTACGGCACCGCCTTTTCCGCCGGCGCCGATCTGTTCGCCTGCCTCGACGCAAGCGTGACGATCGCGCCGGGCGAAACGAAGCTGATTTCCCTCGGCATCAGCGTGGAGATCCCCGCGGGCTACGCCGGTCTGGTGTTCGCCCGCAGCGGTCTTGCGACCAAGCGGCACCTCGCGCCCGCCAACAAGGTCGGCGTGATCGACTCGGACTACCGCGGCGAGTTCTTCGTCCCGCTGCACAATCACGGCGCCGTTCCGCAGACCGTTGAGGACGGCGAGCGCATCGCGCAGATGATCCTCACGCCGTACCTGACCGCGCAATTCGTCGAGGCGGAGACGCTGTCCGACACCGTGCGCGGCGAGGGCGGCTTCGGCTCGACGGGAACGAAATAATGGGCGGTTTTCTTCCGATCAGCCGGAAAGAGATGGACGCGCTCGGATGGGAACAGCCCGATTTCGTCTACGTCATCGGCGACGCCTACGTCGACCACCCCTCCTTCGGTCACGCGATCATCAGCCGCGTGCTGGAGCACGCGGGCTACAAGGTCGCCATCTGCGCCCAGCCGGACTGGAAGGACCCCGCCTCCGTCAACCTCTTCGGCACGCCGCGCCTTGCCTACCTCGTTTCCGGCGGCAATATGGACTCCATGGTGAACCACTATTCCGTCGGAAAGCGCCGCCGCAAGGCGGACGCCTATACCCCCGGCGGCGCGACCGGCAAGCGTCCGGACTACGCCGCCGTCGTCTATTCCAATCTGATCCGGCAGACGCATCCGCAGATCCCGATCATCCTCGGCGGCATCGAGGCAAGCCTGCGCCGCCTCGCCCACTACGACTACTGGTCGGACAAGCTCAAGCGCTCCATCCTGCTCGACGCGCAGGCGGACCTCATCTCCTACGGCATGGGCGAAAGAAGCATTGTGGAGATTGCAGACGCGCTGGACAGCGGGCTGTCCGTCCGCGATCTGACCTTTATCGACGGGACGGTCTACCGCACGACCCAGCCGGATACCGACGGGGCGATCGTCCTGCCGTCCTATGACGAGCTGCGCGAGAACAAGCGCCGCTACGCCGAAAGCTTCTACAAGCAGTATATCAACACCGATCCCTTCACCGCCAAGCGGCTGATCGAACCGTACGGCAGGGAGTTCGTCGTGCAGAATCCGCCGCAGAAGCCCCTGACGACGGAGGAAATGGACGCGGTCTACGCCCTGCCCTACCGGAACGCCTGCCACCCGTCCTACAAAGGCGGCGTGCCCGCGATCAAGGAGGTGCAGTTCAGCCTCGTGTCCAACCGCGGCTGCTTCGGCGGCTGTTCGTTCTGCGCGCTGACCTTCCATCAAGGGCGCATCGTGCAGACCCGCAGCCACGAATCCATCCTCGCGGAAGCGGAGAGGATGACGCGTCACCCCGATTTCAAGGGCTACATCCACGACGTCGGCGGTCCGACCGCCAACTTCCGTCATCCCGCCTGCGACAAACAGCTTTCACACGGCGTCTGCCCGGCGAAGCAGTGTCTGTTCCCTGCTCCGTGCAAAAACCTGCGGGCGGACCACACAGATTATGTAAACCTCCTGCGGGAGCTGCGCAGTCTCCCGCGGGTGAAAAAGGTCTTCATCCGTAGCGGTATCCGCTTTGACTACCTGCTCGCAGACGCCGACCCGACCTTCCTGAAAGAGCTGATCGAGCACCATGTTTCCGGTCAGCTCAAGGTCGCGCCGGAGCACGTCTCCGACCGTGTTCTGAAGTACATGGGCAAGCCGCGCCACGCGATCTATCAGCGCTTCTGTCACAAGTACGCCAAGCTGAATGAAAAGTTGGGCTTGAAGCAGTATCTTGTGCCCTATCTGATGAGCTCGCACCCCGGCTCGACGCTGAAAGAAGCGGTGGAGCTGGCGGAGTACGTCCGCGATCTGGGCTATATGCCGGAGCAGGTGCAGGACTTCTACCCCACCCCGTCCACGCTCTCCACCGTGATGTACTATACGGGGCTCGATCCGCGCACGATGGAGCCGGTGTACGTACCGACCGATCCGCACGAAAAGGCGATGCAGCGCGCGCTGATCCAGTACCGCGATCCGAAGAACTACGCGCTGGTGCGCGAGGCGCTGGAGCAGGCGGGGCGCACCGATCTGATCGGCTTCGACAAAGCCTGCCTGATTCGACCGCGCAAGGGCGAACAGCCCGCCGCGCAAAAGGCAGAAAAAACGGCGGAGAAAGCGCCGAAGCCCGCCGCAAAAAGTGCAGCGAAACCGTCGAAGCCCGCTGCGCAGAGCCGAAAGCAGCCGGCGCCGAAAAAGAAAAGCGAGCGCCAACCGCCCGCCGCGAAAACTCCTGCGGCAAAGCACGGCAAGCCCGCCGGAAAGTCCGCCGCCGCGCCGACCGCGGCGCAGCTCGCCGCTGCTGAGCGGTATCTGAAAAAGCGCAAAAAATAATACCCGGAGGCTTCGGCGTTGCGCTTGATCTGTCACCTTGATACAGGCTTTGTCGCGCATTATCGTTTGATATCATACACGAATATCCGCGAACCGCTCAAAGCGTTCCTCTACAAAAAGGCGACTCAGGGCATCAAGCGCTGATCGGCGCAAAAATCCCGCTCTCCGAGCAATGGGGAGCGGGATTCGTTCATATCTGGAAGTTTTTGCCCGCTGCTGCATTTTTGCAGTGTGTCGTCACGGAACACACAACGCAGCGGGATAAATGAATATCAAAGCGCCGGACTTTGGCTGGAGCGTCACTCCCAGCATCTCTTTTGCCCATTACCGAAGCATGCGGCGCATGAAAACGCGCTTTTCACCTCAAAGCCCATAATGCACTAAGAAGGCTTTACCGCCCTCGCCAGAATGGGTGAAGGGGAGCCTCAAAGCATTTTATATCATAAGAAAACAAAAAATGCAAGAATAATCAAATTTAATAACGATAGGCACGCGAACGACGAAAGCGAAAGGCGGGCAAATCAGCGTTCTCGGGAGGCAATCGCCGGAAACAGGCATAGAAAAGCCGGCAGATCCGGCGTCTGCGCGGCAGTTTTTCGCTCCGAATGGGTTTTTGTATGGGCTTTTCACGGCTGCACAAAAACACAGGATGCCGTTTTCCGATTGAAAAGCTTTGAAAACATAACAAAAGAGCCGCAAAACATAGCGTTTCACGGCTCAAATGTTTGGAGCTGTTACCCGGATTTGAACCGGGGACCTCATCCTTACCAAGGATGCGCTCTACCGGCTGAGCTATAACAGCATTTTGGACAGCTTTGACATTATAGCAAGCATTTCCCGCGCTGTCAACTGTTTTTTTCATATCTCCTGACTTTTTTTGCGGCGCTTTGGCTTTCCGCGTTTTCAGACGAATCGCGCCCCTGCGCGATAGATGCGTCTTCCGCGTAGGGGCGCAACCGCTTATATCACCTTTCCCGCGCCGATGTCCGTCCACGCGCCGTGGAGGATCGCCGCTTTGCCGCCGACGAGGACGGTGTCCATGCCCTCGCTCTCCCGCCGCGGCTCCAAGTAGGTCGCGCGCTCGTGCAGCAGCTCCGGCTTGAAAATACTGACGTCCGCGTCCATGCCGACGCGCAGGAGTCCCTTGCCCTTGAGGCGCATCGCCTCGGCGGGCTGCGCGGTGACCTTCCGCACTGCAGTCGGCAGGTCGATCGCCTGCTTTTCGAGGCAGAAGCGCTCGAAAATACGCACGTACGAGCCGTACACGCGCGGGTGCGGCTTGCCGGAGGTTGGGTAGGTCGAATCGGAAATCACGCTGGAATACCGATCCTGCAAAATCGTACAGATATCGTCCTCGCACGCCATGCGGTCGATCATCGTCACAGCGCAGCGCTCGTCCGCAAGGAGCTGACACAGGCAGTCCACCGGCTCCAGCTTCAACAGCTCCGCCGCCTGCGCGACGGTCTTGCCGATCAGGCGCCGATACTGCGGCAGGTTGAGCGCGGAGAGCATGATATTGTCCCAGCCGACCATCTGGGCAATGTTGTCGAAATCGCGCCGACACGCGATCGCCTCGCGGAGACGGTCGCGCTGCGTTTTATCCCGCAGGCGCGCGCAAATCGCGTCCACGCCGCCCTTGAGGAAGTCCGGCGGCAGCAGGTGCAGCAGCTGCGTCGAGCCCGCGTCGTAGAGGTAAACGTCACAGGAAATATCAACGCCCTCGCCGCGCGCCTGCTCCATCAGCGCCAGCGCGCGCGGGATTTTTTCGTGCCAGTTGCGCTTGCCCATGGCTTTCAGGTGGCTGATGTGCACGGGGCAGCGCAGCGCCTTAGCGACGGCAATCATCTCCGCCACGCTGTCGCACACGCCGTCTCCCTCCTGCCGCATGTGGACGGTGACCGGAAGATCGCCGTTCTTTAGCGGCTGTATGGCGCGGATCAGTCCGGCCGTCGTGTAGAAGCACTCCGGCGCGTAGCCAAGTCCGAGAGAGACGCCGTACGCGCCGTCCGCAACGCCGCGCTCCAGCTGCCTGTGCAGGAGGGTCATATCGGCAGGCTCCTCCTCGCCGTAGCCGAAGAGGTCGGCGCGGACGGTGCCCGCGCCGAGCATCATGCCGACGTTCAGCGGCAGCCGCACCCTCCGCAGGGCGGCAAGATATGCGCCGAGGGATTCGGTGGGGACGGTGGGATCGAGCTTGCCGGTGATTGGCTCGAGATAGCGCAGCAATTCCTCCCGGTGCCGTTCGCCGAAGGGGACGAGCGACACGCCGCACGCGCCGTTGAGGATCGTCGTCAGCCCCTGTCGCAGCTCCGCGGCGCCGAAGCCGGGACGGAAGACCTCCGCGTCGCCGTGTCGGTGAATGTCGATAAAGCCGGGCGTTACGCAGAAGCCGCCTGCGTCGATTTCCTGCGCGGCTTGCCCTAAATTGTGACCGATCGCGGCGATTTTTCCGTCCAGCAGGGCGACGTCCGCGTCATAAGGCGCCGTGCCGCTGCCGTCGATAACCGTTCCGCCGCGGATCAGAGTATCAAACATAAAGATCACTTCCTCCTGCTATCATACCACCCTCTGTCCGAAAATCAAGGTCGCTTTTGCAGGATAGCGGTTGATTTTTGCAGATCGGTCGGGTATAATATACGCAATAAGCCCTACACAGGAGGAAAAACACATGGCTGCAAAAATCGAAAAAACCACTATTATCGGCGACGTGCTGGATATCGCGCCGGAGACCGCTCCGCTGTTCATGGCGATCGGTATGCACTGCTTAGGCTGCCCGTCCGCCCGCGGTGAAACCGTCGAGGAAGCCTGCATGGTGCACGGCGTAGACGCCGACGCGTTCCTTGCGCAGGTCAACCGCTTCATCGAAGCGAACGAAGCGAACAAGTGAGGAAAAACAGGCTGATAATAAAGCCGCAAAGGCAAGCAACTCGCGCTCGTCAGCGTACAGAGGTACGGTAGAGTGCGAGTTGCGCTGTAAGTCGAAATATTTCAATTCTCTTTACGTTATTCACAACGGAAAGGGACAGATTGCCACGGCTTGCTCCGCAAGCCTCGCAATGACACACCGCTTAATTGAATTGCTCTTCATTTCGACGGTTTGCGGCTTTATTGCAGTCTGAAGGGAGGCATAGCGCCTCCCTTTTTGCGAGATATGAAGATACCGATTTCTAAACGTTTGCTTTGCTGCGCCGCGGAGGTGCCACGCGGTGCGCGGGTGGCGGACGTCGGCTGCGACCACGGCTATCTCGGCATTTATCTGCTGCAAAGCGGTCGCGCGTCGTTCGTCCACGCGAGCGACCTGCGCGAAATGCCGATCCAGAAAGCCATGCAGAACGCTCTCCGCTACGGCGTGGCGGATCAAATGCGCTTTTCCCGCGCCGACGGTCTTGCGGCGATGGAAGCCGGCGACGTGGACACGGTCGTCTGCGCCGGCATGGGCGGCGATCTGATCGCGCAGATTCTGAACGCGGCGCCTTGGGTCAAGGAAGGCTGCACGCTGATTTTGCAGCCGCAGTCGTCCGGAAACGACCTGCGCCGCTGGTTGGGCGAGCACGGCTATTCCATTCTGAAGGAACGGCTCGTGCGGGACGGCGGCTTTCTCTACGCCGTGATGACGGTGCGCTTCGGCGGCGGCATGCCGCCCTCGCCGGGCAGGCAGTACGCCTCGGACGCGCTGCTGGCTTCCGACGATCCGCTGCTCGCGCCATACTTAACGCGCATTGTACGCAGCTTGAAAAACACGGTCGCGGGAATATCCAAGGGCGTAACCGAAGAGGACAGGAAAAAGCTCGCCTACTACGGCGCGGCTTACGAGGAGCTCGCGGCGATCCTCCGCGCGCAGGAAGAAAGGGGTCGGGACAATGCCTGACGTAAATGAGATTCTGAAGTATTTGTTCTCCGTCGCGCCGGAGCGCTATCGAATGGACGGAGACAACGTCGGATTGATGTGCGGTCACGCCGACCGCCGGGTCACGAGGCTTCTCGTCGCGCTGGACGCGACGTTGGCAGTCGCCGAGGAAGCAAAGACGCGCGGCTGCGAGCTGGTCGTGACGCACCATCCGCTGATTTTCGGCGGAACGGACACGGTTTCGGACGCGACGCTAACGGGCAGGCGCGTTCTTGCGTATCTGGAGAACGGGCTTGCCGTGATCTCCATGCACACGAATCTGGACTGCGCGCCCGGCGGGGTCAACGACGTTCTGGCGGAGCGGCTGGGCTTGCAGGATTTGCGGATCATGCCGAATTACGACGACACGCCCTATCTGATCCGCTACGGCGAGGTTGCGGAACAGACGCTTGCGGACTTCGTGTCCTTCGTCAAGCAGCGCCTCGCCTGCGATGGGCTGCGTTTCGTGGACGGCGGACAGTCGGTGCGCCGCGTCGCCGTCGGCGGCGGCTCGTGCGGCGAATTCTTGACGCAGGTTCGGGAGAAGCTCGGCTGCGATACCTTTGTGACGGCGGACGTGAAGTATCATCAGTTTGCGGACGCGAAGGAGCTGGGGCTGAACCTGATCGACGCGGGGCATTTTGAGACGGAAAACCCCGTCTGCGCCGAGCTTGTCCAAAAGCTCCGCGCGGCGTTCCCGGAGGTCGAGATCATCCCGTCTGGCGTTCACGCCGACTGCATAAAATTTGCGTAAAACGGTTGTTTTTCGGCGCGCCGTGTGCTAAAATATAGCTTGCAATTCAAAAAAGAAGGGAAGAGCTACCATGTCGGGTCATTCCAAATGGCATAATATTCAGAAAACAAAGGGCGCGCAGGACGCGAAGCGTGCGGCGGCGTTCACCAAGATTGCAAAGGAAATGTACGTCGCTGTCAAAGAGGGCGGCGGCTCGACCGATCCCAACTATAACTCCCGTCTTGCGACGGTCATCACCAAGGCAAAGGCCGCCAATATGCCGAACGACAACATCAAGCGCGTTCTGGAGAAGGCTGCCTCCGCCGGCAGCGGCGACGCCTATGAATCCATCACCTACGAGGGCTACGGTCCGAGCGGCATCGCCGTGATCGTAGAAACGATGACCGACAGCCGCAACCGTACCGCCGGCAACGTCCGCCACCACTTCGACAAGTACGGCGGCAAGATGGGCGCGGCGGGCTGCGTGAGCTGGAACTTCAGCAAAAAGGGCGTTCTGGTCATTGATAACGAGGACGGCGACTATGAAGAGGACGGCGTCATGCTGGACGCGATGGACTGCGGCGCGGACGACTTCGAGGCGGAGGGCGACTGCTTCACGGTCTATACCGATCCCGACGACTTCAACGCCGTCGCGGACGCGATGGGCAAGAAGGGCTACAGCTTCGTTTCCGCCCAGATCGAAATGGTTCCCGGCGAGTACAAGAAGCTTGAAAACGAGGAAGACATCGCCAACATGGAGAAAATGCTCGACATCTTTGAGGATGACGACGACGTGCAGAACGTCTGGCATAACTGGGACAGGGATTGATTATTTGATAAAGACGGATTGTTTAGAATTGTGTCGCAGCAAGTGCGCGCTCCGCAGGGAGCGCGCACTTGCTGCCCAATGCGGCATGCGCAATGCGCTTCCCTTCCCCGCGTCATTGCGAGGCTCCGCAAGGAGCCGTGGCAATCTGTCCCTTGCAAGAATGGCACGTTTACCGTATTACGGTAACGCTTCTGCTGACGATACGCACAGATTGCCACGGGTGCTGACGCACCCTCGCAATGACGCGGAGAGCAAGTAGCCGGAGAAATCAACCTACCTTTACGCATTGTCCCTCTCCCGCAGTCAGCTGCGCTGCCAGTTCTCTCAGAGGGAGCTACGCACTCGCCCGCTGCGTGCGACGCTTTTTCGGTTTTTTTCGGAAAAGCAGACTGCTGCGGGTTTCCTTTTCCACGTTTTTGCGTTATATTATATACAGGATATTCTGCTGTCAATCTCCGAGCCCATGAGCTATGCGGACTGCAAAAAGCGCGTGAAACACAGAATCATCCCGTTTCTTTGGTGATTGCGGAGGTATCGTATGCATTTCGGTTTTTCTTACGTGGGGCTGATCTTTCTGCTGATGCTGTTCGTTCCGAATATCCTGTGGACGAAGCATATGCCGAAGGATTACGAAAAATACGTAAATAATGAGAATCGGCTTCTGCTGGCGCTGGAGCGCGTCGGCGAGGTGTTGGTGACCGCCCTCGTCCTGATTTTCAGTGATTTCAACGTACAGGGCTGGGTCCCGTGGCTTGCGTGGCTGATCGCCGCGTTCGCCCTGATGGTTTTGTATGAGGTCTTCTGGATTCGGTACTTCCGCAGCGAAAAAACGATGCGGGACTTTTACGCCTCCCTGCTCGGCGTGCCCGTGCCCGGCGCGAGCCTTCCGGTGGTCGCTGTGCTGCTGCTTGCCGTCTACGGCAGGAATCCCTTCCTGTTCGCGGCGGGGATCGTCCTCGGCGTCGGACATATCGGCATCCACCTCGTACATAAGAAGGAATGCACAGAGAGAAAACCGCTGCGTTAGCAGCGGTCAGCGTGTCGAAAAGCTTTTTTCGACACGCTGACCAGGCTGTCAAAAAGTTCGGAAGACAAGCAACGCACGAACGTAGGCGTACATAGGTACGGTAGTTCGTGCGTTGCGCAGTAAGTCAAAATTCTTGCGCAGCAAGCTTTTTTCAGCCTAAAAGGTTAGAAAACATTCCGTTATCCGTAAAAGTCAAAGTCAGCGCGGCATGGCAAATATGCTTGGACGGTTACGGACTTTTTTGACAGTCTGACCGCTGCGTTAGCAGCGGTTTTTCTTTATTCCGTCAGAACTGTTTCATCGTAACGTGTCAGCAGCGTGAATTCGTTCTTGTGAAAAACTATGACGCCCTCCTGCCGCAGGAGACTCAGCTCGTGCGACAGCGCGCTGCGGTTGACCCGCAGGAAGGACGCCATCTCCTCGCGGGAGAACGGGATGCGGAAGGTGTTCGACTGCGCCTTGTTTGCCTGCATCGTCAGATACACCAGAATCCGTTCGCGCAGCCCGCTGCGCGTCAGAATCGCAAGGCGGTACTCATTCTGCATGTTGACGTTGGAGAGAATCCGCAAGAGGTTGTTGATGCAGGTCAGCCGCTCCGCCTCCGGCAGACTTCCCTGCCGCAGAATGACCTCCGCCGGAAAGGAAAATACCCGACTTTGCTCCACCGCGGTCGCCTGATAGGGCGAAAGCTGCGTGCGGGTACAGATCAGGTCCGCGCCGATCAGCTTCGGCGGAAAAACCAGATTCTTGACGTCCTGCTCGCCGTTTTCCATATAATAGACCAGCTTGACCTTGCCGGACAGCAGAATGCTGACCCGACTGACCTTGTCCAGCGGCAGAAAGAGATTCGACCCCGGCGCGTAGGTCTTGACGCTCCCGTGCGGCAGGATCGCCGAACGGACGACCTCGCAGGGCACGTCCGCAAACAGCCGGTTGTTCTGTATCGTTGCAATCAGTTCGTCCATGTCGCCCTCCTTTTTTCTGTATCATAGCACAAAAATGTTGTTTCAACAACATAATTATCGTTTTTGTTTTGCTATAATCGCGGTATCCTGCAAATTTATGTTACGCATAGAAAAAGGAGGAAATACCGTGAGAATCACCTTAAAGAAGATCGCCGCGCTGCTGCTCGCGTTTGCACTGCTGCTGGGTCTGACCGCCTGCGCAGCCGGCACGCCCGACGCGCCTGCGACCGACACTCCCGCAACCGACGCTCCCAAGACGGAAGCGCCGATTGCCACCGAAGCGCCCACGGAGGCGCCGGAAGAGGAGATCACCCTGATCGTCTTTGCCGCCGCCTCTCTGACGGAGACGCTGAGCGAGATCGCCGACCTGTACAAGACGGTCGCGCCGAACGTCAATATCGTTCTGACCTTTGAGTCCTCCGGCACGCTGAAGACCAACATTGAGGAAGGCGCAGACTGCGACCTCTTCATTTCCGCCGGTCAGAAGCAGATGAACCAGCTGGACGTCAACGCGGATCCGGAAATCAATACCGCCGGGCTTGACTTCGTGCTCGCGGACAGCCGCTGCAACCTGCTCGAAAACAAGGTCGCGCTGGCAGTGCCCGACGGCAATCCCAAGGGAATCAACAGCTACGAGGACCTCAAGACCGCGCTGGAGGCGCAGGACGTTCTGCTCGCCATGGGCAACGAGGACGTTCCTGTCGGACAGTACACGCAGAAGATCCTCGCCTTCTTCGGGCTGGACGAGGCGGCGCTGGCGGGCGCCGGCTGCATCACCTACGGCTCGAACGTCAAGGAGGTTGCCTCGCAGGTTGCCGAGGGCGCCGTGGACTGCGGTATCATCTATCAGACGGACGCCTTCTCCGCAAAGCTCACCGTGGTCGATACCGCGACGAAGGAGATGTGCGGGCAGGTCATCTATCCCGCCTCGGTCCTGAAGGTCAGCGCACATCCGGAAGCCGCGCAGGCGTTCCTCGACTTCCTCAAGACGCCGGAAGCAGCCGCGATCTTCGAGGCTGTCGGCTTCACCCCGCTCGGATAAAACATGCCCTATAAAAGGGGAAGCGATTTTTCGCTTCCCCTTGTCTCCGTTTTGTAGTATAATAACGACACAAACACAGAAGGAACGACGTTATGGACCTTTTTCCGCTCTACAATTCGCTGCGGATCGCCGCGATCTGCGCGGTCATCGTCTTTTTTACGGGGATTGCCGCCGCGTATTATATCGCAAAGCTGCCGCGTCTGCTCAAGGGCGTGCTGGACGTGCTGCTCACCCTGCCGCTCGTCCTGCCGCCGACCGTCGTCGGATATCTTTTGCTGCTCGTGCTGGGACCGAAGCGGATCATCGGCAGCTGGTTTTTGGAGGTGTTCAACCAAAAGCTCGTCATGCAGTGGTGGTCTGCGATCTTCGCCGTGTCGGCGGTCGTGTTCCCGCTGATGTATCGCACGGCGCGCGGCGCGTTTGAGAGCTTCGACGAAACGCTGGCGCAGGCGGGACGCACGCTCGGTCTGTCCAATACCTATATTTTCTGGCGCATCCGGATGCCCTGCTGCCGGCAGGGCGTCATCGCCGGCGTCGTGCTGGCGTTTGCGCGGGCGATGGGCGAATTCGGCGCGACCTCGATGATCGCCGGATATACGCCGGGGCATACCGCCACGATTGCGACCGAGGTCTACCAGCTCTGGCGCATCGGCAGCGACGAGCTTGCGCTCAAGTGGATTGCGATCAACGTAGGGCTGTCCGCAGTCGTAATGCTGGCGGTCAATCTGCTCGAACGCAGGAATCGCAGCCCGCGCCGCAGGCTGCCTTCGGCGGAGGTGCGCACATGAGCCTTTCGGTTTCGATCAAAAAGCGGCTCGGCAGCTTTACGCTGGACGTCAGCCTTGAAACGAACGGCGGGATGCTTGCCCTGCTCGGCGCCTCCGGCTGCGGCAAGAGCATGACGCTCAAATGCATCGCCGGTATTGAGACGCCGGACAGCGGTCGGATCGTGCTGAACGGACGCACGCTGTACGACAGTCAGGCGCGCATCAATCTGCCGCCGCAGAAGCGGCGTGTCGGCTACCTGTTCCAGCAGTACGCGCTGTTCCCGAATATGACGGTCGCGCAGAATCTGCAATCCGCGGTGCGGAGGCTGCCGCGCGCGGAGCAGAAGACCCGCATTGCGGAAAAGCTCGCGGCGTTCCGCCTCGACGGTCTGGAAAAGCGCCGACCGAGCGAGCTGTCGAGCGGGCAGCAGCAGCGCGTGGCTTTGGCGCGCATCCTGCTCTCCGAGCCGGAGGCGCTGCTGCTGGACGAGCCGTTTTCCGCGCTGGACGACGCGCTCAAATGGAAGCTGGAGCTGGAGCTGATGGAGCTGCTCGATCGCTTTGCGGGCGACGTGCTCTTCGTGTCGCACAGCCGCGACGAGGTCACCCGCCTCTGCGAGCGGGTCTGCGTTCTGACGGACGGCAGGTCCGCACCCGTCACGACCGTGAAGGGACTGATGCACGCGCCGAACACGATCAGCGCGGCAAAGCTCTCCGGCTGCAAGAATTTCTCCGCCGCTAAGCGGACGGAGAACGGCTTCGAATGCGCCGACTGGGGCGTAACGCTGCGCGCCGCGGCGTCCGATCCGGCGGTCACGTGCGTCGGCGTCCGCGCACACAGTCTGCGCTTCGAGCCGGCGGAAAACGCGATCGACTGCACGGTCACGCGGGTGATCGACAACGTGTTTTCCTATATCGTGATGTTAAAGACGCCCGGCGGCGGACCGCTGCGCATGGAGTTTGACAAGGATCGCTATGCGCCGCCGGTCGCGGGCGCTTCCGTCCGCGTCTATATCGGAGCAGAGGATATTCTGCTTCTGCAGGAGTAAAAAATGATTGATCGGTACGGACGAAATATCGAATACATGCGGATTTCCGTGACGGACCTGTGCAATTACCGCTGCGTGTATTGCATGGAGCCGGACGGCGTTGCAAAGCGGGCGCACTGCGAGCTGCTTCGGTTTGAGGATATCGCGGAGATCGCCGCCGCGGCTGCCGACTGCGGCGTTCGCAAGCTGCGCCTGACCGGCGGAGAGCCGCTGGTGCGGCGCGGCGTCGTCGGGCTTTGCCGCATGCTGCGCGCGATCCCCGGAATTGAGGAGCTGACGATGACGACGAACGGCAGTCTGCTGCGCGAGCTGGCTGCGCCGCTCCGGGAGGCTGGACTGGACCGGCTGAACGTCAGTCTGGACACGCTCGATCCTCGGCGCTTCCGCGAAATCACGCGCGGCGGCGAGCTGGCGGACGTGCTGGACGGTCTGGACGCGGCAAACCGCGCGGGCTTTACCGGAACAAAGCTGGACGTGGTGCTGCTCGGCGGAATCAACACGGATGAAATCGTTTCGCTGGCGGAGCTGACGAGGCGCCAGCCGATCGGCGTTCGCTTTATCGAGCTGATGCCGATGGGCGCGTGCGCGGGCTTCCCGAAGGAACGCTTCGTTTCCGCCGACGCGGTGCTTGACGCGCTGCCGGCACTGGAGCGGATCGGCGCGGAGGGCGTGGCGGAACGATACCGCCTGCCGGACGCGCAGGGTACGGTCGGGCTGATTCGCGCATTAAGTCAAAGCTTCTGCGCAAGCTGCAACCGCATCCGACTGACGGCGGACGGAAAGCTCAAGCCCTGCCTGCACTCCGCGACGGAGATTTCCGTGCGCAGTCTGCACGGGGACGCGCTGCGCGACGCCGTCGTCCGCGCCATCGACGCCAAGCCGCCCTGCCACAAGCTCGGTCAGCAGGGCGCAAGCGGCACGATGCGAGCGATGTATCAGATCGGAGGCTGATGATTTTGGATTTTACGCATTTTAATGAAGAAGGTCGCGCGAAAATGGTCGACGTCAGTGAAAAGGCGGAAACCTTCCGCACGGCGGTCGCCGTCGGAAGGGTCAACATGGCGCCGTCGACCGCAGAGGCGATCCGGACGGGCGGCGTCAAGAAGGGCGACGTGCTTGCCGTGGCGCAGGTCGCCGCGATCATGGCGGCAAAGAAAACGTGGGAGCTGATTCCGATGTGTCACCCGCTGCCGATCAGCGGCGTCGACGTCCGTTTTGCGCTGCGGGAGGACGCCGTGGACATTTTGGCGGAGGTCCGCTGCAAGGGCGAAACCGGCGTTGAGATGGAAGCGCTGACGGCGGTTTCCGCCGCCGCGCTGACAATCTACGACATGTGCAAGGCGCTGCAAAAGGATATGGAGATCACCGGCGTCCGCCTCGTCCGCAAAACGGGCGGCAAAAGCGGCGATTACCGCAGGGAGGACGCGTCATGGGAAAAGTAATTGCCGTCTGCGTCAGCGAGCGCAAGGGCGTCCGGAAAAACGCGGTCCCGCAGATTACCGTCAGACGGGAGCACGGGATCGTCGGCGACGCCCACGCGGGAAGCTGGCACCGCCAGATCAGTCTGCTGGCGGACGAGAGCATCGAAACAATGCGAAAGCTGGGTCTGACGCTGACGCCCGGCGCGTTTGCGGAGAACATCGTGACCGATGGCATAGAGCTTAAAACCCTGCCCATTGGAACGCGCCTGCGCGTCGGCGAGGCGCTGCTGGAGGTCACGCAGATCGGCAAGGAGTGCCATAACGACTGCGCGATCAAAAAAACGACCGGCAAATGCGTGATGCCCACGGAGGGCATTTTCGCCGCCGTCGTTGCGGAAGGCGTTATCCGTCCGGGCGACGCGATCACGTTGGAGGAGAACATATGAAACAGATCAAAACGGAAGACGCCGTCGGGCAGGTGCTCTGCCATGACCTGACGCAGATCATCCCCGGCGAATATAAGGGAGCGCGCTTCCGCAAGGGGCATATCGTGACCGAGGAGGATATTCCCGTTCTGCTGTCGATGGGAAAGGAGCACCTATTCGTCTGGGAGCTGCAGCCCGGCATGCTGCATGAAAACGACGCAGCCGATCGGCTCTGCCGTCTCTGCGAGAGCGAGGGCATGCTGCGTTCGGAGGTCCGCGAGGGAAAAATCGAGCTGCGGGCGGCGTTTGACGGGCTCTTTCTTGTCGATACCGCGCGGCTGAACGCCGTCAACGCCATCGACGAGCTGATGATCGCCACGCGCCACGGCGGCACCGCGGTCAAAACGGGCGACAAGCTCTGCGGCACGCGGGTCATTCCGCTGACCATCGCCGAGGAAAAGCTGAAAGAAGCAGAGGCGGCGGTGGGAAGCGAGCCGATCCTGCGGCTGCTGCCCTACCGCTTGAAGACCTGCGCGATTCTCACCACCGGAAACGAGGTCAAATCCGGAAGAATCGAGGACAAATTCACGCCGGTATTGGTAAGGAAGCTTGCAGACTTCGGCATTTCCGTCGTGTTCCACGAGCTGACCGGCGACGGCGTCGCGGCGGTATGCGGCGCGATCGAACGCGCGAGAGCGCAGAAGCCGGACATGATCCTCTGCACCGGCGGCATGAGCGTCGACCCCGACGACAGCACGCCCGGCGCGATCAAGGCAAGCGGCGCAAGCATTGTGACCTACGGCGCGCCGGTTCTGCCCGGCGCGATGTTCCTGCTCGGCTATTTTGACGACGGCACGCCGATCATGGGACTGCCCGGCTGCGTGATGTACGCAAAGGCGACGGTCTTTGACCTCGCCCTGCCGCGGATTGCCGCGGGCGTCCGCATGGAAAAGCGCGATTTCGTCGCCATGGGCGAGGGCGGGCTCTGCCTCGGCTGCGAGAGCTGCCGCTACCCCGTTTGCCCGTTCGGAAAGTGAGGGAACCGCAATGGAACAGAACTATTCCGTCCGGATCATCACCGTTTCCGACCGCTGCGCCTCCGGCGAGCGGGAGGATCTGAGCGGACCGGCGTTGGAAGAATTCCTCCGGGCGCAAGGCTTTGCGGAGATTACCCGCGCCCTTGTGCCGGATGAGAAGGAGCAGATCACGCAGGCGCTGTGCGCCGCCGCAGAGGTAGACGTCGCGCTGGCGCTGACCGCCGGCGGCACCGGCTTTGCCCCGCGCGACGTCACGCCGGAGGCGACCGCCGCCGTCTGTGAAAAGCTATGCCCCGGCATCGGCGAGGCAATGCGCGCCTATTCCATGCAGATCACGCCGCGTGGGATGCTCTCGCGCGGAATTGCCGGCATTCGCGGCAGAACGCTGATTGTCAACCTCCCCGGCAGTCCGAAGGCGGCGCTGGAAAATCTGACGCCGATCCTCTCTCCCCTGCTGCACGGCTTGAAGATGCTGCGGCAGGGTTCTGCGGACTGTGCGATCCTGAAGCCGGAGCAAATCTGAAACAGAAAGAATCCCGCTGCTTTCGCAGCGGGATTCTCAGACTGTCAAAAAGTCCGTAACCGTCAAAATCAGTCCAGCTTATTCTCCATGCCGCGCTGACTTTGACTTTTGGGAGAACAGAGCATTTCGTTTCCTAACATTTTAGGCTGAAAAAAGCTTGCTGCGCAAGGATTTTGACTTACTGCGCAACGTACGACCTACCGTATCCATATACGCCTACGGTCGTGCGTTGCTTGTCTTCCGAACTTTTTGACAGCCTGTTCAGCGTGTCGAAAAATGGTTTTCGACACGCTGAGAAAGAATCCCGCTGCTTTCGCAGCGGGATTCTTTCTGTTTAGCGGATTATTCCGCGATATTCTGAAGGAATCGCATGAGGATGGTGGCAACCTGCGCTCTCGTGGCGCTGCCCTGCGGGTCGAGCTTGCCGGCAATGCCGTTCATAAGCTGCATGGCGACCGCCCATTCGATCGCGTCCTTCGCCCACGCGCCGACCTTCGCGCGATCGGGGAAGTCGCTCAAATCGCCGCGTTCTTCCGTATCGTAGCCCTTGCTGTCGGAATAGCGGAACAGGATCGCCGCCATCTGCTCGCGGGTGATCTTGCCGTTCGGGTCGAATTTTCCGCCGCCGACGCCGGTGACGATCTCCTCCGCCGCCGCCCACGCAACCGCCTTTTCATACCACGCGCCGCTCTCAACGTCGGTGAAGACGTTCTCGCCCTCCTCCGGACTGCCCTCATGGCGCCACAGGACGGTAACGAGCATACCGCGGGTCATCGGGGTATTCGGCTCGAAGGTCGTATCGGTCATGCCCTTTAACAGACCGT
>Ga0265301_10001661_pt1 | contig 28355 bp, 23 predicted proteins | sample AusTroGonzalo_MG_2_FD_193488 | JGI IMG/M metagenome (GOLD analysis project Ga0265301, IMG submission 193488) | Bovine rumen microbial communities from tropical cattle in Woodstock, Queensland, Australia - Gonzalo_04 | ecosystem: Host-associated > Mammals > Digestive system > Stomach > Rumen ... | reverse complement strand
AAGCTCGAAGACCGCTTCCAGTTCATGCGTCAGGGCTACTTCTGCCTCGATAGCGAAGACTCCAAGCCGGGTCACCTCGTGTTCAACAGAACGGTTGGATTGAAGGACTCTTTCAACCCGACAAAGTAAAATTCGCTCGCTTCTAATTCAAATTTGTTTTAAGTCCTCGGCTGTAGAGCCGGGGTATTTTGTTTTTGCGGTAAAAAAATTGTAGATTAAAAAGAGGTCCTTTAAAGAAGGAGGTCTTATGAAACGTTTAATGACTCTGCTTGTGGCGATGATTGCGCTCCCGCTGATGGCGAATGCCCAGACTCGCTATACGCCTTCGGAACTCGATACGCTAGTCGCAACGATTGCGCTTTATCCAGACCCGCTCTTGGTGCATGTTCTGGATGCTTCGGTGTATGTTGATGATATTCCGCGTGCGTCTGCTTTTGCTACTGCTCATCGTCATTTGAGTGGCGACGGTTTGGCGAGTGCCATTGAACGAGCTGATTTGGAATTCGACGAATCGGTGATAGCGCTTATTCCGTTCCCGGATGTGCTCCGTAAAATGTCGAAGTATGCCACTTGGACAAAACAGCTTGGCGAAGCCGTGGATATGCAAAAAGCCGATGTGATGGATGCTGTGCAGAGAATGCGCAGGGTTGCTCACAGGAATGGTTATTTGAGTAGTGATGACAAAATTGCTGTGACTATTGATGACAATGTTTCGATTCAGCCGGTTCGCGAAGAATATGTATACGTCCCGGAATACGATCCGCGTGTCGTTTATTACGTTGTATCGGATGGTAACATTCGCCTTCGTTATGTGAATGGTGTTTGGACGGGAGCTGGTCTCGTTTATTGGGGCTGGGATCCGTTCTATTACGATTGGGTGCATCGCCGCCCGCATTATCGCCATCCGCATCGTTATGCACCGCCTCCGCGTCACCGTGTAAAGCCTAGACCTGCTCCGGGTCCGCGTTTGAACAATCCGCCGCCTCCGCGTTCGCATTCATCGTGGGATAGGCGACCGTCGGCACCTCCTCCTGCGCCTTCATCAAATGTCTTGAGAAAATCGGGGGCTTCAGCTCAGGCTCCTTCGAACAATACTCGACCGGCGCCTCCGCCTCCGTCGAATTACAAGCGTCCGGCTCCGCCTCCGCCGCAGGCTTCTAGCTCGAACGATGATGAGGATCGTTGGCAATCGCGCCGTTCAGAACGTCATCACGGTCCGCGCAACGCGCCTCCTCCGCCACCATCGCGTAGAAGGTAACGGAATCACTAAAACAAAAATTTTTTTTAGAGAACTATTGACATTCGAAAATTAATAAGATATATTTGATTTCATTCACCACACAACGGCGTGAATGAAAGGACTTCAGAATGATTTTTACGAAAAGCACAAAACAAACGAAATGGGAAGGTCTTCGCGACTGATTTCTTTGTTGTGCTTATAAATGAAGCCTACTGAGGACGGACGCGAAAAAGCGCCCGTTTTTTTTATCTCCACAATTTACCTTCATGGTCCGCTATCGGGAAAGGCGGTCTTGTTTTCCCACGTATCTATTCTAAACAAAGGAATAAACTATGCATCCAGTTGTTGCTGCACTCGTCATCGCTGCTACCGTTATCAAGGTTGTGAAGAAGCACTAGCGAAGCTACGCTATCGGGGAGGGTGGGTAAGACTCCCCAAGACAAACACTCAAATAAAGGATAAAATATGCACGAAGAACTGGTAGAAGCCATTGCCGTTATCGTAGATGCGTTGATTGATCTTTTCGACTAGCATCGCGACCGGCATACGGTCATAAAACCGTCATTGGGAAAGACGGAAAAGTTTTCCCGCTTATCCATTTAAAATAAAGGAATGAACTATGCATCCAGTTGTTGCCGCACTTGTAGTCGCTGCTACCGTTATCAAGGTCGTGAAGAAGCTCTAGCGAAGCTACGCCATCGGGGAGGGCGGGGATGACTTCCCAAAAACACTTAACATTCAAAAAAGGAGGCTTTATGGACGAAGAACTGAAGGAAGCTATCGAGGTTATTGCCGATTTCTTGCTTGATATTTTCAAGAAGTAAAAATGTGAACCGAAAAGGAAAATTTTATGAGTAAATGAAAAGAATTGGATGGTCCGTGCTAGGCGCCCACGGACTGAAAAAGAACAACACCTCACACACGGCGCCTGTTTTTTTAAGGAACTTGTATGCATTTATATGTTACAGAACAGGGTACGCGCTTGAATAAGTGCGGCGAACATTTGGTTGTCCAGCGGAATGGCTGCTCCATAGACGATGTTCTTTTGTCTGAAGTTGATTCACTCTCGCTTTTTGGAGCCTTGTATCCGACGACTGATGCAATACTTGCGTTGTTGGATCGAGGCGTTGAAATTTCGCTATTGAGCAGGGGTGGGCATTTCAAGGGACGTATTGTGCCTAGCATGGGAAAAAACGTCCCTTTGCGTTTAAAGCAATACGACGCATTCTGCAATCCCGAAATTTCGTTTGAAATAGCGAGAGGTTGCGTTGTTCGCAAGTTACGTGGCGGTTTACTTTTGTTAAGTTCTTATAGTTATAATGCCCATAACGATTTCTGTTTTACGGAACGTGCCGAATTCTTGGAAAACTTGGAAAGATTGCGGTTGTATACCGGAAACGACAAGGACGTTTTGCGAGGCTACGAAGGATTAGGGGCTAAGCTTTATTTTCAAGCTTTTGCGCGCTGCCTAAAGCATGGCATCGGATTCCCGGGACGTAAGTACTACCCTAGCACGGACCCGGTAAACGCTTTGCTCTCTTTCGGGTATTCTTTTGTAGCAAGGAACATGGAATCGCTCTTGGAATCAGTAGGGATTGACCCTGCTATAGGATTTTTGCACGAGCCTTCTTATGGTAGGGCTTCGCTCGCTCTTGACATGCTCGAAGAGTTTCGGCACCCGTTTGTCGATAGGCTTGTCCTTGGGTTGTTCAACAGAAGGTACATCGTCCCCGATGATTTTGAAAACCGTGCCGAGGAAGGGACGTCGGGACAGCTTTACCTAAAGCCTGATGCAGTCAAGGTTTTTATCCGAGCTTATGAGGAACAGTGTGAAGCGCCGAACAGAACTTATGCGGATTATAGAGATTTGTCGTGGCGACAGGTATTTCGTCGGCGAGTCGAAAGCTTGCGGCAATCGTTGATGAAGAATTTTCCTGATTGTGGTTTTGATTGGGAATATATGATGGAGGATTGCGCATGAAGTATTTAGTTGCATTCGATGTGTCTAGCAACAGACGTAGAGGTGCGGTTGTGCGGAGTTGCCTTGCTTATGGTTTTCGCGTGCAGAAGTCCGTGTTCGAAATATTTATGGAGCGCTCAAATGTCGATGAATTCGAGGATCGCATGCTCCAAATGATAGACGAAAACTCAGACTCTGTCCGGATTTATCCGTTGGATAGCGAGGCTGATCAGGGAATTCGCATTGTGGGGAATGGTAAACGGATTGAGCAACAAAAGTTTAGGATTATTTGACTTTTCCCCTCAAAAGTGTATATTTAAAGCGTCTAGTACGGGATACGAGACTGTAGTTTGATATTGTTATAGATAACATTCTTGTTGAATTGCTGAAATTGAGCTAAAAACGCCAATTTCGGGTGCTTTTCAGGAAAATATAAAGAAATGAAAACGGAAAATATCGGTGCTCAAAAGGGAGCTGTTGAATTTAGCCTTCTGGAAGCCTTGATTTTCAAGGGTTCCGGAAGGGGACTCCCTGAAAAGCATTACTCTCGCAAGAGAGATTAAGACCGTTGACAAGCAGTGACCACAAAGTCGCTCTTAAACCCCCTGAAAAGCATTACTCTCGCAAGAGAGATTAAGACTCTGTCGTTGCAGCAATCTGCTGTGTAGCTTCTTCAAACCCCTGAAAAGCATTACTCTCGCAAGAGAGATTAAGACGTGATGTCTTGTATAGCCTGTGAAGGTACTCCATTCCCCCTGAAAAGCATTACTCTCGCAAGAGAGATTAAGACAATCCATGCTCGCGTTCGATGCGTTCGCAAGTATTCCCCTGAAAAGCATTACTCTCGCAAGAGAGATTAAGACGCATTCACGAGCTTTTTTTACCATAGAGGTAGTGCCCTGAAAAGCATTACTCTCGCAAGAGAGATTAAGACTAAATCCTTCTCTATCCGAGCCGTTGAAAGCGATGACCCTGAAAAGCATTACTCTCGCAAGAGAGATTAAGACCCAAGTTCTTTGATCTTTTTCTTGGCATTATCAAGCCCCTGAAAAGCATTACTCTCGCAAGAGAGATTAAGACTTATATGCCTTCTGCTTATCGTCACCACCATTGGTGACCCTGAAAAGCATTACTCTCGCAAGAGAGATTAAGACCTAATCTTAACTCGTGAGTTAACACAGCTGCATATCTCCCCTGAAAAGCATTACTCTCGCAAGAGAGATTAAGACTCAAAACGCCCATTCGGACCCACGAGAGCCTGTGAACCCTGAAAAGCATTACTCTCGCAAGAGAGATTGCAGCCTACGGCTGCCTGCTTGTCGGCTCGGAAATGGTTCCGCAAGCGGTCCCGCTTCACTCGCCTCTGTCGCAGTAAGACTTTGGAATGTATAAGGGCAAAAAGTGTACTAAGCTGTCATTCCCGCCCTCGAGCGGGAATCTCTTTTAGCCTCTCGCAAGAGAGATTAAGACGTTCGACCATCGGGGAACTTCTTACGCCCAAGATTGCCCTGAAAAGCGATACTCTCGCAAGAGAGATGGCAGCCTTGCGGCTGCCTGCTTGTCGGCTCGGAAATGGGCTTGCGAGCAATCCCGTATCACTCGCCTTGGTCGCAATAGATTTGGAAATGAGTCATCTTGAGCGAAATTAAAAGATCAGGGCTTTGTCGGGACTCTTGAAAAAGAGATTAAGACAAATGCGGACCATTGTAGAAAATGACATCCTTCGGTTCCCAGAAACAGCGCTGTTCTAGCAAGAGAAATTGCAACCTGCCGGAAGCCTGCTTGTCGGATCGCAAATGGCCCCGCTTCTCTCGCCTCTGTTGCAGTAAGACTATTGAACTCTCAAAGAGAGATTAAGACACAATATCCGCGCCGTTCACCCACTGGTTAATGCGCCCCAGAAAAGCATTGCTCTCGCAAGAAAGATTATGACGCGCTAATAAGCGGATAGCAACGAATGTATTGCACTCTTGCAAAGAGCTCTTCTCACTCGAGTATGGCAATTAATGTTTGTCTGTAACAATGTATTTTGATTGAAAAATTTTATAGAAAATTATTGACAATCGTAATCAAATAAGTTATATTTAGCTTCATTGCCCAACAGAAGGCGATGAAAGGATTTTCAATGTTTATAAAAAGCACAAAAGATTTGAAATGGGAAGGTCTTCGCGACTGATTTCTTTGTTGTGCTTAAATGAGCCTGCTTAGTGACGGACGCGAATGTGCGCCCGTTTTTTTTATTCCTTAAAATTGGCGTTTTGTACGCTGTTGAATATTTACCTAAGCAAGGAGACTCTCATGTTTATTCTCGCCGCGATTATTTTCTGCGAAGTATTCGATCTCTAATCTATAACTCACCACTAAAACAGACAACATAAATATATCAGGAGCATAATATGATTCCAGTAGTACCCGTAATCGTTCTTGCAGTCGATGTCATTTCGCTTATCAAGAAGCTCTAGCGAGGCTCCGCTACTGGGGAAGGCGGTCAAGTTTCCCCATGACGTTCAATATAAAAGAGGTTCTTATGGATCTTTTTGAAAAGATAGAATCTATTGCTGATATTCTTGCTGATTGTTTTAAGTGAATTTTATTGTTTTTTCTTAGGAGATAACCATGATAAAACGAAAACGTTTGGATGTTTTTTTGAGGTTGTGCGTGTAGTGGAGCCCTCGTGCATAGTGACCTCTGGTTTGGGCTCCTTTTTTATACGAGGTCATTATGATTATCGATTTTGACGAAGTTTTTGCTGATGAGTTCTAGGTTCTAGAACGTGGAACTTCGAATCCTTTGGGTTCGAGGTCCTTTTTTTTAGAAAAAATTAACATTTTACCATTTTTTGATTATTTTCTTTTGTGATTGAAAATGGAGAAAAAGATGGCAAAGGAAAAGGATTCCGTGAATAAGCTAAATCGCAAGGTGTTTATCAGTTTTTTGGGTACTACGGGCTATACTGTTTGTAACTATTACTTTGATGGTGATGTCCAAAACCGGGTTTGCAATGTCCGTCATGTTCAGGAAGCGATTGTTAGGCATGAGTGCGGAGCATGGACCGAAAAAGACAAGGTTATGATTTTCTTGACAGACAAGGCTCGGAAGACTAACTGGGAATCCGGTAAATTCGGTGACAAAGAAACGGATAGCAATACGAATCCACCCATAAAGGCTGGTGACGATAAGTGGGGGCTGCAAGAGCAGTTGCTCAAGTGGGCGAAAGAAAAGGGCTTACCAGAATCCGTCATTGAAGATGTAAACTTGCCAAACGAAGGGTTCTCTGAAGACGAAATCTGGGGGCTTTTTAACACTATCGAAAGCAAAGTGGAAAAAGGTGACGAAATCTATTTTGATTTTACGTCCGGTTTTCGAAGCTTACCGATGCTTGGCATCGTGTTGCTTACGTATTTGAAAAATACGAAGGATATTGCGATTGGTGAAATTTACTATGGCGCTTTTGAAAAAATGGGTCCGGCAGTTGTGGTAAAAGCTATGCCGGTCGATGAACGCAATGCTCCGGTGCTTAGACTCAAGAGCTTTAGCGATATCATGGATTTCAGCAATGCGGCGAATGTTTTTGTGAAATTCGGGAATGGTCGCTTGTTGCATGAGCACATAACCAAGTGGGCTATTGAGAATAGGAAAAATAAAGTCAAGCAAGAATTTACGGATAAAATCCAGACTCTTGGGAATACGCTGAAAAAATTGACCGATAACTTGCAGACTTGCCGTGGCGGTGAAATTTGTTATGAAGGCAACCAAATGAATGGCGGCATCTTTAATCAGTTGTCGGAGTGGTTCGAAGACCATGAAGCTAATGCGTACCAGGATAACGAGTTTAAAGCTCTTCGTCCGTTGCTCAAGAATATTCAAGAAAAATATGAGGCTTTCCACACTGAAAACTCATATCAAAATGGGTTAATTGCTGCTAAATGGTGCTTTGATAACCAGATGTACCAACAAAGTGTTACCTTCTTGCAGGAGTCGTTGGTTACTTATTACACTGAAAAGGTGGGACTGCATCCTGAAATAGAAGAAGAACGTGCTGTTGTTGAGTATAAGTTAAAAAATCTCTCTGAAAAACAATATGAAAAGCCTTTGAATGCTACGGTCTCTCCGAAGTGGATTCGTGAATTTGATAGTATGATTCAGAAGCGCAAAGCGCGTTTTGCAGAAAGCGCTGAACATGGGCGCCCTGTGCCTGATATGGTGTTGGCGAAATATGATTATGATGAGCAAAAATGTGAATGTTTTAAATCCCAAATTGACAAAATCCCAGAATCTGTACAAAACCTGTATCAGAAAATAACAGAGTCTAGAAATGACATGAATCATGCAGGTTTTTTGAAAAATGTAGAGTTTGTATCGGGCAAGGAGTCCCGTAAGGCAGATAGCGTTATTAAATCGCTAAGCAATTTTTTCAAGGAACTAGATATAAATAAACCCAAGACTTATATCGACACGATTGAATTTAAAGAAAATAAAAAAGAGGAAGTTTAATGCGTAGAGTTCAAATTGAAGGTGCTGTAGCATCGTTACCGGCATTGAAACAAAGTGAAGTTTTTTCTCGGTCTTACGAATTCACTTTGATTACGCCTATGTTTGGTGGTGATGTAAAGAGTTTTGAAATAAATGAACGGACTCCGATTCGCTCTCAGTCGATTAAAGGGCAACTGCGTTTTTGGTGGCGTACCATGCAGGGATTCACAAGTAAAGATGAACTCCTGGATGCGGAAACTAAAATTTGGGGCGGGAGCCTTGCTGGTGAAAAATGCCAATCGAAGGTAAAGGTTTCCGTTACGGACTTCAAGAATTTGGCGGTTAGCCCTATTGAAAAGGGGTATGACAGAAATGGAAAACCCCGCCGAATAGAATCTGCTTTGCTTGCTCCTTATGTACTCTTCCCTGCATTGAATATTGAAAATGCAAAGCTACTGAGCAAGGCGTCGTTTACATTGACTGTTACTTGTCCTCAAAACATTGCCGATGAAGTAAAGAATACGATTGCTTTGTGGGCTTTGTTTGGCGGTGTTGGTGGTCGTACACGCCGCGGATGCGGTTCCGTGTATTCGGAAGAGGCCCTAAACGAAGTCGGAATAGCCTCCATTGCGGATGTGAAAAATTTTGTATCGAAAATCAGTGGTGGTAGTACGGGTGAATTGTCGTATGCAAGAGTCAAGGGCGCAAAGCTGTTCTTTTCGAAAGCGAACGGCAGCATTCGCGAATTGCAGATGAAGTATGGTGATTACCGTCAAGATAGAAAACCTGCTCCTCCGGGAATAAATCATCCGGGTAGGTCTTATTGGCCGGAACCCGATGCTATTCGCTGTATTTTGAAAAGGAACGCCCCGTTGCATGAACCTGAGCATTCTGATGGAATTTGGTTCCCGCGAGCAGCTTTTGGTTTGCCTGTCATGACTCATTATAACACTTCCGAAAATGGACGTGGTGATCCTGAAGGGACGATAAAGCTTGAACCTGCTGATAAAATTGGTGGAAAGAACGCGCAGCGCTGGCCGTCTCCTTATTTTATAAAGCAACTAAAGCTGAAGAATGAATTGTTCAATGTAATGTTTGTCTTGAATCAGAAGTTCCCGATGGGTCTTCTTTTGGATGGTCGCGTTGTTCCTCCTAGCGGCTTGCCTTCGAATACCCAGGGTAAAAAAATGAATGTTAATCCGAATAGACCGGAATATAGGCTGAAAGGCAGGACGATTACGAAAGCTCTTGCTGATGCTCTTGGAATGGAGGAAGCTTAAATATGAAATACTTGATTGAAATTGCGGTAGGTCCTGTTCAGGAATTTATTGCTTCTGCCCGCAAGTTGCGTGATTTGTGGTTCGGTTCCACGTTGCTTTCGGAACTTTCCAAGTGTGTTGCAAAGTCCATGCAATTGCAAGGGTGTTCCTTGATTTTCCCGGCTCCTGCAAATGCTGCAGATTTGGAGTTCCGCTCTGAACTGGTTGTTGCCAACAAGATCCTTGCGGAATACGAAGGCGACAATCCTCGGAATGTTATCGACAATGCCAAGAAGTCGTGGAAGAATTTGTTACTCCAAATTTCTGAAGAGACTTTGCAGGCAATCGATTCTAATTCACGTTTTAGGACTATGAATGTGAATGTTGAACTTTTCAGGGCGCAGATTGCTGATTTCGGCGAATTTTTTGCAGCATGGGTGCCTGTGAATCAGGATGATTACGGTGCATCTCGCCATGAAGTGGAAAAAATGCTTGCTGGCAGAAAGAACCTCCGCGAGTTTTATGCACCGAGATGGAATGGCTTCGGCATTCCGAAAAATAGTCTTGATGGCATGCGTGAAACTGTTATAGGGAACAAGAGTGCTTGCATTTCTGGATTGCTGAAGCGCAATGAAAAGCTCGATGCCATTGGTCTTGTCAAGAGATTTTGGCCGTTAAAGAACAAAAGGTTCATAAAGAAATTTGATGACCTTGCGGATATTGCTAGTGCCTCCTGGTTTAATCGGATTGAGTTGAATCCTGAAGCCAAAAAGCTGTATAAGCAATTTGAATCTTTGTTCGAAGATTGCGAAAATTTCCCGACGGATGCGATTTACGAAGAATCGACAAATCAGAACACGTGGTTGGAATACGGCTGTCATGATTCATTGAAGGCTTACGATATTCTTCGTAGACTTTGCCGTAAAGATATGGCGGGTGCTCCGCAAAAGTATTCTTGCGTGTTGTTGGGTGACGGCGACAACATGGGCGCTGCAATCGACAAAATAAGGACTAAGGCTGGTTTCCAGAATTTCACGAAGGAACTTTCCTTGTTTGCGGATAAGGTCAAGAATATTGTCGATGAAAATGATGGCTGCCTGATTTATGCGGGTGGCGATGACGTGATGGCGTTTGTCCCGATGGGAACGGCTTTGAAGTGTGCCAATGAATTGCGGCTTGCTTTTGCCGAGACGATGGCTCCAATTTGCAAATCGCAGGGAATAACGACACTCCCGACGTTGAGTGTCGGCATGGCAATTGTGCATCATTCTGAACCGTTGAGCAATGCGCTTGATTATGCCCGTCGTGCCGAAAAAATTGCAAAGAATTTTGATGGCAAGAATGCGTTGGCTGTTAGTCAAAATAAACGTTCTGGTGCTCCGATTGTCGTATCTGGCAAATGGGAAAAACAGGGCGACTTGCCGGGGCTTGTTGACCGCATGCAGAAAATGATTGCTCAATATACATCGGATTCCGATGATTCCACATTGCCTTCCCGTTTGGGTTACCAGTTGCGAGAAGCCTACGTCGAAGCTGGCGATAAGCTGGAATATAAGGTCAATGGCGGCAAGCTTGTTCCGATGAACGCTCAGTCTGCACTTGTCCAGAGAATTTTCTCGCAGAAGAAAAATGCGTCTGATGAGATGAACCAATTGCTTGTGGGGCGCACGTCTATTAGAAAACTTTCGGATGAACTTGTTGTAGCCCGCCAAATTGCTGGTGTCGGTTCTGATGTCTAGGGGGGGGGAAATGCGATATTCTATAAAGACTCGTAATCAGTTGATTCTTCGCGATGGAAAACCGTTTGGCGATGAGAAAAACTTTGGAGGTTCTTCTTATAGCTCGATTATGCCGCAAACGCTTGCAGGCATGATTCGAACTGCAATTGGTTTTTCAAAGAGTCCGAATTATTTTACGACAGACGAAAATATTCAGGCAATTTTGAATGTTGTCATAAGCAAGGTGATGTACTATGCAAAATTGGCAGGCAAGAATGAATTCTTGACGCCTCCGCCTGCGGATGTTGTTTTTACGAAGAACGGCGAGAAGTTAAAGTTGAATCAGCTTGCGTTTACTGAAATGCCTGCAGATTGTGGAACGGATATCCGCAATAGGGATTGGCTTGTCCCTTCTTTAGACTGTTCCGAAAAACCGGCGAAGGATATACCGCAGCGCTGGTTCTGGGATTCGTTTAGCCAGTACTTGAATGAACGTTTGCCCAGTGGTTCCGTTTTTTCGTTGGACGATATCGGGATAACGTCCATGATTTCGGATGTCCATATCCATAACGGATTAGACTATGGGACTCGCTCTACGCAGAATGGGCGTTTATTTGCCAATAAGCAGTTGTATATGGCTGCAAAAAAACAGTCTGACGGTTCTGCGGTTCCGGTGGAAATGTACTTTGAAACGTCCGAAGCTATGCCTGTTGGTGATGCCTTCTTGGGTGGCGAACGCAAGACTGTAGAAGTCGAGGAAACATCCTTGGAATTTCCGTTATTGCCGAAGGTGTTTGAAAACCAGCGCTTCTTGAAGGTCATCCTCATGACGCATGGCAATTTTGGTGGTTGGTGCCCGAAGTGGCTTATGCCGGACTTGAAAGCCGATTCTATTGAATTTGTTAATGTTCCCGAAACAGAATTCCGAGTGCGTTTGCGTTCTGCCTGCGTAAGCGGCTGGGATGGCGTTAGCGGTTGGGATTACGCAAGCAAGAAGGACGGTGGCAATGGTAAGCCCAAGGCTCTTTCGAAACTTGTACGCCCAGGAACGGTGTATCTTTTGGAATTGGAAAACCCCTCGCAGTCTGCTGATGTGGCGAATTACCTTTGGGGTAGTTCTCTTTGCGATGGTCAGGCGAAAAAAGACGGCTTTGGGCTTGTTGTACTAGGTCTAGCCGCTAAACAGGTAAAAGTTTAAAATAAAAAAGGAAAAACCATGAAAAAAATGTTATTCTCTATTCGCGCCCTTTCGTCTGTTCACTGTGGTGTAGGTCAGGGCTCTAGTGATATCGACTTGCCGACAGCTCGCCATGCGGTTTCGGGGCATCCTCTGATTCCAGGCTCTTCGCTGAAGGGCGTTCTGAAGGATGAATTTTTGAACGGAAGGTATTACAAGGATCAGTATCTGGGCAAGATTCGTGCCCTTTTTGGCGGGGATCCGACGGATCGTGAATCGTATGCTTCTGCCATTTCTGTGGGTGATGCGAACTTGGTCGCACTGCCGACACGTTCGAATTTCGGAACTTTTGCTTATTTGGCATCTACCTATACGCTCCAGATGTTTAAGGATTTGTGCATGCGCGTAGGGAAAAAGAATTGCCCTGCGATTCCGACTTTTGGACAGGTGGATCCTCAGAATGGTCATTACAAGGTGGCATTGACGACGGATAGTGTTCTCTGTGCACCGGGAACGAAAAACGTGTATCTTGAGGAATTGGACTTGAATGAAGACGCAAACCTCAAGGCAACATGCGATGCCTGGGCAGATTTGCTTTCGAAGCATTTCTTTGCCGATGAAGAAGGTCAGAAGTTGTTCAAGAAGCGTTTTGCGATTGTTGACGACAACGCTCTGAATTTCTTGACGGAAACGGCATTACCAGTGGACCCGCATATTGCTATTGATGAAAAAACGGGTTGCGTAAAGGATGGCGCTCTTTGGTACGAAGAAACGATGGCTCCGGAAACATTGCTTGCTGGCGTTATTTCTGTCGATCGCTCCTTTGATACTAGGCAGGCTGCACTTGCTGAGGACCTTGCCGAATTGATTTCGGAACAGAAATCCCTGTATTGCCAAATTGGTGGCAAGGCGACAACTGGCAAGGGCTTTGTCGTGATGCATGTCGAAGCGTAGGGAGGTAAACATGGCTGGAACTACAAGTCAAAAGTATTCTAATATCGTTTTTTCCCGAATTCAGGCAAATGTAAATGCGACTGCGGATGACAAAGTTCTCAAACAGTACAAGGGACTTTGTAAACGTTCTGGCGGTATTCTTCGTACTGTCGGGCTTATCCAGTACCTCGCTTTTTTGAAGGCAAAAAGCAGCAAGTACAAACACTATGATATGCTTTTGAATGACTTGACTCGCGAGAGCGAAAATAACGATAATGTCGATGCCTTCATGACCAAAGTCCGTGGGATGTCTCTCAGTGATTACATGCAATGCACGCGTCGAATGCTGTTGCTGTTGCAGTGGCACAAGCGAGTCTCGGATATTTTGATTGAAGGTAACTGCGAATCGGGTGGGGATGACTGATGCCGATAGAAGCAATAAGAAAAGTACACAATGCGGTTGCAGGGGAGTTGACCTTGGGCGGAGACAACTTAGGTCTTGCCTTTGACCGTCTTGTGTCTAAAGTTGATAATCCCGGAAATAAGGAACACGAAATTAAGGATAAAGTTCTTGAAATCTTTTCCGGTTACAAGGTGAGCAGCCACATTGAATTGAAAAAGTCTTATACATACGCTTTTAATCAGTGGAAAAATGCGATAAAGGTGCAAAGTCAGACTTTGTCGTTTGACATTGTGAGCTTGTCAAAAGTCATTTTTGGTTCTGGAAATACATCTGCCCTTGAGGTGGGTGTCCACTTGAACAAGCCATGGGGCGTTCCGTATATCAGTGGTTCTTCTATCAAGGGAATCCTGGCGAGTTTCTTGCGTAAAACGGGAACGTTGTCTCTGGAAAGTCTGGACTATGTGAATATCTTTGGAGGCAACTATGATGGAAAGAAATATTCCGGGTCAGTAGTTTTCAATGACGCCTGGCTCTATCCTGATTGCGACAGCTGGTTTGAAAGGGATATCATCAATCCGCATTATCAAAAATACTATAGCGGAGAACGCTTCCCGGATGGGATGGAAAGCCCAATTCCTGTTCAGACGTTGACTTTAAGCAGTGGCATGAGTTTCTTTGTTTCGATGCAGGGACCAGACAATTTGCTCAAGTATTTAAAGGATGTGCTAGGTCAGGCATTCTTTGAAATTGGTGCAGGCGCAAAGACCGCCGTCGGTTATGGTCGTTTCAAGGTTGTCGCATCTGAAGAGGAACGTAAAAAGCTCGAAGAATCTGTACGCAAGCCTAAAGTGGAACAGTACACGGTTGCCGTTGCTGCGGAAAGACCTGCTGCGGGTGCACTGCGGGGCAATTTCCAAAATAGAATGTCTCAGCCTAAGATATCTACATTCCCTATAGAAGTTGTCGCTTCAATTAAGGGTAAGACTAAAAAGGGAAAATGGCAAGTTAGTGTAAATATAAAGGATAAGGATACTTTGATCGCTGTCAATAATAGCGATGCAATCCCTGCGGATAAGGGGATTGATTCGGAAATTCGAGTCAAGGTTCTGTCCGTTGCGATGGCTGAATATTTACCGTAATTGGAGATTGTAATTCGTTAAATGTCCAAGGTCCTAGTATCATTCTTGGGGACATCCCGACCGGAAAAAACTGATTCCGGTTATCGTCAGTATCGTCGTGCAAACTATGTGTTCCCCGACGGGGAGCGCATAGAAAGCTCTTTTGTCGCACTAGCCTTAAAGAAACATTATCAAATCGATAAAATAATTTTGATAGGCACTCCAAAATCTATGTGGGAAGAAGTCTATTACGCCTTTTCGGGAAATTTGGACGACACCTACACAGAAATTGGCGAATTTTGCGAGGCGGCTAATCACTGCACAAAGTTGGAAGACTTTCCGCATATAGACGAAATTGAAAGCTCTTTGGGCTACGGCTCAAAGGTCATTTTGGTCCATTACGGGCTGGATTCCAATGAGATGAATGAAAATTCCAAGAAGGTTCTGTCGCTGGAGCAGTTTCTTGAACAAGACGATGAACTTTTTGTAGATATAACGCATTCGTTCAGATCGCTGCCGTTGCTATTGATGAACAGCCTGATTTTCCTCAGGAATGTCAGTCAAAAGAATATTTCCATACAATCGATTTCTTATGGTATGCTGGATATTACTCAGGAAATGGGCAAGACTCCGGTAATCGAGATGAAGTCTATCCTTGAAATCAATGACTGGATTTCGGGCGCCTCTGAATTCATGGGGTCGGGCAATGCCTATAGGATTGCGGACTTGTTAGATGCCAATGTCGTGGCAACGCCAAGCGACCATTATGCGGCAAAGATTTTGCGAGAGTTTTCGGACGTATTGAACTTCAACTACATTGGGGCTATCCAGGAACAGGTGAAGAATATACGGAAGATAGATTTTGAGCAAATGTCGGAATATGGGCGGTTGATTGCGAAACCCATTGTAGATGCTTTTTTGGATCGGTTCAAAAGGGCAAAGCTCCTTTCGCAATTTCAGTACTATTTGGCTGAATTCCAGTTTGCGCAAAGGCATTATGCGGCGGCATCCCTTTGCTTATCGGAAGCCTACGTTTCTTTTATGGCGGAATGCGTTGCTTATAAAGTTGATGACAAGCAGAATCGTTCAATGGCTAAGAATTTGCTGACAGGAAAATGTGGAAAGCAGAGCTTGGTGGACCCTTTTTTTGAAAATAATTGCAACTCTCTTAAAAAGAATGGGGCGCTTTTGCTGGGGAGGGAAGCTTTGGGCGTGGTGCAGCCATGCAGCGAAGCCCAGCTGCTCAAGCTGAGTCTTCGAAAGTGCTATACGGATGTGACCGATATTCGAAACGAGGTGGCTCACAGTTTAAAGGGCGAGTATTCCCTTGCAACGATGATCAAGACCATTGGTGATAATTTGCGGTATCTGAAACCGTATATAGTCCCGGATAGAAGAAAATGAGTAAATTGTTCGTACTGACAAACCATACGGTGACTGCGGAGCAGCAAACTGATGCTATGAAGACCCTTGGTGTCGATTCATTGGTAGATTTGCCGCCGACGCTGAAACAGGAATGGGGAAGGGTCCCGCCGGAATTGGATTCTGTTAGCGGTTATGTCGCTCCGTTTTTGGATTGGCTTGCGGTGAATGTGGCTGATGGCGATGTCGTGTGGGTACAGGGCGAATGGGGCGCGACTGTGTGCGTCTTGGACTGGTGTCGTGTTCGTGGGGTGCGTTGCGTTTATGCGACGACCAAGCGCGAGGCGACCGAGGTTCATTCCGCTGCTGGTGTGCAAATGACGCATGTTTTTGTGCATGTGCGATTCAGGGATTTCCCTTTGCCGTAATGCGGTTCATGAACCCTTTGGGTTCGAAAACCATATATTTCAGTGCCTGGTACGGGATACTAGGTCGCAGATTGACAACATCGAAAAGCATTCCTCTCGCAAGAGAGATTAAGATGCCCACTGATTGATTGCCTCCGTGATGCATGGCAACCCCTGAAAAGCATTACTCTCGAAAGAGAGATGGCAACCTAACGGTTGCCTGCTTGTCGGCTCGGTCATACCCACGCAAGCGTGGTCGCGACACTCGCCTCTGTTGCAGTAAGACTTGGGAAATGCATAACGGTTAAAAGTGTACAAGACTGTCATTCCCGCTACCGAGCGGGAATCTCCTTTAGACTCTCACAAGAGAGATTAAGACCCGTTTTCACTCGAGAATACCTTCATGTCAGGATGTACATGCCCTGAAAAGCGGCAGCCTACGGCTACCAGCTTGTCGGCTCGGTCATGCTCACGCAAGCGTGTTCGCGACACTCGCCTCTGTTGCAGTAAGACTAGGAAATGCGTAAGGGCGAAAAGTGTACAAGACTGTCATTCCCGCCTCCGAGCGGGAATCTCCCTTTGACTCTCGCAAGAGAGATTAAGACGGATGCCATGTAACAACTTTGTTGATGCCCCAGATCCCCTGAAAAGCGCTCCTCTCGCAAGAGAGATTGCAGCCTACGGCTGCCTGCTTGTCGGCTCGGAAATGGTCCCGCAAGCGGTCCCGCTTCGCTCGCCTCTGTCGCAGTAAGACTTGGAATGTATAGGGGCAAGAAGTGTACAAGGCTGTCATTCCCGCCCCCGAGCGGGAATCTCCCTTTGACTCTCGCAAGAGAGATTAAGACGAATTGGCGAGCCCTTTGAAGACAGCGAGGTTTAGCGCCCCTGAAAAGTGTTACTCTCTAAGAGAGATTAAGACCCATTCGGCTTCTTGATGAGGTAGCCCACGATTTCACCCCTGAAAAGCGATACTCTCGCAAGAGAGATTAAGACACCCACACACGTTCGCTATGGGTCTGACGTTCATCAGCTTGAAAAGCATTCCTCTTGCAAGAGAGATTGCAGCCTACGGCTGCCTGCTTGTCGGCTCGGAAATGGTCCCGCTTCGCTCGCCTCTGTCGCAGTAAGACTTGGAAATGCGTAAGGGCGAAAAGTGTACAAGACTGTCATTCCCGCCTCCGAGCGGGAATCTCCTTTCCGACTCTTGTAAGAGAGATTAAGACCTTAAATCCTCATCGGCGACCTCAGCGTTAAGCTTAACCCTGAAAAGCGATACTCTCGCAAGAGAGATGACAATCTTCGATTGTCTGCTCCAAGGCTCGGCAATGGAAATGCGAGCATTTCCGCTGCTCTCGCCTTACGTCGCAGTGCGAGCCTATGGCTGCCTGCTTGTCGGCTCGGAAATGGTCCTGCAAGCGGCGGTCCCGCTTCGCTCGCCTCTGTCGCAGTAAGACTTGGAAAAACGCAAATATCAAACAACGTCATTCTGAACGGAGTGAAGAATCCAGTTACAGTAAAAGCCTCTCGCAAGAGAGATTGAGACCGATTCGTTATTGCGCCGGAACAAGTACCGCAAATAATCCCAGAAAAGCAAAATTCTCACAAGAGAGATTAAGACAATACTTTACTTCCGAACTTGAACCCGCCGTATGTTACGACTTGAAAAGTATTCCTCTTGCAAGAGAGATGACAATCTTCGATTGTCTGCACCTAGGCTCGGTAATGGAAATGTTAGCATTTTCGCCGTTCTCGCCTTATGTCGTAGTAAGACTTGGGAATGTATAAGGGTAAAAAGTGTACAAGGTTGTCATTCCCGCCTCCGAGCGGGAATCTCCCTTTGTACTCTCGCAAGAGAGATTAAGACGGGAAAGATTCAAATTCAGCTTCGGCACATTCTCTTCCCTGAAAAGCGCTTCTCTCGCAAGAGAGATGGCAACCTATCGGTTGCCTGCTTGTCGGCTCGGTCATGCCCACGCAAGCGTGGTCGCGCCACTCGCCTCTGTCGCAGTAAGACTTGGAATGCGCAAGTGTAAAACGTGTACTTGACTGTCATTCCCGCCTCCGAGCGGGAATCTCCCTTTGTACTCTCGCAAGAGAGCTGGCAACTTACGGTTGCCAAGTGAGCTGCTCAGCCATGCCGGTGTGTAAGCACACCGTCGCGGCGTTAGCCTTGAACACTTGTAAGACTAGGGAATGCATAAGAGCAAAAAGTGTATTGAAATGTCGTTCCCGCCACCGAGCGGGATTCTCCCTTTTATTATCAATTGGGACTGCGGAGCCTAAAATTTCCCGTTTTTACTCAAAAAAGTGTAAATTTAATATGTCCGGTTTGCTAGGCTGGGTGGCAACTTGAAATTCGATACAGACAACATTTGTGTTACCATGCCGAAATTGAGCTGAAAACGCCAATTTTGGTCGCTTTTTAGGGATGTGTAAAGAAATAGTTGCGAAATAAATGGTGCATTGATGGGCTGTTTTGCTTCCCCCCCCCCGGAAGCCTTGATTTACAAGGTTGCCAGAAGGGTACACCTGAAAAGCGTAACTCTCGAAAGAGAGATGGCAACCCTAGCGGTTGCCTGCTTGTCGGCTCGATCATGCCCACGCAAGCGTGTTCGCGACACTCGCCTCTGTTGCAGTAAGACTTGAAATGCGTTAGGGAGAAACGTGTATAGGTCTGTCATTCCCGCCCCCAAGCGGGAAACTCCTTTAGCCTCTCGTAAGAGAGATTGCAGCTACGCTGCCAAGTGTGCGGCTCAGCCATGCCGGAGTGCATGTTCCCCGTCGCGGCATTCGCCTTGAACACCTGTAAGACTTTTCTTATAAAAGAGATTAAGATTAATACATATGGGCAAACGTGTTCTTGATAGAAGAACCCTGAAAAATGATACTCTTGTAAGAGAGATTACAGCCTACAATCGCCTGCTGGCTTGGTCATGCTCTCGCAAGCGAGGTCGCGCCACACGCCTCTGTCGCAGTAAGACTTGGGAACTCTCACAAGAGAGATTAAGACTTATCCGCACTCTTGGCGGTTTCATCGGAACACGCCCCCTGAAAAGCGTAACTCTCGCAAGAGAGATGACAATCTTCGATGGTCCGCTCCTAGGTTCGGCAATGGAAATGCGAGCATTTCTGCTGCCTGCTTGTCGGTTCGGAAGTGGGCTTGCGAGCAATCCCGCTTCGCTCGCCTCTGTCGCAGTAAGACTCGGAATGCGTAATGCTGGAAAGTGTATCAAACTGTCATTCCCGCCTCCGAGCGGGAATCTTCCATAGACTCTTGCAAGAGAGATTAAGATCCGAAAAGCTTCGCCAGCACCTCATCCTTGTGTTTCCACCCTTGAAAAGTATTCTTCTCGCAAGAGAGATTAAGACAGACTACCATTCATCAAGAAACATCCGAGTCCTTGAACCCTGAAAAGCATAACTCTCGAAAGAGAGATTAAGACAAATCTTTATAGAGCGGAAAACGTCCAGTATTCTTTTTAGCCCTGAAAAGCGTAACTCTCGAAAGAGAGATGGCAACCTATCGGTTGCCAGCTAGTCGACTCGGTCATGCCCATGCAAGCGTGGTCGCGCCACTCGCCTCTGTCGCAGTAAGACTAGGGAAAGCGTAAGGGTAAAAAGTGTACAAGGTTGTCATTCCCGCCATCGAGCGGGAATCTCCTTTAGCCTCTCACAAGAGAGATTAAGACCCACAATAATCCTGGATCAGACCATTAAACCTCTTTTCCCTGAAAAGCGATACTCTCGCAAGAGAGATTGCAGCCTACGGCTGCCTGCTTGTCGGCTCGGAAATGGTCCCGCAAGTGGTCCCGCTTCACTCGCCTCTGTCGCAGTAAGACTTGGAATGCATAAGGGCAAAAAGTGTATAAGGCTGTCATTCCCGCCACAGAGCGGGAATCTCCCATAGACTCTCGCAAGAGAGATTAAGACAGTTCTTGCCAGTCATTTCGCTCCTTGTAGACATACCTCCCCTGAAAGGCATTCCTCTCGCAAGAGAGATGGCAACCTTACGGTTGCCTGCTTGTCGGCTCGATCATGCCCACGCAAGCGTGTTCGCGACACTCGCCTCTGTCGCAGTAAGACTATGGAAAGCGTAAGGGTAAAAAGTGTACAAGGTTGTCATTCCCGCCCCCAAGCGGGAAACTCCTTTAGCCTCTCGTTAGAGAGATTAAGACTCACTAAGGATGACCTGGATCTTGCTGTAGTCATCTCTGAAAAATTCTCCTCTTGCAAGAAAGATGGCAACCTTATGGCTGCCTGCTTGTCGGCTCGGTCACGCCCACGTAATCTTGGACACGACGCTTGCCTTTGTTGCTGTAAGACTTGGGGAAAAGCGGAATTTGCCATGCAATGTCATCCTGGTCCCAGTGCCGGGAACGCCATATTTCTCTAAAGGAAAAAAGCCTCTCGAGAGAGATTAAGACCTGTTACGCTTACAAGCGTTCTCGACTTTTTTCTTGTCCTGAAAAGCATAGCTCTCGTAAGAGAGATTAAGACTTTTCAGCCTTAGCCTTAAGAGCTGCAAGTTCATCTGCCTGAAAAACACTTCACTCGCCTCTGTCGCAGTAAGACTTGGAAATGCATAATGCTAAAAAGTGTACTAAGCTGTCATTCCCGCCTCCGAGCGGGAATCTCCTTTCCGACTCTCGCAAGAGAGATTAAGCCAAAGCGTGAACGAGTCACCGTTGTAGGTGAACTTGATTCTCTGAAAAACCGTCCTCCCGCTTTTTGCTTTTGCGCTCCTTGCACTTTTTCCCAAAAACAGGTTGACACTTTTGTTGTTTTTGTCGATATATGTTATGTCAGACGCTCGTTACGTTCGACATAACATTTTACTCCTAAGGTTGGCGGTCCCGGTAAAAATCGGGTCCGTTTTTTATTTGACAATTGATGGCGCAGAGCCTAAAATTTCCCATTTTCACTCAAAAAAGTGTAAATTTAAGGTGTCCGGTCTGCAAGTCCGGGTGGCAACTTGACATTTATTACAGACAACATTTGTGTTGCCATGCCGAAATTGAGCTGAAAACGCCAATTTTGACCGCTTTTTAGGGCTTTGTAAAGAAAAAATTAAATTCTATCAAGTGCTTTTGTGTGCAGTTGTTACCAACGGCCGCCTGGACCCCTTTATTTATGCGGGCTCCAGAGGGGTACCCCCTGAAAAGCATTCCTCTCGCAAGAGAGATGGCAACCTGTCGGTTGCCTGCTTGTCGGCTCGGAAATGGTCCCGCAAGCGGTCCCGCTTCACTCGCCTCAGTCGCAGTAAGACTTGGAACTCTCGCAAGAGAGATTAAGACGTACTGTGATTTGCTCAAGCTCGGTCATCTCTCAACCCTGAAAAGCGCTCCTCTCGCAAGAGAGATTAAGACGATTTTCGCATCTTGATGAGCGGCCCCTGACGCTCAAGTTCTGAAAAGCATTACTCTCGAAAGAGAGATGGCAACTTGGCGGTTGCCTGCTTGTCGGCTCGGTCATGCCCGAACAAGCACGGTCGCGCCGCTCGCCTCTGTCGCAGTAAGACTTGGAATGCGTAAAGGCGAATAGTGTACAAGACTGTCATTCCCGCCCCCGATCGGGAATCTCCTTTAGCCTCTCGAAAGAGAGATTAAGACCTATACGTTGCAAGTGGTTCAAACATTTTGGGGGCAGCCCTGAAAAGTATTACTCTCGCAAGAGAGATTGAGACTAGAAACAATAACATGCTCCTATAAAGCAGAAGATGCGTCTCGGAAAAGCGATACTCTCGCAAGAGAGATTGCAACCTGTCGGTTGCCTGCTTGTCGGCTCGGAAATGGTCCCGCAAGCAGTTCCGCTTCGCTCGCCTCTGTCGCAGTAAGACTAGAGAATGCGTAAGGTTTGAAAGTGTATCAGGCTGTCATTCCCGCCTCCGAGCGGGAATCTCCTTTAGACTCTCGAAAGAGAGATTAAGACCCGGTATCCTTGTTCTTCACAACGGTGGAAAGGTAGGACCCTGAAAAGCATTCCTCTCGCAAGGGAGATGAAAATCTTTGATTGTCTGCTCCTAAGCTCGGCAATGGAAATGCAAGCATTTTCGCTGCTCTCGCTTTACGTAGCAGTGCGAGCCTAGGCAGCCTGCTTGTCGGCTCGGTCATGCCCACGCAAGCGTATTCGCGACACTCGCCTCTGTCGCAGTAAGACTTTGGAAACTCTCTAAGAGAGATTAAGACTACTTCAATGCAGCACCAAGCGAGACTGTGTATTCCCCCTGAAAAGCATTACTCTCGAAAGAGAGATTAAGACTTATTTAAGCATCTAGCTTTCAGAACTGCTTCTTTAGCCTGAAAAGCATTACTCTCGCAAGAGAGATGGCAACCTTACGGCTGCCTGCTTGTCGGCTCGGTCATGCCCACGCAAGCGTGGTCGCGCCACTCGCCTCTGTCGCAGTAAGACTTGGAACTCTCGAAAGAGAGATTAAGACCTCCATTTATCCCCGATATAACCTGCGCTTTGGTTCTTTGAAGAACTATACTATCTCTCTTAATTTTTAAGTGGAATCTTGTAATATGGTTTGTTCTTTTATGTCTAAAAGCGTATATTTGGTACATCTTTATGCAAATTCCTGCGATAAAAATTGTACGCTCGCATTATACGTTGACTGTCGAAAACGCTCAGAAGTTTTCGCAGTTCCCGGAGGCTTGCATTCGCGGGGCTTTGGGCTACTTGCTTTATGATTGGGCAAACCAGTTTAGCAATGCCGACAATCCGTTTAAAGCGGAGCTTTGCATCCGTTTGTACGAGACGCTTGTTGGTGCGTTTCCGAATAAAGAGATTGAAGTCCGTGAGGCGACTCCGCCTAAAATGGGAATGTTGTTTGTAACGAAGTCTCCGTCGGCTCAGAATGTTTTTGAATTAGAGTTGACGTTGTTTGGTGATAACGATGATTTGTTGCATTTATTCTCGGTTGCCTTAAGGCGATTGGGTGCCGAGGGAATTGGTCGAGAATTTATTCGATATACGGTTCATTCAAAAATTATATCCCAAGTCGGGATCCTCTCCGATTTTATAAAGGAGTTCCCGCAGAGTCTGGATGCTTTAGATGTTGAGTTGTCGTTTTATTCTCCAACGACGTTAAAAGCTTTAGGTGGATTTTTGTTAGAAGATTGGGATAAAGAAGCCTTTGCACGTAATCTTTACAATCGAATAGAACTTTTGTGTAAGGCGTTGAATGTTCCGTACGCTCCAAAATATACGTTGTTTGAGTTTGTGAATGTCTTTACATCACTAGAATGCTGTTGCTTGACATCGTCTGCTCCTCGTAAACGCTTTAGTTCTCGTCAGCATCAAAGAGTAGACTGTTCTGGGTTTACAGGAAATGTTTTGATAAAACAGGTCCCACGTCCTGTATTAGAAATGTTGCTTTGTGGAGAACAACTTGCTGTTGGGAAAAATACGACTTTTGGTAATGGTCGTTATAATCTGACAACACTGCAAATCGGGCATTCTTCATCTTTATGCCCGCGCGCTTTGCAGTAGTTGCGCCCAAAGTAAATGATTTGCAAATGACGCTTTTCCCATTCGCTTTCGGGAAAAGCTTTTTTTAAATCTTCTTCGGTCTTTTCGACGCTCGAACCATCGCTTAATCCCCAACGTTCGGCAAGGCGATGAATGTGCGTATCGACCGGGAATGCTGGGAGCTTAAAGATGTGGCTCATGATGACGCTTGCCGTCTTGTGTCCAACTCCGGGGAGGCTTTCGAGTTCCTCGAATGTGTGCGGGACTTCGCCTTTAAATTTTTCAACGAGCGCTTGCGAGAGCTTGAAGATGTTCACGCTCTTGGTGTTAAAGAAACCGCAAGGCTTGATGATTTCGGCAATGCGGTCGACGCCGAGCTTAATCATTTTGGCGGGGGTGTTCGCTTCTTTGAAGAGGACTGCGGTCACTTGGTTCACGCGGATGTCTGTGCATTGAGCGCTTAAGACAACAGCGACGAGGAGCGTAAATGGGCTTGTAAAATCCAGTGGAATGGGCGGATTTGGGTACAGCTCGTCCAGCTTATCGCCAATGAATTTGATTTTCGCAGCTTTGTTCATTTTCCGCTCCTTCAAGTTTCACTGGATTCGCCGCGATTCTCGCCTTGGGCGTTCTTTCGTCTAATTCTTGTCGCGAGTGAAGTCTTGCTGCATGTTGAAGCTCGGCATATCGTCGTGCGGGTGCCCCACCTGAACGGCAGGGACGCCTGCATAAGTCGTGTGAGCAGGAACATCGCAAAGTACCACGGCGCCAGCGCCAATCTTTGCACCATCGCCGATGTGGATATTTCCGAGCAACTGGGCATGGGCGCCGAGCATCACGCCATTCCCGATTTTCGGGTGACGGTCGCCGATTTCGTTCCCGGTACCGCCCAAGGTCACGCCATGTAAAAAGCTCACGTTGTTTCCGACGGTTGCGGTTTCGCCGATGACGATATTTGTGGCGTGGTCCACCAAAAGTCCATGACCAATTTTTGCTGCCGGGTGGATGTCCATACCGAACTTGCGGCTGATGATGCTCTGGAGCATCTTGGCGGGGAAGTGTCTGCCTTCTTCGTAAAGGACATGGGCTACGCGGTAGGCTTGCAAACCTTGGAATCCCTTGAAGAACAGGAGTGGTTCGAGGGGACCTGTGCAAGCGGGATCGCGGAGGACTGTTGCGTGCAAGTCCTTGGTCGCGCAAATAAGCAATTGGGGATACTTTTCGTACATGACGCGGAACATCTTCTCGAGTTCTGCGCGGTCGATGACTTCACCGGCGAGCTGACAGGCGAGGGTTACTCCAAGCATATCCGCAAAATTCTTGCGGTTAAGGATTTGCTCTTCGAGCATCAACTTCGAAAACGGCTCGGTCTTGACGAGCTCTGCTGCGTCCTTGCGGAGTAACTGTTCCATTTCTTCTGGTGTCATGATGACGCCAAATATAGAAAATATGCAGTCGCGGCGCGTTCCTATTTGCTTTTCTTATAACTCTAGTAGCGCTTTGGCGGGAATCCAGAACCAGTCGGGGCGGAATTCTAGCTCGTAGCATGCTTCGTAGATGGCTTTTGCGAGAATGTATGGCTTGGATTCCTTTTCGATTTCTTCGGTGGAAATCCCGGAGACTTTGGAATATCCTGTGATAAAAGACTTTTGCGCTTCGGTCGGATCGGTCTTGGCGACGGCGCCTGCGTAGGCAAAACTGCGGAGCATGCCAGCAATATCGACAGCGGGGGAGCGGATGGTGCGCCTGTAGTCGAGGCTACGCGTGGGTTCCCCTTCAAAGTCGATAATCTCGAAATGCTTGGTGCCGTTTGCACTTTGCGTAATCAGCACTTGCCCAAGATGGTAATCCCCGTGGATGCGTTGCTTTTTGATAGTCTTGTCGCTGAACGTTTCGCGGAGCAAGTCGCTGTAGCGGATGCGCAGTTCCGGGAGCTTTTCGCGCAGTTGCGGAGCGTACTCGGTATCTGTGGAGTTCTTCAAAAGCTGTGCCAATCGATCGAAAGGTGGCTCAATGCCGCTGTACTTGGGGCCGCTTAAACGCTTGAGGCTTTCGTGCATTTGCGCGGTGGACATCCCGAGCTGGAATGCGTCCGTGCTATTCATGTTGTTGCAGAATTCGCTCCAGGCATCAAGTGCGTTCGGGAAATGCTCTTCGAGGATTCCCCACGTGTAAATTTCGCCGCCTTTAGCCTTGTAATTGCAGACGGCGTAAAGTCTTGGGACGCGGCTGCTGTCAGCCTTGTTCATCGCCTCAAGAATTTCGGCTTCGGGGTGTAAACCCGGTTCTAGCCTGCGATAAAGCTTGAAGAAAAACTTGCCGGGAGCGCAAAATGCGGAATTGCTCTGTTCCTTTGAAACAGGCTTGATGCTCGTGAGGGCTGCCCTAGAAAATGGCGATGTAATCCGGAACGAGAAAAATCCGGAGTCGCCTGCGAAAACGGACTGCTGGGAACCATCGAGGAAAGCGTCTTCGAGAATTTTACCGACTGCATTTTCGTCATCGATGACGGTGTAAATGTCGCTTTCGCCATCGTCAAACGAAACCTTGATAAGTTTGATGCGCGTGTTGCCGGCTTCTGTGGAGTCGAGCATGTCTGCGCGTAAGATGGTTCTGTTTTTTCCCATGAACCAACGTTGTTTGCTAAAATACTTGATAAGGTTCATAGTCCGAATATATAATTTTTGACCAGAAAATATTTTTTTAATAATAAACCGTTTGACCAAAATAATATATAATTTAGGACGTAGGAGATGGAAGGGTGGATTCTCCTTGGAAAAACAAAGAAAGTGTCTTCGATTATGGTCGATGTTTGGTCGATACGGATTAGGAGAGGGCACTTTCTTTTCTTTTTGCCCTTAATTTATTTTCCCGGATTTTGGAGTGGGGCAAAATAGCCTTGCGAGCGCAATGAGGCTAAAACTTTGAGCTGTTGCGGAACGGGTTCGCGCGGGAGTCCTTCAATTACGAAGGGTGGAATCTGCTTGATGGGCTTGAACGCTTCTGGAACATCGCTGTAATCGCAGAGCTGCCATGCTGCAAGCAATTTTTCGATGAATTCCGTCCATGGAAAATTGTCGGACGGGTGCATGGTAAATCTTGCGGGCTTGAGGTTGTCCCTCGCATCAAGCAAGAGGCTTCCGTCTTTATAACAAGCTATAACGGCGGCCTTGCGAGAAGCTCCGTCGGTTGCTTTTTGGGCGGGAATGTTCAGAATGAGTTGCAAGCCTATGCCGTAGCGAGGAGTTCACGCTGGAGAAGGCTGTACTCGTGTTCCGAAATAGAGGTGATTTTTAAAATCAGCTCGCGCTTGAGCCCTGCTTTGATGAGCTCTTTTGCTTCGTCAATTTTTCTTGTTGTTGCCATATTAAGCCTCTTTTTTTAAAAGACGTAATATAAAAATAATCTTTCTGTGATGAAAATGTCAATACCGGAAAGAAAATTTTTCGGCAAATATATAAAAATTGTGTTCTATAACACATTGAAAGTCAATGAATTAAATATGACTGTTTGTCAAAGAAAAACTGAGTCGCAGCATGTTGATGTGTGATTCAGTTCACTTAGAATATGCGGCTTGTATGATTTTGAGGCTGTTTTATAAAAATTCCGGCGGGACGATGCCTTCGAGAACGGGGAAGGATTTGCGGTAGTCTCGTTCCGCTTGGAGGTCCAGTTCGGCTGAAATAATCGCTTCGCTTTGGGTCGGACCTTCGGCGAGGATGTCTCCGTTCGGCGAAATGATGAGGGAAGTGCCTGCAAGCGGGAGCTTATGGTCGGGGCTTTCGTTGACGGCGTTCACGGCGGCGATATAGACTTGGTTTTCGATGGCGCGAGCTCTGAGGAGCGTTTCCCAGTGGGCGCGTCTTTTGGCGGGCCACGCTGCCTGGATCGTGATGAGGTTAGCTCCTTTTTTGGTCGCTTCGCGGAATATTTCGGGGAATCGCAGATCGTAGCAGATAAACGAAGCTATTGTCCAGCTTACAGATTCTGCCTTATTGTCATTCCCGACTTGATCTCTTTGATCACTTGGTGCTTTAGCACTTATGTGAGCATGATCCGCGTATGGGGAGGGAATCTCCTTTAATTTAAATAAAGTAATATTTTCGCCCGCTTTAAAGCTTTCTTTCTCGGGGAAGAACAAGTTCATCTTGTTGTAACCGCAGAATTCCTGGGCTTCGTGCGGCTTGCAGATGCTTACGTGGTTATAAAATCCGTGGCTTGCGCGGGTGATGCCTGCTCCCATGATGGTGCAATTCGTTTCGTTTGCGATTTCGGAGAGCGTGTGTGCGGTTTCACCGGCGCTATTCGAGCTGAAGTCTTCGGCGGCATCGTCGAGATTGGCTGGCACATACCCTGTAGCAAACATCTCGGGGAGCAATATCAAACTCCCTGTTGCGGGCTTGGCATCGAGAATCATCTGCTTTGCTCGTGCGAGATTTTCGGTTTTGTTGCCTTTGGCGCTGTCGAATTGGACTAAATAAACTTTAAGCATGCGTATAATATAAGATGTTGAGGACTTGCTTGAATTTTTCTTGCATAAAATATCTATTTTGAAAGTATGAATTTCCGCTTATTTTTCAGTTTTGTCCTGTTTATTGTGGTTGGGGTCTTTGCGGCTTCGCCTACAACGGTTATCGGTGTCGTCCTTGAAGCAGAATCGGATTTGCCTGTCAAGGATGTGGCTATTACGTATCAGTCCGGCAAGCGCATCGGTGAGACGGATTCCCGAGGTCGTTTTGAGCTGACTGTGGATTCCAAGAATGCCTCGCTTGTGTTCAAGAAAGAGGGCTTCGATAGCGTCTTTGTGGATTTGCAGGACTATGCCGACTTGATGG
>Ga0265301_10001659_pt1 | contig 28362 bp, 45 predicted proteins | sample AusTroGonzalo_MG_2_FD_193488 | JGI IMG/M metagenome (GOLD analysis project Ga0265301, IMG submission 193488) | Bovine rumen microbial communities from tropical cattle in Woodstock, Queensland, Australia - Gonzalo_04 | ecosystem: Host-associated > Mammals > Digestive system > Stomach > Rumen ... | reverse complement strand
TCTGGTGACAAAACTTACAACAATAGCGACCCAGTTACGTTCGCGGTTACTATCACCGCCTTCAAATTCGACTCGCAAGCTGTTTCTGGCAAAAAAGTTTACCATGATGACTTTTGGTCAGCACCTGCGAGTGAAGAATCCTAGTTCGCCTCCTAAGAACTACGAAAAGGCCGCTAATTCCATGGCGGCTTTTTCGTACTTTGGCTTTTATGGTATAATATAGCTAATATTAGTTACGGCACGCTTCCGGTCATAAGGCGGTTAATCTTAAAGGAGGCGTATGTCTACATCAAAAAATAAGAAACTTGAACTATGGGAAGGGTACGAAGTGGATGTCAACGAGCAGTTGCTTGATGACTTTAATTTCTCGCAAGACCTTGCAGAAGCACAAAGGACTGGCGATCTGCCAACATTCGTATCAATGATATTTGCTATTGTAGGCGGCGAAAAGGTTTATAGGGACACAGAAAAGCACATTACAGAAGAAAAAGGTTATTTCTCACAGGAAGCTCTGCTAGAGATTGTGGAAACTATAGGTAGCGTATTCCCAAAAGCTGGCAATCGTGCGCAGAGGCGTTCGTGGCAGACTTCGAAATAATTGAAGCTGATTTCCAGCAATTTTACACGCTGGACGTTACTACAATAGGTTTCCGAAGGTACGCACGGTTGCTAGTAAATTTGCCACCGGAATCGAGGTTTGTGCAAAAGTGCTCCCCATTCAAAGACTGGTCTTGGGACAAGGAGGTGCAAACTCAGATACTTCACGCTATCGATATGTTTTCAGCAATGTATGCGAATGCGCATCGCAAAAAAGGCTCTCAACCTATCAAAGCTCCTGAAGTGGTACAACCAGATTATGTCATTGAGGCCAAAAAGAAGGCTAAAGAAGCAAAAAGGGAACAGAATGGCGTGGAACAGAAAGAGCTAGCTGAATTATTCAATAAACGCAATAATAAAGTAAAAGATATAGAGGGAAAAATAGATGGCTCATAAAATAGGAATTTATTACGACGAGCAGGGATTGCGCGCGATTATGAAAGGCACCCGAATTGGGCAAATTGAACAGGAGATAATGACCAAAAAACTTGCTCAAATACAAGCCGAATTTTTGCAGGCCTTCGGGTTCCAAGGAGCTTTTGAACTTAAGGCCGTCACGACAAATAGCCGCAGAAGCAGAGTCACCTACAGGATCGTGGCCGCTAACGCTCGCACAGGTGCGGCTTTGAAAAGACAGCCCAATTGGCTAAGTAAGTTCCTATAGATGCCAATAATGGTTCTTGCTTACAGTCCAATAAATAGGCAGAACAAAAAGAGTTAGTGGACCCAAAAAACACCAACCAATTATAGCGCTATGGCCTTTTTGCTCACGGATGTATGTAGCGTTACCTTTTAGTGGTTTTTTGTCATTTTTCCCCATAATATTCCTTAACTTAAATTTTATAAAAAGGACAACCGTTGTCACGGTTGTCTACACCTTATCAGCTTTGCGCTGGACAACAGTTGCCCTTCATAAAAGCTGATAATGATGTAGACATTTCTATTGTACCATAATTTGTGATATAATAAAGGCAACAAACACGCCACGCTTGCGGAACAATGCGGTTAGAATCAAAATAACCGAAAGGTAAAGCATGGCAGGAACTTCATTAGGCACGGCATGGATACAGATTAAGCCTTCTATGAAGGGCATGACTACGTCTATCCGTTCTGAATTAGCTGGAGTTGGCGAAACTGAAGGTGGAAAAGTAGGATCTAAGTTTTCCAGCGGCTTTGCGGCAAAGATGGGAGCTGTCGCTGGCATTGCACAGGGCATATTTAGCAAAATTGCTTCGACAGTTTCAAGCCAGTTTGACGCCGCTATTTCTCGTGCCGACACATTAAACAACTTTTCTAATGTAATGTCAAACCTGAATATTTCTCAAGAGGCATCACAGGCTTCAATTGACAAATTATCAGAAAAGTTGACTGGTTTACCAACCAGCCTAGATGCCGCCGCAGGAGCTGTACAGAGATTCACAACGGCTAATGGCGATATTGACAAATCAACAGATATGTTTTTGGCACTTAACAATGCCTTGATTGCTGGCGGAGCAAGTGCGGACATCCAAGCGACAGCGTTAGAGCAGATCTCGCAGGCTTATGCGAAAGGGAAGCCTGATATGGTGGAGTGGCGTTCGGTATTGACCGCAATGCCAGCGCAGGCAAAACAGTTAGCCGATGCGCTCGGATATGTTAGCACCGATGCGCTCGGAGAAGCCTTGAGAAAAGGCGAGCTTTCGATGGATGACTTCATGGCCAAAGTGACAGAGTTAAACACAGCCGGAGTGAATGGCTTCAAATCATTCGAAGAACAGGCGAGAGTATCAGTCGACACGATCCAAACTAAAATGGCGAACGTGCAAACTTCGCTCACAAAAGTTATAACGGCCGCTCTGAATGGTGACGATATGGCGAAACCAATAGAACAACTCGCTGAACGGATAAATGAGCTCGCTCCAGTTTTGATTCAAGGTTTTGTACAAGGGTTCCTCGGTGTGGCGCAGGCAATCCCTAAGATGATACCACCGATATTGGAAGCTATAGTGGCTCAAATACCACAGATAATACAGGGCATAGCCAAGTTATTCACCGAAATAGTGGCAATGTTACCACAAATAATACCTATTCTAGTAAACGCAATACCGACGATTATCCAGAGCATTGTTACAGCCTTAACCGCACCAGATACACTATCAGCTATCTTCCAAGGAGCAATCACATTATTCATGGAACTCGTAAAGGCGATACCAACAATTCTTCTATCTCTGGTGGAAGCGTTACCTACAATTATCACGAACATCGTAGACTTTCTCACTAACCCCGATAATATCATGGCCGTGATAAACGGCGCGGTGCAGTTATTTATGGGAATAGTGACGGCTATACCACAGATAATTGGTGCGATTTTTAGCGCATTTGGGGAATTATTTGGCAAACTCTGGAATATGTTGACTACTAAATTTGGGGAATTTGCCGCGAATTTCGGGAACTTTATCGGGGGAATATTCAAAAATGCGATTAACGCTGTGATTACATTTGTGGAAAACTTTATCAATGGCCCAATTGACATTATCAACGGCTTCCTAGGGATAATCAACGACGCCTTTGGCTGGCTAGGTGTCAATATAGGGAAAATAGAACGAGTTAAGTTACCAAGATTGTACACTGGCGGCATTGTAGAAGGTGTGGGAACCGACACCAGTGATTCAAATCTGTACGCCCTCTCTCGGGGTGAGTATGTCATTAGAGCCGCCGCCGCTAGGGAAATTGGCTACGATAATTTAGACAGAATGAACGAAACTGGCGATATAACTGGGGGTGGACAAGTAGTCAATATCACCATAAACGGCTATAACAAATCACCTGAAGAATTGGCGAATATCATATCGCGCAAGATAGCATTTAATACAAGGGGAGTAATAGGATAAAATGGACGGCAAACTATACATCAAAAAAATCATCAGAAGCGATGGAGAAACGCTAGAGCTAGACGGCGAAGAACTATACCTCGCTCAAGATAATACTCTATTAGTACGACCTGATCCAAATACTACAGCGGTCGCATTTACTGAGGCCGATGGCGGCGAGATGATTCGTCAACAGGCGGCAGTCTATGACCAGACTGTTAATGGTCTGATTATACCTAAGACTACAGATTACTGGACTTTGACTGCGGAGCTATCACTTTTCTTTAAGCTGAATTACACTTATAAAATCATCTATATCAAAAAAGATGGCACCATGTTCGCTACTTCGGGCGCTTGGATTTCAGCAGGGCTCCAAATAATACCAGTACCACATGAGGAATATTCAAGCTGGACTATCACATTTACTATTGGCGACGTAGCATGGACAGAATATGCCGAAGACTCTAGTGGAAAAGAGATTTACTCCAATACCGTGACATTACCGCTCATCAGTGCCGCCGCAGGAGGCGAAATTTGGGACTCTGTGGGCGCTGAATGGGACAATGTGGGTGAAGAGTGGGAAAAGGGCGCAGGAGGCGTCCAGACGGTCAATATTGCGTCCACACGGACAATTTATCCAGTGTGGGTAGTCGAGGGACCCTGCGTCAATCCAGTTTTGCAGAATAACACTACCGATTCAGTGGCGACTTATGATGGTACAGTAGCTTCTGGCCAGACTCTCACGGTGAATTTTGCAGAAGGAACAGCATATTTGGACACGGCAGTAGTAACCCGAAATATTTCGGGGTTAGTTTCATTTAACCCCGGGGAGAATATCGCAGGTTTCAACTCTGACGGTGGAGCAACAGATTCAAGCACGATTAGCTGGAATAATACAATAAATTAGGAGGTGAAATGAATAAATTGCTACTCTATCTAGGCGACACGCTGTTAGGGGATATTAACAAATTCGCGAAAAACCGCCATCTGGTGGAAACGCTAAAGAGCGAGAGCGAAAATGCCACAGCAGACACCTTTACATTTGATATTAACTGGAAACAATACCAAGATTTTGTCACTAAATACTTCGATGACGCGCCTGCTTCATTACTGAGAGTAGGCAAAACAAGAGTGGTTTTTGAGACTGATGGCTATGTGCGATTCGCTGGCTTTTTGGCCGCTAAACCAGCACGCAACGGTCTAGGTGCCGACCAAACTTTATCTTTAACCTTTTATGAGTATTTCGCAAGGCTTAGCGGTGATTTAGTGTGCGATCCATTAAACCCTAAGTCACCGATGCGGACTTTTACTAACACTAGAGCAGATGTCTACGCTCAAGCTCTAATTGACGAGTTCAAAGCCAGAGCTTTGGCGGCCGGAGAATCCCTTAACTGGAGCTATGGCGCCGTTGACACTCTAGGCAACAAAACAATCACCTACAAGGACTTCCAGACTGTTTCTAAGGCTCTATGCGATGCGATGAACAATGTGGAAGGAGCTGGAAAGTTCGATATAGTGTTCCGCACCGACCCCCTAGACTATACACACCAGTTGATTGACATTCTAAAACCTCGGGGAACTTCTAAGAATATTATCATCAAATATCCAGCGGATGGGGTTTACAAACTTTGGGCTTCTAACTATTCCGTGGAGGAAACTAACGAATTTGCTAGTAACGTTTTAGTTGCTGGTAATGGACAGGTTGGGGACGACGCTAATGGTGAGCAAACGGCAAAAATAGGCACAGCGTCAAACGCTGATTTCGTAGCCGATTATTGCTACTGGAGAACTTATGAAACCGCCTCGAACCTTTACAGTCAAGGAGCTGTGGATAACTATGCCAGCACTCGCTTGTCACAGTTAGATTTTGGTGCTGAAACCCCACAGATTTCTCTAGTAGGCCGCCCAATTGCATGGGGAGAAGCGAGCAACATGAACAACGGTCTTGCGATAGGAGATACCTTCTACTTTGACGAGAATACTGACGATGGTTCAGACAATTCAGGCTTTTACAGGATAATCGGGCTAGACACCACTTGGGACGATAATGGTGTGGCGACTGTAACCCCTACTCTAATGGAGGATAAATGATTGGAGATGTAGAGCAACGGCTGATAAGACTGAGGAATGAACTCAAAGCTCAGAAAGTAGCATCTGAACTTGCCTATTCTTCGATTTTATGGCCTGCTAACACTCCCCAACAGAGCTGGACTGGCACGATAACTTTTCCGCAATTACCTCAAAATGTGATCGCGCGCTTAAGAGTAAGATTTACCAGAACAGACGGAGTAAATGGTGCTCCGTTTGTAGATTTTGCGCAAAATGTGGTCTATACTCCTACCTACTACGATTATTCAGTGTCACAAGGCTGGACTGTGACCGGTAATGACATAAATTATGTAGACGACCAAGCCTACACTGGTTATATCGCGGCCGCAGGATCTAACTATGTAGACTATTATGTAGACTTTTTGAGGGATTTGGAGTCAAACTACTTTACCTTAAACAGCGTCCAAGTGACACTCAATGTGGAAGCCATTTCAATGGTAGAAGGCTCATTAACGATAACGAGGTTAATATGACGGAAGCAGAACTAAAGAAACTAGAAGACGAAATAACTGCGCTTAAGGCCGCCTACGAGAAGCAGGCTATCCAGATGCCAGTGTTCACAAAAAGTATTTATTTTACAACTTCGGCTAACCCTATGCACATAGATTATGGAGATGGGAACGTGTACGATTTTGATGGGAATGAAAGAGTTGTGGTCACCTTTAACACCAGTAGAGGGTCAAATACCTTGGCGACGCTAGAGATGACTATTGATGGCTTTAATTCGGATCTAAAAGTTAAAAGAGTGCCCTACTCTGGCGGAGCAAGGTGGATCGTATACAATTCACCAACCTATGGAGAAGTAGGCGGTAATTGGCAACGGATAAATACAAACTATAATTTCACCGTGCAATCTGCAGTAGATGGTACACTGAGCGCGAGGATGATATGGCAATAGGGAATACTGAGAAAAGAGTGAAAAAACTCGAAGATGAAGTCAAAGCGATGAAGGCTTGCTATAACACGGCCGGCTCATTGGTGAAAATGTATGTTACTCAGATGGGCGAAATCACCACAGGCGGTGGAGCAGGCTGGATTGATATGGTAATTAGGTTCACGCCGACTTATGGGCAAGGCCATAATAATCTGATTTCTTTAGTGCCGATTGTAGATCGTAACACCTATTATATCGCACCGTATGCTGTCACCCCTCAAGATGGTAGTGGAGCGGTGGATATTACGATTTTTAGTCTAGTTTCTAGCCAAAAAGTTGACGTAATAGCGTCAGGAACTTCACCGGGCACTTTTACCAGAATCCAGTAAATGTGATATAATAAAACCAACAATACGCCACGCTTGCGGTTGTAAATGCGGAAATAATAACCACAATGCAAGCGAGGTCTTATGCGAAGAGCAACTACACCAACACATACGTTCACTTTCCCTGACGAGGTAGAGGTTACGACTATCACGCAAGTTGATATTGTTTATAGCCAAGATGGTGAAACCCTACTTAAGAAAGGTCTGGATGATTTGAACATTGACGAAGATAAGAACGCTTTTTATTTTGCCTTATCCCAAAGCGAGACCAAATTATTTGCTCCGGGGAAGGCATTAATTCAATTGCGAGCTAAAAATAGTAACGGCGCAGTCTTAGCTAGCCAAATGATTTGGCTAACTGTAAAACCAGTGCTAGATTCGGAGGCAATGTAATGGTAGCTAATGAAAACTTTAACCTAAATTTGAACAACGATGATGAAGAGTTTGTGGTAGAATTCGGGGAAACTACAAACTTAGGAGGTGGGGGTGGCGGCACCTCTAACTTCAATGAATTAACGAACCGCCCAAAATACAACAATGTCACCATGACTGGCGCCACTAATATTCCTAAGGTCCCCACCAAGACATCTGATTTAGCGAATACTTCAGACTACCAAACAGGGAATCAAGTGGACGCAGCCATTTCGACAGCCATATCTGGGAAGCAGGATAAATTAATAGCTGGCAGTAATATTTCTATCGCTAATAACACTATATCGGCCACAGATACTAAATACTCTGCTGGTACAGGCCTTAGTCTAACTGGTACGCAATTTAGTGTCAACACAAATACTATTGCTACAAAGCAAGATATAACAAATGAGGCTACGACTAGAGAAAATGCTGATATAAACCTACAAGGGCAAATTGATGCAATTAGTGCATCTTCGGACGTAACTGATATTGTAGGAACTTATGCAGAGTTACAGGCTTATGATACTACACACCTAAAAGACAATGATATTATTAAGGTTTTGCAAGACGAGAGTAAAGATGGTGAAACGACCTACTACCGCTGGTCTACTACTACGCAGAACTTTACGCTAATTGGTGAAGAAGGACCTTATTATACAAAGTCTGCTACCGATTTGCTTTTGGCTGATAAACAAGACAAACTAACGGCTGGCAGTAATATCGCTATCGCACCAGATAACACTATTAGTGCAACAGATACAACTTATACTGCTGGAACTAATGTACAAATAAGTTCTGGGAATGTAATTTCTGCTACTGACACTACTTATTCGGCAGGGAATGGATTGAGCTTGAATGGCACTGCATTTTCAGTAGATACAACTACAATACAACCGAAGTTAACTGCAGGCTCTAATATCACGATTGATTCTAATAATGAGATTAGCGCAACTGATACTACCTATTCCAATTTTGTTGGTACTGACGGTACGAGTGCTGGTACGGCTGGTTTAGTCCCTGCACCTGCGACTACTGATGCTGGGAAGTTTTTGAAGGCTGATGGTACATGGGATACTGCTGGTGGAGGTGGGTCTGCGACTCTATATAACACAATTATAGGGCAAAATACTGATGGAGCGCCAACGCAAAAAGCAGTTTGTGACGCATTTTATGCTGATGGAGCGACGGGGTCGAAGATTGCTATAATAGGAGCTTCTGGGTCAACAACTGCAGGAAATTATTCGGTTACTTTATGCCCAAACGGCACTAGCGTCACTGGTGACAATGCAATCGCAATAGGTAGAGGGAACGTCTACGCTGATTACGCAGGAGCAATAGCTATTGGTTCAACAGCACAAGCTCGTGTAGCAAGTGGTATTGCAATAGGAAATGCTGCGAAAGTTGGTAGCAACAGCACTGGTTCGGTAAGTATTGGCAGGGAGGCTGGGAAATCTAGCGGCATACGTTATTCTGTAAGTTTAGGCGCTTATTCCGCAGCCTCCGTGCAAGGTGAAGTCAATATCGGTATGGTGAATGATTTTACGACTTCAGGCTATAATGGTACCGCATATCGTATTTTGACAGGGTTACATGATGGGATTGATAATCATTCTGCGGCTACCGTAGCACAAGGAAACACACTTGCGACTTCAGCACCAACAACATCAACTGTTGGTGTGCTAGGGCAATTATATACCGATACAACAAATATGCACACATATCAATGTACAGCTATTTCTGGTGATACCTACACATGGACACAGAGGTGGTGAAATGGACTTCGGGCTATTCTTTTCTACGATTCTAGGGTCAGCCGGAGTATTCAGCTTGATTCAGTTCTTCGTGACCCGTCACGATCACCGCAAAGATGACCTTGACGAAATCAAAAAAGAATTGGCTAGTATCAAGAAAATACAAGATGAAACTATCATCAGGGTCACAAGGGGAGAACTCACTGACCTTATAAAGGATAATCCTGAAAATGTAGATGCGATTTTGCAAGTAGCGGAATATTACTTTATTGAATTGGACGGCAATGCCTACGCCCATTCCGTCTTTGAAAAGTGGGCAATAGAACATGGCGTAGCTATTGGTTGGTTACCAAAATTAACGAAAGGAGCTAAAGATGGTAAAAAAATCAAGTAAAACCAAGAAAAACAAAAAGAGCTTAAATCTAACAGTTTTGCTAAGCCTGATCGCGGCTGTTTTAGTAGCTAGTCTGGTCGGCATCGGAGTAAATATCTCTATCCAGCCTACAGATGAAGGCTATACTGCTGAAATTGAGTTTTCAGAGGAACAACTGCCAGCGGCTATAGAAGGCGACCAAGGGGAAGTAATAGAAGATTATGAAGTCCCTACCGTTGAGGAAGTAGATGGCGGTCTTTTTGAAGATGCCAACACCGGATTATCCGCTGAAGATGGGGAATACGAGGATTTAGGTGCATCTGTAGAAACTTTTGACACTTCTACACCGGAGGCTTTTAAGAATGCCACGCTAGGGCATTGCGTTTACGCGTCGAACAAGTACGGCGCCCAGTGCGTTAGTCTGGCACGGAGTTTCTGGTACAGCTACGCTCACCGCGATGTTTCTACCTGTGGAACCGGCATGGCCAAGGGCATGATGAACTGCGCAGATCAGAATGCCGGTGATGACTTTCTGATCTACTGGAAGAACGATGCGGCACAAATCCAAGCTGGTGACTGGTTAGTCTTTGAAGGTGGACAATATGGTCATGTAGGAATGGCTCTAGGCCCAGTGGTAAATGGATATGTGGCTCTTTTAGGCGAAAACCAAGGCGGACGGTATTGTGAAGGTGGCGGTGCAGCTACTAATATCATCAATATCAGCATCAAGAACCTGATTGGCTTTTACCGACCGAAGGCTTATATCAAGCCTGCACCGAAACCAGAACCAACCCCAACACCAACTCCTGCGCCAGCAGAAGATAAATGCAAGAAGCGTGAAGTAGTTAAAGGCGACACCCTCGGGAAGATCATGAAAGAATGTAAAGGCAAAATCCAGTGGGGAACCGCGATGAATGACTATGCTAACCATTGGTATTCTACTAAATTGAACAAAGGCCATACAGTTTTTTACGGCTGGAGCCACGGCACAGGCTACGGCTTATTCTACGGCGATGTTATTGAATATCGTGCCAATTAACCTCGCTCTTTTCGCACCTTAATAACCCCGATTGTAAAATAATATCTAAGATTATCACCTGCGCACTCGCGCTCCAAAACAAAAATCTCTCAAAAACTTTTCTCTATTGGCCACCCGAAGGAAAGAGCTAGGGTGGCCGTCTACTAGAGCCTTAAGTCCTGAGCCGCTAGCGCCGTGGCTTAGGACTTGCGGCTTTAGACCGCATATAAGCACCTTAGAAGCTCGCGAAATGCCAAGGGGGTGGTGTTCATGGCAAAGAAGAAGAAAAGGCGTTACAGGCGCAATACTAAAGCCACACGGCAAAAAACTAACGCTCGAGATACTCACCATCTTTGTTACCAAAGAAATAAGTGGCGCAAAGGATATGTGAGGGAACTCCGTGACTACTGGTACTGCAGAATCAGTATTCCGAGAGATACTCTCCATCGGTTTATTCATTTGAATTTACCAGACATTCCGGCACCACAAAGTTCCAGCGCGAAAGAGGCACTCGAACAGCTAGGCTATCTCGAAAAATATGGTTCCATCACTGAGTTTGATTCAATAGAAAGAAGGTTAGAACTTCTGGCCGCTCTATTTGATTGCTCAGACCAAGCAACAGCCGACGCTTTTAGAAAACAATTAGAAATTGTACGCGAGTTTAAGAAAAGCCCTCAGTAATGAGGGCTTATTAATTTAACATCGTTTTTACGACACTGAGATTACAATCTAGATTATCCCTGTGATTGCTATATTGGCATTACTAAAGATCTGCGAAATACATAAAGGAGGCACGCACATAATCTGATGTGCCAGTATTGGACTCGTATAATATTTCGCCATTAGTGCCAATGATGACTTCGCCATGCTGATTGTCAAAACCGTTCCTTTCAACTACATATCTTTTTGGCCTTAATCCTATCGGCATTGTAGCAAGAACTGTACCATTTGTAACTGTTTTTTGACTAAAAGCAACCCAAACCTGTACAATCCCTCCAAATGAGGCATACCAAATTCCGTAGGTTGCGCTGAGTTGAATTGGCGTTATTGTCGTAAAATCGATGTTATATGCACCAATCTGGGCTATGTTCGTCGTGATTAAGCTGTTTGTGATGGCTGTTGTATCATTCGCTACTAAAATAGTTGCTATGACGCAGTAGGCCGCCTGAGAGCCAGTTGCACCATCGGCAGTGATAGCGTCACGAATTTGAGTGTCAGTTGGATCTGAAGGTGAAGCCGACGCGGTACCATTCACCGCGATAAGCCCACAAGATGCTGGCGAACCAGTTACGGTGTCTTCAGTAGTAGCTAGGGATAAATCGTCAGTATAGGCAACAATGGCAGTGATACGGCTATTTGATGCTGGGGCTGTAACAGCTATGGCTTGCTGGCCTACTATGTCTAAAGCAATCCGGTAGCCGACGGCGTTCTCAGCCAGTACTACATCAGGTTTGGTGGTAGATCCACCAACTAAAACATTCATATCGGCAGAAGTGTTTTGAATTACACCATTTCCTTCAAGTAAACCAGAAGTATAGGCTTGCGCCCAACCGTTGGCTTCATAAACGCTGGCGCGTCCACCATTCCGTGCGCGCACTCTAACTATATTATCTGGATTTGTCATATAAGATTCCTCGCTTAGGATTAATAACTGCCGCATTGTTCCGCAAGCGTGGCGTAATCGTCAAAATAATTATACCATAATCCGCTTCCATTCGTCTAACATCGATTTTGCGACTATGACAGGGACTGCTTTCCCTGTTATCAACGATGACGCCATCAATAAGAATATTAATAGCGATGATTTTTACAAACAATACCAGTATACTATACCAGCTTCAGGAGTCTACATAATCGCTTTTACTCAAAAAATGACTAACGGTGACAATGCCCATGACCTTACCCTTAGGATTGTCCATAACTCAACCGTGGTCCAAACTGTCTCCAGCGGTGGATCCACATGGGTCAACTATATATCACCGATGGTTGTAGCTATCGTTAGAGCACAAGAAGGTGATACTATCTTATGCCAATCTAGCGGTGGCGGTACAGGTTCAAACACTACGGCCGGTGGGAAAGTTAGTATCGCAAGAATTTATTAAACTTAGCTGGTTTCTTCGAGGCAAAGAGAGTAGCATAGGTTGAATTACCACAAAACAGGGTAGAAGTCACGAGAAGTCCAATCAACCGCACCCCCCAAATAGCCAATATCAATTATATCGCCAGCTTTCACTGGTAGCGTTACATCAACGTAAGAGTGGTTGTAGGAAGCTACGTCAAAATAATTTCCTGAACTGCTGACAGTGTGTTGTACCCCGTTCCTAGTAATACTTACTACCATTAGTGCAGACCCTTTAACACCCCCAGTCCCTACGTCAGCCCTTATCCTAACGAAACCATCTGAAGGAGCAGTATATGTTGTGGTGGAAAAGGATTGCCCATTCGCATAGTCAGGTACAGGTACGCCGAATGTCGCAAAATCGATGTTGCTAAAATTTAACTTTTGGTGTATAATAGAGCCAGCAATCAAAATAACCCCCGCGAAGCCGCCCATTCGGGCGGTGGAGCGAGGTTTTTGTAATATGTAGTGTTCTTTTCGTGAATAATAACTTATTTAGCGAAAAGGAGGCCAATATGGACGAACAAAACCAACGAGGGTTTTTCGGGATCATAATTACTAAAGAAATTCTTGAAGATGGGGACTTAAGCGTAGCGGAAAAGTTTATTTATGGCTATATTGCCAGTTTCCAGAGGTGTTGCTTTGAAAGTAACGAGAAGATCGCGCAAAAGTTAGGCTTGAGCGAGAGTGCTGTTGCGCACACTATACCAAAGCTGGCAGGGAAGGGTTACTTGTTTGTAGAAAAGAGTGGAAAGTCTACGACTAGGCGAATTTATTCAGTGTACGATAATCCAAAAAAATTGAAATATTTAGCCAAAAAAGGCATGTTTAATGACGAAAATGAGGTTGTGGAAAACTCTCAAAACCGAGTGCAAAATATGCACTCATCAATGCAAAATATGCACTCGCGAGTGCAAAATATGCATTCACAAATAACGGGGGTAGTGAGTGCAAAATATGCAGACATAGAAAAAGAACAAAAAAGAATAAAGTCAGAAACCGAACAGAAACCGAACGAGTCGTCGGCTGGCTTGGCTGGCAATTTGCCAGCCAGCCGACTTGACTTAAAACGAAAAGATTTTGAAACCGAAGACGAATACGAACGAGCGTTCTATCAACGCAACACGATTTGTTTAGGTGCTCATTAACATTAATTGGAGGTAGGAAAGGACTATGGTATGTCCAAACGACCAGAGGAATATAGTTTGCACTACCTCAATCAACAATATAGTGCCATGCGCTGGCTGGCTAAACAGGGGTTGACCCCTGTACAAATAAGGGAAATGAGATGGGGAGCAGTAGATGAGACTACTAGAACCATCCGAGTGGTTAGTAAGGTGTTTTACCTCTATCATAACCCGAAAACAGGGCTTTTATCTCGTAAAGAGGAGGAAAGGGAAATACACATTCCGGTAACTGGATCTGGCCATGAGTGGTATTTCCTAAAATCCAAGTATATTTGCCCCTGGATGTTTACCGCTAAACCCCCTAAAACTTGGAGACGAGAGGGAAGTAGAGAGGCGCTTTTCCCCCTTGCAGAAGTTGAAAGAGCCTGCCGCGATTTGGTGCTAACAGAGAGCACTAGCGTATTGACATTTTTGGAAAACTTTGATACAATAGAGTTATCGAATTTGAACATTACAAAAATGGAAACCAAGGAGCTTATAGAGAAGGCTAAGGTGGTAGAAACTGGGGAGCGAGATTAGGACTCCCAGTTACACAGAGCCTTCCAATGTCGCACAATGCATAACGTCGCACAATGTACCTTGCCTCTCTGTAATATAGGGGTGATGAATATGCGTAAGCTCCATAAAATGGGGCTATTTTGGTTGCTGGAGATTCAACTTCGGGAACGTTAACAATTTGGACAGCTTGCAAAAAAATAATATCAAACGAGTTGTCTATCCAGTTCTGAGCAGGGAATCTTTTTGTTTTTGTAATGTTCAGCCCTGCTCAGTATCGGATAGACAACACTTAGGCCGCTCATAAACTGCGAGGGCGGCCTAAGGCTAAAACAAAAAGGAGAACAATCATGGACGAAAAAATGACTCTATGGCAAAAAATTGGATTGGTGTTGGCAATCATTGTTGCGATCATCGCGATGATGCTGGCCGGACAAACAGACCAAGATGAGTATATCGAGGTAAATTCTACACCAGTTTCAAGAATGCCATTTTACTACGAATAACAAATTTAACTTATTAGGTGCTAAGAAGAAAAAGGTGGGCTGTACGAACCGAGGCAGTGAAGCCCACACATCCTGCCTCGATTCGTGCAGCTCGTCTGCACGGTTTTCTTCATGTGGGCTGGTGGAGGCTTACGAGCCAAGGCATAAATTCCTCATCACTTTTAAATGCCACCAGCCCTACCTCTTTAGCACCAAAGCAGGAGGCAATTATGGAAATCAAAGTTGATTACAACGAATTAGAGCAGACGGAAAACTTATGTGGAAATTTCGTGTTTATCAGAGAAGGGAATAGGATACGGAATCTGGAGGCCAAATGGTAGAAGAAGCAAAATTTAAGACCGTCAACATAAAAGGGAAGGAATATGTTGAAGTCAATGAGCGTGTCAAATATTTTAGACAAAACTTCAAAGGCTGGAGCATTGAAACTATTCTACTTTCAGATAGCGATGGGATTTGCAAGTTCAAAGCAGTAGTGGAAGATGAAAATGGTGTCGTGAAAGCTACAGGCCACGCCTATGAAAAGGAATCAAGCAGCTATATCAATAAGACCTCGTATATCGAGAATTGCGAAACATCGGCGGTGGGTAGAGCGCTAGGTTTCTTAGGTATAGGCATTGACACTTCAATCGCTAGTGGCGACGAGGTGACAAATGCTGTGAATAACCAAGGCGATAAACCTGCCGGCACAAAAATAGACTTCAAACAAGTTAGAGAAAAAATCAATTCTATCACAGATTATGGAGAATTAGTCAAGTATTGGATGAGTTTGAACCTGTCAGACAAACAAGCGAATATCTTAAAAGGAGACTTTACGAAGCGAAGGTTAGAATTAGGAGGCAAAGATGGCGTGGAGTGATGAACCTACACAAATGCAATTAATCACGATCTTAGATTTCTTGCGCTGGCACATGCCCTATGACAAGGCTTTGAAAGCCATCGAATTTCTTGAAAATTCGGCCACTAGACGCGATGTAAGCGATGAGATGAGAAGACTTAGGGATTTGAAGAATAAACACGCCCTAGACGGCAAAAATGCGTTTCAGAGCGAAATTTGGGAAGGGTTCAAGTATAACGATAAAGCCGAAACGCTAAAGAAGATAAGAAAAATGCAAGGAGATCAAGATGACTGAATCGGAATTACAGATACAAGTCGCGGATTATCTGCGGTTGCAATATCCAGAAGTTCTGTTCCACAGTGACTTTGGCTCCGGCATTAAACTCACAATGGGACAGGCGGTGAAGCAAAAGCGGTTGAACGGTGGGCACAGAGCGTGGCCAGATATGTTCATTGCTAAAGCGAAGGGTGGTTACCACGGTTTATTTATTGAGTTGAAGAAAAACGGGACAAGGCTATTCAGAAGAGATGGTTTTCCTGCCAGCCAACATATAGCTGAACAAGAGCAGGCACTTATAGGGCTCTCTGACGCTGGCTATAGAGCCATGTTCGCCGTGGGCTTTGAACAAGCAAAGGAGATAATTGATAACTATTTAGGAGGTACAAGATGAGCGGCACACTACTCGGAGGCCGTAAGGCCAGAGATACAAACTATCAAAATCATGGCAAAGACTTCTATAGAAGAATCGGTTCAAAAGGTGGAAGAAATGGTCATACTAAGCAATTAGAGTGTGAAAAAGTCAAGTCTAAACCATATGACAAAAGCGACAAATATACGATTCTCTCTGACGGGAATATCGCCCTCCCTAGTGGCAAACTAGCGGCGTTGCAAAAAGACGCAAAAGGTTATTTACGTTGGCAGGCTCACTTGGGAACTAGAAAGGATTTTTGTACAGAGAAAGTCCATCGTTTAGTAGCTAGGCACTTTATCCCTAACCCAGAGAATAAACCACAAGTAAACCATATTAACGGTGATAAAACCGACAACAGAGTAGAAAACCTAGAATGGGTGACAAATCAAGAGAACATACACCATGCAATAGCAAATGGGCTACAGGATAATACGTCAAGACAGATGAATATGCTAGGCGGGCAAATTGCAACAGCTATTGCAGAAGGCTACATTGTAAAAGAAATTGCTAAAAAGAACGGCATAAGCGAGAAAACTATTCGTCAGAGGGTATGGGAGTTTATTCCTGAGCCAATCACTACACTTAAGTTAGGAAGAAAAAGAAAATTCTACTATTTTGATAAATCGAGAAACAAATATCGCGTAGAAGCGTCTGAACTGTATAAAGGTAGACAATTCGATACAGAAAAAGAAGCAAAAGAATACATTGAGTCTTTTTCGACCGGTGGTGGCTTTGCTTCTGACCCTGAACGAGCCAGACTAGCTGGCGCGAAGGGGGGGAGAAAAAGCAAGCGTAATAATGATATAAAAAAAGCGATAAAGCAGAAAGAGAACGAAACACTCAAGATGGTATATCTTGAAAACATTCCAATCAGCCAAGTTGCGGTCAAGCTAAATATCCCTTATTGCTCATTATACTATTGGCTAAGGAGGGGGAGAAGAGCATGAGTAGTTTTAGAGAGCGATTTGGTGGTTTGACTGTAGAACAAGCCAAAGAGCTTAACGAGGCGGCGCGCTGGTTCTGCGAGCATGATATTGTAAGCGAAAGTGAGGGAAAATGAGCGACGGCGTGGTGATTTGCGTAATAATTTGCTTCACTCTACTTATGATGGCATGGATAGGAGGGAAGAAATGAGAGAGCGAATGATTTTGGAGTGCATCCAAGATATTGCCGATTCATGGTACCACAAAACTGGGGACAAGTGGTATCTGCTACTCGGACTAGAAGTAACAAAAAAATTAAGGAGCAAAAATTATGAGGTTAAAGATATTCAATAGAGGTAATAACTACGAAGACCCTGTGGAGATAAGGTTTGACGCCATGATGGTGCTTATCAAAGATTTGCCAAGGGCAGACTATAACCGGCTCAAGAAGGCTATGGATCTAGGCTGGCAGAGTTACCAGACAGTCCGGAATGTGAAAACTGAGGACGAGAAGGAATTTGGTGATATTATGGAGGCCGAAAAGGTCTTGTCTAAGGAGAGTCAAGATAAATGATAAGCCTGATCGTGACAGTCTACAACAAGGAACCGTTCTTGAAGCGGTGTCTTGCCAGTGTTTACAATCAGTACGACAAAAAAGCCCAGATCATAGTAGTAGACGATGGTTCAACGGACGGAAGCGATAAGATTTGTGATTATTATGAGAAACTAGGCTTTGAGGTGTACCACACTAAGAACCACGGCGTGTCAGAAGCAAGAAACTTCGGGATTAGCAAGGCAAAAGGGGATTATGTAGCGTTTTTGGACGCTGACGATATGCTAATGCCAGACGCTACAAGAGTTATGCAGAAAATAGCCGAATCCGGCAAGAATCTATATCAATTTGGGCAGTACCGTGGCCGTACTCTCGATACCCTTAACTATATTCCGAGATATTCACCGAGAGGGTTCTATTCGTTTGATTTTATACCTAGATATTGGGTGTTAGTGTGGAATAAGCTATACAAACTATCGTTCCTAAACGCGAACAATATAAAGTTTAAGAAAGGAATGCAGTTTGGAGAGGATACGGTATTCAATGCGGAGTGTATATTGGCGAATGGTGGAGTTCAGCATGAGGAAGCACCGCTAGTAGTTCACTTGATAGACGACAAAAATTCCCTCTGCCGAGGCAATATGACGCTAGATAGAATTAACAAGCTAGACAAGGAGTTATGTAAGCTGGCCGATAAACAAACGGATCCAAAAAAGGCTAAGTGGATGAACCAAGCCATCAACGAACACCGAAATTCAAGATTATACCGCAAATATGGCTTCACCGAGAAACCGCGTGGGAGGTTTGATATTGTATATTTTGTTAAAAATGATGTATCTAATGAGGAATTAACCTATTCTTTGCGGTCAGTAGAGGAAAATTGGCAATATAGGCGCGTTTGCTTTTATGGCGGTTGTCCAGATAACCTAAAACCAGATAGATTGTTTAGGACAGAACAAAAAGGGCTGAATAAGTGGCAAAAAGTCCGAAATATGATTATAGAGGTTTGTAAAAATGACGATATTTCAGAGGATTTTTGGCTGTTTAATGACGATTTCTTTGTTTTAAGGCCAATAGACGAAAATATGCCGCCACAATACAATGGCGATCTAGTAGAATATGCTAATTATATCGAAAGAAAGCAAGGGACAGCTGATAACCACACTTATAGCTTAAAAAAGGCCGCAGAGGTACTACGGAATGCTAGTTTGACTACCTATAACTATGAAGTCCATAAGCCAATGCTGATAAATCGCAAAAAGGCGCTGGAGGTACTTGAAAAATTCCCAGATACTCACGCTTTTAGGAGCTTATATGGCAATTATTGGCGAATTGGTGGCGAAAGTATGCACGATATGAAAATCAAGAAGCTAGATTACAAACGCATGGATCTAGTAGATAGTTTTTGGCAATTTTTGTCGACTTCAGATGAGAGTTTTAGGGGTGGTAATGCTGGGGAGTACATTAAACGAAAATTTAATAAAAACAGCAGGTTTGAAAAGGAGGCAAAATGAGTGAACAAGACAGATTAAAACGCATAGCAAAGATAGCAGCCGATGCCGCTGGAAGAGTGACGGCAATAACTAGAAAGTTGGCAGATGACAATATCGTGATGAATGATTTAAGCGAGCTAGTCTATCAACTTGGTTATATCGAGGGGTTAAGTTATGTACCAGAGGGGGAAGAATGACAAAAATAATAATTGAAATAAGTCGGTCTAAAGCTATTCTTTTGGCTAGATATTTTGACCAAGTTAGAAACGACAACGGTGCTTCTGTGTCGACAAAGTTAGCTGCAATTAATTTCAAAAATGATTTAGAAAAGAAAATAGAGGAGACAGCAAATGGAATATAAAATTATTCAAGGCGATACGCCTGAACAGTTAGAAGACAGAGTAAATAGGAGTATAGAAATATATGGGTTTAGACCATTAGGGGGAGTTTGTGGATACGAGAATGTCCACGGAAGGTTGCTACAAGCAATGTTAAAAGGAGGTGAAGAATGAGTAGTATTAACGATTTGCCAGCATTCTCTCCAATAAGCCTTACGAAAGAACAAGCAGAGAAATTAGCGCAAATAGCAAAAGAAGCAAGGGAGAAATATGAAAAGAATAAGGCTGAAGAATTATTAGCCGAAATAGAAAAAGCTAAGAGCCCTTTGGCAACATACTTAAAAAATAAAGCAGGAGGTGAAGAATGAGTAGTTGGCATTTAAGTAGAATGGATACGCTTGAACTCGTAAATAGACTGAACGCACTTGAAAGCAGAGTTGCTATTCTTGAGTCAAATAACAGAGTTTTGGAAGATGTATTGAAAAGACGATGGGATAACGCAGTAGAAAGATTGCTACCTGAAATACAAGAAAAGTGCTTTGTGAAAGTCTATGACAAGGAGATGTTGGTTAGACTTTTGGACTTAGCAGAAAAAGCAAAAGATGAGCCAAAAGGAGGTGAAGAATGAGAGAGTTAAAGTTTAGAGCGTGGGTAAACGACCACTGGGTAGATTGGATACCGACTTGCAAAACACTTGGGGCTTATAATGCAAGCATTATAGATACAGACGGCTATACTTTCGAGGAGGATAACCCTTTTATCGTTGAGCAATATACTGGTCTGACCGACAAGAACGGCAAAGAGATTTACGAGGGGGATATAGTGAAGATAACAAGAGAGTTAACTAAATCTCGCACAGCTGTGTATATTTATCAGATTAAGTATGATGGCAGCAGGGCTGCATTTACGTGTTGGAAAAACAATCATTTTTCTTGTATGTTTTTTGAATCTAACGAAGGTGAGTGTGAGGTTATCGGCAACATTCACGAACCACCAAAAGATTTTAGACCAGAACACTTAAAGCGCATGGGCGTATCTATTAGTAAAGGAGGTGAAGAATAGTGGCTGAAGAGCTATTGCTACCAGAAAAAGAGCTTGATTACGACGAATGGCTTGAATTTTTCAGAAAACAGCCAGCTGGACGGTTGGCACAGTTCGAACGACTCAAAAATGTGATCCCGACTGAAGGATATGCAGCACTTAAACGCTGGCAAGAGATTATCGAGAACCCTTCAAAGATGGATAAGCTATATCAAGGCCGTTTGAAAGCTGAAAATGACAAAAATATCATGGAAGTTGCAGTTGGTGATGATGACGAGGTGTTTTATGAGGCTTTGATTCGTGAAAATGTCCAACAATTGAATACGTCGAATATCAGCCAGCAGGAAGTAGCGAGATTAACGCAAAATATCAACATTTTTCGCAAAGAGCTTCGCGAAATTCGGAGCCGAAAACCGAAAAAAGGTACAGTTTTGGAACAAGTGCTGGAAAAGGCGGCACTTCCACCAAAACCGAAGAAAACACCAAAAAAGAAGGCCTCTAAAACCGCTTCTAAGGCCAGTGTAAAGAAAAAGACGACTAAGGTATCGTCTAAGAAGGAGACTAATGCTAAAAGCAAATCAGACACCAAGAATTGATTTGTACCAAAAAGGCAATACCGAGAAGGCCGAGCTTCTTTTTCAGCTTCTTGATGAATATGGTACAAAGCTCCTACCGTGGCAACGCTTAGTGCTCAGAAGATGGCTGGCAGAAGATGAAAAGGGGAACTTTGTCAATTTGAGATGTGGTCTATCAGTGCCGAGACAGAACGGCAAGACGGAAATCATAGTGGCACGGATTATTTATGGGATTATATTCAGAAAAGCGATCGGGCTTTTTACTGCTCAGCAACAGCAGACGGCTGATGTAGTAAAGCGTCGGATCCAAGACTTCTTCTATGAGAACCCTTATGAGGAAATATTCAACCTCTTGACCCCAAGGTTTAGGAATAAACCTCGCAACTACGCTTTTATGGAGTTCACCAACGGAGCAATCTATACATTCACTACTCGGACTAGAATGGGCGGCCTAGGTACCACAAACGATGAGCTTATCTGTGATGAGGCGGCGGATATGACCGATGACCATGAAGCTACCCTCATGCCTACAATCTCTGCGGCCAAATCAGGTAACCCTCAAATAATTTATGCCGGTACACCGCCGGTGGCTACAACTGTAGGCGAAGTATTTTCACGCAATAGAAAGCAACTGCTCAGTGGAGCGCTTGGTGCATGGACGGAATGGAGCGTAGAGAGGTTAACGGATAGAGATGACAGAGAGGCGTGGTATCAGACAAACCCTAGTCTTGGTGAGTTCTTGCTTCCGAGCGCTGTAGAGGCGGAATCTACTAGCCTATCCAGTGATAACTTTAACCGTATGAGGTTAGGCTGGTGGAGTGGCGTAGAAGACAAGCGAGCTATCCAACAAAAGACTTGGGATGCTCTATATACTGAGAAACCAGACTATGATACTACATTCAAGCCTATTTATGCGGTAAAGTTCGCGCCAGACCGTTCAGATTACTCTCTAGCGGCCGCATTGCCACTCAAGGACGGCAAAGTTCATGTGGAGATCGTCATGCAACGCCCGATGTCTGAAGGCTGGGCTAGACTATCCAAGTGGCTTATAGAACGCTGGCGAGACTGTGCGAAGATTATAGTAGACGGAGCTACTGGCCAAGCGATACTGTTCGAGGAACTAACTCGGGCTGGCGTAGCACCAAAGAAGATCGTACAGCCGAACATGAAGGAAATTGTAGCGGCGCACCAATTCGTCTATGATGCTATACAAAAGGGCGAGTTTAGCCATTATAACCAGCCACTCCTGAACCAGACGGTTAGAGTGACGAAGATGAGGCAGATGGGAAGGTATGGAGGCTTTGGCTGGGAATCAATGAGCAAGAACTTATCCACCGCCGCAATTGATGCCGCTACCTATGCTTTCTGGGGACAAAAGGTGTTCAGCAAGAAAACCACCAGCGGAGCCACCATAGAAGAGAACAACCAGAAGTGGCATGATATACTAAGCTCGCTGTAACTACCACGCCCTTGATATGGGGGTGGGATTTTCAACCTTCTTTACATCAATATCCCCCACCATCTTGTTACCTTTTCGTTGGTTACAAACGCGATGTACCAGTTGGAGATTATCCCAGTCATACGGCGAACCACCACGCGACACTGGGATTATCTCGTCTACTTCAGGAGCAAGTGGGTCTAAGTAGTGAAGAGTTTTGTCAACCTCCCTCCCACATATTGCGCAGGTGTCATAGGTCGAAATGACACGCTTGCGGAGTGATTGTCGCAAACCATTTCGGAGCTTGCGCGGGTCTTTTATGGTCGGATGAACTCTCTTTTTTGCCATTAAAAATATTATATCACAAACAATTCCCCAAAATTAACAGGGAGGGGGGAGTGGGATATAGGGGTGTCTCCCCCTGCCGAGCGCGGGGTAGTGCACTTATTTACGCAAGACAATAAAAACGGAATTTGTCAAAATGAGCATTTTTAGCGTTTATAGTGATTTATGATATAATGTAAATAACGAATACGCCACGCTTGCGGTCATAAGGCGGTTAGACAAAACTAACGGAGCCAATATGACAGAAAACCAGCGTGACTATCTTGCAGACTTAGCCGGACAAAAGGGGATCCGACTGCACGATACTGACAATTGGTCGGTTTCTAAGGCCTCAGAAGAGATTGAGACCTTAAAAGAGATGCCGGACGCGGTTTTTGATGAGTTCAATGATGAGATGGCGGCAACTACGGCGGATATGACCGAGAGTGTGCTGTATAACCTTAGTAAATGGGGCTTCACTAGGAGAACAAAATGAATTTTTCAGCAACAGCTAGTGATATTGGGAAACAGATGACAAAAGTAGTGAATTATATCCTCAGTTTGAACATTTTGCCGGAGGAAAAGCGCGCGAGGCTCACAAAAGCCTTCGGGATAGTAGGGAATGAGTTTTTTGACAAGATGTTCGCGGATAATAGCGAGCTTTTCGACAGCACGGCGATCGGAACGACTGGATTCAAGAACCCTGAAGGCCAAATAGAGCGTTTATCAGCTAAATTGGTCCAGAACTACAACTTAGGCCGCAAAACGGACGCGATCGTTGTAGAGTTCTTTGATTCTGTACTTGGGGACGCTCAGAAAGAGGCGTTTGATAATGGTCGATCGCTCGGCAAGGTTCCTACACTCACGCGGAGCCTCGTAGGGGAAACATGTAGCTGGTGCGTGGCCAGAGCAGGAACATTCACCTATCCTGATAGCGAATTATTCGCGCGTCATGACAATTGCGACTGTCTATTCATGGTTAGTGGGTATAACTCACGCAACGGTCTTTTAACTAACTATAGGAAAGGAAGCAGATGAAAACACTAACTGTAACATTCAAAAATAAGCCGACCAGCGCAGGCCTAGAAACATTCACTATAAACGACTGTATGGTGGCAAATAACGGCTCTCCCAACACTTCACGGCCACAGATACTCATTCACCTCCCAAAGACTGATTCGCACGTCGTAGACGGTGCATTTGTGAGCTATGACGGACACGATTACCACGTCATAGGTACAACAGCGGCGCAAATGGACGAAAACACGCCTACAAAGTGGAATCGGTATGCAATAGCGGAGCGGATAATAGCATTGTAAAGAAAGGAGCTAATATGAGAATTCGCAACAAACTAACAGGACAAATCTTCGACGTGGTATCTGGGGCACTTTATCCTGATTTCTTCGAAGAAGTAACTGACGATGAGATTAAGGTTGGCGAACCAAAGGTAGAGTTCGAGATTGAGGAAACCAAAGAGGAGGTCGTAGAGGAAAAACCTAAGACTGCGCCAAAGAAGGCAAAAGCAAAGAAAACCACTAAGAAAACAACGAAAGGAGCAAAAAAGAATGCAACCAGCAAAAAATAGCTATGCTACTGTTGCAGATCTAGTGGCCTCATGGAAGGCACTCTCGCTGGACGAGGAAGCAAGGGCGGAGGTTTTGCTTCTTCAGGCGAGCAACTATCTGCGGCTGATAGCGATGAACAACGAAAAAGACCTTGATGACATGGTAGAAGGCGATCCGACTGGCGTTTACGGAGAAAACGTCAAAATGGTCGTAATGGCCGCTACCCAGCGAGCTATGGCGGCGCCATCGGATATGGTGCCGGATGCTACTCAATGGAGCCAAAGTGCCACACCATATTCAGAATCTATGAGTTTTGGAAGTGGCGTATCAGCTTCACTCTATTTCAAAGACAAAGAGCTGAAGCTGTTAGGACTGGGCAGCATATCTGGTAATAAAAATATTGGTTTAATGAGAGGGATAAGATAATGGATTGGAATAGCATTTCAAGTAAATTAAACAGCTCTAAGACCAAATACTCGTTCTATTTCGGTGATTATGACTATCAAGACTACTCCAAAGGGAAAGTAGCCAAACGAATACCGAAACAGCAAGTAGGCTGGGGACGCAGAGCAGTAGAAATCCGAGCAAACAAGACTAAGTTTGACCGATTTGAGAATGACACCCTAGGGTTGAATGAGCTATTTGACAAATATAAGGTGGTAGAAGCCTTTGATAAGGTGAAAGATGATGTTTTGGTTTGTGGATGCGGTTTCCTAGCCATCAATGGTGGCAGAGTATTCCCATTCACGGCCGAGGAAGCGACTGGTACATTCAGCTGGTTTGAACAGAATCTTAAGGACGGTGTGGCGGTTTTTCGCGAAAATACAAAGAAAACATATAACAAAGTTCAACTTCCGGACGCTTTTGTAGAATATTTGCCGGAATTGACCATTGCTTATGAAAATGGAGAGATAAGGCGCGAGGTAAATGTCACTGGAAGGCCTCTAATTGGGCTTCTAACGCATAAGTCAACCGCAAAACGACCATTCGGGCAGTCTGTGCTCACAAAGGCCGCTAGAAGCGCTATAATTGACGCTTCACGGACTATCAGGCAGGCGATGATCGCGGCTTATCACTATAACACTAAGGTTGATGTACTTCTCGGTGTAGATTCTGACACTGCAGTGGATAAAATAGAGAGTCAGGTTGGTGATGTGCTCAAGGTGGGTCCAAATGGCGATGGCCAGATCCCACAAATTGGACAGTTTGCACAGCACGCCATGACCCCATTTTCAGATACAATCTTGACAGCGGCAAGGAATTTCTGTTCTGATACTAAACTGAGTCTTGTGAACTTAGGCATTAGCACCGATGCGCCACAGTCTACTGAGGCTCTTGAGATAATCAACGACGATCTAAGGGATGACATTTTAAGTTGGCAGAACGAATTGGCTGAACAGTTGAAGTATTTTGCTGTCACTCTATGGATGCACGAAAATGACGTTCGGACACTAGACGAGAACCTACAAACGAAGATCCGCAAGATTAAACCAGTGTTCATGAGCGTTTACCGCCAAGACGTTGGTAAATTCGGCGATGGCTTGCAAAAGCTCGCTATGCAGGCACCAGACATCGTGAGGGCACGCTCGCTCTGGCGAAACCTCGGTCTTAGCTCAGCCGAAATTGATGAAGTTATTGCATCAGCAGGACAGAGTATGGTATAATTTAGAAGTACGATACTTACCTGTACCTAGCCAAAAAAGACTTTCAACTGCGAGGGTCTTTTTTGGTTGTGGAAAACTAGGTACTTTTAGCCTGTGGAAAACCTGTGGAAAAGTGTTATAATCAAGGTAACGTTAAACTTTTACGGAGGAAAAAGGAAATGGCAACTTTTTACAAAAAAACAGATGACGGCGAGTTTGTGGAAGCTGACAAAGATGTAGATGAACTTTTTCGGCAAAAGTCTAGTGAGATCGTTTCCTCTAAGTTAGCGAAAGCTAAAGAAAAACTTCGTTCAGAGATTGAAGATGAGGTACGCAGTGATGCCCTCGAAACTATTAAAGGCGAAGCCAAGAAAGAGTTGGAAGCTGAATACGAGACGAAATACAAATCACAGCTCGAAGAATCTGAATCTAAGGTACGTCAACTTGATATTAAGTTACGTCGCAAAACCATTGCCGCTGAGTATGGTTTTAAGCCGGAGACCGAGGAATTTCTCGGAGACGGTAGCGATGATGACATGAGAGCCAAAGCTGATACCCTAAAAACAAGTTTTAGCGGTAACAGTGGCGCCGGTATCGAGAAAACCAACGAACCTAAGGTGAGTAAGTTGCAAGAATCGACTGGTATTGTAGTCGAAATCTAATAACAACTTAAAATCCATAGGAGATTTATTATGGCAATTACTGATTTGCATTCTCTTGACATCTCGACTGCCATCGACAAGATTTTTACTGGCGGTGAAGCTCGTGGTGCTGTTTTGTCTCTTATCGACGAGACTCCTTCTATCAACGTAGGGCAAAATGTCCCTCTAGTAATGGCTGGGCGCGCAAAAGGTGCTTTAGTCCACGAAGGTGGTGCTAAGCCTGACAATGGCCGCAAAGTTATTCCAAAACCATTTACAACTGCTAAATTGGTCTACTCTCAGAGAGTTACCGATGAATTCATGATGTGGGATCGCGAACGACAGGGTGATTTCGTATCACGCTTAGTCGCTGACTGGACTCGCAAGAGCCTCCCACGCGACATCGATACTGTGGTTCTTCACGGTCTTGATCCAAACACCAATACTCTTGACACCGAATTGAGTGACTACCTCACCAAAGCTGGTTCAAGCATTGCTGTTCCTTCAACTGGTTCTAGCGCCGCTCAAATGGACGCTGACTTCACCACCGCTGTTGCGGCTCTTGATGGCCAAGACATCACTGGTGTAGCTATTGCTCCTGCAGCTGCCGCTAAATTAGCTACTATCACCGAAGGCAACGAAAAGAAATATGCTGGTCTTGGCGTATTCGGTTTGACTGGTGGTACTATCGCTGGCAAGCGCGCCGCTTCTACTCCAGAAGTTGCCGCTAAGGGCACCGAATTTATCCTCGGTGACTGGAGCAAGCTATATCTTGGCTTTGCTGGTGCCGCTGACTGGAAAGTTATTGAATATGGTAACCCAGATGGTGGTTCTGCTGACCTTCAGAACGTCAACCAAGTTTGTATCCGCATGGAACTCAAGTTTGGCTTCCGCGTTCTTGATCCAACTGCGTTCGCTGTGGTTGCTTCTGGTTCAGAAAGCGAATCCTAAGCGTACTTTACTGGTGTAGCGTATCAAGGGGGGACGCTCACCAAAGCTGAATACTAACTTTAAGAGGGAAATGAGATGAATAATAAAGACAACATCACAATTGGACGCCCGAAAGTCGGTGGAGCTATTTACTACGCTCCGGCTGGCACCGCACTCCCGAACGATGCCGATTCCTCTCTTTCTTCAGCCTATGTTAATCTTGGTTATGTGACCGAAGATGGCGTTACCCTAACTACAGCTGAAGAAACAGACATGATCAAGGCATGGGGACCAGAGAATGTAATGGTGAGCCAGAATGACTTTGGTGAAAGCGTGACCTTCAATCTTCTCGAGACTATTCGTCCTGCAGTTCTTCAATATATGCGAGGTGCAGAAAATGTAGCCATCGGAGCAGATGGGGCTATCAAGTCTGGCACTACAGGCGACCAATTACCTCGTGGCGTCATTGTTGTAGACACTATCCAGAACAATGGTAGCGCAAATCCACGCTATCACCGGATCGTATATGGCGACTGCCAAATTACAGATCGCTCTGGTGACCAAACTTACAACAATAGCGACCCAGTTACGTTCGCGGTTACTATCACCGCCTTCAAATTCGACTCGCAAGCTGTTTCTGGCAAAAAAGTTTACCATGATGACTTTTGGTCAGCACCTGCGAGCGAAGAATCC
>Ga0265301_10001658_pt1 | contig 28370 bp, 24 predicted proteins | sample AusTroGonzalo_MG_2_FD_193488 | JGI IMG/M metagenome (GOLD analysis project Ga0265301, IMG submission 193488) | Bovine rumen microbial communities from tropical cattle in Woodstock, Queensland, Australia - Gonzalo_04 | ecosystem: Host-associated > Mammals > Digestive system > Stomach > Rumen ... | reverse complement strand
ATGCCGATGGAGACGCTGACACCGCTCATCGAACAATGCGTGGCGGTGAAGGAACGGATTGTACGGGAAGATCCGCACGAAGAGGGGCTACGCAAGGTACTTAATTTCGGCCATACCTTCGGCCATGCGTTGGAAGAGGTTACAGGTTACGGGTTACAGGTTACGGGTGCGATGCCGCATGGATATGCGGTGGTATATGGATTGATTGCGGAACTATACCTGAGCGTTGTGCTGCTCGGTTGTCCGAAAGAGCCGCTGCAGCAACTGACGCAGCTGATGCTTCATTACTACGGCCGGCCGCAATGCAAGTGTTCCGACCGCGCGCAACTCATCGCCCTCATGCAGCAGGACAAAAAGAACGAGCGCACAGCTGAAATCAACTGCACGCTCTTACGAAACATCGGCGAACCGGTTATCAATCAGGTCATTACCCCTGCCCAAGCCGACGAAGCGCTTGACTATCTCTTTAGCCTTTAGCCATTCGCCTTTTCGCCTTTATCATATGCCGCCACGATCTTCTTGACGAGCGGGTGACGGACGATATCTTTCTCGTTGAACTCAATGATCTTGATGCCCTTGATGCCCTGAAAGCGTTCGAGAGCATCCCGCAGTCCGGATTTCTGGGAAGGCGGCAGGTCAATCTGTGTCATATCGCCGGTGACGATCATCTTACCTCCCAAACCGAGACGAGTAAGGAACATTTTAAGTTGGAGAGCCGTGGTGTTCTGCGCCTCGTCGAGGATGACGATGGCGTCCGACAGCGTGCGTCCGCGCATGAACGCCAAAGGGGCGATTTGGATGATCCCTTTCTCCATGAACTCGTTCAGTTTGGTGCCCGGGATCATGTCTTGCAGCGCGTCATAGAGCGGCTGGAGGTACGGGTCTATCTTCTCCTTCATATCGCCCGGGAGGAAGCCGAGTTTCTCGCCGGCTTCAACGGCAGGGCGGGAAAGGATGATCCGTCGCACCTCACGCTGTTTGAGTGCACGCACGGCGAGTGCAATCGCGGTGTAGGTCTTACCGCTACCGGCAGGTCCTACCGCAAAGAGCAGATCGTTCTCTTCGTAGGCCTTGACGAGTGCCTGCTGGTTCGTGGAACGGGCATAGATAGACTTGCCGTTCACGCCATGCAAGATGAGATGATCGGTGTCGCGCTCCTGGGGTTTGTCGCCATGCAGAAGCAGCAGTATATCCTGCTCGGAAAGGCGGTTATTGCGGATGCAGAACTGCTCGCAGCGGCGCAATGACTGCTCAAACAGATCGATCGCTTTCTCCGCGCCGGTGACCTTGACCTGATAGCCGCGCGCCACGACCCGCACATCCGGATGCTGGTTCTTGAGGCAAAGGATATTGCTGTTATTCACGCCGTAGAAGGTCGGCGTATCGAGGGTATCCTGTAGTGTAATTATTTTCTCCATGTACAAAAATAGTCTGTACTCCGTTATATAACAATACGTATGGTACGTTTAGTTTCCTGTTGTAAGTGACAGCCTGGTCGAGCGTCTTTTGCGTGAGCGGCACGGTCTCAGCTTTGCACTCGATGAGCATCAGCGGGCGCATCGACTTGTCATAGACGACAGCGTCACAGCGTTGCTTAATTGATAATTGACAATTGACAGTTGATAATTTTTCCACCGGTACTTCCACCGCGATGCACGAAGCCGGATAATCAAGTTGCTCCACCATATAGTGAAGCAACTGTTGACGTACCCACTCTTCCGGAGTCAGGCGTACCCATCGGCGACGCCATTCGCAGAAGATCTGTTCTTTGCCATTATAAACGCGTGTGCGCATAATTATCAACTGTCAACTATCAACTGTCAACTACTTTAAGTAGTTGTCCTTCAGCGAGCAGGTGCGGTTGAGAACAAGGTGCTCCGGCGTTGTGTCATCATCCACCACGAAATAGCCTTGTTTGAGCAGCTGGAAGTGATCCTGCATCTTCGCTTTCGCGAGCGACGCTTCCACTTTCGCCGTTACCACTTTGAGACTGTCCGGATTGAGCAGCTCGCGGAAGTCCCGTTCGTCGGCAGAGGGGTTCTCTACGGCGAAGAGACGGTCATACAGGCGAACTTCAGCATCCACGGCAGAGTTGCACTCTACCCAATTGATCGTCGCTTTGGTCTTGCGGTTGCCGCCTTCGGTACCGGACTTGGAGTTCGGGTCGTAGGTAGCATAGACGGTGGTGATGTTACCATCAGCGTCCTTCTCGCAGCCGGTAGCCTGGATGATATACGACGCTTTGAGGCGCACTTCACGACCACCCGGGCTGAGACGGAAGAACTTGTTGTCGGCTTCCTCGAGGAAATCCCCGCGTTCGATCCACAGTTCACGACCGAACTTCATCTCGCGCGTGCCGAGTTCTTCGTGGCCGTCTATATTCTCCGCGATGATTGTCTCTCCTTCGCCCTCGTAGTTGGTGATCACCAACTTCACCGGATCGAAGATAGCACAAACGCGCGGAGCTGTCTCTTTGAGATCCTCACGGATCGTGTGCTCGAGCAAGCCCTGGTCAATCATGCCTTCCACTTTCGTGTAACCGATCTTATCCATGAACGTACGGATCGCTTGCGGTGTATAGCCGCGACGGCGCAGACCGCACACGGTCGGCATACGCGGATCATCCCAGCCGGCTACGAGATGCTCCTTGACGAGCTGCAGCATCTTACGCTTCGACATGACGGTATAGGTGATGTTGAGGCGGTTGAACTCGCGCTGTTTGGGGCGGTAATCCGGGCCATAAGGACTCAATCCGCAGAAATTGGCGCCGCTGAACTGGTCAATGAAATAGTCGTAGAGCGGACGATGCACCTCGAACTCGAGCGTACAGATCGAGTGCGTCACGCCTTCGAAATAGTCGCTCTGACCGTGCGCGAAGTCGTACATCGGATACACTTTCCATTTCGTGCCGGTACGGTGGTGCGGGTGGCTGGTGATGATGCGGTACATGATCGGATCACGGAAATGCATGTTCGGGTTCGCCATGTCGATCTTGGCACGGAGAACCATTTTGCCTTCCTCTATCTCGCCACGCTGCATGGCCTCGAAGAGCGCCAAGTTCTCCTCGATGGGTCGGTCACGGAAAGGCGAAGCGACACCTGGTTCGGTAGGCGTACCTTTCTGCTCGGCTATCTGCTCGGCTGTCTGCTCATCGACGTAAGCCTTACCTTCTTTGATGAAACGGATAGCCAGGTCATAGAGCTGCTGGAAATAGTCGGAAGCATAGAAAATCTTGCCCCACTTGAAGCCCAGCCACGCGATATCGCGCTCGATGGTCTCCACGTACTCGGTGTCCTCTTTGGCAGGGTTCGTGTCGTCAAAACGGAGGTTGCACACGCCGTTGTATTTCTCGGCGATACCGAAGTCCATGCAAATAGCCTTGACATGCCCGATATGCAGGTATCCGTTCGGCTCCGGCGGGAAACGGGTCTGGATTCGTCCGCCGTTCACTCCCTCTGCGAGGTCTTTTTCTACGATCTGCTCAATGAAATTGAGGCTCCGTGCCTCAGACTCATTTACCATTTTATCATTTGTCATTTGTTCGTATATTTAGTCGTTTACCCTTTTATGATTCCTCTTGATGCGGCGCGCACGAACGAGAGGATGTAGTCCCGTTCGGGTGAAGCCGGTATTGTCGCCTCTATCTGCTCGAGTGCCTTGCTGGTGTTCAAGCCGCTCTGGTACAAAAGCCGATAGACATCCTGTATTCCGTGTATCTGCTCAGGCGTAAAGCCGCGGCGGTTGAGTCCCACCGAGTTAAGTCCGCAGTATGCCAGCGGATCGCGTGCCGCCATGATATAGGGCGGAACATCCTTGCTGATCTTCGATCCTCCGTGTATCATCACGTGCCCGCCTATATGGCAGAACTGATGCACCAACGTACCGCCGCCGATGATCGCGAAGTCATCCACCTCCACCTCTCCGGCCAACTGCGTAGCATTCGACATGATGATGTTATCGTGCAAAATACAATCGTGCGCTACGTGGCAATACGCCATGATGAGGTTATTGTTACCGACGATAGTCTTTCCTTTGCTCGCCGTGCCGCGGTGGATCGTCACGAACTCGCGCAGCACGCAGTTATCGCCGATGATGGTCCACGTCTCTTCGCCTTTGAACTTCAAGTCCTGCGGCACGGCTCCGATCACCGCCGAAGGAAAGACATGACAGTTATCTCCGATGATCACGTTATCATCGATATACGCAAACGCATCAATCGTTACATTCTTGCCGATCTGCGCTTTGGGACTTACATATGCTAAAGGACTTATCATTATTATTTACGATTTGGTCATTTACGATTTACGATTTTATTCGCTAAGGATTTGGTTCCTAAGCCGTCTCACGCATTGCGTGTTAAACGTGTGCCCGGGTTTGAAGGCAACAATACGCCCTTGGAGCCGCAAGCCGAGCAGGGAGAGGTCACCGATAACATCCAGCAGCTTATGGCGTGCCGGCTCGTTGGGGTAGTTCAGCGGCGAGAGATAGCCTAACTTGGTGGCATCTAAATGCGGCTGACCTAACTTGTCACAGAAATAATCCATACCGCCCTGCGACAGCTCCGTTTCGTAGATGACGAGTGCGTTCTTGAGGTCTCCGCCCTTGATCAATCCCACACGCAGAAGAGGTTCTATCTCGCGCACGAAGCAGAATGTACGCGCCGCAGCGACATCCTTAGGGTAGTCAGCCAGATTTTTAAGCGTGGCGTGCTGTTCGCGCAGCAGTTGTGACGGGAAAGCGATCGTCACATCGACTTCATAGTGGTCGCAAGGTTCGATACGCATGATATGCCCGTGCTCGGAGATATACTCAATCGGCTCACGAACAACATAAACCTGCTGCTCCGCGTCTTGCTCCTCGATGCCCACGCGCTGGATCTCGCGCACGAAGAGCCGGGCGCTGCCATCCAGAATCGGCATCTCCGGTGCATCAACATCAATGATGCAGTTGTCCACACCAAGCGCATAGAGAGCGCTCAACGCGTGCTCCACTGTGGAGATTTTCCATTTACCGCGCTCCAATACCGTACCTCGCTCCGTGCCAGACACATAGTCCGCCAACGCCTGATAACAAGGCTGCCCCGGAAGGTCAATGCGACGCAAGCACACACCTGTATTGGCGGGCGCAGGGTGGAACGTGGCGGTGATGTGCAGACCCGTATGAAGGCCTACCGAACTAAGGGAAAAACTATCTTTTAATGTGTGTTGTTTCATTATTGTTTACCTGCTTGTTTGAATCGGACAACCGCTCTCCGCCAAAGTCCGGCATCAATCGCCGGATAACCCATATATTGTCCGGGTTTGCGGATGCTGTTAGGAATACCTGTCTGTGCACCGAAGATGCAGTTATCCGTAATCTCGATATGTCCGGCTACGCCTACTTGACCTGCCAGAATACAATGTTTGCCGATCTTGCTGCTACCGGCGATACCGACCTGCGCGCAGAGGAACGTGGACTCGCCTACCTCTACGTTATGAGCCACTTGCACCAAGTTGTCTATCTTGACGTTCTTGCGTACGATGGTCGAACCCATCATCGCGCGGTCAATAGTCGTGTTGGCACCTATCTCCACGTCATCTTCGATGATGACGTTACCGATCTGCGGGATCTTCTGGTTCACACCCTGCGCATCGGGCTCGAAGCCGAAGCCGTCAGAACCCACTACCACGCCTGCATGAAGGATGCAGTTGGCGCCTATCTGCGTATAGGCATAGATCTTCACACCCGCATAGAGAATCGTACCCTCTCCGATGCGCACGTTATCGCCTATATAGACGTTCGGATAAATCTGCACGCCTTTACCGAGCTGCACGTTCTTGCCGATATACGCAAACGCACCCACATACGCATCTTCCGGCACTGCTACGCCTTCGCTGATGAACGAAGGTTGCTCGATGCCCTTCTTTGCCGGGTTCATCGCCTTTGCCACGATCTGCAGCAACTGCCCCATCGCCCCACGGGCATTCTCCACCAGAATGAACGCTCCGCCTGCTTTCCCTTCGCCTTCCGGGAAAGCGATCTTGCCTTCCACCAAGCTACGCGTGATGAGTACCACACCCGCTTGGGTCGTGCCTAAGAACGAGAGGTATTTCTCCTCCGTCACGAAAGTCAAATGCTGCGGTCCTGCCTGCTCTATGGGCGCTACGTCACTCACAACGGCATTCGCGTTGCCGTACAAGGCACCGCCCAACAAGGCTGCTATTTGTTTTGCACTAAATTCCATTCAATCTATATTTAAACAGATATCGTTTCACCGGCTTGTAGGTTAACGATTTCAAATCCAAAATCTCACTTACCTCAGATATATCCCGGATTGTTCCGTCGTTATTGAGGATGTCAATGCTGTCGGCTTTCTCGGAGTAAGTGTTGCTGGTCGATATATGCTCGCACCAAAGATACGCTGCTTCGCTCTCGGAAACACCCAACGCTTCCGCATATTCCTTGTTGAGCGCGGCTTTTTCGTCTTCGGTGAGCGGTTCACTCAATACCTCTCCGCGGAAGAGCTGACGGTCAATAAAACTGCGGCTGAGGGCGCTAAGCACCTTGTCTCCGCTGCTGATCCATGCCTTGATGGCGCACAGTACATCGTTATCATCCAGCAGCGCATATTGCTCCAATGCCTCACTATGCACGCCGAAATCCGCAAACGTCACCGGCTGATACAAGAAATACCGCAAAGCCGGCGAACAAAAAAGTTCCTTTCCCGTAACCTGTAACCCGTAACCCGTAACCGCTAATTCTTTGGCACGACTTAGAATCTTGATCAAGTGCTGCTCGGCGGCAACGCTCGTCTTATGCAGATAGACCTGCCAGTACATCAGCCGGCGGGCGATAAGGAATTTCTCCACGCTGTAGATACCTTTCACTTGCACCACAAGACGGTCATTCCTTACATCCAGCATTTTCAGCAACCGTTCACTCGCCACACGACCTTCCTGCACGCCGGTAAAGAAACTGTCCCGACACAAATAATCCATTCGATCCACATCCAATTGACTCGATATCAACTGATGCAGAAAATGCTTCGGATACTCGTTCTTAAAGATCGCAATCGCGGTATCAAGGGGCTTTCCCGTAACCTGTAACCCATCTCCCGTAACCTGTAACCCGTAACCCGTAACCCCTAAATCTTCATTAATCCTCTGCATCATCAGCAGCGATATATCTTCGTGCGTAACGCCTTCCACGAGCGTGTGCTCCAGTACATGGGAGAATGGGCCATGACCGATGTCGTGCAGCAGAATCGCAATCTGTGCAGCTGTCGATTCCTCCTCCGTGATCTCCACACCTTTCATCCGCAGCGATTGTATTGCCTCTTGCATCAAGTGCATCGCGCCTATCGAATGACTGAACCGACTATGCATAGCACCCGGATACACCAAGTACGACAAACCCAACTGACGAATACGGCTCAAACGCTGCACATACGGATGTTGCAGCACATCAAAAATCAATTCGTTAGGAATCGTCAAAAACCCGAACACCGGATCGTTTATTATCTTGCGCTTATTTGCCATAATACAAAATCGGCTACAAAGTTACAACAAAAAATTGACATATGCAAATTTATTTTCTATAAAAATAAAAACCTCCCCTTTTTACCACTTCACTTTTACTTCTTACCTATTACCTATTACTTCTTATCTCTTACCTATTTTTACCTTATTATAGTAGGTGATTAGTATGTGATTAGTATGTTATTAATAGGTTATTAGTATATTATTATGCTAATTAAGTCCTTATAATCACGGTATCTCTCCGTACCGTATCACTACTATCATCCTATGATTTAACACAAAAAAACGACACCGCAATGCGATGTCGTTTTTTAGATGGGATACCTATTGTATCCGATGCAGGTGCTTAGAGAGCCATTGGTTCACCCTTAAGAGTCTTAGCACTCATATGGTACTTACCCTTGATAGTGAGATGCTCTACGCTCGGAGTATTAGCAGCCTTGAATGCACGGTTCTTGAGGTCAAATGCACCATTAATAGCCGGCATCTTAGCAGGAGCCGCAGCAGGCGCTGCAGGCGTCAAGGTCAGATCGTAATGACCTGCGAGCCAGCCTCCGGCAGCCTCGCTACGTACGAGATAACCATCTGCCTCGCTGGTTGCAGTCAACTTAGCGACACCGCTCAGACTAAAGGCGAACTCAAGCGCAGCTTCTACGCTTGCATTGTTACCTACAGTGGTATAGAATGCGATATCATAAGCGCCATATATAGAATCTTGAACCTGCGGAGCGATAGAGAGCGTACCCGTTGCATCATCAAACTCAGCTACCAAACCGGAGCAGTACGTGATGCCGTGGAGAACAAGTTCTCCTTCTTCTTCTGCGATAGTAACATCAACCGTTTCAGCTTCACCTGTGAACTGGCTATAACCTGCCATGGTAAAGCTACCGATGAAGTCGCTCTTCTCGAATACGATAGCCTCGTTAGCAAGAGAGAAGGTTTCTGTGAACTCACCCACCAAATTGCCTTGGTCAGAAACGATAGTCAAGTCGAAACTGAATACCTTCACTGCAGTACCCTTTACATCAACGGTGGTAACCGTGCCGGTTCCTGCAGCGATGATGAGCTCTTGCTTCATGAACGAGATCTTCATGTCTTGCTCAGACGGAATCTGAATAGCACCGTCTTCGCCATCCCAGTAGAATGCAAGGTTAGCACCCTCAGAATAAACATCCTTCAAGCAGTAGAGGTTAAGGAACGGACTCTTGGGGTTTTCGGGGTACTGATCAACAGCCTTGTAGAGTTTCTGCTCTTCGTTGACAAAGTTGAAAATGGTCGATTCAAACTGGTTCACTACACTCTCTACTTCTTCCCACTCGATAGAAGGATCGTTGAAATCGGTAATAGAGAGGTGGTCATTCTGATATGCAGTAGCATCCAGATATACAATCAGAGGCTCCGTACCAAAATAGAACGCACCTTCGTTATAATCGCTCATGCTGCAAGCCACAGAACCGCCGGCAAAAGTAATACACTTGAGAGTAGCGTCATATTCGCCTAAAGCAACAGATGCTGCATGTGCACCGGAGAATGCACCGTACGACCAAGTCATACCCATAGCAAACTTATCGAAAGTAGCAGTACCATCAGCAGCTACGTGGATATCCATATTGTACGATCCCTTGCTGTCCACATCTTCCGGATAGTTATACGGGAAGCCTTTGTAGAGGTTAAATTGGTCTGCAATAGGATCATCCACATTACCGTCTCTGTAATCAGGAAGAACAGTATAAGGATTGATTAAACGGATATCAAACGAACCGTCCACATTATCCTTACGCAGGTAATTTACATACCAACCCGGATTTCCAGTACCGTAGAATACATTTACAATACCATCAAATATAATTGCTTGAGTAGCGGCAGATTCCCATGCAGCGATAGCTACAGTAAATTTGCACGTTGTGTTACCATCTGTGTACGGAGACAGATTGACAGAGTCAACGCTGAGTACTACAGAATAAGTGGAATCAACCTGTGCTTCAGGGAAAGTCAGTTTAACAACAGCCTCGTTGACACCGGCAGCAAATGTCACAGTGGTCGGAACGTTAATAACATCCACATCACCTTCTACCTTAAGGGTAGCGGACAACTCAGCCTCAGAGGAACTGCGTGCCACTTTAATCTCATATGCAAGTGCAGCCTTAGCCGGATTGATCTCCACGTAAATGTTGCCACTCTCAAAGGCAATAGCCTTTGGGTTTCCAGCAGGCGACGGCTCGCGTTCTGCGCTTTTCTCGCAAGCCGTGAGTGTAAACACGGTTGCTGCGAGAAGGAGCAAAAATTTATTTATTGTTTTCATAATCGTTACCATTTTTAGGATTAATATGCTTCAACCGGGTTATTTTGAGCCTCGCTGATACCCTTATTAGCCTCGATCTCGGATTGCGGGATACGCCACAAGAGGATATTACGGCCGGCTTTTACATCCTGTACCCATTCAGCAGGCCAGTTGTCCGAGTTAGTACGAATGATGTCCTTGCCAAGACGCATGATATCGCCCCATGCAAAACCTTCACCCCAGAGTTCAACACGGCGTTGCCACCAGATCTCATCTTCAATGCTCAAACCATGAACACCTACGTTGTAAGACGGATCACGATAAGTCTGCACGAAAGAGGTCAGCGTACCTGCACCGTCACCACCGGAGCGAGCGAGACCTTCAGCCTTGATGAGGATAAGTTCCTCAGCACGCATCAGGATCCAGTCAGCAGCAGCTGCACCAAGACCGCTAACAGTACCGTCACCGGTACCGAACTTAACGTTCAGGTACGGGGTCTCTTGTGCGAGGATGTCCTCTTTCAGAGCTACGTAACCCGGTGCGTTGAGCAGCGGAGACTCGAGGTCTTCGTTCAACCACCAACCCTTACGAACATCCGTTTCTGAGATTTCATCATAGAGTGCACTTGCAATCCAACGGGTAGCTCCTACACCGGTATAACCGTCACCGTAGAATGTGGACATGTGCGAAGGCCAGTTGATAATACCGGTCTGTACGATGTCGTTAGTCTCCACTACGATGTTTGCCCAAAGTACATTATGTGCATCTGCCATTGAGAAGCCCGGAAGACCAGCCTCAGCAATAGTAAGCGGACTTACACCAGAAAGTTGGAGTGCTTTGTCAGCATCAGCAGCTGCCTCAGCCCAGTTCTGCATTACGAGGTTAGCACGAGCACGGAGACCGAAAGCTACAGCCTGATCAACATAACCCTTGTCGGAACGTACGAAACCTTCGAGAGAGTCACACGCATAATCCAGGTCATTCTTGATCAGCGTGAACACCTGCTCTACAGTAGCACGGGGGTTGTTAGCCTGCTCTTCTGCAGTCATACGATCCTTTACAATAGGAACGCAAGGCTTCGACAGCGTAGCTTCGCTATAGGTAAACTGATAGAGTTGAGCGAGCTGGAGGTAGCAGAATGCGCGTACAGCCAAAGCCTGGGACAGTGCATAACGCATCGAACCCGGATTCTCGCGCTCAACGATTTCAATCACATTATTGCAAGCGTGAATAATTTTGTAGTACTCATTCCACAACAGGTGGCTGATAAGACCGGATGTTGTGTTGAGGGTATTATCACGAATTGCTGTCCAGTTAGAAAAACCAAACCAGTTATAACCGATGTTCGGGCTTACAAAGTCCTGACCTTGTGCGTCACAGAACATACAGATAGCGGCATAACCGAAATCGTTGTGACGGCTGTAACCGAGGTCACCAAGACCGGAATACAGTTGGATAAACTGGGCGTAGATAGCCGAGATATCAGCAGAAGCGGCAGAAGGGTTCTGCGCAGCAGCCTCCGCTTTCTGGTCAGCGGTTTTGGTAGCACCTTCCGGTTCTGCATTCATCCAATCATTACATGCGGTGAAAGACAACGCTGCAACGAGGAGAACAGATACATATTTACTAATCGTTTTCATAATTTTTCTCCTTTCTTAATTAGAACGTAATACTTACACCACCGGAGATAGTACGCATCGGTGAATAATAAGTCGAGTTAGAAGTCGTGTTGCTCTGACGAGGATCAAGACCCTTACGTGCAGACCACAATGCTACGTTATCAGCTACAGCATAGAGACGAATCTTCTCGATGTGAGCTTTCTTGGTCAGTTTAGCCGGGAAAGTATAACCGAGCGTAATGTTCTGGAGAGCTACATAGTTGCTCGAAGTAAGCCAACGATCCGAAGCACCGTTTACATACTGATCGCCTGCGTTGAGTGCAGGAACATCGGTATCGGTATTCTCCGGTGTCCAAGCTTTCAAGATATCCTTGTGCCAGTTGTGACCGGCGTTGCTGGAGTTACCACCGTGCATAATCAGCAGATAACCGCTGTCGTAGATACGACCGCCTGCCTGATAGTTGAATGCTACAGAGAGATCTACACCGTAAACTTTCAGTTCGGTACCGAAACCACCGTAAACCTTCGGCAGAATGTCACCGGACTCATAGAAATCAGCTTTGCTATATACATCTGTTGTACCACCCTTCTCAGTTACATTACCGAGGCTGTCCGTCGTGTTGATGTACCACAACGATTTACCGGTTTCTTTATCAACACCTGCATAGCTCTTCAAATAACGGTTATAGAGACCTTCACCCTCTTTGTAGATATAGGTACCATCAATCCATTGACCATCAAGTTCCGGAGCCAGTTTGATGATTCTGTTCTTGAAGAAGGTCAAGTTAGCATAGAGAGACCAAGTCACGTTACGTGTCTTAACGAGGTCACCGCGGAGCTCAACATCCATACCGGCGTTGCTTACAGAACCGATGTTAACCGGCAGATAGCTGTAACCCAACGAAGCAGGTACCGGCTGATAATACAACATATCTACGGTACGACGACGCCAACCTTCGATAGTACCGCTGAAACGCTCGTGGAAGAACGCGAAGTCGATACCGGCGTTGAAGTTGTAAGAAGTCTCCCAAGTGATGTCCTTGTTACCCTTGTAAGAAAGAGTAGTAGCGAACTCACCGTTGTTCTCACTGATCGTGTATTGGTCAGCCCATACATGGTAGTTGGTATAACCGTCTTGGGTCAACAGGTTATCATTACCCTGCGAACCGTAGCTCACTTTGAGTTTCAAAAGATCCACATTCTCAACACTTTCCATGAACGGCTCAGACTTGATATCCCAAGCAAGACCTACAGACCAGAAGTTACCCCACTGGTGTCCTTTAGCAAAACGGGAAGAAGCGTCACGACGATAGGAAGCACTTACATAGTAACGGCTTGCATAGTCGTATTTAGCCTGTACAAGAATACCCTGCGTAAAATAGGAATCTGTTGAAGACGAAGCATCCGGAGACAGAATTGCGTTGCTGATCTCGGCGATATCCGGGTTGAACAGTTTCTGCTTTGTACCCGAAATAGACGAATGGGTGTAATGATAGTTTTCGTAACCAACCAAAGCATCCACATTGTGATCACCGAACTTACGTGCAAACGTAATAAGGTATTGTTGGTCGAAACCTAAAGAGCGGGTTGAATTAACATATGCATAACCACCCGAAGAAGCAAACTGACCATAGAAGGGGTTGGCTGTCGTCTGATAGCGTACACCTGCATAGTGAACACCAAGGTTAGCGTTGAATTTCAAGCCCTTATACGGTTCAACTTGCAAGAACCACTTACCGGTGAAGATGTCCTTCTTATAGATCGACTTGTTCAGCTCGATAGCACTTGCCGGGTTAGATTGGTTCATGAACGCACGTACTTGACCGTTAACAGTAGCATCTCCGTAGTCATACATCGTATAACCGTTCTTGTCAATCATAACTTTTCCTTCACCGTCACGGATGTAAAGCGGATAGATCGGGGAGATGTTGTTACTTACGTAGAACAAGTTACCACTCGAGTAATTTCCGTACTCATCCTCTTCCGGATACATCATGTCAGCGTGGCTGTAGCTCATGTTTGTACCGATCTTCAACCATTTCTTTGCCTGATAATCCACGTTTGCACGTGCGGTAGCACGACGATAACCGGAGTTCTCAATGATACCGGAATCATCCAGATAGTTACCGGAAGCAAAATAGGTCAATTTGTCAGTCGAACCGCTGACACTGAAGTTGTACTCCTGACGGAGGTTGTTCGATTTGAACAACTCGTTGAACCAGTTGTCTGCCAGCAAGGTATATTGCTCACCCTTGTTGGTAACTACATAACCCGGAACAGCGTTCGGGTTCAACTTGCCGTTCGTACCAACCAAACGCTCGCCCTCAGGAATTGTGTAAACCTGATAGCCGAGACCACCGTTGTTAGCATCAAGCAAATAACGGTTAGCTGCATCGTGTGAACCATACTGGTTGTACAGAGCCTGATAGAAAGTCTCGTAATACATACCCGGATCGGTCATGATGTCATACGTCGGCACACCACGCTGGTTAACACCCCACTTGGCATCAATCTTGATTTGTGCGTCACGGGTGTTACCACGCTTGGTAGTAATGAGGATGACACCGTTTGCACCACGCGCACCATACAATGCGTTAGAAGCAGCATCCTTCAATACGGTAACAGACTCGATATCACTGTTACTCAGCGTGCTCACTGCATCATCGCTGGCAGGAATACCATCGATAACATACAACGGAGCGTTACTGGAGTTCATCGAACCGATACCACGGATGCGGATGTTACTCGTTGTACCCGGCTGACCGGAATTACTCAAGCCCTGCACACCGGCTACCTGACCTACAAGAGTCTCGGTAACGTTACTTGCTTGGCGCTTGTTAATCTCATCTGCCTTAACAACAGATGCTGCACCGGTAAACGATTTCTTAGTAGCAGTACCGAAGGCAACAACCATGACTTCTTCCAATTGTTTCGTGTCCTCAGACAACGTAACAACAACACCGTCTGCTGCTGCGATTTCGCGACTGCTCATACCGATAAAGGACACTACCAGAGTTGCACCCGGCTCGACCTCGATGGAAAACTGACCATCAATATCGGTAATAGTTCCTTTTTGAGTACCTTTCACCTGAACGGATGCGCCAATGATCGGCTCATTGTCTCCGGCACTCAATACCTTACCGGTAATGGTTTGGCTTTGCGCCATAACCTGTCCGAATGTAAGCATACAAACGGACAAAATGAGTAAGAATCTCTTCATACCTTAATTAATTGTTTGTTAATACCATTTATCTTTCGTATTCGTTATAATCGATATTCGACCACCCCGAAATCGGAAATTTGGCTGCAAAGGTACAACCTTTTTCTATACTGACAAAACATTTTGACAAAAAAATATATATTTCGATGATTTTGCTAACTAAAGTTTACAAAACATGTCTTTTTTCTTCTCAAATTGCTATCGAATGTTGTATTTCTGCAACTCACCCGACAAAAAGTAATATTTTTTTGCAAAATTATTTGCATATGTCACAAAAAAGCAGTACCTTTGCACCCGATTTTGAATAAGTCACCTGCCGCGATGGTGGAATAGGTAGACACGAAGGACTTTGACAAAGCATTTTTTGTTTATGCGTAAACGAAAATGGACTGATCAGGATTTTGTAGAAGCAGTACGTACTAGCTACTCTTACGCGCAAGTAATTGAAAAGCTACATCTGCGAGTAGCGGGAAGCAATTATGACACTGTTAAACGCAAAATTCAAGAGTTACACCTCGATACGTCTCATATGACAGGACAAGGGTGGAATCAAGGAGTTCGGCGCAAGCCTCTCCGGGAAGCACAACCTTTAGAGGCGATTCTGGTGGAACATTCGACGTTTGTGAATGCGAATCACCTGCGCGAACGGTTGTTGCGCGAAGGAGTAAAGCAGGCTAAGTGCGAATGTTGCGGCTTGACAGAATGGATGGGAAAACCGATAGCATTGGAGTTACATCACATCAATGCCATTCGGGATGACCAACGATTGGAAAACATCCAATTACTGTGTCCAAACTGCCATGCACTAACAGACAACTATCGAGGAAAGAACAAAGGTAAAGAGTGCTCAGGTCGAAAGGCTTGATGTAGAAGTGGGCTAATTCGGCGAATGGAACAGCCTTTAAATGTTCAGAACGCCGAGCTAAGTGGCAGCAATGCCTAAATGTGTAGAGACTATATACCCACAACCTACGTCCGAAGGGATAGGGTTAAGACATAGTCCAAGCAAACGCTGCGTGATCAACAGCGGATGTATGAAAATCCTTTGGCCAGTGATGGCTGTGCCGGTTCGACCCCGGCTCGCGGTACAGAAAAGAGCAAGACATTCATGGCCTTGCTCTTTTCCTTATATACTTATATATTTATACGCGCGTGCGCGTTAGAGACGTTGAATTGTTACCAAATGATGTGTATAACTACCCTGCTCCGGACTAAAGATACCGGTGCTATCCAGTTTCTCCACTTTTACACGACCGGAACAATGAATAATACGTTCCGAATCAATCACTATACCGACATGCGATATTCTGCCGTCTTCATGGTCAAAAAACGCCAAGTCACCGGCTTGCGCTTCTTTAAGGTCGCTGATTGAGTGTCCCTGTGTAACTTGCTCGCTTGCATTGCGCAGTAGCTTCTTGCCGAAAAGGCTCATGATGACCTGCGTAAATCCGGAACAATCCATTCCCATAGCATTCTTGCCGCCCCACAGATAGGGCACATTGAGGAAAAACCGCACCGTTTGCAGCAAATTGTTTTGATTAAGTTCAATCGCTTGCGTTATTACCATAGATGGGTCTATGCGGAAACCGACACCGAGCACCTCAAAACGACCGTCTTTGTAGTTCGTAAGCCGAGTACCCGCAGTCAGCGGTATCGTTTGTCCGTTGTTCTCGCTCACAGCATATGCCATAGGCATAACTACCATTGCGGAAGCCTTCAATGCCTCGGAATAGGGTTTATACTCTTCTTCGGTCATTGGGCAAAGCATTTTCCTGTCCACCCAACCTTCCTGGCCGTCAGACTCCAGTTTGATACGTGCCCAGCGAGGTTGTTCCTCAAGCACAGAACACAACTCGCCAAACAGCATCTGTGTGTTCTGTTCGCTTCCTTCACGCGCCTCAGCACGCACAGGCACAACACTATGTAACGAAATCCCTTTCACCTATAACCTGTAACCCTTAACCCATAACCTCTATATCACCACACTTCTTGAGGGTGATTATTGTCGGTTCGCGGGTAATCAATCGTGTAATGTAGTCCGCGGCTTTCTTTACGCTCCATAGCCTGGCGGGTAATGAGATAGCCGACGTTGATCATATTCCTCAACTCGCAAATCTCTTTGTCTGCTTTGACGCGTTTGAAGAGATCTTCTGTCTCCTCATAGAGCAGATCCAAACGCTCCCACGCACGACGCAAACGCAGATCGGAACGTACTATTCCCACGTACGTGGACATAATCTGCCCCACTTCTTTGACATCTTGGGCGATGAGTACGCGCTCTTCGTTGGACAATGTACCTTCATCGTTCCACGCGGGTATTTTCTCGTTAAAATCGTAGTTCTCTATCACACTGAGGCTGTGTTTGGCTGCCGCATCCGCATAAACGACAGCTTCGATGAGCGAGTTGGATGCCAAGCGGTTTCCTCCGTGCAAGCCCGTGCACGAACACTCACCCACAGCATACAAGCGGCGGATAGACGACTGACCATCCAAGTCAACTTTGATACCGCCGCACATGTAGTGTGCGCATGGCGCTACGGGAATATACTCCTTTGTGATATCTATACCAATAGATAAGCACTTGGCATAGATATTCGGGAAATGGTGCTTGGTCTCCTCCGGATCTTTGTGCGTAACGTCAAGACACACATGGTCGATCGCGTGGATTTTCATTTCGTTGTCAATCGCACGTGCCACGATATCACGCGGAGCAAGGCTGAGACGCGGATCGTACTTCTGCATAAACTCTTCTCCGTTAGGCAAGCGCAAGATACCTCCGTAACCGCGCATCGCTTCAGTGATGAGATAGGCTGGGTGCGTCTCTTGAGGGTTATACAGACTCGTTGGATGGAACTGCACGAACTCCATATCTTTGACCATACCTTTCGCACGATAAACCATCGCTATACCGTCACCGGTTGCTATCTCCGGATTGGTCGTCGTCGCATACACGGCTCCCGTTCCACCTGTTGCCATAAGGGTGATGCGGCTGAGGTAGGTATCTATTTTCTGCGTCTCAGGATTGAGGATATATGCTCCGTAGCATTCGATGTCCGGTGTACGGCGCGTTACACGCACGCCTAAATGGTGTTGCGTAATGATTTCCACGGCAAAATGGTTTTCCAGCACATCAATATACGGATTATTACGCACCGCCGCCATCAATCCGCGTTGAATCTCTGCGCCGGTATCATCAGCATGGTGAAGGATTCGGAACTCCGAGTGTCCGCCCTCGCGATGCAGATCAAAGGCACCATCTTCCTTCTTGTCGAAGTTAACTCCCCAGTTAACCAATTCCTGAATACCTTTTGGCGCATTGCGTACTACCTGCTCAACGGCAGCCGGATCGCTTAACCAATCCCCTGCTACCATTGTGTCGTGTATATGCTTGTCAAAATCATCCACCAAAAGGTTTGTCACAGAGGCTATACCGCCTTGCGCTTTGGCAGTATTCGCTTCTTCCAACGTCGTCTTGCAGCACAAAGCTATTTTGTACTTGCCTGCACGCGCTACTTTCAGCGCAAAACTCATACCGGCCACACCGCCGCCGATGATTAGAAAATCGTATTTTTTTGTCATGGTTTTAAAATTGCGTGCAAATTTACTGCTTTTTTGTGACATATGCAAGAAAATTCTTCATTTTGTCGCTTTATCGCGCTTTACAGAGGGCAAAGACGGTAAATTTTGCCCCTCTGAACAGCCGCATGGCATGCAAACAACTCTTCGCCGTTTCGCCGGTAGTAATAAGGTCATCAACAAGAAGGATATGTTTATGATAGAATTGTTCCGGATGATTGACCGCAAAAGCATCTGCTACATTATTTTTGCGGTTCTCTCCGCGCTGCAATGCTTGTTTAGGCGTATTCCGAACGCGCGTCACATGAGTCGTATCCACCGGTATGCCGGTTACATCACTTATCCCTCGCGCGATATATTCCGACTGATTATACCCCCGCTCGCGCAAACGTTTCACATGAAGCGGCATAGGCACAATAACATCGATTCCTTCGAAGAAATCCGCATATTGCATCTCTATTGCCGCTTGTCGCCCGAGTTGAAAACCGATCTCCGGCCTATCGCCGTATTTCATCGTATGAATCATCTGCTGCACCGGGTGCTCTTTTTCATAAAACAGAAAAGCCGCTGCCTTATCCACATGCATCACCTTTGCTGCCCGCACCATATCGGATGGTTGCCCCAACACCGCCATTTCTGTTTCGTTTTGCGGTCTTTCCGCCTGTTCGGTACGTGGCAAATCGCGCAGACATTGGGGACAAAGTACACCTTCTGCTTCATCCTCAATATATGCCCCGCACATCACACATGTACGCGGATAAAAAATACTGAATAGCGCTTCCCGTATTGTCGAAAAAATCATGGTTCGTCAATTTGCATGCAAAGGTACAACAAAAAAATGACATACACAAATGTGTATGCCACTTTTTCCTTTTTTGATATAGCTTTACAGCGTAACACCGTTTTTGAAGATAGCTATTTCGTGATAACCGTTCTTCTCGTTGTTGGTCTTAGTGCCGTTAGCCACATCAATAACGAAGTCCGCAAAGCGCTTTGCTACCTGCTCCATCGGTTCACCTTCTGCAATCACGCCGGCGTTGAAGTCAATCCAGTTCGGCTTGTTTTTGTACAGATTCGAATTGGTCGAAATCTTCATGGTCGGAACATACGTACCAAACGGCGTGCCGCGACCGGTGGTGAAAAGCACCATATGGCATCCGCAGGATGCGAGTGCCGTTGATGCCACAAGGTCATTACCCGGCGCAGAGAGCAGGTTAAGCCCCTTCACTTGCAAACGCTCGCCATAGGCCATAACACCACGCACAAGGGATTTACCGCATTTCTGAGTGCAACCCAGCGCTTTGTCTTCCAGCGTCGAGATACCTCCGGCTTTGTTACCCGGACTCGGATTCTCACCTACCGGCTCACCATGCGACAAGAAATAATCCTTGAAATCATTAATCAGATGCACGGTTTGGTCGAACAAACCCTTGTTGGCACAACGATCCATCAGAATGGTCTCCGCGCCGAACATCTCCGGTACTTCGGTCAATACAGTAGTTCCACCTTGCGCTACAAGCCAATCGCTCAAGCAACCAAGTAACGGGTTCGCTGTGATGCCGCTGAAACCGTCTGAACCGCCACATTTTAGACCTACGCGCAGCTCGCTCAGAGGAACAGCAACCCGCTTGTCATGTGTCGTCTTGGTATATAGTTCACGCAAAATCGGCATGCAATATTCCACTTCATCGCCTTGAATCTTCTGCGTCACCACGAACTTCACACGATCCTCATCAATCTCGCCGCAGAACTCTTTGAACACATCCGGCTGGTTGTTCTCGCAACCCAGGCTGACTACCAGAATAGCACCGGCATTGGGATGATGAATCATATCACGCAGAATCTTCTTGGTATTCTCATGGTCATCGCCCAACTGCGAACAACCGTAGTTATGCGTGAACGCAAAAATATTATCCGCTCCTGTCTCCTGACGCAGACGCTCGGCGCATTTCTGGATGATACCATTCACGCATCCTACCGTCGGAATAATCCATACTTCGTTGCGGATACCCACCTGTCCGTCTTTACGGCGATACCCCATAAAAGTTCTGGATTCATCGGGGATATTCAGCACAACATCCTTGGGATGATACTCATATTCAAGCAGGCCGGCAAGGTTCGTTTTGATATTGTTTTCGTTCATCCACGAACCGGCTTTCTTCGCTTCTCGCGCGTGACCGATCGGGAAGCCGTATTTGATAACGTTCTCGCCTTCGGCAAGATCTTTGATGGCTATCTTATGTCCGGCAGGTACATCTTCCAACACGGTGATTTTCTTACCTTCCACTTCAATAACCGCACCTGCGGACTGCGGTTGTATTGCTACCACCACATTATCCGCAGGGTTGATTTTCAGTATTGCTGTCATATTAGAGAATCGTTTTAACGGTTTCTAACATACCTTTTGCTTCGATTTCATCGAGGAATTTAACGACCAAGTCTGTCAGACCCGGAATCTCATTGAGGTTCTGTTTGCTCTCTTTCCAGATGATATCAGTTGCACCGAGTACACCCTCTGCCACCTTGCGATGATCACCGGTTGCCCAGAGTTGTGCTAACAGATCCATAATCTCCTGTGCATCATTAGGCTGAATAGGAGCGCCATCCTCACGAACACCACCTTTATAGTAAGTGATAATCGCTGCCAAACCAAGAACCAATCCCTTCGGCAGTTCACCCTTACGCTCCAGATAAATCTTCAGACCAGGCAGGTCACGGGTCTCGAATTTCGGGAACGAGTTCAGCATAATAGACGTTACAGCGTGATCTACATACGGGTTGTTGAAGCGCTCCAATACGCTCTCGCCATATGCCTTCAGTTCATCCTTCGGCAAGTTCAAGGTCTCGAGCAGCTCGTCAAACATCACCTTATTGATATACTTGCCCAAAACCTCATGGTTGCAAGCGTCACGAACGATGTTGACACCGCTAAGGTAGGTAACAGGACTAAGTACGGTATGTGGGCCGTTGAGCAGCGTTACTTTGCGCTCGTGGTACGGTTTCTCGCTCTCTGCGATCAACACGTTCAAACCTGCCTTGTTTGCAGGGAACTCAGCCTCCAACTCAGCAATAGACATATTCTCCGGTTTCTCAATTACCCAGAGATGGAAAATCTCGGCTTGTACAACAAGGTTGTCGTTGTAACCCACTTTCTCTTGAATCTCAGCGATATCCTTACGCGGGAAGCCCGGCACAATACGGTCAACAAGCGTTGCGCAAACATAGTTATACTTCTCAAACCACTCTTTAAAGCCCTCATAATCAGCTCCAAAGTCATCCTTCCAGAGCTCGATATACTTGCGGATGCAATCTTTGAGGTGGTGTCCGTTCAAGAAAATCAACTCACAAGGCATAAAGATCCAACCTTTCGTCGGATCACCGTTGAAAGTCTTGTAACGACGGAATAACAACTGAACCAGCTTGCCCGGATACGAACTTGCCGGCGCATCTGCGAACTTACAATTCGGATCGAATGTAATTCCCGCCTCGGTTGTGTTGGAAATCACGAAACGGATCTCCGGTTGCTCTGCCAACGCCATGAAAGCCCAGTTCTGCGAGTAAGGATTCAGCGCGCGACTGATAACGTCAATACGCTCCAGTGAGTTCACTGCCTCGCCTTTGAGACGGCCCTGCAAGTTCACGTGATACAAGCAGTCCTGTCCGTTGAGCCACTCGACCATTCCTTTGTCAATCGGCTGAACAACCGCTACCGAACCGTTAAAGTTCGTCTTGGCGTTCATGTTCCATACAATCCAATCTACAAATGCGCGAAGGAAGTTTCCTTCACCAAACTGGATGATTTTCTCGGGAGCTACGCTCTTCGGCGCTGTCCACTTGTTAAGTGCTTTTTTTGCCATAATCGTTTAAGTATTAAATGAATTTTTAAATTAGCGACATTTTGCGCTGCAAAGGTAATAAAAAAAAATGACATATGCAAGCATATATCATTCTTTATTGAGTTTTTACCCATTTACGTCAATTTTTCCACATTTTATTATAAGTAAATTCGTTGTATTTTCGTTTATTTTCAATTTTATTTGCGTATGTGCAAAAAAAGTAGTAACTTTGCGCACTTTTTTATTATCTGTAATCGTAAAAACCAAAATAGAATGTCATTACAATGTGGAATCGTAGGGTTGCCGAATGTAGGTAAGAGTACCCTTTTCAACTGTTTGAGTAACGCAAAGGCGCAGAGCGCAAACTTTCCTTTCTGCACCATTGAGCCGAATGTAGGTGTTATTACTGTTCCTGACGAGCGGCTCATCAAATTGGGCGAGATCTGTAAGCCGGAACGTGGTGTTATTCCTACCACCGTGGAGATTGTTGATATCGCCGGACTTGTCAAAGGTGCCAGCAAAGGTGAAGGACTCGGAAATAAGTTCCTCGCCAACATCCGTGAAACAGATGCCATCATTCATGTGCTGCGTTGCTTCGACGACGAGAATGTAGTACATGTGGATGGTAGTGTTAATCCTGTACGCGACAAAGAAATCATCGATGCGGAATTGCAACTCAAAGACCTGGAGACGGTTGAGTCCCGTATTGCCAAGTGCGAGAAAGCTGCTAAAGCGGGCGGTGATAAACAAGCCAAACTGCAACTCGAAGTGCTTGTGAAGTACCAAGAGGCTCTTTCGCAAGGCAAGAATGCCCGCACGGTCGAGCTGGACAACAAAGATCAGGAACTCGCCGCCAAAGACCTCTTCCTGCTTACCAACAAACCCGTTATGTATGTCTGCAACGTCGATGAATCCGCAGCGGTTACAGGCAACGCATATGTCGAGCAAGTCAAACAAGCGGTCAAAGATGAAGACGCACAAGTCCTCGTCTTGGGCAGCTGACGTCCGTTTTTACGTCATGGATAAGACGGTATGTTGAGGTGTCGCAAATTGCGACAACCTAAAAGTTATTCAATTACTTGCCAACGACCGCCGTTGTTGCCATCAACACGACGGATAATGCCTGCATCCTGAAGATTCCTAGTGTGTTTTTTGACATTTCTTTCTGACGTGTGAACAATTGTCGCTATTTCGGCAAGGGCCACGATAGGATTAGTTCGCATTAGTTCAACAATTACATCCCTCGTTTTTGGTGAACTTTTTGGTGAACTTTTGGTGAACTTTTCTCCGAACTTTTTCCTTCTTTCTCCGAACTTTTCCCGTACTCTTCTGACCGATTTTTCTGACCGATTTCCCAGTCCTCCAGACGGCGTGTCGTTCTTCTACCAATGGGGGCGTGTTGCCGGTATCACTGCCGGTATCCAAGCATTTCGGCTTGAATCTGGACTTCGCAGTAACGAACAAAACGGGTTTTAATGTGGGTATGGGTATCAACGCAACCATCCCAATCAAGTAGATGAGATTACGTTTTAACGTGCTACTTCATAGAGTTTTCCGAGTACCTTGACCATGGCATAGGTGCCCAAGCCGCAGTATATTGAGAGAGCCATAAAGCCTCTATTTTTTATACGTCAGGAATTTTTCAATCCTCAAAACGATAAGGATTTTCGGACTTGTAAGCCTTTAGATGTTGCTGTGTCCACGCTTCAATCTGCAACTGATCGGGTGCAATACCTTTCATGGCTTCGTTCAATTGCTTGATCTGTTCTGCCAGTTTCCATCCGTTCTCGTTGAGCGTGAACATCAACTTATGATTGCGAATAGCCTCTTCATATTCCTCGTCCGAATCATAGTCACTCGGCATCGGATCAGGATCTTCCTCCAAAGTACCGAATACCGGCAAGAAGTCCTCGAAATACATACTGCCTTCAACAATCTCCTCGATGAAACCGCTACCCGGACATTCATACAGATTTACCGAACCTCCTGCTTCAGAAGCTTCTTTCACGAATATCATTGCCTTGCTCAGCAACTCAAACGCACTATAGTTTTCCAATGTATATGCCATAATAACGATACGTAAAACCGGCTGCAAAGGTACACTTTTTTTTTGACATATGCAAGAAAAATGCAAAAAATCGCGTGTGCGCTTGCGTATGTGAAAAATTTTTTGTAACTTTGCAGCCCAAATGAGAAAAATGTTTTTTATAGGCATCGTGTGCGCGCTGGCGTGCGTGGGTTGCAACAAGCCGTCGAAGGTGGAGCAATACCGCGCGGAGAAGCATGTGCGGGACAGTATCGGCTTGGTGGAGCAGCAACGCAGTATGGTGTATTATCAGTCCATGTTGGACTCGCTGATGCCCCAAGCGGACAGCTTGTTGGCGTACTTCAAATATGAGAAAAACGAGAAGTACCAGGATCACGGGTTTTACGTGGTGCGCAATCAGAAGCTGAAGGTCTATGACGGTAGTCTGCGTGTGATGGTGCGTGATGACGGACAAGACTTGCTGGCTTATCGCAACGGCAAACGGCTGACGGAAACGCAGATCAACAGCCTTAAGGATGAGAAGAGAGCCGTGGACTGTGCGCAACATTTGCAGATCGTGATCCGCGACATCAAAGAACTGGAGAGACGTATCGAGCGTACCTCGCTGGAGATACAGAAATACGAGAAGAGATTGAAGAATGAAAATTGAAGATATGAGTGAAAGTAAATACGAAAGCAAAATCACTTCTTCGCCCTGCTCGGCACAGCAGATATACCGCGTGCTGAGCGACATGCGGAGTATCGAACGTGTGCGGGAGTTTATTCCGCAGGACAAAGTGCAGGAAATGGAGGTTGAACCGGATCGCATCCGGATGAAAGTAGATGGTTTGGCGCAGAAGATATCCATCGCTATAGTGGATCGCATAGAGAACGATACCATCAAGTTCGGTGCTGAAGGCATACCGATGGACGCAAATTTCTGGATTCAACTCAAAGAGGTAAGTCCCAACGACACCCGCATCAAGTTGACCGTCAAAGCGGATATACCGTTCATGTTCAAGTTCATGGTGGAGAAGAAACTGCAGCAGGGTCTCGACCAGGCAGCAGATATGCTGGCGCAGTTCCCCTATAGTCAGTGGAACTGACGTTAAATGGTTAAATAGTTAAAATGGTTTTTACTGCATAAAAACGTTAAATAGTCAGATATGAAAAAGCCCCGTATTCACAGAGAAGGTCGCACGCTGATCGTCGGCACCGTGCTGTTACTCTTTATCATCAATGTGCCGATGTACATGTATTTCCCGCATTGGATCTTCGGCATCACGCTTTCGCTGACAGCGCTGCTGCTGGTGTTCGTGACCTATTTCTTCCGCAATCCGGTTCGTGTACTGGAGATTGACGATCCGAATTTCATTATCGCACCGGCGGATGGTCGCGTGGTAGTGGTGGAGCCGACGGAGGAGAACGAGTACTTCCATGAGAAGAAACTGCAAGTGTCGATCTTCATGTCGCCCTTCAACGTACACGCTAACTGGTATCCCATCGAGGGCAATATCATCGTTTCCGAGCACCAGAAAGGTCGTCACAAAGGCGCATGGCTGCCTAAGTCGAGTACCGAGAACGAGCGTTCGTTAGTGGTCATTGAGACTCCGTCGAAAGTGCAGATCGCCGTTCGTCAAGTAGCCGGAGCGATGGCGCGTCGTATCGTGACCTATGCCAAACCCGGACATTTCGCGCACCGCAACACCCATCTCGGCTTTATCAAACTCGGCTCGCGCGTCGATATGTACCTGCCGCTGAATACGGAGATGTTCGTGCAGGTCGGCGAAGCCGTACGCGGCAACGAGACCGTCATCGGACGCTTACAGGAAGATCCGACGATCAACACCAATGAAGATTGAAAATTGAAAATTTATAATACTATGAACAAGTTTGAAGAATTGTTCGCGCAGTACCCCTGCCCGTTCACAGATGAACAAGTGAAAGCCCAAACGGCTGACATCATCGCAAACCATTTTGCGGAGAACAACAACATTGACGTGTGGAAAGAATGTCTGCACCAGATTGACTATACCACGCTCAGCGCCGACGACACCATCGCTAAGGTGGAGAAAATGGCGAATGCAGTCAATAACTTCGAGAAAGACTTCCCCGGAATCCCCAACGTAGCTGCTATTTGTGTTTATCCCGCTATGGCAGAGTATGTACGCAAAGCGCTCAAAGACCCGAAGTTCAATATCGCTTGCTGCTGTGCCGGTTTCCCCGCAGCGCAGACTTTCCCGGAAATCAAAGTAGCAGAGACCGCGCTCGCACTCAAAGCCGGTGCTACGGAGGTAGATATCGTGCTGTCCGTGGGCAAGTTCCTCGAGGGGCGTTACCAGGACTGCTTCGATGAGATCTCCGAGATCAAAGCGGTATGCGGCGAGCATCACCTCAAAGTGATTCTTGAGACCGGTCTGCTCAACACCGCAGAGAACATATGGAAGGCATCGATCCTGAGTATGGCCGCCGGTGCGGATTTCATCAAGACCTCTACCGGTAAGATTGCCGTGAACGCAACGCCGGAAGCTACGTTCATCATGTGCCACGCCATCAAAGCATGGCAGGAGAAAACGGGCGAGAAGAAATGCTACAAACCTGCCGGAGGCGTTTCGACGACCGATGAGGCAGTTACGCATTTTACGCTTGTCAAGGAGATCCTGGGCGAGGAATGGCTCAACAACGAGTCTTTCCGTTTCGGTGCCAGCCGTCTTGCAAACAACCTGTTAAGTTCAATTGTAGGTAAAGAAACCAAATATTTCTAATGAATCGAATCATTTCAAAGAGATTTTTCTCGGAAAATGTAGCGGAGCTCATCGTGGAGGCTCCGCTCATTGCGAGAAGTCGCCGCGCGGGACATTTCGTCATCGTGCGCGTGGACGATAAGTCCGAACGAGTGCCGCTGACCATTGCCGGAGCGGACATAGAGAAAGGTACGATCACGCTGGTCGTTCAGCAAATAGGTGCTTCTACTCATAAACTGTTAGCCAAGAACCCGGGTGAGTGCCTGCACGATGTAGTGGGTCCGCTTGGTCGTGCTACGCGTATAGAGAAATACGGAACGGTCGTTTGTGCGTGCGGCGGTGTCGGAGCTGCTCCTATGCTTCCGATTGCCGAAGCGCTCAAGAAAGCCGGAAACCGTGTCATCACAGTTCTTGCTGCCCGTACGGAGAGCCTTATTATCTTGAAAGATGAATTGGCTCAATGGTCTGACGAGGTCATCTTGATGACCGATGACGGATCTGTAGGACAGAAAGGTGTTGTCACCGTAGGTGTAGAACAAGTCATCCAGCGCGAGCAAGTGGATAAGTGCATCACGATAGGCCCTGCCATCATGATGAAGTTCGTGGCGCTCACGACCGCCAAATACAATATCCCGACCGAGGCTTCCCTCAATACCATCATGGTCGATGGTACGGGTATGTGCGGCGCGTGTCGTGTGACCGTGGACGGCAAAACGAAGTTCGTCTGCGTCGATGGTCCGGAATTCGATGCGCATGGTGTCGATTGGAACGAGATGCTCAGCCGAATGAAATCCTACAAAGCGGAAGAAGCGGAGGCGCTGGAGGCTTATTTGGCACAGGGAGATGACCCAAAACACGCTAACGACACGGAATCGACACGGAATCGGGTCGGGGATGCGTCAGAGGAATGTACAGGTTCGAAGTCGGTTGAACCATTCGAAGGCAAACCCAAAGACCGCGTAGCCATACCCCGTGTTCAAATGCCCGAACTGCGTCCGGAAGTACGCGTTAAGTCCCTCCATGAAGAGGTCAACCAGGGTCTGACCTTCGAGCAGGCGATCACCGAATCGCATCGTTGCCTCAACTGTAAGAACCCGACTTGCGTACAAGGCTGTCCGGTTAACATCAACATCCCGGGCTTCATCAAGACCCTTGAGACCGGCGATGTACTCGGAGCAGCTGCGGTCATCAAAGAGAGTTCGTCTCTGCCCGCTGTCTGCGGTCGTGTCTGCCCACAGGAGAAGCAGTGCGAGAGTCAATGTATCCATCTCAAGATGGGTCATCCCGCGGTTGCGATCGGCTACCTTGAGCGTTTCTGCGCAGATTATGCAAATAGTCATCAAGAGACCAACGCCAACGCCAAAGCCAAAGCCAATGGTCCCAAAATCGCCGTCGTCGGTTCCGGCCCTGCCGGTCTGACCTTCGCCGGTGATGCCGCCAAATACGGCTACGAAGTGCATGTCTTCGAAGCATTGCACGAGATAGGCGGTGTACTCAAATACGGTATCCCTGAGTTCCGTTTACCGAATCGTATTGTGGACATCGAGATTG
>Ga0265301_10001656_pt1 | contig 28376 bp, 49 predicted proteins | sample AusTroGonzalo_MG_2_FD_193488 | JGI IMG/M metagenome (GOLD analysis project Ga0265301, IMG submission 193488) | Bovine rumen microbial communities from tropical cattle in Woodstock, Queensland, Australia - Gonzalo_04 | ecosystem: Host-associated > Mammals > Digestive system > Stomach > Rumen ... | reverse complement strand
TTACGTTCATATTTTCTCCTCTAATATGCTGTTCCTAATCTACGATTTACGTAATTGAAAGCCATATTTAGATCGCCTTCTGTCATTTGTTTTGGTTCAAAAACAAAAGTAATATTATTTCCACCTGCTTCTTTAAGAGCTTCAGCCATTAGGCTTGGTAATTTATCTAAAGGCATAACAGCTTCTGCAGATTTTCCTTCGCCTATCATTGCAAGTGTTGCTTTATTTACAATTCCACCTTCTGCAAGTTGTGGTATCATTGGAATATTTACTCCGCCACCACCTGCCCAATCAGGAAGTCTAATTCTATTTAACATTCCAATTACACCATTAATTTTACTGGTTACACCATTGATAATTGATTTAAAGAAATTTCCAACAGCATTGAAAATACCAAAGAATATTTCTTTAACACCTTCCCAAACTCTTGACCAATCTCCAGTAAAAATACCACCTATAAAATCAATTATACCTTGGAAAATACCTTTAATATTATCCCAAACCCAACTAATTTGATTTAGAACAGCACTTAAAACACCAACTACTACATCAAGGAAAAATTGAATAACAGGCATTAAATATGCTTGAATAAATTTAATTACTGGATCTATTACATTAACCCACAACCAATTTACCGCTTGTAATAAAACGCCTAAAAAATCAAATAATTTTCCTACTATATCTGCTCCAGTTTTATTCCACCAGTCCATCAATACTTCAAATATTTTTTGAACAAATGGTTCAATAAGTTTCCAAATATATTGTAGTGTATCCCAAACAGTTTTAATTATATTGCCAATAAGCTCTCCTAATTGTTGAACAACTGGCATAACATGATTTTGAAACACATCTATAATATTATTCCAAACATCATTAACTTTTTGCCTAAATTCTTCATTTGTGTTATATAAATGCATAAATATTGCTATTAAAGCACCTATTGCAGCTACTGCTATAGCAACTGGTGCTGATATTCCAGCCATAGCTTTTGAAACCACACCTAAAGCACTTATTACACTTCCTATACTGCTTGTTAATTTTCCTAAAATTACAAGTGCTGGTCCAATCGCTACAACTAACATACCAACTTTAGCAATTGTTTCTTTTTGTTCTTTAGTTAAATTATTAAACCAATCTGCAACATTTTGTAATTTTTCTGCAACAATATCCAAAATTGGCATTAACGATTCGCTAATAGATCCTAACAATTCTTCAAAGGTTTTCTTTAATTTTGCAACTTTTCCATTAAAGGTATCCGCCATTTTAGCTTGACCTTCAAAATAACTTCCACCTTCACTTGCTGCATTAATAAGAGCTTCAGATAAAACATCAAAAGAAATATCCATTTTCTTAATCTGTTCAACAGATAATCCTAATGTATCAGATAAAGCTCCATAAACATCAATACCAGCCATAGCAAATTGCTTAATATCCATAGCTGATGCTTTACCAACATTTTGAATTTGTTGTAAATTTAAAGCCATACGATTTAATTCATCATTTCCGCCACCTGTTACAGCAATAGCATCAGCTAAAGCATTAATAGTTTCTCTCGCTTTTTCAGCATCCATTCCTGTAGAAACTAAATATTGATTAGCTTTTATTAATGAATTTGTATCAAAAATACTTGATTTGCTGTCTTGTTTAATATTGTTAATAGCAGCATCTGCCTCTTCTGCACTTCCTATAAAAGTTTCAAATGCTTTTGTAGTTGTTTCTAACTGTGCATTGTATTTAACACCAACAGCAAACAATCCAGCAATTGCTCCACTTAAAACAGATACTTTTTTACCTGCTTCAGTAACTTTGTCTCCAAAACTTTTCATTGAAGAGCCTAACGCTTCTAATTTAGAACCTATTTGAGTAAAACTTGATGCTTCAGTTTTTAAACTCTTTAGTTTTTGTTCAGTAAATACAATTTCTCTTTGTAAAGCTCTAAATTTCTTTTCTTGTTCTTCTGTGAGTGTTCCACCGCTATTAGCAACATCTTGATAATGACTTTTTAAAGTCTGCAACTTTTGACTTGTTTGAGCAATTTCATTTTTAAGTAGTGTTTGTTTTTGTTTTAATAATTCAGTATTCTTTGGATCAAGTTTCAGTAAAGAGTTAACCCCTCTTAATTCTTTGCTCAAACTTGATGTCATAGAATTAACCTTTTTAAGAGCCTCTTGTAATCCTGAAGTATCTCCACCTATTTCTACTATTATTCCTTTAACATTTCCTGCCATAGTTACATCCTCGCTAATTTATCCCAGTCTTTTTGTGTTGCAGTATTAACTGGTTTAGTTTTATTTTCTTGAACAAAGCAAAGCATTATTTTAACTACATCTTTATATTCCAATTCTTTTAAATCTTGAATCGTTAATCCAATTTTTAATGATGTTGCAATAAATAGATGTTCTTCTAATGCTTTGCTCTCTTCAGTTTTTGGTAATTTATTTAATTCTTTTGCTAATTCATCATCAACAAAATGAATTTACCGCAAATTCGGTTACCACCTTTATCCAATCCGCAGATAAATCTATTTTTGCTATGCTTTTTAGCCATTCCTCGAATGAGCCAACTTCTTTATTAGCAGTATAAATTAGAATATAAGCAATTCTTTCCAATACATCAAGGAAATCATCTACTTTATTCATCATTTGACCACTAATACGCTCTTCAATTTCTGCTTCTTCTAATCCTTCAACTTGTAATTTCTTTCTCAAAGATTCTTGTTCTTGTGTAAATGTGTTTAATTTTTGAATATCCTCAAAAATACCTACACCAAATATCTTTTTGTACTCAAATCTTGTAAAAGCATTACAAGATATCTCATATTCTTTATCGCAGATTGTTATTTTATTCATAAATCATTCTCCTTATAAACTTTCTGTTTTTTCATGTACTGATTCAAACCATGCATCATATACAGCCTTATTTTCAGTTGTTTCTTCAATTACAGCTTTAACCATTCTATCAGAAGAACGTGGATTCATAGTAATTGGAATACTGTCTGTATCTGGTGTTGGACTATCTTCTACAGTTTGATGATTTCTTGATGGTCTTGTTGCGATACAATCGTAGTACCAAAATCTACGATTCTTCTCATCGCCTTCAGCTTGAAAACCTAATGCGAATCTTTTGAATTTTGCATCAGCATTTTCATAAAGTACACTATTACTATCTTCAATTACTCCAAAGATATTCTTTAAAAAGTCTGCTTTAGCTAATGCAACAACTAAATTTCCTTGATAACCTTTATTTTTTGCTGGACTCTTATAATATTCAATATTATCAGCATAAAAAATTGTTGGATCTGCTCCTTGTGGATCAGTATTTAAACTTACTGCTCCAGGTACTGCAATTGGTGTACCATAAGTAATATTGCCTTGTGCATCTTCTGTTAATACTGCAACAACAACATTACTGATTCCGAAACTAACTTTGTCCATTTTTCTCATTCCTTTCTAATATATATAATAACTTACTTGCCATACTTTTTCGTTTGTTATATAGACTTCTTCGCTCTTATCCCAAGCAACTCCTGCAAGAATTATATCTTCGATTTTTGCTTGTTCAGAAGGATTTTTGTCTACAAACACATAATCTAATTGTATTGGCATATCTTTAGAGTATGTAATGTTATCAGCTTTAAAATTATTAGTTGCTCTACATCTGCTTGCTAAATATGGTGGCTCTACTGGATTTTTAAATAAACCATAGGCATATTTAAACCCTTGAGCAACACATCTTGTCTTTAATTCTTCTAAAGTTAAACTCATTTTGTACTCCTTATTTTTTGTTGTAATAGATCTACAAACTTTTCTTTATACTTTGTTTCTACTGGTTGAATATGTGGTTGAGCATCAACCCAACCTGTTCCATTTCTTTTACGATGACCAAATTCTAATAAATGAGTTAATTGATAATTAGTTTTATTCCAAATTACTTTAGAAAATCTATACTTACCTTTTGTTTGTACCTTTTCACTCCAACCTTTATAATATGGTTTTGCTCTTGATTTACCTACTCTTTTTGGAGAGGTAACCTTAAGTTCTTCAATAGCTTGATTAGAAATTATTGAAGTTGTTTCCTCTACTTCATCTTGAATATCCTCTCGATATTCATTTAAGTATTTAGAAATTGCATTACCTAATTCTTCAGGTTTAACTTTGTTAGGCATTTTTTACTTTCCTTTCACATACAAGGATAAGTTCATCTATTAGATCTTGTGTACGAATTATGGAATATTTTACTCCTTGATATTCAAGTTCTTCTTCTCCATCATAATTCAATGCACTAATTCTTAAACGTAAAGATGGTTTAAAACCTCTCTCGCTTGCATCATAAAATTCTTTTTCATAAACATCTTCAACTCGTATAATTGGTATTTCTTTTCTTGTTTGTGCGTCTATTGGAACACCAATACTATCAGATTGAAAAGAAGATGCCAATAAAACACAAGTTACATCACGCATCTTCAATTACCTCTACTAACTTATATTTTTCGCTTAAAGAGAGTTGACTTACGCTTCTAATATATGCTTTTTGAGCATTTTCTTTTTCTTTTGCATCTACAAATCCAAAATTAGCTTTTACATACATTACGATTGTACCTTGTACTAATCCATCTGTTATATTGCCTGCAACATCGATGCCTTGTCTTATCATATCTGATACTGCAGCATCAATCCACATTACAACTTCATCATCTTTACCTGTTGAAGTTGCAGCAATACTTAAACATTGTTTAACTAATCCCTTCATTTCACTTGTATGCGAAATAATATTTGAAATTTGTAGGTCTTTTAATTGTGCGTAAGTCATTTTACTTCTCCTTAATTTTTAGATTATAAACTTGCTGGTTTTGCAACTAAAGCGAATGCTTTATCAGCTACAGCATTAACACCGATGTATCTTCTACCTAATATTCTTACTAAATCTTGAGTCATTAATGTAGTATCATCGTATTTCATGCTGATTCCTTCGCCTTCTGGATAGTTAGCTAAAGCACCAACTCTAAAATCTCCAACAATAGCATATACACCATTAGCTGATGCTGCACTAAATGCTGGTAAACTATTATTAAATACAACTCTTGCTCCTTCAAATACATCAACACCATAACCATTTTTGTATTGAGCTTCTTTGAAGTCAGCATAAGTTAATTTATTCATAACAACTGTAATTTCACTTGTTGAATCACTTAAAGCAGCGATTGCTTTAGCAATTGTGTCAACTGCTGGAGCAGCTGTTACTTTATTTGCAGAAACTGTGTCATATACACCTGTTTCTGCATTTGCAGATAAACTTTGTGGTAATGATTTAATAATACCAACTAATTTATCAGCACATTTTTTAGCGATTCTATATGTGATTTCATCATAGATATATCTTAAGAACTCTTCGCCTCTCATATCTAATACTTCATCACTTAATGAAATCCATTTTTTAATTGAAATTGGTGTTAATGTTACAACACCTAAAATTAACTCTTCTTCGTTTACTGCAGATTGACCTTCTGTATGTTCTACAGCAGCATCTCCACTAACCTCGAATTGTACTTTTAGATTTCCTTTAACAGATATACTTCTTACTCTTGACATTAATTCTTCTCTTTCCCATGCTGTTTTAACAATGTCATAAACCATATCTGGTACTTCAACAGTAGCACTATTACCTGTTGAATAGCCACCTGTTGTTATTAAAGCTCTTAATTCTTCAACATCTTTTCTACCTTTTACATATTCTGCAAATGCATTAATGTATTCTTTTGAGTTTCTTTCTTCCATTTCTGTTTCCTCTTTTCTTTCAATAATTTCTAAATTTTGTTTACTTCTCTCCTCGACTTTTGTCTTTTTAAGAAGTTTTCTTTCCTCTTCTGGTTCAATAGTCTTTTCTTTTGAATCTTCAGCTACTTCTACTTCTTCTTTTTGTTCTTCAACCTCTTCTGGTTTATTATTAATTTCTTCTTTGATAGCATCTAATTCTTCCATAGATTTTGCACCATCAATTTTTTCTTCTAATTCTTTGTTCATTTTCTTGAAATTCCTTTCTTGATTTTTTCGGTTCTACCACCTATTTATTAAAGCTCTATTTAGTTTCTACCAACTAAAAAGAGATAAGTTCTACCACTTATCCCTTTTTCAAGCCTATAAACTATATTAAATTAAAATAAAAACGCCTTATTTTTTATCCTTGCAAGCTCAATTTTAGCAACAATTTAGCTTTTTCTAATTTTAAAGCACGATCTTCTTCTTTTTCTTTTTCGTATTGTTCTTTTGACCTTGCATAAATTTCTGTTGACTCATAAGCTGGAACATCTACTACTGAAACATCAAATATTTTATCAAAAGCTAAAATTCTACGTGTATCTGTTTCATAATCATATTCTTCTGTTTTAACAGTAAATGCAAAGCTCATTTTACTTAAAACACCTTCTTTAATTAGAGTGTAAACATCTCTATTTGAAGATGTATCAGGTAATTTAGCTCTAATCTTTAATCCATGATCATCTATTTCAAAAGTTAAACTTCCGCCACGTGTTCTTGCTAATGGTAAGAAACTATTATCATGATTATATTTCATTACAATATCACTCATGTCTGCTTCATCAAAAGCATTTCTATCTATAACTTCTTTGTACCAACCTAAATCTGTTACACTATCAAAAACTGCTGCATATCCTTCAACAATCATTCCTTCCTCTTGCTCTAATGCACGCATTTCTATAAGTCTTACTTCTTTCATTATTTATCATCCTTTCCTTGATAATCATCTGCTAAATTAGCATTTATATTATTTAAACTTTGAAGAATTTTACTTCCTTCTTCTCCGCCTATTTTTTCCATATCTAAAATTTCTAATGCTTTATCTTTTGTTAATAGTCCATAAGGTAATATTGTACTTAATAGCTTAACTTTTTGTTCAATTGAAGCGTACTGTAATCTATAAGTTGTAAACACTATTTTATTTCCTTTACGAATACTATCATCACTAAAAATAGCTTGAGTAAATGCTTGTCCCATTTGAATAGCCAAAGGTTCTATAACACCTTCATAAAAAGCATTCCATTTTTCTGGATTATAATCATTTCTTATTACTTCTTCAGATATTCCAAAATAATCATAAATATTAGTATTAACTCTTTTTAATTGCTCATCATCTAAAGTAATAGGTTTCATATTTATTTCTTGAAATCTTGCTTTAGCATCTAAACCTGCAATTCCTGATGTATTAGCATCGCCTAAAAAATCTTTAACAAAATCATCTCTACTTTGTTTTAGATCTTTATTTTTTAAATATGAATTTTCAAAATTCAAAATACCTTTTAAACTATTTGTAGTTTTAATTGCATTTTTTGTACCTTCACTTGCAGCATGAGCAGTTTCTAAATCAGTTAATAAGATTTTATTTTTACTTCCCCAATAATCATCCTCATTAAAGAATCTACGAAGGTGTATTACTTCATCATAACGTACAGTATAGGTTTTACCGTTAACAAATTTGAATCTTAAAAATACATCGCCTTTTTTATTTTGTAGTAATCTATCTTCATAACTTAAAATAGGATAGAAACCTTTAATCATATCATCTTCTTTTAAGATATAAACAAAAGCATTGTTATAAGTATATAATTGACTGATTATTTTGTATAAAAATTCAAATGATGACATGATTTCGTTAGGTTTATTTTGTAATAAATAGTTAATGTCTCCTAAAATATGCACATCTTTTTGCATATGTTTTGGTGTTAGTTTTGCTCCATGTGTTGCAATTCTGTCTATTGCAGTTCTTGCAACTTTACTATCATATACATTTTTACCAAAATTTGTAAAAAATGCTTCATATCCTGATAGCATTTTGTAAGCAAACAAATCTTGATCACTTGATTTTTCTTTATTACCAAATATTTTTTCAAAAAGACTTCTTTTTTCTTTTTTCATTCTACTCTCCCTGCATATTCAAATAATCGTTATATTTTTGCATTAAAACGCAGTAAGCTATTATTAAACTTACTGCTCCATCTATTCTCTTTCTTTTAATTTTACTTTTATCTGGACTTATATTATCGTTACTATCACGTTTAACACAAGTATTAGTTAAACACCATTTTAAAGCTGGATTATTATTATAATTTACTTTTTTCTCAATTAAATCTGCTTCTAATATTTTCATAGGATTAGACATTGTTTTTGGACCTTGTCTAACTTCAATCATAACTTTTTCGCCAAAAGTTGACATCATTTCATCAATCCAGTATTCACTATTCCAAGGATCATAACCGATATATAACGGACTAATTTCATATTCATTATATTGATCTATAAACCATTGTGTTACTCTTGAATAATCTACTTTAGCTCCTTCACATACAGTTACCAATCCACGTTTTTCCCATAGATCATACGGAATTTTATCATCATTAATTTTAAATTGTAATCTTTCTGCAGGAATGAAATATTGTTGTAAAACAAATTTCTTATCATTTTTTGAAATAAGCAAAGTAGCACACGTTAAATCTGTTGTACTTGATAAATCGACACCGCCTATCGCATAATTATCTTTAATCTGATCCATCTCAAAAGTTTCTTCGTTATTAATTACATCATAAGTTAACCATCTATCTTGCTCATTTTGTCTAACATTAAAATCCTTACACAAAAGATTTACTAATTCTGTTGGTTTATTTTTGGCACGATTTACTTTATCACGTAAATCCTTAATATTTTTTATAATACCTAATCCGAGGATTCGCTTTGTACCATTTTTTCTCATCTTGCCATTCTTGTGGATTATCTAATTCATAAATTATAGGCAATACTGTTTCATCTTTAACTTCTCCTTGTCCTTCATATCCTTTAATTATTTCTGAAAAATATTCATATTCACTATCAAAAACACTTTCACGTACAGTTCCCATTGTTGAAGTTTCAATAAGTAATGGTTGTTCACGAGCAGACATACTATCATAAATTACATCTAACAAATTTTTGTCTCGCCATGCATGAACCTCATCACAAACTGCAAAATGTGTATTAAGTCCATCTAATGAATTACTATCACTTGCTAATGCCTTCATAGAGCTTTCAGTTTGATCATAAAAAATACCTGTTACCAAACAACGTGTTCTTTTTGCAAGTGCTGGACTCTTTTTAATCATCTTTTTAGCTTCATCCCACACTATTTTTGCCTGTTCACGCATTGTTGCAACAGAATATACTTCAGCTCCACCTTCTCCATCTTTCGTTAGCATATATAAAGATAAACCTGCATCAATTGTACTTTTACCATTTTTTCTACCAACGAATAATGCACCTTTTTTATATTTACGAATACCAGTTTCTTTATCAACAAATCCAAACAAGGCTTCAATAAAAGCCTTTTCAAATAATTCAAGTTTAACTGGTTTTCCTGCCCATTTACCTTTAGAATGTTTGCAGAATTGCTCAATAAATCTTATCGGCAATTCTCCTCTATCTTTATCAAATATATATGTATGAGTTTCTTGTTCTTCTGTTATTTCATTGTAAAAAGACACCTTTTTAGGTGCTTTTATATCTTCCACTAATTTTCGATATACTACTAATACTTTATGATTAGCTTTATCAGGATTATCTAATAAAAACTGATAATATTCTTCAATATAAGACATTAAGTATTTTCTCCAAAACTATCAAAATCATCATCAGGATTAATTTTTTCATCTTTTGGTAAATACTCATTTAATTGCTTAATAGCATTCATATAGTTCTTAATCATATTATTGTAAGTCTTGCTTTCAACTGATTCTTTGTAACCAAATTGACCTTTTCCATTCATGTAAAATTCTTTGATTCCATATTTAATATTGTGTTCTTTAAGATTTGCAAGCTCTACTTTCATATAAGCAGCATTCTCAATTAATGGACCTACAATTTTTTTAACATTTGTATCACATTTTTTAAAAATATTAGTTAGTTTGTTTTTTTCAGTTGTAATAGCCTTTTTATATTTAGTTATTACAGTTTTTGGTCTATCTTTAAATATTTCTTCAGAATCAACCTCATTATTTTCATCATCCATCATTATTCCCTTATACCACACCCCTTACGCACACGAGCTGCACATTTTTCGTTTCCCCTTCCACCGTTATCCCAAGTGCGTTATTTTTAGCTGTTTACGGGGGGTATCTGCGTGTAAAAAATGGCAGCCAATTTCTCGTAAAAGATTATGTAACCTTTCGCTTTATTTATTTTATAATTTATTACATTACTCATCAGAAATCCTTTTTAATTAGATCTCCATTCTTATCAAAATAATATTCTTCTTGCTCTCCAAAGTGTTCTTTATTATGACAATCTCTACAAAGGCTCTCTAAATTTTCTATATTATAGAAAACAAAATCATCCTGATAATTCTTATCAGTTATGTACTCTTTATGATGCACTATTTCAGCATCATTATATATACCTTCTTTAGAACATCTCTCACAAAAGGGATTAACTAATAGTTTAATCTTTCTTGTATTCTGCCACCTTTTAGAACGATACTTTTTAGCAATTTCTGGATCATCACGATATGTCATTATTTCTTCTTCTTTTTAGTTGTAGTTTTCTTATCTTCTTCTTCTGGTTGTTTTGTTACTTCTGTTGATTTATTTTTAGATGCTGTTTCAACTTTGTCTTTTTTAATTGCTTTTTCTGTTACCTCTTCTGTTGGTTTAGCAACTTCAGATTTATTGTTTATAACAGCCTTTTCTATCTCTTGCTCTACTACTTCAATAAATTTTATTTGATGATTCTTATCTCTATTCTGATTAATGTCATTCTGATTCTTAATCATTTGTTCATATCTTTCTTTAGAAATATTAATCTCTTCTCCTAATATTGTAGTTCTTTTAAGTTCAATATCATCAAATGGAATTAACACTTTTACTTTCATATCTATCCTTCTCCTTTTTAGCACTTAAAAAGCTCATCAATACTGATGAGCTTTTTAAGTAAATACTCTTTTTCGGAATTTGATGGATTCTCTGATATTATATTAACACATTGCTTTTGTTATTACTTGGTTTTTTCTCCACTTTTTACTAAATCTGTAAATTCTTTTTTTGCATTGCTTATTAAATGATATACTCTATCTAAATCTACATCTTTTTCTTCTGATATATCTTTATGACTCATTCCTTGTATAAACCTCTTCTGTAATATATCTTGGTGTATTGGACTTAATTTATTTATTAATAACAAAATTGTATCTAATTTTTCTTCTAAATTTTGAACGCTATCTATCAGTTCTTCCATCCTATAGCTAACTTTATAGCCTTTTCCTTTAGGTAATCCATCTATATTACTACTTGACTTATATTCATTATATGCTACTTTTATCCATTGTCTTTTTTCTCTATAATGTTCTAACAAATTTCGATATTCGATTTGTTTATCAGTCATATTCCGCTACCTTTCCATCTACCAATACTTTGGCTCTTTCTTTTGTGCAAAATACTATATCGCCTTTTTTTACGTAAGTTTTTAATAATAAATCATTATAGCTTTCTTTACATATTACATAATTTTGTCTTGTATAATGTGATTCGCTTTTTGCTAAAATCTTATCATAATTATCTTTTAAATGTTTAAATTCAAATTTTGGTATATTTTCTATTCTATCTACTATACTATTAATGTTTGAACAATCAAAATTCATTATATAAGCATTTTTTCCATCTTGTACTCCAATTTCCTTTAAATATGGCAAAGGTGTTACTATTACAGGTATATTTCTATATAGTGCTTCATTAATTGAATAAGAACACGCTTCTGTATCTGATAACTGTACTAAATAGTCTGCAAAATTTAACCATTTTGTGAAATCAGGTGTTGGATCTAAATATGTTACATTTGGACTTTTTATTACATCTTTATCATTTGTAAATATTAACCATTTATAATTAATTCTTGCTCTATCCAATTCTTCAGCTAATTTTATCATTCTATCCTTACCGCTTAATTGGACTTAATCTTGTTCCTGATATTAATAATATTGGTTTATTTTCTTCTACAGTTAACGGATTATATGATAATTTTACATTTCTTAATCCAGTTATCCTTTTAAAACTTTCAACAATATATTTCGTTATTCCAATATAGAATTTTATTCTTATATCTGTTGGTGGTTTCCAAGTATAAGCTGGATTTTCATAATCTCCATGAACAACTTGATATATTTTTGCTTTTTCACAAATAAAAGGTATTATTGAAGTATCGTAATTGATAATTGCTACATCACAATTAATTTTTTGATCATCATGCTTATATGCTGGACAATATTTTGCTACTTTTTTTATTTGACTCTTATGAGCTGTCTTATATACTACTGCTATGTCTAAATTATGATATTTTTTTACCATCTCATAAGTAAAAGTTTCAACACCGCCTATTTCAGTAAAATCTCGAATATAAATAATATTTTTATGTTCTATCATTATTTACTCCTTCCTACCAGCTGCCATTAAAACTATGATATGTATATCCCTCATCTTTTGTAAAAAAATATTCTCTTGGATATACTACAAAACTTTTTAGTCTTTGTATTTCATTCTTTTGTCTATCAATTCCTAATAGTCCTAATATATTAGATTGTATGCAAGTTGATGTTTCTTCATACTTGATATAATCTCTCCAGTCATCATATAGCTTAAAATCAATTGAATTATAATAATCTAACATCATCTTAATAACTGGATTTCCTTTTTCTGCACCTAATGTTGCTGTAACAGGATAATTTATATCTTCAAAACCACTAAATGCTGGATCAGGTAAAAATTCATCTAAAGATTTATATACTTCAACATCTGTATCCATATAAATTCCGCCAAATTTATCTAAAGCCCACAATCTTGCCACATCACTTGTAAATGCATATTTCTTTTTTTCATAGCTTTGTTTAGTAAAATCATTATAGTTAACATCGAAATTATCTTCAGTCCATTTCATTATTTCATAATCTGGTAATACTTTTTTCCATGTTTCGATGCAATGTTTTGCTCTATCGTTCATTTCTCCTTTACCAAACCAAACACAATGTATTATTTTTGGAATCATACTTACTCTCCTAAACTAATATTTATTATTCTTTTTATATAATTCCAAGGTGTCCTTTTTGCATATTCAAAATTAGTTGTTCTCTTACATTCGCAATATGCTTTTTGCATTATGTAACAATTATTCTTATTGCATTTTACATTTTTTACAACATCGCAACTATATGTCTTTAATCTTACTTTAATTTCTTCTATGCTCATTCTTATTCTCCAATCATATAGATTATTGGTAATGATAAAATTATTATTGTTATTAAATATTCTGCGATTTCTTCATTACTTATATCTTCATCATAAGACCTTAACATCAACGCAAATATTAAAACCATATAAATTGATATAATTATCCACTTAAAAATTTTCATAATTCCTCTTCTAACTAATAATTTTTACATCTTAAATTTCATATCTTCAAATAATTCATGAGTTACTATATCTTTAATTTCTTTTTTATAAATAAATGTGTATTCTCCAGTATAATCATTATAATCAACTACTAAATCGCTATTATCTTTATTAAACATAACTCTTCGACCATTTACATAGTCTCCTGCTTCTATGATTTTCTTAATATCTAAATCATGTATTTTAATTTCTTTAAGCAACCTTTCATCTGTAATATTTTTTTCATTTAATCTTATAATGTTTCCATCTTCTAATCTTGCGTATTCTCCAATTTTTAAATCATCCATCTTAATTTCCTCTTACTTTCTAAATTCTTCAATTATTCTTTTGATTTTTGCTTTAATTGGTTCTTTTGTAGGTATAAATCCATTTCTTAATTTTAGAATTATATCATCTGTATAAAATGCAGGATAACATTCTTTTTCAATCTGAATTTTATAATCTTTAAATTCTTGATCTATTATATCTATGCCTTTAACTCTAACTTCTAATATCGTAAATCTAAAGAAATTTTTGATATAATATTTTGTAATACTACCAACTAAATTTCGTATATTTACCTCTTCTGTTATTTCTATATATGTTTTTCTACCGTTAATATCTACATTTCCACATATCATTAATCAAATTCCTCACTATTTAAACTTATAACCTTTTCTTGCACATTCAACTATAGAATATTTCTTGCTGCAATTATTATTTATCTGATATTTACAATTCCTACACATAAGCAATTTCATTCTATAAACATCTTGACGTTGTATATTACATTGTACTTTTGAATATTTTGTTCTCTTATGTCTATCTTCATCTGTTCCTCTTCTTCTGTGTCCGTTTCCTCGCATAATTACACCTACTTAAATCTTATTATTTATTCTGTATAACTCTAATTCATTTAAAAATTTATTTAAGCAACCATTACACAAAGCTACCTGTAATTTCTTAAATGATCCTGTTCTACTTTGTGGTACTGTTAATACTCCACCTGTTCTATCTTCTACTTTGTTTGTTTTTAATATTTCATTTCCACAATAATCGCAAATATAATAATCATACAATTTTTCTTTTTTTACGTTATGTAATACATTTACTTCGCTTTCTTCAAATCTACTATATACAGGGATTTTTTCTCTATCTAATAAACTTTCAATTTGTACTTTCATTTCTTTCTCCCAAATACTGATATTCTAATCTTTGTGTATCTAATTTGTATCGATTATCAATATTTTTTTGTATAGCATTATTTAATATAAAAGCACTTGTCATTAAAAATATAAAAACAAACAAACTTATTACTATGTTTCGTAATTCTTCCCAATCAATTCTATCCATCTTTTTCCTCACTTTTTAAAACTAATTTAAAAATATATTCTTTAAATTCTTCTTGAGTATATTTTTTACCATTAGGGTAAAAAATATCTGAACACATTTTAGTTGTAATATCTAATGCTTTATCTATCAAAAAATATTTCTCTATAGGAATATAATTTTCTATAAAACATCCACTATCAAAATACTTTTTATCTGCAATTACTATAGGCGTTCTATCTGGCATTTTATTTTTTATCGAATCATAAGTTTTAGTAATAGATTTTAATTCATTATTTTCTTTTTCTAACTGAAATATTCTTTCACATAATTCTTCATCACTCATTCCTCTTCTCCTACAATGTTTTTTAAAAGATATTGTAAATAATCTATATTATTTATTCGGGTTAAGTCTTTTATTTTATCTATATGAATAAATCCTTGTTTTATAATACTTAATATTTTAGATGTACGCCTATCAATTACTATTATTATATCTGCATTTTGTATTTCTTCTGGTATATTGTTAAATTGTTTAAATTTTAATCTATAACATATTTCTTCCAAAATCTTATCTATATTTTGTTCATATTCTCTTTTGAGACAAACATAATCAATATGAAAGTCTCTATTTGCGTAGTATGTAAAATATTCTCCTATATTCATTGGCTTTATATCTAATTGCAATATAATTGTTTCAAATTCTTCACTCATCAACTTTTTCTCCATATAATTTTTTCATGTACCATACAAAAGATGATAAAACATCATCTGGTTTAGGATGTTCATTTCTAAATTCTATTTCAGTTAGTTTTAAACAAACTTCCTCTTTACTCATTTGTAATACTCCTTTAACCTTCTTATTATTTCTCCACCAAATGCATTTTCAGTAATTCTAATAAACTCTTTAACAGAATATTTTTTATTTAGATCTAAATTATGTTTTTCTACAAAATCATCTCTACCCATCTTGCAGCTTCCAGTTAATAAATGATGCCATAAATAAAACTTTTCGCCTTTGTATTTACTCTTGTTATTAAAATTATCTTTAAACTTTTCTATAGCTTCTTCTGTATCCATTCGTTCTAAAAGTTTTTCTTCTAATGATGTAACTGCTTCTTTAGCTGTTTCTCCATGTGCAAACATATTTTGTCCTTTAGCTATAAAACAAGCCTTTAAAGAAAAATCATCATTTACAATAAAACCTTTAGCAATGTTTTTAACTACAGATATTATTATTGTTGGTATTTCATCTATATAGTATATTTTTTTACCATTAAGATCTAATAAGCCATAGCCAGAGCCATAGCCAGAGCCATAGCCAGAGCCATCGCCATAGCCAGAGCCAGAGCCAGAGCCAGAGCCATCGCCATAGCCAGAGCCATAGCCAGAGCCATAGCCAGAGCCATCGCCATAGCCAGAGCCATAGCCAGAGCCAGAGCCATAGCCAGAGCCATAGCCATAGCCATCGCCATAGCCAGAGCCATAGCCATCGAAACTTATTTTAACAAAATGTTCTATTTTATCTAATATTTCCATTCTTCAACCCCTTTAATTGACTTTTCTGCCTCTTTAGTTGTAGGTATTATCTCTATCACATCTGTTAAAATAAGTTTCTTTACTACTACAGTAAATTTACAATTATCTGGTCTTTTAGTACCATTTACAGCTAATTCACTAATTGAACAAGCTCCATCCCATCTCCAAATTCTACGAACATTTTTTAATTCAACTTGTTGTCCTTCTACTTTTACTACTATTCCTGCAAAAACTCCACTTCTATCGCCTCTTATTACGCAATATTTGTTAATTATTTCATCCATTTTTCAAATTCCTTTCTAATTTTCATATAATTCATTAAGTTCAACATCACTAAAATCGTTTTGAGTATAATTAAAATTTAATTTTTTTGGTGGACTTTTATCCTTTTTCTCCATAAAAATCAATTTATCATTTTTTATTTCTGATAAAGATTTTAGTCCTTGTTTAATCCATCTATCAAGAGTTGCATAGATATATTTAGGTGTACGAGCATTATGTTCAACTGCTTCATCTATTGCTTTGCAAATAATATCATCTGCTTCTGATTCTTTAAAATCATTATAATAATCATCTAGTCTTTCAGCAGTAGCAGGAGCAATTAAAGTTCCCATATTATTATTATAATAATCTATATATTTGCTGGTACTAATATTATTATTAACATTATCATTAACATTTACATTAACATTATCATTAACAGTTATATTTGTTATTTTTGTTATATCTTCTATAACATTGTTATCATTTGTTATATTTTTATTCCATCTATTAGCCATACCTTTCTTGCCTGCTTCACTACGTTTTTGCTTGGTAACTTCCCATTTATTGTTATTACGATCTAAATCTTGTTTAATTTGGATAAACAATAATTTTAAAGTTCTATCTAATTCTGGAATAGATCCATCTTTTTGATATTCAAATATAGCCATTAATAAAGATTTACATTCTTCAGGTGTTAGTTCAGCAAATATTTCTTGATATTCTTGATAAAAAACGAAGCTCTCCTTCATCTGTAACTCCTTATAAATAACTTTTTCCTATTATTTCTAAAAATTCCTCACGAGTATGATTTATTTCAAATTCATGTTGACATTTTCTTCTTAATTCTAAAATAATATCATTGTTTTGGTGGCATTCTTTACATAATAAAACCACAAAACCATAATTAATACTTCTTTTTCTATTAGAACCACCATATATTTCATGTGCTTCTAATCGGTTGGAAAACTTTTTACAATATTCACATTTTCCAATTTTGATAATATTCTTATCTCTTTCTCGTTCTAATTTTGCTAATTTGCTGCTTTTATTTTTTATAGGTTTATTTATTTTAAAAGCAAAATAAGAACAATTATTACAATTATGTAAATCAATATCTGTTTTTAAGAACCTACATCTAAATTTACCGCAGAGTTTTCGTGATAAATATTTACAACTCATAAATTAATTCACGCCTTCTACAACTCGAAGTTCTAATTTGCATACAGCTCTATTTTCCATTGTTTTTAATTTATCTAAAGCATCAACATGAGAATCAAAAGAGCCATAAGTATTTCCAATATTATCTACAATAAACCATTTTAATCCTTGCATTTTTTTACCCTTTCATCCTTTGTATAGACTTTTTTGATTGATCTATCACATTCAATCATGTGATTTAATGCAGTACCTCTAAATCCATTTGAGAATGAAGAATCATTTGCAACTCTACGCCATAATTCTTTACGTTTAAATAAATGTATGATCCAAATTCTTTGAAAAATACTTAATCTAATAGGCATGATTTATTCTCCTTTCTTAAAATTTGTGATAACTTTGATAACTTCGCCAGCTTTTAAGTTACCTAATTGTTTGTCATTTATTTTTTGACACGCATCAATATAATCCCATTTAGATATAGAAGAATCGATATATCTGTTAGCTATGTTCCAGAATACCTCGTTTTTTCCGACAACATACTCTTCACAGATATATCTTTCTTCGTTTACCTGATTAGAGGATTTACCAATAACGTTAAAACCGAAAATAATAATATAAAATATAACTATTGCTGCTATAGATCTTCTAATTTTGTATTTTGATTTTAATTTCCTTTTCATTTGTATATTCTCCTTATCCAAATAATTCCTCAAAAGATTTTCCATAATGTTTGCATAAAGTTTTTGCCTCTTCTACTGTAGTAGGTACATTACCATTAATCTTTTTACAAGCAGAAGAAGTACATACTTTTAAAACTTTTGCCACGTCTACATAAGTCTCATTATTACTCATCATTGCCATTGCTAAATTAGGATATTTTTTTGCTTTCATCATTTACTCCTTCAAATAAAAAAATCACTAAACCGATTTCTCGATTTAGTGATTTTTAATTATATATTTGATTATATTTAAAACCTTGTAACTATTGAAATATAGCCTTAAACTTTGATTTTGTGCAATGTTTTCTATATAAAAAATATATAACCTCAATCTCCATCTCTTCCGGTTACTATAATTATAATAACACTAATTTTTTTATTGTCAATACTTTTTTAATAAAATTTACAAAATTATTTATTTGCCTTTATTTACATACTTTTCAGCGTTTTCAGTAATCCAACTGGAGATAGTTTTGTGATTTTCTTCTAACTTTTTTCTTAATTTTACTCCTAATTCTTTATCAATATTCGCTCTGATCTCATCATATTTTTTAACACGCCATTCGGTTTCTTTTTTATAATTTCTCATAAATATACTCTCCTATCTTATTCTTGCAAGAGGATTGTTATTCATTGCCTGCTGCATTTGAAAATCTGTTACATGAGTATATATTTCTGTAGTTGTAATATTCTCATGTCCTAAAATCTTCTGCAATAATCTAATATCTACATGACCATACTGATACATTATTGTAGCACAGGTATGTCTTAATTTATGAACTGTATATTTTTCGCTTAATCCTGCATTTCTAAATTCATTTTTAATTATGTATTGCACTTCTCTTCTGGATATACGATTTTTTCTTTCGCTTAAAAATAATGCTCCCTCTGTTCTATCTTCTTTATATGCATTAATAGCATTAATACAAGCGTTATTCAGATAAATAATACGTTCTTTATTCCCTTTTCCAATAATACGAATTTTATTATCAATAAAATCTATATCACTTATATTTATTTTTGTCAATTCGCTTAATCTTATACCACAATTAAGAAAAATAATAATAATTGCATAATTCCTCTTCTTATTTCTATTTTTGCAATTTTTTACAGTTTTAATCAAAGAAACACATTCATTAAATGATAAATATACTGCTTCCCTCTTCTCTATTTTTGGTTTTTGTAGATTATTTGCAGGATTATATTTAATAACTTTAAGTATTTCATATAAATATTTAAAAAATATTCTTACAGAAGAACATTTCCTTGCTCTTGTGATTGGTTTTAAATGTTTCTCATCGCATAAAAAAGTTAAATAATCATATAGATCATTTAATTGTATTTTTCTTAATAATCGAATAGAAACATCTTTAATTGTAATTTTGTTGAAATCTTTTTCTGATACAATTTTGTAATGAATTTTCATGTATTTTAACATATTACATATATCGTAATAATATTCTGATACTGAATTTAATGATTTGTTTTGAATGTTAATTGAATAATTGATAAAAGAATTAAGATAATTAGGATTATTTTCATAATCTATCAAAATTTATCCTCCTTTCAATTATTATTATAACATACTACGCATAGTATTGCAATATTATGTAAAATAAATTATAATTGTATATATTATAATTAATAATTTTATAGAAAGAAGGTATTATTATGGGATTACTAAACAAAGAAAGTAAAGAAGAAAAACAAGAGAGAAAAACACAAGAATTAATGCAAAAATACGGACTTGATAAATTAGATGCTGAATATGCTAATGCAGTCAGAAACATTAATAATGAATTAATTGGTACTGGATTAATGGAAACAGGATTGAAATTAAGTATGGCATCAGCTCCAGAACAATTAAAAATTTCATATCTTAATTCTATAATGCAGCAAAATTGGATTATAATTAGACTATTAAATGATATTAAAAATAAGTAAAAAAATAAGGGGTAGCAAAAGCTACCCTCTTTTTTATATAGTTTTTCTATTTTCTTTTTCTCCATAAATTATATAATGCCTATAATATAAGTTCAGGTTGTCTTTAAAAGCCTTTTGTAAATCTAAATAATAATTTTTATAGGCTATTATATAAAACTCATTTGAGCTTTGTCTATTTTCGTTTTTACCCCATGTTTGAAAATGGATTGTTGCTTCTCTATTAGTCATTTGTGATAAATCTGCATATCGTTTTTTGTAAGCAGTTACATCGAATAATTTACTTGCTTGCCTACCCTCTTTTACTCCATATAAACAATAATGTTCCCAATATTTGCTCCAATTATTACCAAATGCTTTTTGTAAATCAGCATATTTTGCTTTATAAAATTGAGGATTGTATTGATAACTAAATATTCTTCCTTCTTTTATTCCATAGGTTTTTACGTGTTCTAATAGTTTTGCCTTATCTCCATTAAAAGCTCTTTGTAAATCAACATATAAATTATGGTATAGATCTAAATCAACAATATCTTCTAATCCCATTTGATTTAATTTCATGTCATTGGGATTGCCTTGACCTCTATCGTTGCTAAAAATAAAGAAGTTTTTAGCATTACCATATCTTGCGAAACTATTTCTATTAACATAAGCTGAATTACCATCAACTACTACTCCTGCTTTTCTTCGACTTGCAGTTTCAAATTTACCAGCATACAAATATGGATCATATACAGTTATTGTAGCTCCATTTAGATCTACTAAAGTTATATAATGACCACCAGTTGTAAATAGACCGCTTCCGCAACTTGCAATTACAAAATAATCACTTATTCCATCGTTATTAGCATCTGCTCCCAAATATTCAAGAGCTTCATCTAAATTTGATGTAGTACAATATTCATTAAAATCAAAGTAATCAGCTACAAATGGAAAAGCACTCCATGCAGTTCCACTATTAGCTGTTCTGTATCCATTTTTTACAAATAAATCAGCTATTACTGTAGGAAGTATAGTACCTTTACTTGAACTAATTACCATACTTGCACTTGTTGGACCACAAGCAGATGATTTCATTGTTTGTGATAAATCTCCTATACTTGTATAAGAATAATCAGCCCATCTTGAATCTGCTTGAGAAAAATATGTTATTCCATTATAAGCACCTAATAATGATAAACCTTTGCCACTATTAGATCCATCGTAACTTATATTCTCTTGTTCTATAACAGCATCTATTTCTAAATCACTTTCAGCACCTTCATCAGTTACTTCTTCTTCATCAGATATAGTTGCTATAAATTCTTCTTGTGTTGAATAATCAACTTGTTCCATAGTAGTTTCTGCTATTGTTGTGTCAATTACTTTTTGCATTTCATCAGTAACCACTACTTTATTGGTATTTTCAATTTCATCAATTTGATTTTCGACAAAAATTAATGTTTTATCGATAGTATTATTTAGCTCTTTATTTTCATTCATAAATATTCCAGAAATAATACCACAAATTATAAGAATTGTAGCACAAATTGATAAAATTACATATCTTGTTTTTTTATCCATTTTTCGCTCCATTCTGCAGAAAAATCGACCTTTGAGAATCGATTTTAAAGCGTTTTTATTTTAATTTAATATAGTTTGTTAGCTCAATTTTCGGCTATTTTTAGCTATTTTGCTAATTTTAATTTACCTATCAAAACTAATTGTTCCCATTTAGTATCGACATAAGAATCTCCACCTAAATCGTTATATTCTTTTTTTGTTTCAAAAGCTAATCGCATTTCCTCTTCTGATTTAGGAACATTGCGTTCTATTTCAGCCATAAATTGTACTAAAAATCTTTTATCTTGATTTTTTACATTTTCATTTATTAAACCCTCGATTTTCGTTAACATATCTTTTTCTTTCTGTTTTTTCTTTCCGTTCTTTTGCTATTAGTCTTGCATTTAAAATAGTTAAAACGCATACTATTATGGCACTATACTGCGGAAGTATCTGAATAAAAAATGTTTTAATTGATTCCATTATTGCACCTCTTTCTCGTTCTTTTCTTTTAAGAACGCTTCGCAATAATTTATCGGCTCATACTCATCTATAAACTTATAGGTTAAGCTATCTTGTTGTAACATTTTTTCATACTTTTCTTTGCTGCTAATTGGAAAAGCAACTTTAATATCATAATTAGATAATGCTGTTACTTTTAGTTCCCAACCTTTACGTTTTAACAAAAGTACATCATCATTAAGAGCAACATAGAACGAACCGCTTTTAAAGAAATAAATTATATTTTCGTTTTCTAATTTATTATCTGCATAGGCTCTTATAACTTTCATATATTTACTCCTACTATCATTTCATATTCTTCTTCTGTTATTTTTCCTTTAGTAACAGCTTCTGCTACCATTTCTTTAGTCCATACGCCTGCATCATACCATGCTTTTATTTTTTTTGAACATCTTACTCATTTTTAATCCTCACTTTCTGGCAAATCAATATCGCTCATCATTGCCACATAATAGATCATAGCTTCATTCTTATCTATTTTTTCTGGAATAGTTAATTCTTTAACACTATAATCTAAATAATTATAAGGATTTTCTGTAATATCATCTAATAAATCTTGAGATGGATCATGTAATCTAAATGAATTAAATTCATATTCATATATTTCGCCATCTTCAGTTTCTGTTTTAACTAAAAACTTGCGTATTTCTATATCTGTTCCTACTGGTGTTGGCATTATTCTTGCTCCATCTTCAACTTTTTCAGTATAATATGCTTTTTGCATCATAACCTCTCTTTCTAATATACTAAAATACCTTTAGCATAATTTGATATAGTTTGCTTTGCTATAACTACTATTCTATCAAGTTTCATTTTATGTCTATATTTAAAAGCAAATGAATGCTTGAAATAACCCCAGTAAGATACAACTTTTTGAGATAAAGCTAAATTCATTTTAAAATTTCTTCTTTTTATAGTCATAAATACTTTATTTGCTCTATCAAATATTCTTTTTCTTACTGTTGTATAACTGGGATAAATTTTATATCCCATAATATCTATTGGTTTAGTATTTAAAGACTGCACCTCATAATTATCTTTTAATTCTAAATCTAATTCTTTTTTCAGATATTCTTTAATTAATTTAATAGCTAATTTTAAATCTCTTAAATTGCTTGCTGTAATAAAAATATCATCCATATAAATTAAACAATGCGTAATTAATCTTACGAGTTTTCCTCTACGAATTTTAAATAATTTTTCAGTAATAAAATGATATAAAAAACTCAAATAAAAATTTGCTAAAAATTGGCAAAAATATGAACCAATACATAATCCTTGTTTATAACTATTTATTAGTGTAAAAGCACCATATAAAACATCATCATTCTTAATATGCTTTGATAATAAGCTCTTCAAAATATCATGATTAACACTTGGATAACATTTTCTAATATCGCCTTTAAACCAATATTTGCATTTTTTAGGATTAGATCTAATCCAGTATTCTATTGAATTTTTACCAAATAATTGTCCTTTTCCTTTTAGTGAAGCACATTGATAATAACCAATTTTATTGTTAAATACAGGTTTGCAAGCATTAACCATTATATAATCGTATAATTGTTGTTTCATGCTTGCTAAACCAATTTCTCGCTCTTTCATAGATGAGCCATCTTTTCTTATTTCATAGCGTATAGGTGGAAAATGTATTGTTCGAGTTTTTATTTCCTTTAAAATACATTCTGCTATATAATCAACTAACTTATAAAGTTTAGTTTTATCTAATATAGCTACACGATGAATATTCTTTGCTAATAAATGTAAATGAACAGGTTTTGCATTATACTGCTTGCAGTATTCAACAATATATTCAGCAAACATTAATGCAGTATCTCCACGTTTCCACCTATTATTGTTATTTAAGCATTCATATATACTTGTCTTTACGAAATCTAATGTTAGCTCCCAATGTTTTAAATAAGATTTCATGAAGATTATTTCCTTTCTTAAGACATCTGCACCTTTCTACCAGAGAGGCTACTCGGCACATTTGCTTCAGTCTCAAATTTTAGCTTTATTCAAGCAAGAGTCTTATTCAGACTGTTCTACCAAGATACGACTTTAAATTAAAATAGTTTTTAGTGAGACAATATTACTTAAGAGATGCGAGACAAGATATTCCAGTTCGTATTGCCAAGATCATTGTTACCATTCACGTAAGCCAAACCGCTATTGCCCTCATTGTCATGATTACCGAGAAGAAGAAACAAAGAACAAATGCCCGAATCTTGTGATTTAAAGCCCTTATAATTATTTTTCTTTTAATATATTAAGGGGAGTACCCCTTTTGGCTGCTATGCAGCCAATTCACCCCCAATGCAATTTATTGAAAGGCGAGACAAGAGAGACCAGTCCGCAGCGCCAAGAGCATTGTTACCACGCACGCAAGCCAAACCGCAAAAGCCCCCATTGTCAAGATAACCGAGAAGAAGAAACTCTCTTGCTGTTGTATCACTTGTAACATTATCAAAGTATTGAGCATCTCCATATCCAGTAGATGAGCTTGTATTTGCAACGCCAGCTTCTGTAGCAAACATTACTCCATTTGTTAGATCATAATGCTCTTTTGAAATGTATTTCCATGCACCAGTTGCAGATACAGACATCATTTCTGTACCACCAGTTGTTTTTATATAATTTTGTTTTAATGTTGTTATATTATCTGTTAGTTTTGTAGCATCATTTGTCAAATAACAATCTCTCTTTGTACCATCAGATGTACCAATCATAACTGCATTAGAACCAACTTCATAGCCACCAACCATAAATTCAACACCATGATATACACATCCATGTTTACCATCGCTTAAACTTACTGGAGAACCTGTTTTTCCTAAAATTAAATCACTATAACCGCTTACTTCGTGGAATGAGCTTACATAAGTTGTAGCTGTTGTATCAAATGTCTCTTCTACATCAAGATTTAATGCTGTATAGGTTGTTCCACCTATTTCAACATTTTCTACACTTAATACTCTTGCATCATCAACTATACTATGCATGAAGCCATAAACTCTATCAGTAGAAGTATTACTGCCTTTATCTCCTACAGATACACAAGCATATTTTTTAAAGTTAGCTCCATTTGCAGTAGATAATAATACACGTTTAACATTTGTTTCTGCGAGAGCAACTACATTTTGAACATTATAATTTGTTACTCCAGCCATAACTGATTGACTTGATAGAGTTGCAAATTCAATACACATTAATAAATGTAAGAACATATATTCACTCATTAAGCCGCCTGTATAATATGTACCGCTTCTTTTAAATTTAGTAATATTTGCTGAATAACTCATCTCCATATTTGGAGCTGCAGCACCAGTTGGAGTTGTAACTTTTCTTGCTGGTGCTAAACCTTTGCTTGAGTATAATCTTTGAACATTATCAGAATCTAATATTGTTCCAGCAACATATTTGCTAATAGCAACCCAGTTATTAAATGTTCCATCTTTATTTATTGCTTCGTGTTGAATAGTAAATCCATCTTTAGCAACAAAGCTCATAGATAATGTCCAACCATTTTCGCCAATATCAATTTTCCAATAACGTGTTCTGAATATCTCAAATACGTTAACAGAACCTTTATCTTTGAAATTAGGCATACCTTTAATTGCTGTAATCCATCTATTTCCTTGTTCATCTACTTCACAATTTGCAGTAAATGTATCAAATTGCATTGGATATGTATTAACCTCTTGAACAGTATCTGTTGCTGGAGTAATGCTATAATTTGCATTAATACCTTGTTTTGTACCATTTGGACTTGTAGATACACTAAAGAAATTAAAATAAGTAGAATATACATTATAATCAGCAGTCATAGCAAAATAATTCATTACTGCTTTTGTTAGATCATATTTATTAATATTTTTAGATATAACTAAACCATTTAAAACACTTACTTCCCCATTTAAAGTAGCTATATCTGTTTTATTTGTAGTGATTTGAGCTTTTTCTTCTGCACTAACAAATTTGTTTGTATGATTTGTATCATCTACTAAATCACTTGATAATTTATTTAAAGCATCTATTTTAGTTTGATAACCTGATAAATCGATGTCTCCACCTAATTTATCCCATGTAGTACCAGTCCATGCATAGTTACTTCCATCTGATTCTACGTTATATACATCTCCTACTGTTAGATCAGAAGATGGTAAATCTTCATAAGTAGCAACAGAACCTTTAAAGATATAAACAGCAGATATTTTTGCATCTACTTCTGCTTTAGTATAATAATCAGCAACTATACTTGAAACATCTACTGTTGCTGTTGTACCATCTGCTTTCGTAACTGTTAAAGTTGTTCCGCTACAACTAATATTTGTTAAATGATTCTTTAATCCTAAATCTATTACATAGCTTATATACTGATTATTTAATTTTCCTATTATATAAACTAATCGCAATTGTGAATCTTGCGACATAGAAACGCTCTTTACTGCGTTTGAATCTAAACTTGCAAATAAGGCATTAATACTGTTTGCCATTGCGTGTAAATCTGAAGGTAAATCTGCATCTTCACTATAATCACTTGGATAAAAAATTCCTTTTGAGGTTGTTCCCATTCTACTCTCCTTTCAATTGACCGTATGTATAACTTTTTAATTGTAAATACGATTTATTATCTTTAATTTCTTGATAAGTAGCACTTCTTTTAGCCTTTATTTTTATTTTAAAAGTAGAACCTGTTTCTATATGAACAGGCTCTACAATGATTTCTTCAATTTTATTAGCCATACTTTACCTCTTAAATAAACATTGTTCTACAGAATACTGTTAATCCACTACTATTTTCAACTGTTGCAACAATAGGTGTGTTTGCAACAGCTCCTGCAAATCCACCCGGCATACCTAATCGAAGGCAAAAACCTGTTCCGTCAGCCATAATAGGCGTACCTTGAATTGTGTCTTTGTAATTATGGTTTGTGCTTCCCCCAATCAATCCATTTTTGCCATATATAGATAATTTACAAGTATTTATATCAACATAATCAATGTCTCTTAAATTTTTTTTCATTTTTATAAAAATATTTAGAAATTCGCCATCTGCACTAACATAACCTTGAAAAGCCTGATATTGAGAAGCTCCCCAATAATCTCCACTTTTATAATAACAATCTTCTTTTAATGCATATAAACTTCCGCTTCTTGCTTGAGCTAATTCATCCTCTAAATCATCTATTAATTGATCTCCATCACTTCTAATAGAATTCATTAATGCAGTAGTGCTTGCTTCAATTGCATCGTAAATACTATTAATATCCAAAAATGTTCGTTTGTCTTGGAAATTTGTAATATTTCCATTTGAATCTGTTTGGAATCTACATAACTCATATTGATATACGCCAGATACATTTTTAACAATATTATTTTTAGTTAAACTTGGATAAGCACTATTACCAGTTAATAATTTATAGTAGCCTTGTGTAAAATTTTGAGCAGTATTGGTCTTATCTAAATCAATTTCAATAGCTAAAATGTGATATTTGCTAACTTCAGTCATAGTAGTTTGATATGATGTTGATTCTTCTAAAAATCTACCTTGAATACAAACCGCTCCAGAAGCTACATTCAAAACTTTACCAGTATATGATAGTGCCATAGAATTTTTATAATTACTTGCAACACCATCATTTCCATTCAAAAATGTGTTAATAAATAGAGCAAAAATTTGATTTTCAAAAACTTGCTCTGCAAAAACATCTCCTTTAAGCATTTTGTTTCTCCTTTTTCAATTTATCTATAAAGTTAATCCTTATGTTGCCGCAAATATACTCGTAAAACCTTTTTTGAGTTATTTTAACACTTGAAATATATGTGTTATATATTACTGATTCTTTAGTTTTAATTGCTATTGGTGTTCCAGCAGGAATATACTTATCTAAATAAAATGTTATATT
>Ga0265301_10001653_pt1 | contig 28399 bp, 29 predicted proteins | sample AusTroGonzalo_MG_2_FD_193488 | JGI IMG/M metagenome (GOLD analysis project Ga0265301, IMG submission 193488) | Bovine rumen microbial communities from tropical cattle in Woodstock, Queensland, Australia - Gonzalo_04 | ecosystem: Host-associated > Mammals > Digestive system > Stomach > Rumen ... | reverse complement strand
CTCGGGTCGAGCCAGCTCTCCTACGCGGACCCGAACCTGAAGGGACTCGTCACGCTGACGATCCCCGCCGGGGCGGAGATCATGGCCGAGGTCGCGCGGATGGTCGTGCCGAACCGGACGCTCGTGCCGGTCGAGGACGTCAACAGCCGGCGCATGGTCCAGTTCTCGGGGGGCGAGCTGCGGCTCTGCGTCCGCGCCGAGCGCGTCGCGGCGGGCGACCCGAAGCTGGCGGCCGTGAAGGTGCAGATCCGCGACGACGCGCCGAACGCGGCCTACACGTGGCCCGTGATGGACTGCGTGTGCGTCCTGGCCGCCGACCTCCCCCCGGCCGTCCCCGCGGCCGCCGCGCCGATGTTCAAGCCGCGGAACGTCCACTGGACGGGGCGCGACATCTACCCGACGCGCCTCTGCTGCGGGCGCCGCCTGCGCGGGATCCGCTTCGTCGAGGCGTGGAGCGAGTCGGGGCTCGACTACGAGGTCGACGCCCCGGCGCTCTCGGACGCCGTTTCGTTCACGCGCTTCCCGCTCTGGGTCGTCAACCCGCTCCTCCTCGGCGTCGTGACGAGCGGCTTCGCGCTCTGGCGCAGCCACGAGAGGTTCACGGGCGCGTTCTCGTTCCCGTTCCGCCTGCGCCGGGTCGAGCTTCTCGGGCCGTTCCCGCACGAGGGCTCGCGCCTCAAGTGCTACCTCCGCCTCACGGGCGTCACGCCGAAGTCGCACCTCTGCGACATCACGGTGACGGACGGCAACGGCGCGGCGATCATGTCCGTCTCCGGGTGGGAGGAGATCACCGAGCGCGTGCCCGTCGAGTACCGCGAGCTCGTCCACCAGCCGGCGACCGCGTTCCTCACCCGGCCCGTCTCGTCCGAGATGATCGGCGACCCGGCGACGGACGTCGCGACCGCGTTCCTCACGGACGTCCCGTACCCGATCTTCGAGCGCAACGAGGAGCTCTGGCTCAAGACGCTCTCCCACGTCATCCTCGGCGCGCAGGAGCGCGACGAGTTCCGCGGGATGTCCGGCTCGGCCTCGCGGCGGACGGAGTGGCTGTTCGGGCGCGTCGCCGCGAAGGAGGCGGTGCGCCGCTACCTCAAGGACTACCACCAGGCGCGCTGGAGCGACGCGGACGTCCAGATCTGGCGCGACGACTTCGGCAAGCCCCACGCCATCGGCGCGTGGGCCGACTACCTCACGGCGAGGATCGACATCGCCATCGCCCACACCGCCCAGTTCGTGATCGCGCTCGCGGCGGCGAACGCGCGCGTCGGCGTGGACGTCGAGTCCGCCGAGCGCGACCTCTCCAAGGAGTTCGCCGAGGGCGTGTTCACGGCGGAGGAGCTCGAGCTTGCGGCGAACGCGGCGAACGCCTCCCAGGCGGTCATCCGCTTCTGGTGCGCGAAGGAGGCGGTCTCGAAGGCGCTCGGCACGGGCATCCGCTACAGTCCGCGCGAGATGCTCGTCGTCGGCTACCAGCCCGACAGCGGCAAGCTCGTCGTCCACCTCGAGGGCGCGTGGCTCGAGGCGTTCAAGAAGTTCCGCGGGCGCGACATCGCCGTCACCACCCGCGTCATGCGCGAGCACGCCCTTGCGTTCTGCTTCATACCGGCGACCCTTTTCGATGAAGAGTAGCAGGGATCCGTTCGGGGAGCTCGCGCCGCGCCGTTCGCTTCCCCGGGGCTGAAGCGGCGCTTCCCCGACCGCGTGCTCGTCATGACGACCGACCGCTGCTTCGGCTCCTGCGCGCACTGCACGCGGAAGTTCGTCCTCGGGAAAGTCCCCCTCGCCGACACGCCCGAACGCCTCGCCGCGTGCGTCGACTACGTGAAGCGCCACCCGGAGGTGCGCGACGTCCTCCTCTCCGGGGGGGACGTCCTCGCGCTTCCCGACGCGCAGGTCGCCCGTCTCGTCGACGCGTTCGCCTCGCTCCGCCAGGTGGAGGTCGTGCGCGTCTGCACGCGCGCGCCCGTGTCGAACCCGGCGCGGATCACCGACCGCCTCGCGCGCCTGCTCAGGCGCGCCGGCAGGGGAAAGGCCTGGGCGAACGTCCACGTCAACACGGCGGCGGAGGCGGAGCGCGCCCGCGAGGCGGCGGCGCGGCTCGTCGACCGCGGCATCCCCGTCTCGTCGCAGACCGTCCTCCTGAGGGGCGTCAACGACACGCCGCGCAAGATGCTCGCGCTCCTCCGCGCGCTCTCGGCGGCGCGGATACGTCCGTACTACGTCTTCCAGTGCGACCCGGTCGAGGGGCTCGTCGAGCGCTTCGGCGTGCCGCTCGCCCGCGCGAAGGAGATCGAGGCGTACTGCGCCGAGCGCATCGGCGGGCTCGCGCTGCCGCGCTTCGTCGCGGACCTCCCCGGTTCGCGCCGCAAGACGCCGCTCGATATGCTATAATACGTCGACACGGCGCCGGAGTGGTGGAATGGCAGACACCAGGGACTTAAAATCCCTTGCCAAGTCTTTGGCGTGCGGGTTCGAGTCCCGCCTCCGGCACGCCCCGGGGAAGCCCCCCCCGCGGGCGGCCAAAATTTCCCTAAATACCCCCTTGCGCGGGGCGGGGCGGATATGCTATACTTTTAACCACTTTTCGGAGAAACGGGGTTGTGGCGCAATTGGTTAGCGCACTGGACTGTCGATCCGGGGGTTGCGGGTTCGAGCCCCGTCGACCCCGCCAATCTGAAAAGAAAGGCGATTGCCTCGTGGTGTAATGGTAGCACTACAGATTCTGATTCTGTCTGTTGGGGTTCGAGTCCCTGCGAGGCAACCAATGCACGGAGATGGGGACCGCGGCCGGAGGCCGGGTCTTTTTTTCGTCAGGGCTCCTGTTCCATGAACGTTCTCATCACAGGCGCGAGCTCGGGGATCGGCGAGGCGCTCGCGCGGGCGTGCGCGGCGCGCGGCGACCGGCTTTTCCTCTGCGGGCGCGACCGCGCGCGGCTCGAGGCCGTGGCGGACGCCTGCCGCGCGGCGGGCGCGACCGTCCGCGCCGACGTCGTGGACGTCGCGGACGAGGGGGCGATGCGCGGCTGGATCGCGTCGTGCGACGCGGAGTCGCCGCTGGGGCGCGTGTTCGCGAACGCGGGCGTCGGGACGGGCGTCGAGGACGAGGCGAACGTCCGGCGCACGTTCGCGACGAACGTCGGCGGCGTGGTGAACACCGTCCTCCCGGCCGTCGAGGCCTTTCGCCGGCGGGGCGCGGGCGGGCAGGTCGTGATCACCTCGTCCATCGCCGGGTACGGCCCCCTGGAGAGCTGTCCCTCGTACTCCGCGACAAAGGCGTGCGTCAGGACATGGGGGCTCGCGCTGCGCGGCATGCTGCGTCCGGAGGGCATCGGGGTCTCCGTCGTCTGCCCGGGGTTCGTCCGCTCGCGCATCACCGACCGCAACACGTGTCCGATGCCGTTCTTCATGGAGGCGGACAGGGCCGCGCGGATCATCCTGGGGCGGGCCGACCGGAACGTCGGGCTCATCGCGTTCCCCTGGCCGATGCGCCTGGCGACGTGGGCGCTTTCGGCCCTTCCGTTCCGCCTGAACGAGTGGGTCAACCGCCTCCTGCCCGCGAAAGTCGCCGCCGGGCGTCCGAAGGTCGTCTAGCCGCCCTTCGCCGTCCAAGGCGCGGCATTTTTGCTATAATTCCGAACCGTGAAGTACGCGATCATCTCCGACATCCACGCGAACGAGGTGGCGCTTCGCGCCGTTCTCGAGGACGCGCGGCGCCATGGCGTCGAGAAGGTCGTCTGCCTTGGCGACGTCGTCGGCTACGGGCCGCTTCCGTCCGAGGCCGTCGCGCTCGTCCGGCGGGAGTGCTTCGTCACGCTCGCCGGCAACCACGACGACGCGGTGTCGGGCCGCGGCGACGCCTCGACGTTCATCGACCTCGCGAAGGAGGCGGTCGAGCGGCACCGCGCGGCGCTGTCGGAGGACGACCTCGCCTGGCTCGGGTCGCTTCCCTACACGTGCACGCTCGACCGCGCGGTTGCCGCGCACGGCGACATGTTCGACCCGCCGAAGTTCTACTACGTCCTCGACGAGAAGGGCGCGGAGGCGAACTTCGCGAAGTGCGACGCGCGGCTCGTCTTCGTCGGGCACACCCACGAGCCGGCGATCTTCGTCACGGGGCGCTCGGGCGCGGTGTACAAGACGGACGCGCAGGACTTCACGGTCGAGGACCACAAGCGCTACATCGTCAACCCCGGCTCGGTCGGCTATCCGCGCGAAGCCGGCGGGCAGTGCCGTTCGTCCTACGTGCTCTACGACTCGTCCGAGCGGACGGTCTCGTTCCGCTACCTGCCGTTCCAGGTCTCGAGCGTGATGCAGCGCGGCGAGGCGAGGAAGGGCCTCCCGCGCCGCGCCGCCGCGGCGGCCGCGGCCGGCGCCGCGCTTGCCGCCGCGCTTCTCGCCTGGGCGCTCGTCCCGCGCGCGCCCGAGGTCGCCGACGACCCGGCGCTCGTCGTGGCGGAGAGGTCGCTGCCGCTCGACCCGGACCTTCGGAGCGTCAGCGCGAACATCACGCTCGGGAAGGGCTCGGCCCCGGTCCAGCTGCGCATCGTGTTCGAGTCGCCCTCCGGGGAGGCCGTCGGCATGGAGTCGCTGACGGTCCGGCAGTCGTCGCGGAAGGGCTTCCGGATCCCCGCCGGCGCCGCGCGCGCCCGCTTCACCGCGGTCAAGGCGCGCCGCGGGGACGCGCCGTCCGTCCTCTTCTTCGCCCCCGCCGCGTCCGTCAAGTGACGGCCCGCCCGCCGCGCCGCGGCGGCGGCCCGCCCGCCTCGCGGTCCTGCGAATTTCCCGTCATGGGCGCGGCGATTTTGGTATAATATCCTCCCGATTGCGAATTTCCACCCTTTGAAAGGCGATTGACATGAAACGCGCTGACATCGACAAGGTCCTGATCATCGGCTCCGGCCCCATCGTGATCGGGCAGGCCTGCGAATTCGACTACTCGGGCACCCAGGCGTGCAAGGCCCTCAGGGCCTGCGGATACAAGGTCGTGCTGGTGAACTCGAACCCCGCGACCATCATGACGGACCCGGTGATGGCGGACGCGACGTACATCGAGCCGCTCAACGAGGCGCGTCTCGAGCAGATCATCGAGAAGGAGCGGCCCGACGCGATCCTCCCCAACCTCGGCGGGCAGACGGGCCTCAACCTCTCCATGTCCCTCGCGAAGAAGGGCGTCCTCGACAAGTACGGCGTGAAGGTCATCGGCGTCAACCTCGGGGCGATCGAGCGCGGCGAGGACCGCGAGATCTTCAAGGAGACGATGCGGAAGCTCGGCATCGAGACGCCGAAGTCGGGCATCGTCCACTCGGTCGAGGCGGCGCTGAACCTCGTCCACGACACGATCGGCTATCCCGTGGTGGTCCGTCCCGCCTACACGATGGGCGGCGCGGGCGGCGGCTTCTGCTACAACGACGAGGAGCTGCAGACGATCTGCGCGCGCGGCCTCGACGCCTCGCTCACGCACCAGTGCCTCATCGAGGAGTCGATCCTCAACTGGGAGGAGCTCGAGGTCGAGGTCGTTCGCGACGCGAAGAACCAGATGATCGCGGTCTGCTTCATCGAGAACATCGACGCGGTCGGCGTGCATACGGGCGACAGCTTCTGCGCGGCGCCGTTCCTCACGATCTCGAAGGACCTCGAGGAGCGCCTGAAGCGCGACGCGTTCAAGATCGTCGAGGCGATCGGCGTCATCGGCGGCACGAACGTGCAGTTCGCGCACGACCCGAAGACCGGCCGCGTCGTGATCATCGAGATCAACCCCCGCACCTCGCGCTCGTCGGCGCTCGCCTCCAAGGCGACGGGCTTCCCGATCGCGCTCGTCTCGGCGAAGCTCGCGTCGGGCATGACGATGGACGAGATCCCCTACTGGCGCGACGGCAGCCTCGAGAAGTACACGCCGGACGGGGACTACGTCGTCCTCAAGTTCGCCCGCTGGGCGTTCGAGAAGTTCCGCGCCGTCGAGGACAAGCTCGGCACGCAGATGAAGGCCGTCGGCGAGGTGATGTCCATCGGCAAGACCTACAAGGAGGCGTTCCAGAAGGCGATCCGCGCGCTCGAGCGCGGCAGGGCTGGCCTCGGCTTCGCCAAGGACTTCCACGACCTCTCGCTCGAAGAGCTTCTCAAGCTCCTCTCCGTCCCGAACTCCGAGCGCCACTTCCAGATGTACGAGGCGCTCAGGAAGGGCGCGACGGACGAGCAGATCTTCGCCCGCACCGGCGTGAAGGCGTACTTCGTCCAGCAGATGCGCGAGCTCGTCGAGGAGGAGGAGGAGATCCTCAGGCACAGGGGCGCGAAGCTTCCCGACGGCCTCCTCGTCCAGGCGAAGAAGGACGGCTTCAGCGACAAGTACCTCGCGCAGCTCCTCGGCATCGCGGAGAAGGAGATCCGCGACCGGCGCAAGGCGCTCGGCTGCAGGGAGCGCTGGTTCGCGGTGCCCGTGTCGGGCGTCGAGGGGCAGGCCTACTACTACTCCACCTACAACGACCCGAAGCCCGGACACGCCGCGTTCGGCGAGGCGCCGGTCAGCTCGAACCCGAAGAAGGTGATGATCCTCGGCGGCGGCCCCAACAGGATCGGACAGGGCATCGAGTTCGACTACTGCTGCTGCCACGCCGCGATGGCGATGCGCAAGATGGGCTACGAGACGATCATCGTCAACTGCAACCCCGAGACGGTGTCGACGGACTACGACACGTCCGACAAGCTCTACTTCGAGCCCGTCACGGTCGAGGACGTCCTCCAGATCTACGAGGCCGAGAAGCCGATGGGCGTGATCGTCCAGTTCGGCGGGCAGACGCCGCTCAACATCGCGCGCGGGCTCCAGGAGGCCGGCTGCAGGATCCTCGGCACGTCCGTCGACTCCATCGACGACGCGGAGGACCGCGACCTCTTCCACTCCATCATGGACCGCCTCGGCATCCCGATGCCCGAGTCGATGATGGCGAGCGACATCGACGGCGCCCTGAAGTGCGTCGGGAAGCTCGGCTACCCGATCATCATCCGCCCCTCGTTCGTCCTCGGCGGACGCGGCATGGAGGTCATCTACGACGAGTCGGCCCTTCGCGAGTACGTCGCGAAGGCCGTGGGCGTCACGCCCGACCGCCCGCTCTACCTCGACCGCTTCCTCCACCACGCGCTCGAGTGCGAGGCGGACGCGCTCTCGGACGGCAAGGACATCTTCATCCCGGCGATCATGCAGCACGTCGAGCTCGCGGGCATCCACTCCGGCGACTCCGCGTGCGTGCTGCCGCCCGTCTCGATCAGCGACGAGAACAAGGCGACGATCCTCGACTACACGCGCCGCATCGCGACCGAGCTCAAGGTCGTCGGCCTCATGAACATGCAGTTCGCGATCGAGGACGGGAAGGTGTACGTCATCGAGGCGAATCCGCGCGCGAGCCGCACGGTCCCGCTCGTCTCCAAGGTCGGCGGCGTGCAGATGGCCGGCATCGCGACGCACCTCATGCTCGGCGACACGGTGAAGTCGATGGGCCTCGACAAGAAGCACGTCGTCCCGTACTTCGGCGTGAAGGAGGCGGTCCTCCCGTTCGACAAGTTCCCGGAGGTCGACCCCGTCCTCGGGCCGGAGATGCGCTCGACGGGCGAGGTGCTCGGGCTCGCGGACAACTTCGGGCTCGCGTACTTCAAGTCGCAGGAGGCGGCCGGCGCGCCGCTTCCGACGAAGCCCGGCAAGGTGCTCGTCTCGCTCACGCAGAAGCAGGCCGACATCGAGGCGGCGGTGAAGAAGCTCGTGGACCTCGGCTTCACGATCCTCGCGACGGAGGGAACGGCCGCGTGGCTACGGGACCTCGGCATCCCGGCGTACGCCGTCGCGAAGATCGGCGAGGGCCGTCCCGACTGCCTCGACGTCATCAAGAACCGCGAGGTCTCGCTCGTCATCAACACGCCGTCGGTGAAGGCGAACTCCATCGAGCACCTCGGCCGCATCCGCAAGGCGTGCATCAAGTACAAGGTGCCGTACCTCACGACGACCGCGGCCGCCTACGCCGCCGCCGAGGGCATTGCCGCCGCGATGGGCGGGCGGGGCGACGTGAAGTCGCTCCAGGAATACCACGCGGCGATCGGCTAGGCGGGGGCGGACGGACAGGAAAAGGGGAAGGGAGGGAAAGGAATGAAGATTCTCGTCACCGGAGGAGCCGGATTCATCGGCAGCCACACCGTCGTCGAGCTCCAGAACGCCGGCCACGAGGTCGTCGTCGTCGACAACCTCTGCAACAGTTCGAGGAAGTCGCTTTCGCGCGTGAAGAGGATCACGGGGAAGGACGTCGCCTTCTTCAGGGTCGACATCCGCGACGAGAGGCGGCTCTCCGCCGTCCTCGAGAAGGCGGGCCCCTTCGACGCGGCGATCCACTTCGCGGCCCTGAAGGCCGTCGGCGAGTCGACGAAGATCCCGCTCAAGTACTACGCCAACAACCTCGGCGGGACGTTCACGCTCCTCAAGTGCCTCGGCGACCACGGCTGCAGGAACATCGTCTTCTCGAGCTCCGCGACCGTCTACGGCGACCCCAAGTCGGTGCCGATCCGCGAGGACTTCCCGACGCCGGGCTGCACGAACGCCTACGGATGGACGAAGCTCATGATGGAGCAGGTCTTCAAGGACGTCCAGAAGGCCGACCCCTCGTGGAACGTCGTCATCCTCCGGTACTTCAACCCGATCGGCGCGCACAAGTCGGGCCTCATCGGCGAGGACCCGGCCGGCATCCCGAACAACCTCCTTCCGTTCGTCGCGCAGGTCGCGGTCGGTCGCCGCCCCGAGCTCAACGTGTTCGGGAACGACTATCCGACGCCGGACGGGACGGGCGTCAGGGACTACATCCACGTCGTCGACCTTGCGGTCGGGCACGTCAAGGCCATCGAGAAGATCGAGAAGAATCCGAATCTGGGACTCAAGGTCTACAACCTCGGCACGGGAAACGGCTACTCCGTCCTCCAGGTCGTCAAGGCGTTCGAGAAGGCGTCGGGACGCCCCGTTCCCTACAGGATCTGCCCGCGCCGCCCCGGCGACATCGCCGAGTGCTGGGCCGACCCGTCGCTCGCCGCAAGGGAGCTGGGGTGGAGGGCCGAGCGCGGCATCGACGAGATGTGCGCCGACGCCTGGCGCTGGCAGAAGAAGAACCCGTACGGGTACGACAAGCCCAAGTGAGGATTGTTTGAATTGCCTGATTGTTTGATTGGACGATTGGACGATCGAACGGTCCGGCAATCGCAAGGCGGCTGGATGTGACTGCGCTCGACTACATTCTCGACGGACTTGAGGCCGAGCTGGCGCTGGAGCGCGAGCTCGGCGTGAGGACCGTCGAGATCGACAGGGCGTTGCTTGCGCCAATGGCGGACGGCGGCCGGCCTGCGCCAGGCGCCGCGCGGCAGGGGTCAAGCGGTCGGGCACCGGCCCCATCCGGCGCCAAGCCGACCCCACCCGGCGCCAAGCGACCCTTTTCTTTCGCCTTCCTCCATGACGGGCCCCTGTCGCCCGGCGGCGTCGAGATGATGGGCAAGATCGTCGCGGCGATGGGCAAGACGCCCGAGACGGCGCCCGTCGCCTGCGCGGGCGAGAGGCCGTCGGCGAAGGTCTACGTCGTCCTCGGGACGCGCGCGCTGAAGAAGTGGTTTCCGACCCTGCGCGGCGCGCCCGGCCAGTGGCTGAAGGGGCCGGGTGGCGAGCCCGTCCTCGCCACGTATTCGCCGGAGGACATCCTGCGCTTCGGCGCTGTGACGCCGGAACTGACGAAGCTCAAGCGCGCCATGTGGACGAGCCTCAAGGGCGTGATGCAAAGGGTGGGAACATGACTGACGAGAAATGCAAGGTCGTTGAGCACCGCGAGATCGGAAGCGGCTACCGCTTCATCTCGTTCGAAGCCCCGAAGATCGCCGAATCGGCGCAGCCCGGGCAGTTCGTGCACGTTCGCGTGCCCGCCCTCGAGACGAGCGCCCTGCGGCGTCCGTTCTCGATCTTCAACGCACAGGACGGGCGCGTCGAGCTCCTCTACAAGACCGTCGGACGCGGCACGGCGGCGCTCAATGCGGTGAAACCGGGCGACGTCGTCTCCGTCATGGGCCCGCTCGGACACGGCTTCCCGCTGAAGTGCGCGGGCGCGGCGCTGCTCGTCGGCGGCGGCTTCGGCGTCGCGCCGCTCTACTTCCTCGCCCGCCGGCTGATCGAGTCAGGAAATTCAAGCAGTCAAACAGTCAAACAACCAGACAGTTCCATCCATCTCTTCGTCGGCGGCCGGACGAAGGACGACCTCCTCGCGCTCGACCGGTTCGAGGCGCTCGGCGTCGAGATCCACACCGCGACGAACGACGGAAGCGCGGGCGCGAAGGGGCTCGTGACGGATCCGCTCGACGACGAGCTGATCCGTCTCAGGGCCGCGAACGAGAAGTTCGAGCTGTTCGCCTGCGGGCCGGACCCCATGCTCAAGGCCGTCGCCCTGCGCGCGACGGGCACGAAGGCGAAGGGGTGGATCTCGATGGACCGGCACATGGTCTGCGGCGTCGGCGCGTGCTATGCCTGCATCCAGAAGACGGTGCGCGGCAACTCCCGCTGCTGCGTCGAAGGACCGGTCTTCGCGGCGGAAGACCTCGTCTGGTAGCCGCCCGAGCGCGGAACGCGGCGGGCGATGACGCGGGGACGGGGAAAATGGTAGAATATACGCCCATGGACACCATTCTCATTCTCGACTACGGCTCGCAGTACACGCAGCTCATCGCGCGGAGGATCCGCGAGCAGCACGTCTACTCCGAAATCGTCCCGTTCACCGTCAGGGCGGAGGAGATCCGCGCGCGCGCGCCGAAGGGCGTCGTCCTCTCCGGCGGCCCGAACAGCGTGTTCGAGGAGGGCGCGCCCGGAATCGACCGCGGCATCTTCGAGCTCGGCATCCCGGTCCTGGGCGTCTGCTACGGCATGCAGCTCATGAGCCAGGAGCTCGGCGGGAAGGTCCAGCCCGGGGAGCGGCGCGAGTACGGCAAGACCGAGATGGAGGTCGAGCCGGGCAACGAGCTCTTCAAGGGCCTGCCCGACAGGTTCGTCGTCTGGATGAGCCACGGCGACCGCGTCGCGGCGATACCCGGGGGGTTCAAGGTCAGCGCGAAGTCGGCGAACTGCCCGTACGCCGCGGTGCGCGACGAGAAGCGCCGGTTCTTCGGCATCCAGTTCCACCCCGAGGTCGTGCACACGGAGCACGGCAGGCAGATCATCTCGAACTTCGTCTTCAACATCTGCCGCGCGAACGCCGACTGGCGGCTGACGACGTGGATCGAAGACACGGTCGCGAAGCTGAAGGCCCAGGTCGGCGACGACGAGGTGGTGCTCGGGCTCTCCGGCGGCGTCGACTCTTCCGTCGCGGCCGTTCTCCTGCACAAGGCGATCGGGTCGCGGCTTCACTGCATCTTCGTGGACAACGGGCTTCTCCGCTACCGCGAGGCCGAGCAGGTGGAGGAGATGTTCGCCAAGAACCTCGGGCTCGACCTCACCGTCGCGCGCGCGGCGCAGAAGTTCTACGCGGCGCTCAAGGGGCTCGACGAGCCGGAGGCGAAGCGCAAGGCGATCGGGAAGACCTTCATCGACGTGTTTGCCGACGAGGCGCGCAAGTTCAAGCACTGCCGCTTCCTCGGCCAGGGGACGATCTACCCCGACGTCATCGAGTCGTCGCACGCCGTGAAGGGCCCGTCGCAGACGATCAAGTCCCACCACAACGTCGGCGGCCTCCCGCCGGACCTCAAGTTCGAGCTCGTGGAGCCCTTGCGCGACCTCTTCAAGGACGAGGTCCGGGCGGTCGGACGCGTCCTCGGGATGGCCGACGAGCTCCTCGACCGCCAGCCGTTCCCCGGCCCCGGCCTCGGCGTCCGCATCCTCGGCGAGGTGACCGAGGAGAAGGTGAAGCTGCTCCAGCAGGCGGACCTCCGCGTGCAGGAGGAGGTGAGGAAGCTCCCGGACTACAAGTCGATCTGGCAGACGTTCGCCGTGCTGCTGCCGGTGAAGTCCGTCGGCGTGATGGGCGACCAGCGCACGTACGAGTACACGTGCGCGATCCGCTCGGTCGACTCGATCGACGCGATGACCGCGGACTGGACGCGCCTCCCCTACGAGACGCTCGGCGTCATCTCGAACCGCATCATCAACGAAGTCAGGGGCATCAACCGCGTCGTCTACGACATCTCCTCGAAGCCGCCGGCGACGATCGAGTGGGAGTGAGCGCGCCGGCGCGGCGAGACAGCTCCCGCGCCGATATGGTATAATGGGGGACATGAAGAACAACTGCGTTTTCTGCGCGATCGCCGCGGGCGAGATACCGAGCTTCAAGGTCTACGAGGACGACCTCGTCCTCGCCTACCTCGACATCAACCCGTTTTCGAAGGGGCACGTCCTCGTGATCCCGAAGGCGCACACGGAGGGGCTTCTCGACACGCCCGACGAGACCCTCGCCGCGGTCGTCGCGCGCGTGAAGAAGGTCGCCGCGCACGTCAAGGCCGCGCTGCCCTGCGACGGGTTCAACGTCCTCCAGAACAACGGCGAGGCCGCGGGCCAGACCGTGAGGCACGTCCACTTCCACATCGTCCCGCGCTACGGGTCGGAGCCCATCTCGTTCGAGAACCACAAGGGCGACATGGACGAGCTCAAGGCGCTCGCCGAGCGCATCCGCCTCTGATGGCCAATTCCCGCAGAGCGGCGGCGTTCGTCGTCGCGCGTTGGATCGCGACGAAGGACTTCCCCTCGTCGATGCTTCCGGAGGGTCCGGACCGCGCCTTCGTGCAGGACCTCGTCTACACGGCGATCCGCCGCATCAGGCCGCTCCGCAGGGTCCTCGGCGAGCTCTTGAAGCAGTGGCCGAAGGGCGAGCTCGAGGCGCTTCTCTACGTCGGCGCGGCGCAGATCCTCTACATGCCCGACGTCCCGGACTTCGCCGCGGTCAGCGAGACGGTCGAGGCCGCGAAGGCATGCGGCAACCCGTCCGTCGCGAAGGTGGTGAACGGCGTCCTGAGGAACCTCGTCCGGCGCCGGGAGGAGTTCGAGAGGATGGTCGCGTCCGCCCCCCTCGAGGAGCGCGAGAGCTTCCCGACCGCGCTTGTGCGGCGCTGGGAGGGGCGCTTCGGCTCCGAGGGCGCGGCGCGCCTCTGCGCGTGGCACAACGAGCCCGCCGAGACTTTTCTCGCGCGGCGCGACGGCAGCTTCGCGAAGCTCGAGCGCGGACGGCGCGTCGAAGACGTCCCGGGCTATGCCGAGGGCGAGTTCATCGTGCAGGACCCCGGCACGCGGCTTGCGGTCGAGCTGCTGGACCCGAAGCCGGGCGAGCGCGTCCTCGACGCGTGCGCGGCGCCGGGCGGGAAGACGGTCCAGATCGCGTGGCGCGGCGCTTCCGTCGTCGCGTGCGAGGTGAATCCGAAGCGCCGCCGCGTCCTCGAGGCGAACCTCGCGCGGCTGAAGCTTGCCGTCGAGGTCGTCGCCGAACTTCCGCCTCTTCCCGAAAGCCTTCAACCTTCGACTTTCAACCTTGAACTCTTCCACAAGGTGCTTGTCGACGCGCCGTGCTCGAACACGGGCGTGCTGCGCCGCCGTCCCGACGCGCGGTGGAACTGGAGCGAGGAGCGGCTTGCGGCGCTTGTGAAGCTGCAGGCCGAGATCCTCGACGCCTGCGCGTCCCGCGTCGCGCCGGGGGGTGCGCTCGTCTATTCGACGTGTTCGAACGAGCCGGAGGAGAACGACCGGCAGGTCGCGGCGTTCCTCGCGCGCCACCCGGACTTTTCCCTTGCCGCTTCGCGCGAGTCCGTGCCGTCCGAGAGCGGGACGGACGGCGCCTTCGCGGCGAAGCTCGTCCGCGAAGGGGTCCCGCCCGCTCCCTGAGTTTGGTATAATATCCGCCGAGGATTTCAAAAAGAAAACGGAGAAAGAAAAATGTCGCAGATCTATGAGTACACGGGCGTCGTGGAGGACGTCGGCCAGACGATGAGCTTCGGCGCGAGCGGGTTCACGAAGCGCGAGGTGATCGTCGGCAACGACGTCGACTCGACGAGCAAGTACCCCAATCCCGTGAAGTTCACCTTCAAGAAGGACAACTGCTCGCTCCTGGACGGCATCTCGAAGAGCCAGCGCGTGAAGATCCGCTTCGCGATCGACGGACGCCGCTGGGAGGGCCAGAAGGGCGTGCAGTACTTCGTCGACCTGACGGGGCTCAAGATCGAGGTCCTCAACGCCGACGGATCCTCGACGGAGCCCGTTCCCGCGCCGGCCGAGCCCGACTTCCCCGAGGACGCGGGCGCGCTTGACGACATGCCGTTCTGACGGCGGGCGGATCGCGCGGAGAATGGCTGTGCGCGGGAGGACGAGCCGGTGACGTGGGGCGAGACAGTCTCGAAGTCTTCCGCCTTCCTCGGCGCGAAGGGCGTGCCGGACGCGCAGGTCGCCGCGGAGCTTCTCGCGGCCCGGCTGCTCAGGACGGGCCGCGGCGAGCTTGTCCCGCGCCTTCCGCTCGAGGTCGACGAGCGCCATCTCGCGGCGATGCGTCGCGCCCTCGCGCGTCTCGTGAAGGGCGAGCCCCTTCAGTACGTCCTCGGCGAGTGGGATTTCCGCCGGCTGACGCTGAAGTGCGACCGCCGCGCGCTCATCCCCCGTCCCGAGACGGAGGAGCTCGTCACGCGCGTCCTGAAGCACCTCGCGGGCCTTCCCGCGGACGCGAATCCGATTGTCGTCGACGTCGGGACGGGGACGGGCGCGATCGTCCTTTCCCTTGCGCAGGAGTTCGCGGGCGCGGCGGCGTTTCTCGGCACGGACGTCTCGGAGGACGCGATCGCGCTCGCAAGGGAGAACGCCGGGCGGTGCGGGCTCTCGGACCGCGTGCGCTTCGCCGTCGCCGACGGTCTCGACGACTTCGACGAGCCCGAGTGCGTGGACGTGATCGTGTCGAATCCGCCCTACGTCGAAAGCGCCGTCTGCGAAACGCTCGATCCGCGCGTCCGCGACTACGAGCCGCGCCTCGCGCTCGACGGCGGGCCGACGGGGCTCGACTTCTACGACCGCTACCTCGGCGACGCGCTCAACGTCCTGAAGCCGGGCGGCGCGGTCTTCTTCGAGATCGGCGAGAACCAGGGCGCGGCGGTCGCGAAGCTGATGGCGGACTACGGTTTCGCGGAGGTGAAGGTCGAGAGGGACTTCGCCGGTCGCGACCGCTACGCGTCGGGGGTGCTCGCGTGAACGCGCAGGACATGGTCGAGGCCGCACGGCTCGAGCGCGTGCGCGAGCTGCGGACGGCGCTCGAGAGGGCTGCCGCCGAGAACAAGCGGCTGGCGGAGGAGAATGCGGCGCTCTCGGCGCACTTCGACCTCGCCGTCCTCGCCGCGGGCGACCTCGCCGCGCTGCCGCCGGACGGGCGGCTTGTCATCGTCGACGGATGGAACATGATCCTCGGCTCGCCGCGCGAGGCGAAGGACCTGGAGGACCTCCTCGGGCAGGCGCGCGCACACGTCGCGGAGCGTCCGTCCGACTTCGTCTGGATCGTGCTGGACGGACCGCGCGCGTCGACGCGCTGCGAGGGACGCGTGCGCGTCACCTACACGGGCGGCGTCGGCAGCCATCGCGCGGACCGTTTCGTCTGCGACTTCCTCCGGATGGCGCTCTTTCGCGGCGACCTCGCCCGCGTGGAGGTGCGGACAAACGACAAGGACTTCAAGAAGGCGGTCAAGAGGATCTGCGGCCGGTGAACGGCGGAAGGGGGAGGCGATGAACAGCGCGAAGATATTCAGGATCGACGACGGGACGGCGTCCGCGGCGCTCGGGGAGCGCTTCGCGGCGGCGTTCGCGTTCCTTCGGCGCGCGGACCTCGCGGAGCTGCCGCCCGGACGGTACGAGATCGACGGCGACCGCGTGTTCGCGATGGTGTCCGACAACGACCTCAAGCCCGTCGGCGCGCTGCAGCGTCCCGAGTTCCACAGGCGCTACGCCGACGTGCAGGCGCCGCTGTCGGGCGAGGAGCTGTTCGGCCTCCCCGACCTTCCGGAGGCCGTCGCGAAGGGACCGTTCGACGAGGCGCGCGACGTCGGGTTCTTCGACGCGCCCTGTCCGATGCGGGCGGTCCGCCCGGGCGAGTGCATCGTCTTCCCCCCGCTCGTCGCGCACGCGCCCTGCCATGCCGACGACGTGCCGCGCCGCCTGCGCAAGGTCGTGGTCAAGGTGCGCAGCCGCGACGTCTAACCCATGTTCGTCAGTTGCGACGTGGAGGAGGCCGTTGCTCAGGCGCGGCGGTTTCAGATTCCAATGTCGCTGGCGATGTCGAAATACAAGGCCGTTCAGGCCGACTCGGCTGTCAAGCACCCGTCGGGGTTCTTTGTGATGTTTCAGGAGAATCAGCAGCCGCAATGGCATTGGGCGCTTAGCAATGAATACGCGGTGGGGTCTTGGCTAATTTTCGACAAGGACGGGAAGTTGCAGGAGCAGATTAAGTTTGATTGCCCGACGATGATGACGATTGATAAGAAAGGTGAAGGAGACGCAGTGCTGCGACAGCTTGATTGCATTGAGATCGACAGTAACGATGTGCCGTTAGACGATGTCGGCATGACACCAAACTGTGAAATCGAGTGCACTCCTCCTCTTGAAATTGACGAATAAATCCTATGTTCTTGCTCGCGCTACTTCTTCTGGCCATGCAGCCCGCCGTCCCACACCGGATGGTCGAGATGATTCCTGTTTCGGCCGAGGGGGAGCTGGCGAAGGAGCTTGGGCGATACGGAATGACGGCCTGGAGGACGGTGAACAGGGGACCGAAGTTCTCGTGCCTCGCCTACACTCCGCCAAGTGCCGGACGCAAATAGTCAAGGTGCAGGGCATCTCAAGGGGCAGGGCAAATTTCCCCGCTTGATTTCCGCCGGCGAATCGTGGTATAATTAACGCTATGAAAATCAAAAAGCCCATGACCGTGAAGCCCTCCGGCGCCGAAGGGGCCGGCGGCGCCGCGATCGCCGACCGCTTCAAGCTCGACCCGGTCGACGCCAACGCGAACCGCAACGGCACCGTCAGCAAGAAGTCCGCCATGACGGCGCTGATTTTCGGTCTCATCGCCCTTGCGATCACGATCACTCTCACGGTGACGATCTACAAGCACTGGGAATTCCTGATGCCGGCCTGAGGAGGGCCTTCCGCATGAAGGACGTGATGCTCTCCACCCGGGCCCAGGCCGCGGTGCGGCTTGCGCTCGACGAGGACCTGGCCGACGCGTCCGACGCGCGCCGCACGAAGTGGTGCGACGCGACAAGCGAGGCGCTTGTCGACCCCAAGGCCGTCGCGACCGGCGAGATCTACGCGAAGGGGACGGGCTGCGTTGTCGCGGGCGCGACGGTCGCGAAGGCCGTCATGAGGGCGGTCGACCCGAAGATCAAGGTCACGATCCACAGGCCCGACGGTTCCGTCGTGAAGCCGAAGGAGCCGATTCTCTCGTTCCGCGGCAGGGCGCGCTCGATTCTCGCGGCGGAGCGCACCGCCCTCAACTTCATGCAGCGCATGTGCGCGACGGCGACGCTCGCGAGGAAGTTCGTCGACGCGACGAAGCGCTACGGCACGCTCATCCTCGACACGCGCAAGACGACGCCGGGGCTCCGCGTCTTCGAGAAGTACGCCGTCACGTGCGGCGGCGGCGCGAACCACCGCATGGGGATGTACGACCGCGTCCTCGTGAAGGACAACCACCGCCGGCTCTGGAAGGGCGGCGATCCCGACGAGCTCGACCAGGCCGTCGTCGCGGCGCGCAGGAAGTTCCCCAAGCTCGCCGTCGAGGTCGAGGTCGAGAGCCTGAGGGAGTGCGCGAGCGCGCTCAAGGCGAAGCCCGAGTGGATCATGCTCGACAACATGTCCTGCGCGGACATGAAGAAGTGCGTGAAGATGTGCAAGGGGATTTCCAGGACCGAGGCCTCCGGCGGCATTGCGCTGGAGCGCGCGAAAGAGGTCGCGGCGACGGGCGTCACCGCCATTTCGCTCGGCTGCCTCACCCATTCCGCGGGGTCGGTGGACCTCTCGCTCGAGTGGCGCACCGTCTGATGAAGTTCGTCGTCGTAGACGTCGGAAACACCTCCACGGCCGTGGGACTCTGGTCCGACGGCCGCGTCAGTCGCGTGGTCCATTGCGACGGCGGGTTCGACGAGGCGACGGCCCGTGTCCGCAGCCTCGTCCGCGCGGTCCGCGGGCAGTCAAGCAATCGTCCAATCTCCCTCGCCTACGTCTCGGTCGTGCCGAAGGTCGACCGCGCCTGGCGCGCGTTCGCGAAGGCGCGCGGCCTCGCCTTCCGCCAGGTCACGCACAAGTGCTTCGACTTGTCGCACCCGGCACCCGCCGTCGCCAAGGCTGCGGCGCGCAAGCGAACCACGAGCCACGAACCACGAGCCACGCTCTCCCTCGACTACCCCCGGCCCGAGACGATCGGCGCGGACCGGCTTGCCGACGCCGCGGGGGCCGTGTCGCGCTACGGCGCGCCGGTGCTCGTGATGGACTTCGGCACGGCCCTCACGGCGGCGGTCGTGACGGCGGACCGCGTCTGGCGCGGCGGCGTGATCGCGCCCGGCTTCCCGCTGATGCGCGACTACCTCTTCGAGCGGACGGCGAAGCTGCCGCGGATGGAGATCGGCTCGGGCCGGGCGCCGAAGATCGGCCGGTCGACAGAGGAGGCGATGCGTTTCGGCGCGCTCGTCGGCTACCGCGGCATGGTGCGCGAGATCGTGGCCGAGCTGAAAGGGAACTTCAAGACGGACTTCCGCCTCGTCGCGACCGGCGGCTTCGCCAAGTGGGTCCTGAGGGGCCTCGACCTTCCGTTCGTCGTCGACCCGACCCTCACGCTCTACGGCGCGGGGCTTCTCGCGTCGGCGTCGCCCGCGCGCGGCGAGACGCCCTGACCCCGGGATTTCGCCGAAAGTCCCCGCCGCGGGGCGGCGGAATGTGGTATAATCTCGTCATTCATTCAACACACGGAAGGAGAGTCGGCATGCAGGCCATCTGGAGACGCGCGGGCTCGCTGGCGACGGTGCTGGCGCTGCTGTTCGCGGGCGGTTGCGGCCCGTTCTGGGTCAATCCGTACATCACGGTCCGGCAGAGCAACCTGAACTGGGTCGAGATCCACTACTACAACCTCAGCCGCACGCCGACGCGGCGCGTGTCGCTCTACCTGAACGGCGCGGGGCACGTCGAGGTGAAGAAGGGCACGAGCCCGCTCATCTCGGACGACTTCGCGAAGCGCTACGACGAGGACGAGTGGGGCGACATCCGCACCAGCCGCATGGACATCGACCCGCGGCACGTCAACGACGTCTTCCAGAACCTCGTCAACTACGGCGTCCTCGACCGCGAGAAGTGGGGGAAGAAAACCGACAGGGAGGGCGACTTCAAGCGGTTCATCGCCGTCAAGGCCAACATCAACAACGTCACCTACTCCGAGAAGGTGAACGTGTTCGAGGCCGACCCCGACCTCGCCGAGCAGCTTCTCGACACGATCCGACAATTCGAAAACCCCGCAAGCCGATGACAATCCAGGAAACAATCCACGACATGGCCGCGCGCGCCCGCGCGGCCTCCGCGGCGCTCGCGAAGAGGACGACCGCGGAGAAGAACGCCGCCCTCCTCGCCGTCGCCGATTCGCTTGAAAGGGGCCGTGCCGCGATTTCGGCGGCCAACGACGCCGACGTCGCCCGCGCAAAGGAGACCGGGCTCGCGGCCGCGATGGTCGACCGGCTGACGCTCACGCCTTCGCGTTTCGATGCGATGGTCGCCGGCGTCAGGCACGTGGCGACCTTGCCGGATCCCGTCGGCGAGGCGATCTGGACGCGCGAGCGTCCGAGCGGGATAAAGATCCGCAAGGTGCGCGTGCCGCTCGGCGTCGTCGCCGTCGTCTTCGAGTCGCGCCCGAACGTCTTCGTGGACACCGCCGCGCTCTGCCTCAAGACCGGGAACGCCGTGATCTTGCGCGGCGGCAAGGAGGCGATAGGGACGAACAAGGCCCTCGCCGCCGCCGTCCGCGAAGCAGGCGTCGGCGACGCCGTGCAGCTCGTCGAGACGCTCGACCATTCGGCGGTGACCGAGCTCGTCCGCGCCGTGGGGCTTGTCGACGTCGCGATTCCGCGCGGCGGCGAGCGCCTCATCCGCGCGATGTGCGAGGCGGCGCTCGTCCCGGTCCTCAAGCACTACAAGGGCGTCTGCCACGTCTACGTCGACGACAAGGCCGATCTCGCGATGGCGCTGTCGATTCTCGACAACGCGAAGACGCAGCGTCCGGGCGTCTGCAACGCCGCGGAGTGCCTCCTCGTCCACGAGAAGCTCGCGCCGCTCTTCATGCCGATGGTGGAGGCCTGGGCGAAGGACAAGGGCGTGACGCTGCACGAGAACGAGGCGGGGACCGAGTATCTCTCGCTCGACATCAACGTCGCGAAGGTCAGGGACTACCGCGAGGCGATCGACTTCATCAACGCGAACTCGTCGCACCACTCCGACTGCATCGTCACCGCCGACGAGGCGCGCGCGGCCGAGTTCCTGCGCGACGTCGATTCCGCCGCGGTCTACCACAACGTCTCGACGCGCTTCACCGACGGCGGCGAGTTCGGCATGGGCGCCGAGATCGGCATCTCGACCGACAAGCTCCACGCGCGTGGGCCCATGGGCCTCGAAGAGCTCACGACCTACAAGTACACGGTCACCGGAGATGGGGTGATTAGGGGTTAGGGGTCGGGGGGAGTTGGCGTGAAAGTTGGCGACATACCCGAAGTCGACCGTGCGCTGAAGAGGGAGTTCAAGGCCCACTCGGCGCCGATCGTCGAGCTCGTCGAGGCGCAGACGCACGATCCGTTCTGCGTCCTCGTCGGGACGATCCTCTCCGCGCGGACGAAGGACGCCTGCACCGCCGGCGCGGTGCGGCGCCTCTTCGCGGCCGCGGCAAATCCGCCGCGGTTCGCGCCGGAGGACCTCGAGCGCCTGGCGGTGAAGGCGATCGAGAAGCTGATCTTCCCCGTCGGGTTCTACCGCGAAAAGGCGAAGCACCTGAAGGCGCTCCCGGAGGTCCTGCGTGAAAGGTTCCGCGGCGTCCTGCCGAAGACGGTCGAGGAGCTGTGCGAGCTTCCCGGCGTCGGACGCAAGACGGCGAACCTCACCGTCGCCGTCGGCTTCGGCCTTCCGGCGATCTGCGTCGACGTTCATGTCCACCGAATCTGCAACCGCCTCGGGCTTGTCAAGACGAAGACGCCGTTCGAGACGGAGATGGCGCTGCGCAGGATCCTGCCGGTCCGCTACTGGAAGACATGGAACAGCCACCTCGTCTCGTTCGGCCAGACGCGCTGCGCGCCGGTGCGCCCGAAGTGCGAGGGGTGTCCGATCGCGCGCTTCTGCCTCGTGCGGCGCGGCGGCGGGAAGGGCGCGCGATGAAGCCGCGCGTCACGGTCGACGGACGGCTTCCGAAGGCGCTCGGGCTCTCCCGCGCGGACGTGAAGGCGGCGGCCCTCTATTTCGCCGCGCGCTCCTCGGCGCGCGTCGGCGTGCCGTTCCGCGAGGTCGCCGTGATTCTCCAGGACGACGCGTCGTCCGCCGAGGTCCATCTCGCGGTCAACGGCGCCGAAGGTCCGACGGACGCCGTCACGCAGGGGTACGATCCGATGCCGGGCGAGGCGCCTGGCGTCTACGGCGAGGTCTACGTCAACTGCGACCGCGCGCTCCAGGCGGCGCCGGAGCGCGCGGGCTGGTCGCCCGCGAAGGAGCTTCTGCTCTACATCGCGCACGGGATGGACCACCTCTCCGGGGCGGACGACTTCTCGCCGCGGGACTACCGGGCGATGCGGCGCAGGGAACTTTCCTGGCTGCGTGCGCTCGCCGCCCCTTTTTGATATACTTGAACCGCCATGAAGCTCGAGAAGATACTTGCCTGGATCGACGACGCCCTGGAGCCCGGGAAGTTCGACGACGTGGGCAACAACGGACTCCAGATCGCCCGAGAGGGCGACGAGGTCAAGAAGGTGGCCTTTGCCGTGGACGGCAGCGTGGAGAGCGTCCGCCGAGCCGCCGCCGCCGGCGCGCAGCTCCTCGTCGTCCACCACGGCATCAGCTGGGGCGGCGGGATCCGCCGCCTCGTCGGCGGCGAGTACCGCGTCGCGAAGGCGGCGATGGACGCGAACCTCGCGCTCGCGGCCTACCACCTTCCGCTCGACGCGAACAGGAAGTACGGCAACAACTGGGAGCTTGCGCGCTACCTGAAGCTCCGGAGGGTCGCCCCCGCGTTCAGCTACCACGGGAACGTCATCGGCGTCGTCGGCGTCAACGCGCACGGACGGAAGATCGGCGTCTGCTCCGGCGGCGCCGGCGAGTTCGCCGCCGAGGCGAAGCGGCTCGGCTGCGACCTCTACGTCACGGGCGAGGCAAGCTGGGGCGAGCGGGTCGCCGCGCGCAACGTCGAGATGCCGATGGTCTGCGCCGGGCACTACGAGACCGAGACCTTCGGCGTGAAGGCGCTCGCCCGCGGCCTCGCGAAGGCGCTCGGGGTGAAGACGGCGTTCGTCTGACCCGCGCCTTCGTCTCCGTGCGGGCGCGGATGCGCGCGTGCGGCCGCGCCCGAAGCGCATGGGGCGGCGGAGCGGGGGGCAGGGAGAAGGGGAGAAGTGAGGAAAGGCGGGATGGCATGAAGAAGGTAGATGTGGCTGCAGGCGCGGCCGCGGCGCTTTTCGCGGCGCTTGCCCTTGTCGGCGTGCTGCTTGGACGGGACTGGAAGCTGTTGCTCGTTCCCCTTGCCCTGCTTCCCGCGCTGAAGACGTTCGCCACCTGTTCGAAGACGGGGGGCAGATTGCCGGGCGTGATTCCCGCCCCGGCGGTCGCCGCCGTGCAGGAGATCGTGTTCGCGATGGTCGCGACAACGGTGGCGTTCGTGCTCTCCGCCAGGCTTGCCACGGGCAGGTGCCCCTGGTCGGCGGGCGCAATGACGTCGGCCGTTTCCGCGATTTCGGCAATCCGCCCGATCAACGGCTGCCTCCGGTGCCGGGCGTTTTTCGTCTTCTGCATGCTTGCGGCGTCCACGTTCTACGCCGTTGCCGCCTTTGCGACATCGGGCAGCGTGGAGGCGACGGGTTTCGGCGCGGTCTTCGTCTTTCCGGGCTTCGCCGTCGCGAGGTCGTGGCTTGCCGTGCGCGACTGGAGAAAGGGGGCTGCCGCATGAAGGGCCTTGCGTCGATGAGCGAGGCCGAGCGCAACGAGGCCATTCGCCAAATGCGCGGCGTGCTGGCAAAGTCCCGGGCGACGCTCGGATTCTACGTTCAGCTCCTGCTCGTTGCCGCCGCGGTCGTCGCAATCGCCGCCAACGGCGCATGGCGCGTTCTCTGGACGCTCCTTGTTCCGGCGGTCACGATGGTCCTTTTCATCTCGAAGCCCTTCGTATGGGCGTGGACGGAGAAACGGCTCAGGGACGACGCAATCGCCGGCCGCCCCCGCCGGGCGGTGGCCTGGGACTATTTTGCGCACTTTTTCAATTGGCTGGTGACCGTTCTCGGTTTCGCGCTCGCGGCGTTCGCGGCGTTCTTCCTCGCCGAGGGCTATGCCATGCCCTGTCCGCTTCTCTGGATCTGCGTTGGCGGCATGTACGTCGTCCCCCGTGTCTTCATGATGGAGAATCCCCGGGACTACTGGGGGCACTACCTTTTCTTTGTGCAATGGACGCTTCTTGCGACGGTCGCGCTGTCCGCATTCGCGCCCGTGGGGCCATGGCTGGGGGTCGCCGCGCAGGTGGCGGTCGGGTTCGTCTCCGTGCCTCTCGGCTGTCGGTGGAAGAAGGCGTCCATCGTCTCAAAGGTCGATTACTACGCGCGCAGCGCCAAAGCCGCGCCCGGCCGGAACCGCGAGCCGGAGTTGATTCCAAGCGAGTCGCGCATCGAGGAGCTTGCGACGGCCACCTGGGCGGAAGTCCGCGTGCGGCGCGGTCCGTTCGCCGTGTCGCTTCTGTCGCTTGTCGCCGGCGTCGCGTGGATGCTCGTCCATGGAAGGCTTGGACCGCTGCTTCTCGCGTTGGCGGCCCTGCCCCTCGGCTATCTGCAGATGTGCACGACGGACGAGCCTTTCCTGTCCGATTCCGGGGAACTTGCGAAACGGGGCGTCGACAAGGATCTCGTGCGCGGCTCCGCGGAACTTCGCGCCCTGACGCTGACGTTGTCGCTCGCCCTCGCGTCGACGGCGATACTCTGGCTCGGCGGGAGAGACGTGCCGGCTCTTGTCGCGCTTTCCCTCCTTGCGCTCGGATCGTGCACGATAACCCATTTCGTCCGCCTTGGCGAAAGGGAGGAGACGTGCGACCCGTTCGTCCTGGTCGCCTACGCGGCCGCGTTTGCGTCCGTCGTCGCCCTTCGCGCCGCGGGGCTTGCGTGGTGGGAGTGCCTTCTGCCGCTCCCGGCGATCGGCTATGCCTTGCCCGCGCTTCGCCACGTCTTTCCCCGAAGCGGACTTAGGGGCGAGGCGCGCAAGGCGGCGATAGCGGCCGCCGAAGCGTTCGAGAAGGACCCGCGTTCAGATGCCGAGAAGGTCTGCGACGCGAAGAAGGAAAAGCGCCGTCTCCGCAACGAGCGCCGCCTCTCGAACTTCCGCCGCAGCAGGGGCGAAAGATAGCCCGCTCAGCCGCGCGCGGGGGCGGGGAAGGGCGCGAGCGGGCCGGGATATTGGGGCGGACGAATTTTTTTTGCCAGCTTTCCCGTCCTCCGTTCCCCGTTTCCCGTTACCCGAAAAATGGGGACAGACCCAGAGAAAGACAATAAAATCAAGGGTTTTCGCGTTTTCTAGGGACGAGCGTTAGCGAAGCGCGGAAGGCGGGGGCGAAATTTTTCTGAAATTCCCCCTTGACACCCCCTTGCGCGGTTGACGGGAAATGGTGTATAATTGCGTTGTCTTTGGGAGGATTGTAGACTCGCGCGTGCGGGCCGGCTTTCCGAGGACCTCGTGAGAACGAGCGCAGAGGCGAGTCAGTCTGGGAACTGAACGTCGAAGCGCGAAGTCGGGCGGGAAAACAAACTCAATCGGACCGGGTTCCGAGAAAGTAGGTAAAGATGAAGAAGCTCATGATCGTTGCTGCGGCTTCCATTGCGGCTGTCAGCGCGTTCGCAATTGAATCTGCGAACATTGTCGGCTATTCGGCGGCGCCGGATTCTGTCGAGCAGTGCAACTTCCTCTCGATTGGATTCAACAGTGTTGGCTACAACACCTGCGATATTCAGCAGATCAAGCTCAGCGATGGCGGCGCGGGCAGCATTGGCTGGGGAACGGAGACATTCGCTCTTTGGGCTGGTGCGCCGGATGTTGTCGCGGGCTCTGGTGCAACTTATTGGGATGCCTCCATGGATCCTGATGGAGAGGCGACTGACTACTATTGGGGCGATGACAGCTGCGCCAAAGTTGCTTTTTCAGTTCTTCCGGCGCAGGGCGTTGTGATTGATATGCCAGAAGGTCTCTCCGTTCAGATGGCTGGTCAAGTTTCAGGTACAGAAGCTGAAATAACATCCGTCGAACAGTGCAACTTCCTTGCCAATCCCTTCGCGGCGGCGATTGACATTCAGAACATCAAGATCAGCGATGGCGGTGCTGGCGGCATTGGCTGGGGAACGGAGACATTCGCTCTTTGGGCTGGTGCGCCGGATGTTGTCGCGGGCTCGGGTGCAACTTATTGGGATGCCTCCATGGATCCTGATGGAGAGGCGACTGGCTACTATTGGGGCGATGACAGCTGCGCCAAGATTAATTATCAGATTCCTGTTGGGCAGTCCTTTGTGATTGATATGCCCGCAGATCTTGATGTGACGATCACTCCTCCGTATTCACTCTAAACCAATTTGAATGCCGTGCATGGTGTACGGTGTCAAAAAAAAGGAAAACAAAGAATGAAAAAGTTAATCCTGGCGGCGGCGATAGTCTGCGCAGCTGCTATCTCTCAAGGCGCGGCTGTAGGCTGGAGTTGCGCTGGCCTTGCAAATTATGCCGGTGATGCGTACAGCTTCTTCATCATCGGGCAAAACGAAGTGACCTCGGTCGCTCAGATTACTGCGCTTCTTGATGCTGGGAAGAGCGTTAGCAGTTATGCATTCTACGAGGGCGCAATTGGTTCAACTGGTGCAATAAGTGTCGGTGCAACCACTTCTGGTCTCACTGTTCCCAATAGTGCCACCTACACTTCATTCTTCGTTATATTCGATAACGCAGATGCATCCAGTGCAGCCAACTACCTGACGATTACGACTGATCAGGCAGCTAATCTGACAAAATCGGTCAATGCGACGCTTGCAGCTGTGACCTTCGCCGCAGCGAATCAGGCGGACTACGCGAACAATGCGGCGAACTGGTCGGCGGTTCCTGAGCCGACGAGCGGACTTCTCATGCTCCTCGGCATGGCGGGTCTCGCGCTCCGCCGCCGTCGCGCCTAATCCGTTAGACGCATGACAAACGAGAGCCCGTCCGAGAAATTCGGGCGGGCTTTCAAATTTCAGGGAGAACCGATGAGGTGGCGGGTAACGTATCGCGGGAAAGACGGCCAGCAGGTCGAGGATTTGTTTGAGGCGGGAAGCCGCGGCGAGCTGTTCAAGGTGCTGTCGTCCAAGGGCATAAGCGCGGTGCGCGTCGCCGAGGACGACGGAACGAGCCGCGCCGTGCGCAAGCGACTAACCGGAAACTCCGGAGTTTGGATTGCCGCTCTTGCCGTTGTTGCCGTCATTGCCGGCGGCATCCTGCTCTTTCTCGGCGGCGGCGAGAAAGGGACCCCGAGTCCGGAAAAGACCGTTCGCCAGACAAAGGTCCCTCCGCCTGCCACGAATGCCGTCAAGACCGCCGCTGCAGAGGCCCAGCCGCAAGAACCCGCCAAGCCAGAGCCACCGCCGTATGTCAAACGCCCAGGGCAGATGCAATTGCCCAACGGGAAGATTCTCACCTTTCCACCGCCGAAAGAAGGCGAGATTCGCAAGGTGTACGCAAATGGCCGCATGTATGAGTGCGACCACCTTGGAAACTTCAAGGACGTCACGAAGCGCAAGCTGTTCAAGACGGCTTTTGAGTTGAACTTCCTCGCTTTCGCACAAGAGGGCAAGCCGTACATCCCCGTCTTTCTCAAGGGGCTTGACGAGGAGGAGGTCAAGAAGATACTTCTCAAGAACTATACCCAGATTGGCGACGAGACGGAAGAGGAATGGGCGGAACTCAAAGCTTACGACAATATGCGCCTGGCCGCGCTTGAATACATGGAACAAGGCGGCAAGTTCGACGATTTCGTTGACGAGTACGCCAAATTCGACCGCAAGCAGCGTGAGTCGCGCGCGATGGGCTTGCGCGAAATCATGACTCTCTACAAAGAGGGCAAGATTGAAGAGGCAAAGCAGATGGCCGAGGCGGCGAATCTTCTCATGGAGAAAAATGGGTTCAAGCCAGTGCAACTGCCTCCGCATGTTCAAGAAGCATTCAACAGCATTCACTAAAATCCAGGACATCGCACAGATCATGAAAATTCACATTGTCGTGGCACTCGTGGCCGTTGCTCTTCAGCTTTCGGCAGAAGAAGAATACATCAGCCCCGTGACCGGCAAGCCGGTTCCCGCGGACGGCAAGTTCACGGTCGAGCAGATAAAGGCGCGCGACGAGCGCGTCATGCAGAAAACCGGTGGATTTCTCCTTCAGAAGGCATCGGGCCCGCAGTTGCTGCTTGTCGATGCACGGGATCGCCCTTCGGGGGCCGTGGACGAGGTTGCGCGCCTCTACAAGCTCGGGGCGCACCTTGATGCGAATGTCGAAAAGACGCCGCGGGGTGCCAAGGTTGCATACGACTTTGCAAAAGAAATATCGGATGCCAAGAAGCCGCTGATGACGCTTGTCGTATTCGACGGCAATCCGACGTTCCCGGCACTTGCAGTCTATCCAGAAGAACGCATCGGGCTTGTCAACGCCGACCGACTCAAGGGAGGGGAAGACCCTGCCGCGCCCGAAGTGCGCGTGGCCAAGGAAGTCTGGCGGGCGATGGGTTTCATTGGCGGAGTCGGATTCTCCCAATACGAGAACGACATGATGCAGCCATACTACACTCTCAAGGAACTCGACGGCAACATCCACGCCTACATTCAGCCAATGAACATGGCGAAGATGGGCAAGTTCTGGAAGAGGTTCGGCGTCAAGAAAGAAGCCCGCGTCCCTTATCTCGTTGCCGTTCAGGAGGGCTGGGCGCCGGCACCTACCAACGACGTGCAGAAGGCGATCTGGGACAAGGTTCACGCGGTGCCCAAGACCCCACTGAAGATCGAGTTTGATCCCAAGAAGGGTCGATAGATGGTTACCGCCATTCCAAACAGTGGAAAACAGGTCTGACCTTTTTTCCACTGTTTGAACAGACGATGAAATACACCTACGCCTACAAGGACAGCGAGGGGAAGCGGC
>Ga0265301_10001652_pt1 | contig 28420 bp, 31 predicted proteins | sample AusTroGonzalo_MG_2_FD_193488 | JGI IMG/M metagenome (GOLD analysis project Ga0265301, IMG submission 193488) | Bovine rumen microbial communities from tropical cattle in Woodstock, Queensland, Australia - Gonzalo_04 | ecosystem: Host-associated > Mammals > Digestive system > Stomach > Rumen ... | reverse complement strand
GACCCCTTTATCAGCGGCGTTGTAAGATAAAAGGAATAGTAAAGACTATCCCCGTTATCTCTATTAAAGAAGTGCATTAAGTCTACTTTATCAATTACTTCTTTTTTAATCTTATTATAGAGTTGATAGATTTTGTACTGCAAGACTAATAAGCTATTCATACTAAATCCATCGGCATACGTCTCCATATTTATCTCTTAGCTAACGAATACAGAACGTAAATAAACGCTAACGCCGCTAAGATTGGCGTAAAGCAATAAATCAATACGCCAAGACCGATAATCTGCCAAATTGAAAGATGGCTTATACCGATTTTACAAAATGTGAAGATAATTGCACAAATTGCTGCAATGCTCCAAATAGAAGGTATAATCATTTTATTTTAGCCTTTTAGGATGTAAATGACAATTGCAATGATGGCAATCACTGCCAAAGTTCCAATACAACCGCCATTATCGTTGGTGTGTTTTTCCATAATCTTCCTTATATGTCATTATAACTCTATTCTCAATTTCTTCTCTTAATTCTTTGGTAATCGGGCAAATTAGAAACCTAAATGATGTTGTCTCGTAGTCTAAATCTTGAGGAAAGGCTACAAATAAACCATTTTCTCCTTCTCTAATTTTGAGACCACGGATGAACAGAGCATCATTTATAGTTATCTGTGACATTGCCTTTACTTTAGGATCATCTCCCCGATAATCATAAATTTGAACTGATGTTACAGTAAGCTTATCGCTCATATTCTACCCTAAAAATCGTCCGCACATCGGACAATGATGTATCTGCTCACTTTCTCCATAAGCATGTGCTGGATAACCTTGAAGGTCTTCTCCAGTATATACCTCCGAAGTAATTACGAAACCTCGACCTGATGGTTCTATTCTGAATTTTACAGATCCATTGCCGCCGAAATTTTCTTCTGAATGACAATACTTACAGCCCTTATGTCTTGTAAGAAGATAGATAAGGCTACAAATAAAGCCAAATCCAAGGACTATAAATATTATAATTAATAGATTATTTGATATCATATATCCCCTATGCTATTAAATTTAGACTAGGCTTTTCTTCTGAGTATTCTCTTATATGGCATATAATTTGTTCTCTGCCATAAAAGAATACTCTAAAACTGCGTTCAGCATCATAAAGACGTATAAAATTCTTTGGATTCTTATTTGCGAAGTCTGCTATTAGCTGTGCAACCTTCTTATAAGATGATCTGGCAATGTGACCGTATGCTACATTAAAATCGTCATAGTATGAAGGTGTATTGGTATTGGTATTCCAAGTATTATCTTGCATGTTTTTGATTGCACGATAGTATTGATTTAATTCGGCTCTATGCCGTCTATTTAAACTTAAAATACCTTTGGCTATATCATAAAATACTTCAGCATTTAGGAAGCGGCTATCTCTTTTAGGTACAAATGTATACAATCCTTGGCTTTCATAAGCGTGATACATATACATGTGTGAAAGATAATGGAAGAATTGACTTCGCTTAAATTTATAAATCCTTTCGCCATCGCTATCATTATTAGCAATGACATAAGACATTGAACCTATAGACTTTAAGGTATCAAATGGTTCAAAATCATGATCCATAATATCAGAGCCTTGTATAATGACACCAGTATTAAATACAAAGCCACCATTACATAAATATGAGTAATAAGAATATCTAGGAGATTGCCTTATTCCAACTATTTTTGAATGATTTCCAAGCCCATCGCATACGTCAAGTCCAATTATATTCTTCTGCATAAACTCAGGAAGAGCAAAGGCTATCTCTATTCTTTTACTTTCTCTTTCCGATTCAGAATCTTCAGGCTCATCAAGATATACAGATATTTGACTGTTTCTTGTTGCTAACTCTTCTCCTGTATAAAATCTAAGGAAAAGATCCATCATTGTAGGTACGTCCATATAGTATATATCTAACGACGTAAGATTATGTCCAATTGCAGGGTTAACCAAGGATAATACTAATTCCCCACTTTTAAATGAAGCTTGTATATTTATGTATAAATTGAAATTTAGATCCGTGATCATATATCCTCGTATAAGCTTGCTTTATTTAATATATGTCTTTACTTTTATCCTACGGACTATATATTGAAAATTAAAGGATGTATTATGTTTCAAGATAGAATTGAAGAAAAATTTATACCTCTAGAATCCGCTATTGATAGCGGATTATTCGCTCTAGAAGCTGGTGAAGTTCCTGCTCCACAAGCTAGTGCTAGCGGAATTAAAGAGGTTAGTGTTAGAATTGCCGATGCTCTGAAGAATACTTGGACTAAAGTCATTGAAGCTGCAAAGAAGATGGCTCCATATGTCAAAGAATTCATGAAGAATCATTTTAGTAATTTTGGAAAGCGTATTGATGGCATGACAGCTAATGCTAAGACATATATTCAAAATAATGCTCAAAAGATTTCTCAGCTAGATAATGGCTTTCAAAATTTCTCTATGGCTGTAGATCAGAAAGTTCTAAAGTTGAAGGCCAATGGTATTGATATTAGTGCTATCTCTACAAGTGTCATTGCAAATTATTTTGAACCAAAACTTGCTTTAGCACATGACACTTCAAAGACAAGTAAAGTTATAGAAGGTAATTATCAGGTTGTATTTGATAAGGCAGCTTATCCCACAGGTAAGCCAGATCCAAAAGCTGAAAAAGTATCGGCTGAAATTACAAGATCTGAATGGGCTGAAGCTCGTGCAATCTATGGTAATGATGAAGTCAAGCGTATATTTGAAAAAGTACAACGCCCGGTAGAAAATTTCCAGAGAAAGTTAAATAATGATCTTACTGGATCCACTACTAAATTGGGCATGATGCTTTCCAAATGTACTGGTACTCAAGTTACAAGTAATGATAAAGCTGAGTTAAATAAAACTGGTACAGATACAAAAAAATTAACGCAGCTTGTAAAAGAGACTATGCAGTTTAGCGGCAGCTTATCTAATCTTATGATGCTAAAGTATAGATGGGCTGAAAACGTTATTAAGACTGGTGTAGCTAATCTTGGTGGTGAAAATCCTGAAGAGACTACGACTGAAACCAAGAATACTAAGAATGGTACTCAAACAACTAATACGACAACTAAGACTACTACGGTTTCGAGTGGAACATAGAAAAAAAAAAGAACCCGTGATTGCTCACGGGTTCCCAGGAGGATCCCCATCCTTCCCAAAGGAGACTTTACTTTGCTTCACGGATCTTTGCCATGAGCTGACCATAAGTCAAGCCCATAGCTTTAGCATCTTGCTTGTTAGCAAGGAATGCACCAAGACACATGCCCATGAAGGCTGCAAAGATCGTGACTTGACCTTCGTTAGATTTAATCCAATTAGCGGATTTCTTCACAGCGATTTTGGTCTTTGTAACGATGTTTTCAATCTTAGCCATAATGATAGCTCCTTAATAAGACTATGCCGTTACCACACGGCGTGGAATCAATAATGATTCATTTCATTATTGTGTCTTATTGCACAATTTAATATAATGCAGAGCGTAGAAATTTTACGGTAAAAAAAAAAGATACTAGCCGAAGCTAGTATCTTTTTATTCAACGTTCTTAGCAATCTGTCGCTTAATAGTATTCTTGCGTGTATCAAAGTTATACTTAAGTTTGCTAATTCCTATTTCAAAGATATCATACACAGGATATACCTTATTCTCGTCTTTGCAACGAATTCTTCCTATCAACTGTGTAAGAAGGATATCTGATGTGTTGGATGTACATAGAATCATAGCATCTATCGAAGAGTCAATAGCGGAATTCAAACCTTTTTCAGTAGATAATACTATAGGCTTCTTTAACTCTTCAGATCTAACCTTTGGACGAATCATAGTCGTAAAGTTACCGACTTCATACTTCCCTTGATAATAGTCGAATATATCTTCCTTAAGGTTAGAAATCAATTCCAATGTACCAAGAATAATTGCTATGTGAGCTTCTGGATTCTCTGTCATAATCTCATCAATAGCATTTAAAATTCCTAGCTTCAAAGACTCATAGGCAGTCTTATTATTCATGACATAATCAGAATATGAAGCTAGTTTTACGCCCTTTTCAATGGTAAATTTTGTCTTCCATTTCTTGTCAATATCATCAGTCTTAAACGGTCGAGGGCGATAAGTTATAAACTTTTTGGTTTCTACGAAGTTATTGTTTGCAAATGATGCAAAGACAGGTATAATCTTGTAGAATAACTTCTTCTCACTTCTATCAGTCTTTCCAAGAGTAGCTGTAAGATAAAGTGTAAATTTTACCTTGGTATACATTGCAATCATAAATGCAGATAGCATTTCTAGATGAGCTTCATCAATGATATTTAAGCCTATTCCTAAAGCCTTATAAATCTCATCTATTCTTTTTTCGCCATCTGGTTTAGCTGCAATATTTGTAAATGTACGATGTACAGTAATGAATATCTTGTATTTATCTGCATTTTCAATAGCCTTTTCTACTGGATGACCATCGCCTATGATGCAGATTTCTTCTGGCTTAATATCAGTAAATTTTAAAATATCCTTCATCCAAGGAGTCTCTATCATTGTAAGCTTATGTACAAAGATATTGGTTTTAACTCCAAGTCTAGCCAGAGCCATAATTGCAAGATATGTCTTTCCTTCACCAACTGGTAGATTCAAGATCTTTATAGATTGATCAAAGTATTTACTACCATTAGGGAACATATAGTCTAATGCAGAATATTGAATTTCACTTCTTGGACTTGCATTGACTGTTACAGCTATTCTCTTAGGATTAATAGAATCAGAAATATAGACAGGCGCAGCACTATTCAAGGCTTCAGCTAATTCATTCACAACCTGTTTGCTTACAAACCTTGGGATAGATACTGCATTATGCCCATCTATAGTTCTGTTGACCATTCCTCGCCACAAAGGACAAGGATATGCAGCATAATCATCGTAGACCGTTAGAAGCTTACTCAGTCTGTTTAGGACTACAGCATTTGGATCTAGAATGTCTATTCTATTATTCCTTAAGATAATCTTTGATTGGAGGAATGGTTGAGTCATGCTACTTACCTTTATTAGATTCAGAAGCGGTAGTCATTTCCTTCGGATACTCCTTACGAGCATCATAGAATTCATTTGCTACCTGCATTTCATCATCTTCTTTCTTTTCTTTCTTAGTATTAGCCATATTACTTCCTTCTTCAGCTTTAAACTTGTCGATAATCATATTACAAAGTTTTATAGTCGAAGACATATCTAAAACATTGTGACTATCGACAGGTTTATTATTCGCTGAACTACTTCTTCTTGCCAGTCTTAGGACTAGATTTCTTAGGCTTAGGACTAGCTTTTGGAATATTTCTTTCAGGTTCTTCATCGTCATCATCGGAGCTGTTGAATGCATCTTTGATTACGTCTGCAAGAGCACCGAAAGCCTCTTTAAAGATGTAGCCACCTACTTCTTTGCCGAGGTCTTCAGCACGGTCTTCAATTTGTTTCTTTCTAGGCATAGTTTTCCTTAAACGAAAAGTCGGTCAAAGACACCAACCTTATGTTTCTTGTAAGTTCTTGGGTTGTTTAACTGCTTCTTAAGCTGTTCAAAGCTTATCGAAGTAGAAAGGTTAGGCTTCTGTATAATAGCCTGTGACACGCTTTTAACTTCAAGATCTATATCAAGATTAGGATCGCCAAACTCAGGTCTAGTTTCCGTATTAGCATCAAACACAAGGTTCGATAGAATTACTTCTGCATGAACGGACATAAGGTTGATCTTTGTTTCATCGAGTTTATCAATAAAGGATCCGAATATTCCGCAAATGTCATTGCCAAATCCATCGTGGTCTGATTTACTAATAAGTTCTGTAAGACTATTTAGAGCTGCATTGAGTTCTATGTTTTTAGTCTTGATCTTAAAGCATGGTTCATTCTGTTCTGGCTCAAACTTAATCGTCTGAGATTCATGAGCATACTTCTTGATTTGTGGTTCCATCAGGAATAACTTCTTAGGAGATACTATCTCTAAGCTTCTGCCTTTGTTTACCACATGAATGTGTTTGACATAAAGATCGCCTTCATCATCTTCAGTAACATCATTTACTTCGAAAGATATCTTAGATGTTTCAAGACATGGCATAATGCAATCTTTATCAACTTTGAATACAGCATCAAATTCTTCACCCCAATTAATCTTAGGTGTTCTTGCACTTAACAGATGCTTTGCACTCAAAAGTCTCTGAGTCAACGGGTTGGTCAACAGTAACACAGCAACCATACCCACATGATATCCATCAACAATGTTGGAAAGTTTTCCATAACATCTCTTACAGATACCAGTCTTGCAATTGCAAGTTATAGGAGAGTAAATATCAATCTGCTTTCCTACAAGTTCTTCTTCGTCGCATGCTTCAATAACATGCCCATTTTCCATAACTCTGCCTATAAGTCTCTTGAATGTGTCCTTAGACTTAACTTCAATAGGCATAGTATACTTTGTGTCGCAGTATTCTTCATTAGACAATACAGAATCTAGACACAGAAGTGAAAGTTGTTTGGTAAGATAACCACTTTGCTTAACTTGGTTGTGCGAAATAATCAAAGCCTTTCTTGCACCGATTGCACAAGAATATAGATCCTGTCTATTTCTCAATCCACGAATAAAGGATGTATTAATAGGTTCAGGAATAATCGCACCTTCAAGGTCTGGTTTAAGTCCAATCGTAATAATAGACTGACCAAGCTGTCTTGTACTAACAGCATTTCCACGAATAAGTTCTCTGTATACAGATGGAACTGTAGAGAGGAACTTCATAGCTGCATCGATCTTAGAGTTTACTAAAACTTCGATCTCATTGAAGTCCAATCCTTCTGGAATTTCAAAATGCAGCAATTCATCAAATTCTTTGTGCTCTTTTGCCATTCTGCCTAATTCATAAAGATTGACGGTCGATCCATGAATATAGACAATTCTAGCCATATCATCAGTAAGCTTAGTAATACTATCTGCAACACCTAGCTTAAGTGTTCCAATATCACTATTCTTTTCTTCATAGATTCTACTGATGTTGTCGATATACGCATTTAAGTCCGTAGACTCTCTAGATTCAAAGAAATATGCAAGCTGAATCTTGATATTGGCATTTTCCAATATGCGTAAAAAGTATCCTGATACAAGCATCTGTCCTAAAGTAAATTTCTTAGAATGTTTACCTTGATGAACAGTACAGATTTCATCCTTGCGTCGAGAAAAATCGCCCGGATTTAATAAATACTTCCTTAAATTCTCTAGATACTTAGCGATGGTGTCTTCAGCCGAAGCACTATCATTCAGTTTATCTAGCCATAGTTCGTTTATCACTATTCATTTCTCCTATTTGGATACTTTTATTTAATATAATCATGTATTAGTTAAAATTGTAGGATTTACTACTCTTAAGAACTAGTAGTAATACCCGTAGTCTTCACTATCTTCAGCATGATCCCAAATGAAGTTAACCATACTTCCTTTAGTTGGGCTAGCTTTAATATCTTTGACTTTTGCCATAAAACATGTGTCGTGATCAGCTTCATAAGTCGTAGGTAGCTTTACAATTACAGATTCATCATCAGCCATATCCTTAATAATTTTATTAAGACCAAAAATCCAAGCTAATGAACCTTGTCCAAGCATTACAAGACGATATTTATAATTTTTTTCGAGATATTCTCTAAGCCTTGGTAAGCTTTCATATTTGTAATCGTCATCCTCATCGCAATAGAATACAAATATATCTATCTTACGCTGTTCATCTTTAAATACATATTTGGGGCTTAATGTAAAGCTATTAAACGGTGCCATATCCCAAAGGATATAGACTGCATCTTCGTTAATGCCATTGAATTCTCCAACTTTAAGCTGAGTAAAGTATGGATCATTTCCACGAATCAAGTCAAGATACACATGTTGACCTCTCATAAATTCATTATGTGAAGCTGGGCTGTTATTTATCTTAGCATCTTTTGTAGACAATCTGGTAACTTCACCCTTAAATAATGCAATAAGTTCATCTTCAGTAAAGTTACGTGCCATAGTTTCAATAATAACTTCATTGGCTTGAACTTCATGCTTATAATCTTGATAATATATCATAGATTCAGGGTCATTACGTACATTACCTTCCTGATCCCAATATACAAGATTGTCTTGTTCATCTTTAGAAAGGTCAGGCGTATACTTAAAGAATGCCCCATAAGTACCATTAAAGTTAGAATTTCCTATTTCTACTTCTATATCTTCGTCATTAACGATTCTAGCTTTATTGTCATCAAGAAATCCCTTAGCATTGATTTCATTTAAACTGACAATACTATAATTGGCATATTTGTGCATATAATCTCCTTGATTTAGAATATGCCATTTATAATATAAAAAATAAAGATAGAGCAAACGCTCTATCTTTATTAATAAGCAATTAAGCTTCAGCTTCATTACCCACGTTTTCAGTCTGGAGACACTGAATAGAGGCGAAGCTACTAAGCACACTGGCAGCATAGTCGAGAACGCCAGCACCAAACCAACGGTCTGCTGCAAAGCTCTGTTCGACCTGAACAGCTTCCTGCGTACCCTGAGAATAGTTAAGATGGTTTCTCTGAATCTTAAGCGGCATGACATTGGTGTAATAAGTCGCATCTTCAATATCGAGCGAGATATCACGAGCCTGAGTGCCAACCTTACCAGCAGACGGCTTTAGAACAACATAAAGCAATTCGCCAGTATGATTACGAGCAGAGTAGTCAACACCATGTTCAGCACAATACGGAGCATAACCAGAGTGAGGGTCACGGATGGACGATACCCAGTAGTTATAAGCACCTGTCACTGGAGAACCAGAGAATTCATTGTGAGACATTGTGAAGCCAGTACCCTTAGAACCCATAATGCCAGCAAACTGAGATTCATTAGAGGTGAAACCTACCTGTACAGACACAGGAGAGATTTCAATATCATCGTTACCTTGGAAGGACTTGAGATTCTTTTCAGTAATCCCAGCGAACCACGGGAACTTTTCTCTAAACCAATCAGGTAAGACAATCCACTTAATAAAAGCAAAGCCATTAACAAGCGGATCCATCGGGAGGGTCTTCGTATTGAAAGAACCCGTATAGAAAGTACCAGTATCTACGTTTTCGGTATTAGCCACAGCGAAAGTCTGCCCGGAAGCTGCCACACGAGTAAGACCGAAAAGAGTACCTTTTCCTAAAGATGTAGGCATAAATTTTCCTTGTTTGAAAAGTTAAAGAAGGGGATAGGATCAGGATCTCTCAAGATCCTATCCCCAATTTCCGTTCAGATTAGCTAGCTCTGTTCACGACAAATTCGAACACAAAGCGTTCCATGATGTCAGTGAAGGCCAAATCAACCTTAACTCTACAGATCTTCTGCTGTCTATCATAAGCAGAGGCAGAGACAACCGGGCTGATGTAATCATAACCACCAGCAAGCACCTTATTGTTAGCAATATTGTTAAGGGCTTCTTGGAGATGACCACGGATGTCATCAGTAGAGAATTCCATACGATAGTTTCTAGCAGTCTGTTCCATCTGTCTCTTAAGCTTCAGAAGCGAACGAACCGCATGAATCATAGACAACGGAGAAGTAATCTTCTGGGAAGTATTTTCCGTAGCGAACATAGTCGCCTGAGTGTCTTGTTCAATGTAGTTGATCTGATTCTTATACAGTTCAGTCTTTTCAGGTTCAGTCGGGAGCCAAGAGACATCACGGAAGCCCGCAATTGTACCACGGCGAGGACCAACGAAGTTATAGATTTCTGTATAAGCAGCATCGTTCTGAGGAATCTTAGTAGCAAGGAAGAAAGTCGGCGTAACACGCACGGGCTTACCAGTCCATTCGTCATTGATTCCAAGAGTCTGAGAGAAGATAGACGTAAAGTAAGTATTATACTGCATCTGATCTTTACGCTTAGCCACAGCCTGAGAAGCGTTAGCGCAATCATGGTTCATGTCAAGAATAGTGATGCAATCACCTCTTGTCAGAGCAGCAAGATCGCTCATAGCGTCCTTAACTGTGATATCATAGTTAGCGTCCATCATGATATCGAACACGCAAGTCTGAGTATTCGTCACGAGAGGATCAGTAGTACCATTATAAGCACGAGTAAGAGCCTGTGTCAAAGTAGCAGTCGTAACTGTTTCATCTGTATCAGGATCAATCGTTTCATAACCCCATCCGTGACCTCTGGTACCGCCAGCGAGATAGAACACAGCGTTCGTATCAACGGTCTGATAGTAGAATTCAGAGACGAAAGGATCATTGTAAATAACTTCACCAGTGCTATCATTCAAAGTAGTATCAAGATGGCAGAGCTGGCTGTCATAGCCAATAGCAGACATAAGATCCTTGTACACATAATCTGCATATTCGGAGTTCTTGTAGTCTTCACCAAATGTAGCTACATTGAGTTCATCAAGAGTAATCTGGTTAAAGATGTACTTGACCACTTTATCCGTAGAAGGAACGATTTCGTTACCATCTTCATCCTTAATCGAATTGCCATCACCATCAGTAACCTTGAGCTTCGTATCAATGAAGTTCTGGAGGTTATCGTAGTTAGCAACGCAAGTGAGGTAAGAAGAATAACGGTTCACTACGTCTTCAATGAACAAGCTTTCCTTAGTGCCAGAGATAGCATCAGGATCAAGCGCAACATCAAACGATTCACGCACAATTTCAGAGGAAGTACTCTTTTCGATGACGGAGAGAGTAAACATGCTCCAGTCAGGATATGTATTATTGTACGCATTTTCATAAGTGAGAGACACTGCGAGCTTATTATACCACGGGCCAGAACCCTTAGGCAAGAATCTTGCGAATTCCACGAAGCGAGTCGTAGAGAGACGCATGTCAGCAGGATCAACACTCTGAATCGTCACACGATTTTCATCGACAACATAACCACGCTTGATGTCAGCAGGAGTAAGTCCTTCATGAGAAACATTATCCTTGCTGCGATCTGTAAACGGAGTTACGCAGAAGCCAATAGCCTTGTAAGTATTTTCGATGTAATCGCTATTAGGAACAAACGGAGAATCTTCATAGACAACCGTGAAATTCTGGTTGCTAAGATATTCACTAATAGAAGAAGATCTGAAGGAGATCAAGCCAGTCTTATCATCAAGAGCTAAGAGGGTAGCACCATTAGCAGAAGAGTAGAAGCTGAGCTTAATAGTCAGAGCAAATTCAGTGCTAGTATTAGCAGAACCATTTACAGCCGGAACCACATTCCAGATAGAAACTGGCCATGCAGCATCGAATGTATTGCTCAAAGGAATCTGAGCATTGTCTAACTTGTTAGCAACTAAGATATTTGCAAAGACTTCAGGAACTTCGATGTCATCAATTTCAAATTCAGCATCAGATACCAAAGCACCATTTGCGTCATAAAGACCAATATCCTTAAAGATATTTTCATTACATTCAGCATTGAACTTCATCGTTGTCTCATTGATAAGAACAGCGGTGTAAGTGCTCAAAAGGTTTCTAACCTGTACTGGCTTGAATGTATCTGTAGCCTTAAGAATAGCGTTGACTTTCTTATAGCCTTCCTGAGCATCGGCACCAGAAATTTCATAAGAGAACAACGGAGCAAGATAATTAAACGCACGAATGGTCGTATTATCAGAAGTAACCTTAGTATTTATAGAAGCAGTCTGATTAAAGATCGTTTCTACATTGTTAGCCATGGAGTCGATACCAGTATCTTCACCCATAGCTCCGCCAATAGAAAGAACATCAGCTCTAGCTTCAGGCTGAGAAGTCTTAAAGATTTCAACTTCATCTTCTGTCATGTAGAACCCATAGACAGGTTCGCCATTAGAAGCGTAGTTGACATTATAAGTCTTTACTCTTTCATAAATGCCAGTAGATGGTACATCAGTTTCAGTAATTACCTTAACACGCTTGTAAGGCTTAGCACCAAGATTATACCAGTAGATATAATTCTTAGTCATCGCTGACTGTCCATTAACATCAGCACTCTTAGCAGGAGTACCATCTGCAAATGTTACATCATAGCAATACTGCCACTTAGCTTCAGAAGAAGTAATAGTAAGATTAAGATTAGCCGTAATCTGATATGGAGTATCGTCTATAGTCACACCATTCTTGAATGCAATGAATTCAGAATTAGCATCCTTGAATAGATTTTCATAACATGGACCATAGTATGCTGTATTAAGCTTGCCAAGTGCAGCAATATCGCCCGTGCTAAGAGCAGGTCCAACTGCAGCCGCCAAAGCAGTATTAGGATTATCTGCGCTAAGAGCAGTATTCAATGCTTCTGCGGACAAAGCAACAGTAGGATCGGTGCCATAGAAAGTGTTATTAATAATCGTTGCATAAGAACTGCAAGACTTATCAGATTCAATCGGATAAACTGCTTTCATATACTTCGGGAAGTTAAGGTAATTTTCCGAAGGATTAATAGCAGAACTACCATCTGTTTCAGTGAAAACAGTTACAAAGTTATCGTTCTTTAAAGTAATAGTTTCAGGAGTATAGCTAGGTCTATCTGATGTCTCATCTTGGACATTGTAAGTAAATGCAACTACATTGGCGTTAGCATTGGCAAGGACTGTCCAAAGGGCATCAGCAGATGTACCAGAAAGATCAAACAATGCACCAACACTAGAAGCATGATTACCAGCACTATATCTAATTAAACCATCTGTAGCAGGTGCAGAATGCTGGTCATCTACATAGTCATAGATGTGCATCTGAGCATACTTACTAATAGAATAAGAAGTATAGCCTTGAGCTTCCTTACGTTGATGTGCAATAGCGGCAGCAGGCTTCACATCGCCACCAAAGCTCATACCGTATTCGACTTCAACTTCTTTCTTAACAGCAAGAGGTTCAAGTTCATTATCTTCCGTATTTCCGTTACTAATATTATAAAGCTTAATGGCATCTGCGGTCATTGTACCAAGCTTACTTTCAACGGTAATCACACCGTCTTTAACCTTACCAGCATAGAACTTTTCTACAGGAACAGTCTTACCAGTTGCAGTACCACGAACAAACTTCTTGTTATCGTCTTCGGCAGCCTTTTCGATGTTCCAGAGCTTGATCTGGTCGGCAGTCAATTCAAGATTCTTATACTCTTCTTCGTCGTTAGTATAAGTTTCAGAATCATTGTAACCGATACCGAGAGACAATGAAGCAAATGTTTCATCATCCGGCACAACCCTGATCACCCATAAGCCACCACCAGCACGAAGCCAGTTCATAGCATTCATTCCTGCCTGACCCCACTTCGCAAAGTTAGGTTCACCAAGAGTGAAGATAAATTGGGATGCGCTAGAAATATACATAGCCTCATTAGGCGCACCCTTCTCAGCTTCCAAAGCGACGAACATGTTGTTTAGACCAGCAGCGGTCAGCACAACACTGGATGTATCGATAATCTTGGAAGTTACAGAAGGATGGAGATATTTAGGTTCAGTACTCATATATTTCATCCTTGTAAGTTAAATTTAATAGCGAACATCGCTACGTAATAGAATATCTAATGATTAGTTGAAGGCATATTAAACAAAAGTATAAACATTATTAGTTTGTCAATTTATGCCTGTGAAATCTATAACATTAATTCAAAACGGGTAAGCCTAGCTTACCCCGTTAAGATTAATAATAAAGCATTTCTTCAGTCGGAGGAATCTTATTCTTCTTTCCAAGCTTAGAAATGGTAATTGAAGATGCTAGTGCAGAGTTAATATCTTCAAATGCAATAGCGGAGAATACTGATGTAGCTTTAGGAATATCACCAATCTTAATAGTCGCATATCCATTTTCATTACCAGTCTTTCCAGCAATAAATCTGTACGGCGTGTTAAGATCATGTTTGTCTCTAGCCAGTTCGGACATCGTCATTTCAGAGATAAAGTCAGGAATACCCAAGCTAGCCTTATTGAACTCCATACATTCATTAACCAGAGATGGCAATGTAGAATATTTAATATCCTGTGGAAGCTTGCCATTAATCAAAAAATTAACGAACTTGTTCAATTCATCAGTAGAAGCCACATGCATAGAAGAATTAATAAAAATATCTTCATTATAAACTGTATACACTGCAAATTCTTCAGGCTCTTCATCTGGATTAAAAGATTTTATAGCCTTAGAAACTTCAGAGTATTTAAATCCTAAGCTGATAGGAATATTTAATTCGTATACTTCAGGTTTAGAATTCTCATTGGGATAAATTTCCAAGTATACAAATCCCATTGCATAAATCGTATCACCACTTTCAGTGGCTAAGTTCTTATCAAAATAATATGATCTGATATATGTGCAGATCTTATATGCATCGCATATATATTCATTATTTACAAGTTTAATTCCAGTCATAATTATATCCTTTTACAATACGAAGTTGATATATGGCAAGCCATGAAGCTTACCATATATCTGTAACTTAGATTTCAGGATGATTTGAGATTTCGTTTAGCACGGTTTCATTGAAAGACTGCACAGCCGGAATAATATGCTTCATGCAGTTAAAGGCGTTTTCATCTTCCTTATAAAGATCTTCGCCACCATGCTTATAAAATAGACCGATAAGATTGCAGTTAATAGCCACCTGCTTGACATACCTTGCACGAGTTGTCCATCCATCCTTATTGACAATAGCATCAAGAGCGATAACTAGATGTCTCCAAAGATTCTTGGTAACATTCGGAACAAGTTCAACATTCTTGAGAGAACGAATGTCAGGAAACTTTTCAGAACTCTTCACAAACTTCTTGCTAAGGCGTTCATAGGCTCCATCCTTAGCCTTAGAACCTTTCTTAGCATTAGCAATACTAAAGTATGCATTATCCTTGCGATACTTTACAAGACCTTCATCAACGTAGATCTTTTTAAGAGTTTCAAGTTCAAAAGCATCCTTAAGCATTGAGACAATATCAGCATTATCCTTTGGAACGGAGCCTTCCTGCATAGCCTGAAGCGTAAGACTAGAATCATCATACATAGCAGAAAAGACCTTGAAGACATCTTTAAATGTATGCTTTTCCAAGACTTCCTGAGACTTCTTAAGATATTCTTCAGGATTATCACAGTTGATTTCTTCAAGTTCTTTATTCATAGCTTCGATTTCAGGAGAAGTCTCATCCGTTACAACTTCTGCATCAACAGCTTTAGCCGCATCGAGCTTGTACTTTTCAAGATTAACTACATTGTTGCCATCAGATACAACTTCAGGTTCGATGACTTTATTTTCAGTGTTGGTGGGTGAATTCATAATTATCCTTGTTTGGCATAGGTTTTAAACAATTTCGATCTGATTTCCATTACAATCATGGAGAAAATATCAGAAGAATTATCAAGATCAGTTCTAAGATTACCAAAATAACGAGTGGAAAGTTCTTGTACAGATAGTAATTCAAGATTTTCCAATACAACAGCATTATGCCAGTAATCTTCAATATTCTTAGTAATTTCAATAACTGGATCAGTTATTTCATACTTACCATGAATGATATCAGAAATTACAGTTTCCATCTTATCAAGAATCAAAGCTACGCCAGGATTCTTTAGCTTCTTACGCTCTGTCTTGAGAGATAAATCTTTACGATCACCATTTGGCTTCAATTCGGAAATAATATCATTCAGGTTATCTTCAATAATATTATAGATATAATTACAAATATTTTCATATCTATAAATTACAAAGAATTCATAGAGAGCCTCAAGAAGTTCACGACCTTCAGTATACATCAAATCTTCAGCAAGATTAAATGCGGTGCTATCAGGATCAATGCCTAAATAGTTTTTGAATGTAGCAAACATCTGCTGCATGCACTGTGTCGTAAATAGATTGATAGCATTAGCTTCTTCAAATCTACTTTCTTCTTGAGCTTTATTCTTTAGTAAGAACAACTGAGATAGGACTGATGAAAACTTGTCATCTGCCGTACCATAAGAAATCTTATCAAGATTAGCTAACTGTTCCTGAAGTGCAGAGTATTCAACTTGAATATCAGCATTAATAGCAAAAATAGGATTAATTAACTGACTTGATACTTTTTCTTCAAAGTCATCATAAGTTTCATTAAGTTTAGCTTTCATAGTTTACCTATTCAGATTAAAGATGCTTCTAGCCTTATTAATAGACATAGATTTAGATAATTCAGCAGCATCTAATCTCTTTTCTGTCGATCTCGATGCTCTTACCACAATTTTTGTAGGATCGTCTTCTTCATCCCTCACTAAATTGTTTTTCCGCATGTATATTCTATTTTTAAAGCTATTGTAAGTAGAACATGACATGGCATATCGACCAATCAAGAAAGAAAAGACGTTATCGTCATGGCATCCTTCGGCATGTTCGATCTTGCCAGTATTCTTTCTTTCCATTGTCTTAAGTTCTTTATTAATATTTGGCAGTACTACATCTTCTGGATGTTCATTAACTATCTTGAAGAGCATGTCAATCATCACATCACGGCTCTTCGGTGTAGTATCAATACCATATACTCTTTGCTTATTGTCGCTAATAGCCTTAAATCCTTCACCTGGTTTAGATTTAGATTTATCTTCATAGAAGAGTCTCATACGAGTAGAAGGCTTCTTAGCTAGCTTCTGAATAATAGCTAATCCATAAGAGTTTCTTTCTATAACGATACATGAGTTGACAAAGACTTTTGTAGCCACATATTCAATATAATCGCCATATTCATCTACGTCAATTCTATTATTAGCAAAATATCCTATAGGCTTTCCAGTTACCATGCTAAATATAGTCATTACGGAGCTATCAAGACCAAGACCACCAGAGCAGTCATTAGACAGCATTACGGGTTCATAGAAATCTACTGGTTCAAGCAAGAATAATTTACGACCTTTAAACCCAGAGTTGAAGGCTATAAACTTTTCAGCAGGTACCATATAGGCTCTAACCTGTTCAAGCTCATCTTCAGAGAATGGAGAGTTATCAGAAGATAGAGTCCATTCAAGGTCAATTTCTCTCTTGATGGTTAGCTTATCATAGTTACAAAGACGCTTTTGTTCTTCATACCATTTTTCGTCCTTACCAAGCTGTCTCCAAGAAAATTCAATATGTACGAAGTTATTTTCAGAATGGTCATGTACATACTGGGCAAGTTGGTCTATTGGACAATCATAAACTTCTTTCTCGTCGAATGGCATAGCCATATCGAACATCATCTTACAATACTGTCCTTCTGGCAAATCAATAGAGTTCGGAGTAGTTGTAAGAATCTTAAAGCTTGGGTTGCCTCTTTCAAGAGCTACTTCTCTAGCCTTGGATACAGCGAACGTAGAAGCATTATATATCACCTTATTATAAGGTGTGAATGCCCATTCGTCACCCCAGAAGATAGGAACTGTACAACCACGACCCAGCTTGTCAGCAACATCGGCAGAGTTAGCACTAGGCATAACCTGAATTTCATTACCACGCTTGGACAAATAGAAGATTTCACTGTTATCTTTATCTTCAACAGCAGAGGAATCCTTAAGCCAGTATGGAATGTATGGGTCGATAAATTCTGTAATACGCTTTAAGTTCAAAGATGCGTCAGATTGCTTCTTATTAAATAATAGAATCTGGCTGTTAGTTGCACCAAATCTTAATAGCCAGTCAAACACAGCAGCAGCACCAATAGATTTACCATTCTGACGTGGCATCATTAAAGATGTATCAATATTATTTAATACACAATAAGTTAAAGCCAAGTTACCACGGTTAAGAATATATCTCGTAGTACCACCCGGAACTTTGATTGTACAAATTTCACGGAGATAGTACCAAGGGTTTATTATACATTCTCTTAATACTTTAGCTTTAATCCACTTATCTGGTCGCTGTATAGTTAAAGGATCTATCTTTGCAAGATCTTTATCATAGAGGGCTAGGAAGAATTTATTATTCTTAATACCCATATCCCTAAGAAATTTATACATCTTAAGGAAGGATTTATTTTTCGTATCAGTTTGATAGTACACCTGTTCAGGCATTATTGACATCATTGACATATAGCCTCGAAAAAAAAAAATATCGATAAGAGATTTCTCTCTTACCGATACCTTATTATTTATGGTGTTTAAATGACTTATTTGAATGAATAACCTTATCGGAGAGTTTTTCTGGGTTAATATTTCTTTCCTTATTATTCTTGAAGGTATAATCTATACTTCCTTCATGAGTGAAAGCAATATTTACATAACCAGTCTGTTCATCGCCATACTCGATCTCAATGTTATTATTAGTGGATAGATAGATTTCCCAATCATCCATGTCAACGCCATTAGTTTCCATTCGGTCTAAGAAAGTCTCGACATTATCAAAGACTATTTGGCTTGGATGGGTGTCATAGGTCTTATATCTTTCCACACTATCACGAAGATATGACATATTTTATCCTTAAGGTTAATTTTGAAACTTACATTAATAAGTTATAAAGAATATTCTTATTCTCTGCGCAAGCAATATCTACCACATTGCTTTTGTACGTGTTCAAGGGCAGCTTTGGCTTCATCTTTCTTACCTTCAAACCACATACTTATAATATAGCCGGGTACAGTTATTATATAGCATGCATTATCTTTAAAATCCGAGCATGCTACGAATTCATCATCATATTCATAATAATCAAAGTGTTCAAAAGTATCATTTTCAAGTGGAACCAAATCTTCAAAGCAATCATATAGCTTTATTTCGAATTCTTCCACAATATCATACTTTGCATGACGATATGCGTCAAGTTCCTTTTTAAACTGTTCGTTATTCATAATTTATCCTTACGTATCAATAAGAACGAGTCTAATGTCATAAGACGGTGCATCGAAATCCATATCGCCAAGATGCTTAAGCATAGTATATATCATATTAATTTTAGCGGATAGGCTATGAGCGACTTCAAACCCAATATATTTAAGGTTAGCACTGTCAAGGAGTTCTTTATTAACTGGGAAAGTTAGCGGATTCCAAGATGGCTGTACATTACCATCATCATCATACTTATTAGGATCCTCATTAGTATCTTCATAAGGGTCTGTCATCATATAGCACCCTAAAGCTCGATATAAGCTCTTTACTTCTGTGATAAAATTGCTTTCAATTTTACCTGTTTCAGCTCTAAGCCATGACAAAGGTATAGTTCTTGCTCTATCGCTTTCGAGATATTTAAAGATAGATTTAAGACCGTCAGATGCTTCTTCTACCTTCATATAGCTTGATGCACACTCTAAATCTAAATTGCCATATATCTTAAGTCGTTCCATATCATACTTAAGATCTTCATCAATACAACTCATATCTGTATTACCATTAATAGTAAGCAGATGCCATGATTTTTCGTTCTTCTCTTTGTATTCTACATATACTTCTATATAATGTGACATATTTATTCCTTATTGAATTCTAATTATTTGTACAAAAAATAGAATTACCGTTTAAGGTAATTCTATTTAAGGTTGGACTATGGTTGCACTATCAAGGTAAAGTCCGGGATATCTGCTTCCAAGTCGGGTGAATTTCTCTAATAATTCTTGACCTTTATCAGTGAGCTTTAAACTTACGAATTCTGAAGTATTATCTAGAACCCATACAAATTTACTTTCATCGTGAAAAGGCATATATGATGAATAACCAATTTTAAGGTTAAAACCTTTGGATTTGGCTATCTTCATAATCTTAATAGCAGCTTTAGCAATAATCACTGAAGCCTTGCTAGCTCTGAAAGTCTTGAATGATTTCTTTTCATAGATGACATGGTTGGTAATTGTACCTATAATTCCATAGTCAACTTCGCTATTTAATCCATCTACACTACCTTTAAGCTCTGAATACTTCTTAACGAGATCGTTAAAATGTTTCATAGCTGCTTTTCCTACAATGCTTTCCATTGTAGGATTAGGTATACAGAACTTCATGTCTTCATATACAGTATTACCATTTAAGAATAAATCTTCATCTTTAAATTCTGACATATTACCCTCTTTCAGCAACGCCCTTTCTAAGATAATAATGTCTAATGGGCATTTTATATTTCTCTGGTAGGTCTTTCAAAGTTATTAACCCAGCATCGATTTTCTTTATCCAGTACAGACATGCGTTATATGTCACGCCATATTTTTCCTGAAAATTCTTTCTGAATTCTTTAAGATTATTTTTGACTTTTTCTTTATGATTTCTGTAGTATCTTGCATCTCTAGATACTTGGCTTTCTTTAGGAGTGAGTTTCTTCTTAGGTTCTTCTTTATTTGGTTTAGATTTACATTGCTGCATCTCTACCATCTTTTCCCAAGAAGCCGCTACTCTAGCCTTCGCCATCTCCTGCACTGTCAGACTCATTGGTCTCTCCCATTGTTGTATGGTTTCGCAATGCGCTCATGCTATCAAGGACAAATTGCCATTGACTACGTGAACTTAAGCTAGGATCTTCTGGTTCACTATTATTCGCTAGCGTTGAATTATTGATTGAATTCATCTGGTTGATTATATCTTGCAGAGCTGGTGAAATTCTTTCTTCTATAGTTTTTCTTCGTCTTTCTTCTTCAATGTTATGGAAGTAATCATCTAGACTTGTTCTGCTATTGACATAATGTCTTAAAGATAACCATTCCATTAGTCCATAAGCACACTTTTCACAAAGTATATGCTGTCTGGCAAGTCTGGCATCTTTTCTATTTATCATTGTAACAGCTGTAGAGTCATTAGGTAATACTTTAGCTCCACAGACACATCTAAATTCAAGGTCTTCTATCTTTCTCTTGGTAGTCATCTGCATTCCTCGCCATTATAACTGAGGCAGTAATAAGTGATATAATAAATTGAAATGTCCAATGAATACTAAATCCAAAATAATCTTCAGCCATCCCTATAAGCTTATAAAATATAAAAATCATGGTATAATTTATCACCATGAATCTAAAGGGAGACATCCCGAACCTAGCATGAATCTCTTCGTTAGTCATAAATTCTCCATAAAAATTAATGAATCATGGTTTCCCATGATTCATTAATTAATATAAGATTCTAATTAGACTTCCGTATCAGTCGGGAGGTAGCTAGAAGTACCAGCGAAGCTATATTCACGATAGCTGTTGTTGGTAATCACGATACGACCCTGACATGCAAGGATCTTCTCAAAGGCATAACGTCTATGAGCGATGATACCCGGCACGTTCTGAGCATTCGGGTTGAGGTAGCCATTACCCGGCTGTTCAACCGTGAAGCTGTACGGGAAGAACTTCATCGTCATCTGGTCTTCAGCCGTCGGGATGAAGTACATACGGAGGTTGCCCTGCGGAACGTTCGGAGAGGACACAACGTTGTAGTTGTAAGCGCCACGGAACGTACCAGTAGCATACTGCGTCGGAACGCCAGCCATTTCACGACCATTACCTTCGAAAGACCAAGTCACTTCAGGAATGAGCATGGTATCGAGAGGGTTGCCGAGAATCACGAAGTAACCAACTTCGAAGTGGAGATGGTTGATAAGATCCTGAGCGAGATGGTCGAGAACAATACGGATTTCCTTTCTCCATTCAGAAGGCGGAATCAGAGTATTGCCGACAGGCTTTGCAGAGAACTTACGGACAAAGCGACCATTAGACTTGGTAAGGAATTCATCAGTGGTTTCATCGATGAACTTGATACCATCGAGGTCAAGCTTCTGAGCGAGAGTGTTGGAAATGATGTCAACAACCTTGGTCACACCAGAGAAGGAATACATCTTGAGCAAGTCAGTAATGTATTCATTCGGCACGGTAGCGCTGATGTGCGGAGCAGTTGCAACATGCACTTCCTTGTCGATCACGTCGAAGTTGACTTCAGTCGTGTAGTTGTTCATGACAGAAGACACATAGGCATCAACAGTCACAGAGGCAACCTTGCCACCAACAGAGGTGATGGTGAAGCGACCAGACTGAAGATCAGCTTCAGCGAAGATCGTATCAATAATTTCAACCTTAATCTTAGCGTCAGAGCCAGTGTATTCAGGCACAGACGTAGCATCAACTTCGAGTTCAAGGCGAACGAGTTCCTTGAAGGAGTTGTTACGAGTAGCCATGTTGATCTTGACATCGGCAATCTTGTCAGCAGCGGCAAGAGCAGCACCGTCAACAGTAAGGTTAGCGAGCGTTTCGGCAGTGACTTTACCGTCAAAGATAACAGAAGCGGTATCAAGGAATGCAACCTTGCGAATAGAAATGTCACGGTCAAGTTCGTCATTGTCACGAACCTTAGCGATAGCTTCAGCATAACCGTCGGTAGATGCATTACCATCGAAGTCCGTAGCAGTGTCCTTGCCAAGTTCATCAAGCTTCTTACCAGTGAGGAGGTTCACAGAGGCAAAACCAGAGGTAAGAGCAATAGCAACACCGTCAGCGAGCTTGATCTTAGAGACAGCGTCACCGAACTTGTCGAGGTCTTCCGGCACGAAGAGCTTCTTGCCATCAGAGTTGCGAATCCACGGCTGGAGGTAAGTAATCGTGAACTTCGGCTGTTCAACAGCTTCAGTCGGGAGAGCCTTCGGCATAGCGAGCTTAGCCCAAGACTTACGAAGCATCGGGTTAGCAAGGTAAGACATCGGAGCGATGTTACCGAGAGAAGCAGATTCGAGGGCCACTTCACGGTTGTTGTTAGCCATGATCTTGAAGTTTTCAGCATCGTCGGTGTTGAATTCTTCAGCAAGCATGTCAACGTAACGAGAGAAGTAAGAGTCGTCACGAAGAACTTCCTGGAAGCCATCACCAAAGATGTTGATGTCCTGAGCCTTAAATTCATCATAAGTATTATGAAGAATCTGGCTAAAGCCGTCGTTGACGGACGCATTCGGGCGTGCAGCCTTAGTATACATAATAGCCATAGTATTTACCTATATAGATTATTGTGTTTGCTTCCGGGGAAATCCTAAACTAACCCTATAGTCAACGTGTGGCTACATTTATAGCGAGTTAGACAGAAGCGATTCTAATATTGAGTTAGATTGTAGTTGTGTAAAGTTTATTAATTTTAATTTGCTTGGCTATTATTTTAGAAATTTTGATAATTTGCATATAAGTAAATAACTAAATTATTTAATTGTAAAAAAAAAAATAATAGCGCACGTTTCACAACGTTCGCTGATTATTTTTAACGACGATACCAGCCTTGACGTTCATAGCTCTCACGAGCCATACTGCTAACAGTTTCAGAGTATGCAGAAGGGCATACTCTAGCCACTGAAGCTGCCGCTTCAAGGCGGCGTTGCTCTTCGGCATTTTGGCAGACAATTCGTCCAGATGCGTCAATATACATAGATGCTCCTTGGCATGATATCTCTGTTACCACACAGAGGTAAATACCAGTAAGCTGAATTGCTTATCTGGTTATCATGTCACAATTTAATATAAAGAGGAACTTAGAAATTTTACGGAACATAGAAAAAATAAAGCCCTTTCGGGCTTCTTTTATTTGAGCATTCCTACGATATAATCTAACGTCTCTTTAAATGTGTCTTCATCATCATCGCATTCATTACTGTCAAACATGATAAATGCACGCTCATAGGCTCGATCATATCCAAGATCTTCGAAGTGATTCCCTGCTTTGCAACGCTTCGAACTTTTCTCAAAATCAAACATCAAGCCATAGTAGTTCTCCTCATCATTAAATCTGAGATGCAGCGAACAGCCTTTGGCTTCGATATTAATTGTCTTATACTTCTTACCAGTGCCGAAATCCTCGTTATCGATGATTTCTACACCGAATTCTTTTGCGTATTTGCTTAAGTCCATTATTTTGGCTCCTTGTTGGTAAACTGAACTATCTTGGCTTTTTCTCTGTTGAATACTCCCCCGTAATCGCTTATCATCGCTTCCATAATCTCTATATCCGAGTAATGGAATCTTTCTTTGAATTTTTCAATAAATTCTTTAGGAGTCTTGAACGTAAATTCTGTCATTTCTTTCTTGTAATAATGCCGCTGATTAACGGAAATTATCGTAACGATGTATCCGTCATCTACAACAGTTGTTTTAAAAGACTTAATGATATACTCATAAAAGTCGTTCATAAAGTTATTACAGATGGTAATAACAAAATCTTCCATCCTGTAATTTTCTCTAAGGTTTAGTTCGAATTGCATCTGATTTCTCCATCTTAGATACACATATTAATATAAAAATAAAGTAATACGCTATGTGCGTATTACTTTATAATTATTTTTGTGGGTTTTGTTTAGCTTTTCTAACTTTCTCAAGAGCTTCTACGAACCTCTGAATCTTCTTATTAATGATATCATAAAGTTCTTCAAGCTTTTCTTTATCGGCAGTCTTAAAGTTAAGTGCCATTGCAAATTCAAGCTGTCCAGAAGTCTTGATTAATTCTTGCTTAATACGAAGCACGACATTTCGGTCTTCAATACTTAAAGCATAATCAATAAAGCCCTGCATACCATTAACAAGACTTTCAGTCATAGCAGCTAGACGCTTATAATTCTTAAATAGATGAATTCTTTCACTAATATCTTTATTCTTTTCTTCTTTTTCTTCTTCATTCTTTGGTGGTTCGGTTTCACCAGATCCACCAGCAGGAGTGGAACCACCGCCACCAGCATCTGGATCGGCTCCACCACCATCAGGGTCTGCTCCCTTAGTGTAATCAGGATCTTCTCCTTCATCGCCACCTGCTCCAGCATCGGGGTCATCACCACCTTCATCATCTCCTGCACCAGCATCAGGATCTGCATTATCATCGCCTTCATCACCTGCTCCGGCATCAGGATCATTTCCACCTTCATCATCTCCTGCACCAGCATCTGGATCATTATTATCTGCTTCTAGTGCATTGGAAAATGTCGCTGAAAATTCATTACTAAACACATCAAGTTCTTTTGAGAAATCGACGGTCTTAGAATTAAATAATTCTTGAATGGTATCAGACCTTTCCATTTCATTCATGCCCATAAGTTCATGAACGAAATCTTCAGAGCCAAAATTCTTTGTCATATGTCACCCTTACAAAAATAATGTGCAAGAGAATTTCTCTCTTGCACGTGTGTTAATTACTTAGACATCTTGTCCTTCAGAGCCTTAGCATTGCGGAAAGACACGCTGGAGCTGGCCTGAATATCGACATAGGTCTTCTTGATCGGATCATAGCCTTTACGAGCCGGACGATCCTGCTTCTTGAAGACACCGAAACCATCGATACGAACAGTCTTCTTTTCCTTGATATGATCAGTAACAGCTTCAAAAACAGCCTTGATAGCGGTAGCGGCTTCAATCTGAGTGATCTTCAAAGAAGCTGCAACTGCACGACGGAGTTCAGTAGCCGGGGAATATTTCTTGGAGGTTTGCTTGTTAGCCATAATAAATTATCCTTTGTTTAGTGGATGTGAATGAATTTCAATTTAGTGTTTTGTTTGTAAATAATGAATTTTATATTATAAATAGAAAATTCTTATTAACGAACATTTCAATTGTTCACCATTAAGGAGATACTCAATGAGTATGTTAACAGAATGGTATTCTCAATACCAAGCTAAGAATCCTGAAATATTTAATGAGAATTTCATATTCAATAGAAATAAAGAAGAAAATATGAAATCTATCTTAGAATCCATAGCCATGGCTCTAGAGTCTATTCCTAACATTAAGTTCACTGGCTGTGAAATTGAAGAGGACGAGTCTAAGTTTACGGATCTTCATAAGATTGAAGAATCAAGATTAATCCAAGCCACTCTATCATTCCACATTGAGTGCATTGATTCTGCCACTGGAGAACTTGAGAAACAGGATGTATCCATCAAATTGTTATTACCCAAGCTTATAGACAATTTCTATTATAAGTTGAACGGGGTAAGATATTATGCCATTTATCAAATGATTGATAAAGGTACATTCAATATCAACAACGGCTATTCACTTGGTCTCAAAACTATGTTAATGCCGTTTATGCTAAATCGTAACGATATTGAAATTATCGACCTAGATGGTGTAGTTCATAAAGGTCGATTGATGGAACTTGATGTTTTCAGAAGAAAAGTTAATATCCTTTTGTACTTTATCTCTGAATGTGGGTTTGAAGAAACATTACAGTTCTTTGGACACCATGATTCTATAAGATTAAGTGATAGACCTGAATCTGATGAGGATGAAGTTGGATTTGAACTGCGCAAAAAGATGCTGTATTTACATGTTAAGAGCGACTTCTTAGAATCTGATAATTGGTTTGTATCATCCTTAGTACATCTCTTCATCAAGAGCAAATGTAGCTCTATTGAAGAAGCATCACAGCCAGACTTCTGGAATTATATCCTAGGCAGAATTTACACGCCTAACAAAGACCAAGCTATTAAGAAAGCTTATAAGATCCACTGTTCAGTAAGACGTATCTTGGATAAGTGTACTGTAGAAAATATGGTGCATGTGGCTCCGAGAGATAAACTGTCTATCTACCATATCTTCAGATGGATGCTGATATTCTTTGATCAGCTTTCAAGAGAAGATAACATGGATTTAAAGAATAAGCGTTTGAGACTCTTTGAATACATTCTCTACCCACTTACAAAGAAGCTTTCAACAGAGACTTATCGTTGCTTGAATACAAAGAAACTTACAATGAAAACATTGCTGTCTATCTTCAGCAATATCAAACCGAATCTTTGTATCAGACAGCTCATTACAAGCGAACTTTTGAGATATGTTAACTGCGTTAACTGTCTCGACCTATTCTCCTCTGCGATGAAGATTACACAGAGTGGCCCTCAAGGATTGTCTAGTACAAATGTACAGACTAGATACAGAGGTCTGCATCCATCGTATATTGGGAAAGTTGGCTTACATGCCGCATCAGCAGGTGATCCCGGTATGGTACTTACCATGACACCATTTGCTCAACTCGACGGTTTGTTCTTTGATAAATCAATTCAGTATAGAACTGACAAATCGTTGCCTGATGAAATTCATCTTCTTGAATTTTAAAATAAATAAAATAGCAGATTTCTCTGCTATTTTATTTTTTCAGCAATATGAGTACAAGCCATACATTTAGCATAATGAGTAGGGAAGTACCAGCATGTCCAACATTTATTGCAGTCACGACGTGCTCTATCTATCTTACGCATCATTATATTTTTTGGATCGTTTCTTTCTTTTAGGTATGCTTCTTTACGTTTAGCATACTCTTCTCTGTTAGTTTCTGATACAAAAAAGAAGTTCCACGTATCGGGATCTGCCCTTCTTACGATATTATTACTATCGTCTGTTGGATTATGCATGCTAGTTCCTTAATCGAATAGGGTCATACTTCATTACCATTGCCTGAATTCGCACATCTCCAGAAATGGCAATATATTCAATTATACCGTTATTTAACACGCCTTTAAAGCAAGTATATCGATTGCCTTCATAGTTAATGACGCAAATTCCAGTCTTTATAATCCTTAAAAATGATTCTTTAGCCCCATCTACGAAGCTGTTAAAGTCATCTTCAGTATTAAAAGATATAATCTTTGTATCATTACTAGATACAAATACTTCCCCAGTGTCGTAATCACGATCTATATACAGACCTAAATTCTTCTTACTGGTATCATCAAGCATATAATTTATATCATCTATTGTGCCGCTAATTTTCATTAAATCCATCTTAACTTTGTGAGCACAATCTTTAACTTTCATCTTTAATTTATTATCTTGATGATATGACTTGACAATAATGGGATTACCTATACCATCATACAAGTATACAACAAGATTAAACTGAGATACACCTTGATAGTCTATTATTTTTGTATCTTCGATTTCTGTGATTGGATCAAGATCATATCTTCCAATACATAAAAACTCAGATTCTGCATCTAGGTCATTAAAGCTAAGTATCTTATTGTATAGTACAAGTAAGTCACCATATCCATCTAGATTAATTAAATCTTTAATGACCGATTTACGTTCAGATAAAATCTTACCCATTATACTGTAAAACTGTGGCTCAAAATTTAAAAATGTATGCCCAAGCATTTCATAATTTAAAAATGAACGATAATGGATATCATTATTCTGATCTACGTCAATTCTTATCCTTATAAATGATTTCTCATTTACGGCTTTATATTTTACCAGATTAGCTTCACGAGGAGCATATTGCAACCATATAGTTGCCATTTGGATATTGTCATTATAATCTACATTAAGACTTGTTAAATATAGTCTTTTATTACCCTCAAGTGGATAGTACTTTATAGTCTGACCTTGTCCTTGTGATATACATTCCAATACTTTATAAAATTTTTTGTGATGGGATCTTAAAAGATATAAATCAATCGACTTATATTCCTTTATCCATCCTAGCAATAGAAAGATTTTTCTAAAAAAGAGTAACATAGGTTTTGGTGGGTTAAGGTTCAAAATTATGT
>Ga0265301_10001650_pt1 | contig 28458 bp, 28 predicted proteins | sample AusTroGonzalo_MG_2_FD_193488 | JGI IMG/M metagenome (GOLD analysis project Ga0265301, IMG submission 193488) | Bovine rumen microbial communities from tropical cattle in Woodstock, Queensland, Australia - Gonzalo_04 | ecosystem: Host-associated > Mammals > Digestive system > Stomach > Rumen ... | reverse complement strand
GGTTTTCGTAATTAAAAGTGAAAAATGAAAAAGTGAAGAGTGAAAAATGAAGGGTGAGAAGATTATTGGGGCTGAGCGACAATACCGAGGCGGATGAGGACAGCATCGGTGATGTCAACACCTGCCTGCGGATGGATGAAGGGCACAGCGTTATCGTCCGTGTTTAGGACGAAGAAGAGGCCGCGCTCGCCGGCAACAGCCTGAATGGCCTCGGAGAGCTTGGCGGCACAGGGTGCCTGCAGCTCGATTTCGGCTTGCTTGAGAAGGCGCTGCGACTCCTGGCGGAAGGCCACGCTCTTGTTCATGAGGTCCTGCAGCTCCAACTGGCGCTTCTGCATGATGCTGGGCGGGAAGTCCTTCTGTCCCTGTAGGAACTCGGCAAACTTGCGCTGGAACTCTTCCTCAGAATGTTTGGCTTCAGCATCGTACTTGGCTTTCAACTCTTCGAAGGCAGCCTTCGCAGTGGCGTATTCGGGCATCTGCTCGTAAACGCTCTTGTAGCTGATGTAACCAAACTGAGGGACGCGCACCTCAGAGGCTGCAGACTCCTGTGCGCACAGCGACAGGGATACCATCGCTGCGCACAAGAGTGAAAATATCTTCTTCATAAGTTAAAGACGAAAGGGTAAAGGGATTTAGATGCCTAGCACTTTCTTCAGCTCGGGAGTGATGTCGGTGCTGAGCTTGGTGCTGATGTAGGGGATACCCATAGAGGTGTCCATGATATAGACATAGCCACCGGCCTCACCGATCTGCTTGACAGCGTTAAGAACCTTTTCAGAGATGACCTGCATCTTCTCGGCCTGGGCCTTCTGGTAAGCCTGCTGGTTGTCCTGCACGCTCTGCTGCATACGCTGGTAGAGATCCTCCAGTTCAGCCTGACGGCGCTGACGCACGTTGTCAAGGAGGTTGGCCTGCTCCTTCTGGAACTCTTCACCCTTCTTCTGCAGCTCGTCCTGCATACGCTTGAGGTCGTCCTCGTACTGCTTGGCGAGACTCTGGAGCTCGTTCTGTGCGGTGACGTATTCAGGGAGGAGGGGCACCAGTTCTGTGGAATTGAAGTGTCCGAACTTCTGTGCTGACATGGTGAGGGGAGCGAGCAGCATAATAGCTGCAAAGATGATTTTCTTCATTGTTTTCTGTTTTGTTTAAAATGATTTGATTAAGAATTCTTGTTTTGGCCTTGTCGGCGGCAAGGGGTTACGGCTTGTGGCCGTTTATTGGCCGTAGCCGAGTTTATGGAGGACATCGTTGGAGATGTCAATCTTTGGTGATGCGAAGATGATGCCGGCATCGGAGGCACGGTCGAGGACAAGGCTATAGCCCTTGAGCTCGCAGATGTCCTTCACGGCGTTGTAAATCTCGTCCTGGATGGGTTGCATCAGGCTCTCGCGCTTCTTGAAAAGCTCGCCCTCGGGGCCGAAATATTTCTTCTTCAGCTCTGCGGCTTCCTTCTCTTTGGCCACGATGGCCTCTTCGCGCTGTTTCTTCTGCTCAGCGCTGAGGAAAACAGTCTCGCTCTGGTAGGCTTTGTACAGGTCTTCGGCCTCTTTGCTGAGGGCCTCGACCTCTGCCTGCCATTTGCGGGATACTTGGTTGAGCTGCTCGTTGGCGCGCTCGTAGGCGGGTACGTTCTTGAGAATGTATTCCATGTCGATGAGCACGAATTTCTGAGCTTGTGCCTGCTCACTCACACCCAGTGCGAGGGCGGCGAATAGGATGATGATAAGTTTTTTCATATGAGTTGTATGATAGGGCTAATGAACAAATAGGTTTTATGGGTTTGACGGGAAAACCATGCGAAAGGTTTAATCAGAACTCTTGTCCGAGGATGAAGTGGAACTGGCTACCGCCGTAGGTTCGGCTGCCGAAGACCTCGTCGAAGCCGTAGGCCCAATCGACACCGAGCAGACCCACCATGGGCAGGAAGACACGGACACCGACACCTGCAGAGCGCTTCATGTCGAAGGGATTGAAGTTCTTGATGTCGTCCCAGGCGTTACCACCCTCCACGAAGGCAAGACCATAGATATTGGTGGAGTTACCCAGGATGAAGGGGTAGCGGATTTCGAGGGTGAAGCGGTCGTAGGCATAACCCGTGTAGCCGCGAGGCGTGAGAGAACCGTTGTCGTAACCGCGCAAACCGATGGTCTCGGTGGCATAGCTGTAGCTGTAGCCGCTCATGCCGTCGCCACCGACGTAGAAGGTCTCGAAGGGGGACTTCTTGTCTTTGTTAAAGCTGCCTAGGATACCGAACTCAACGCGTGTCACGAGCACAGGACATTTGCTGCCACCCGTGAGGGCAGTGAAGGTACGGCTCTTGAACTTCCATTTATGATACTCGATGAACTTGTACTTCTTCTGTAGCTCGCTCATGTAGCTGGAGGCTTGTGAGTTCTGTGCCAGGTTCGCGTAGTCGATCTTGTCGAAGAGGGAGTAAGGCGGTGTGATTCCCAGCGAGAAGGTGAACTCGGAACCGCGACGCGGGTAGATGGGGTTGTCGGTGGAGTTTCGCGACAGATGCAGGTTCACGCTGATATTGTTACAGCTACCATTGCTGACGAGGAAGTACTCCCAGTTTTTCAGCGTATAACGGGTATAGCTGAGGTCTGCCGAGAGGGTGAAATAGTCGTCAGGCCAGCTTAGGCGCTTACCCCAGCCCAGCGAGAAACCGTAGATTTGAATGGATTTGTCTGGGTCGTAGAAGTTCTCGTAGTAATTGCCGGTATTGGTGCCGTAGCCATAGAGATAGTTGTAGTAGGAGTTGTAGTAAGCGGAGTTATAGTAGCGGTCGCTCACGTCGGTCTGCTTGGAATAGAAGGCCGAGAAGGAGAGTGAGTTAGGACGCTTGCCACCAAACCACGGGTCGAGGTAGTTGATGGAGTAGGACTGGTAGTAGCGTCCGTTGGTCTGTCCGCTGATGCTGAAACTCTCACCGTTGCCCTTGGGCAGTACGCCGCGGCGCAGGCCGTTCTTAGCAAAGAGGTTGTGCAGGGAGAAATTGGAGAACTTCAGACCGATACGACCGATGACACCCGTCTGGCCATAGCCCAAAGAGAACTCAATCTGGTCGTTGGACTTCGGTGACAGGTTCCAGGTGAGGTCCACGGTGCCGTTATCGGCATCGGGTTCCAGCTTGTAATCGATGTTCTCCGGGTCGAAGTGCCCCATGCTGGCAATTTCACGATAGGAGCGCTCCAGGGCTTCCTTGGAGAACAGGTCGCCGGGCTTGTTGCGCAACTCGCGGCGGATGACGTTCTCATAGACCTCATCGTTACCCGTAATCTTCACGTGGCTGATGTATGCCTGCTGGTTCTCTTCGATACGCATCTCCAGATCCACGCTGTCGCCTACGATGTTCACTTCGACGGGGTTGAGCTGATAGAAGAGGTAACCGTTGTTATAATAGAGGTTGCCGATAGCGTCCTCATCGATGTTGAGGCGCTTCTTGAGGTGTGTCTGGTCGTAGACATCACCTTTCTTCATGCGTAGCTCCTGGTTGAGGAAGTCGGTGGTGTAAAGGGTGTTACCCACCCATTCGATATTGCGGATGTAGTATTTCTGTCCCTCTTCCACTTCGATGGCGATGTCAACGCTGCTCTCGTCGTGAGGCTTTATGCTGTCATAGACGATGCGGGCATCGCGGTAGCCGAACTGGTTATATTTCTCGATGAGGCGTTCTTTGTCTTCCTTCCAACGCTCGTCGATGAACTTCTTGGAGCGGAACCAGCTGGACATCTTGCGCTTCTCATGGGTTTTCTTAAAGGCTCCGTTCTTGAAGAGGTTACCCTTGATCTGCGACATCTTCAGGGCTGTGTTGCCGCGCACGTCAATGCTATTGACCTTCACCTTGCCTTTCTTTTCCACATTGATGTCCAGGATGGCATGACCCGGTACGGAGACATCGTCATGTTGAATGACCTCGATGATGGAGTTCTTGTAACCTTTTTCGTCGAAGTACTTCTTGGCCAGAATCTTTGTGCGGTCAATGATATTGGGTGTGATTTGCCCGTCACGAATCAGTCCCAGTTTCTTCTCGAGGTCTTCCTTCTCGCTTTTCTTGACACCGTTGTAGTTGACCTGCGAGATGCGGGGCCGTGCCGCAAGGATGATGTGCAGGTAGGCGGAGTCGACAATGAGGCTGTCCACGCGGATGGCGACATTGCTGAACAGACCGTTCTTCCAATAGCGCCTGATGGCATTGGTAATCTCTTCACCTGGAAGCTTAATCTTCTGTCCTTTGGAGAGTCCGGAGAGTCCGATAAGGATGTAGTCATCGTAGCTCTTCACACCTTCAACGGTGATGTCGCCGATGATATATTCCTGTGGTGTGCGCGTGTAGTCGATGACGGGGTTGACAATGCGTTCCTCCGTCTGGGCCAAAAGCCTCTGTGGCATCACCCCCAGAAAAAGGAGCATATACCATAGCAGCAGGAAATATTTTTTCATTCTTTCTTTTATTGTCATCAATGATTGCTCTCCTTCTGAACAGAGGAGGGGTCGGGGAGGCTTACTTGTTCGCTGGTCTTGCCGAAGCGACGCTCGCGACTTTGGTAGTCGGCGATGGCGCGATACAGCTCTTCAGCTGTGAAGTCAGGCCAGAAGGTGTCGCAGAAATAGAGCTCGGAATAGGCAATCTGCCAGAGCAGGAAATTACTCACGCGCAACTCGCCACCCGTGCGAATGAGCAGGTCGGGGTCGGGCATGAAGCTGGTTTGCATATAACGACCTGCGAGCTCTTCGGTGATATCCTGTGGCGGGATGCCTTCGGCAGCAATGGTCTGCATGGCATGAGCAATCTCCCAGCGTGCAGAGTAGCTGAGGGCCAGCACGAGGGTCATGGCATCGTTCTTGGCCGTGCGCTCAATCATCTTGTTCATCTTCTCCTGCACGTCTTCGGGTAGGCGTGCGGTGTCGCCGATGACACGGAAACGGACGTTATTCTTCATGAATATCTCGTCCTCAAGGTTCTTCAGCAACAGACCCATGAGTGCACGAACCTCCTCGGCGGGGCGGTTCCAGTTCTCGTTGGAAAAGGTGTATAGTGTCAGGTAATCCACGCCCAGACGTACGCATTCCTCGGTGATGGTTCTTACGGTTTCCACACCTTGGATGTGTCCTGCAGCACGCGGCTGCCCTTTGGCCTTGGCCCAACGACCATTGCCGTCCATGATGATGGCAATGTGTTTGGGAATCCTATTCTTATCCAGTTCAACCATAGTGGCGATATGTCAGTATTTCAAAATTCAGTTATTACATTTTCTGTATTTGGGCGCGATGTCGTAGCTGAGTGTCAGCGCCATCTTGGTGTAGCAGTCTTTATTCTTGAACATCCCGCTTTTGATTCCGTAGGGGTCGATGAGACGGGTGTCATAGTCGGCATCATCAAGTTTATCAGTGGTGGTGAAATTGAATGTCCATTCGAAGCCCAGGTTCAGACGTGGCCGTAGCTTAAAGCGGAAGCCGGCACCCAGAGGGATGCACATGCCTACAGCGGCCTTGGCACCACCGCCCATGCCGATGCACATGCCCACGCCGAGCGTGAGGTAAGGTGTCCAGCGCTTGAGCCCCTTGTAGCTCGCTCCCATGCCGTAACCCAAGAAGTTGAACTCGAACTGCGCGCCGATGTCCAGGACATTACGGCTGAAATGGATGAGTACGGCTTGCTGACCTCCTTCGGCTGTCTCGCTCAATGGGTCCTGGGGGATATAGAGTCCCTCGGTGTCACCGCTGATATGCCCCATTGCGGCATGGGCCTTGACAACCATGCGGGGGTTGAGGTTGCGGCGCCAGAATGCCGTACCCATCAGGCCAGGGTGCTTCATGAAGCCACCTGCGGCATCGCCGACATAGCTGCTCAGGCCTATGCCGCCGCCAATTTCCTGTTGGTATTCCAACAGTTCACCGTCCTGAGCATGGCAACCCAAGGCGATGACGAAGGCAAGGAGGAAAGTGATGAAGCGTGGCATGATGTCGTTATTCGCCGTAGCTGTTCAAACGGGCACGCCAGATGCGCGCACCTGTGATAATCCAAATGTATTCTCCCGCTACCGTGGCTGCGATGTGCTCGCCGGCGGCTGCCTGCTGGCCGCTGCCCAGAGCCAGTTCCGTATATTCCTTCCATGTCACGCCGTTGTCCGTCGTGCGGTAGGTAGTACCCGTCTTTCCGATGGCGATATTCATGCCGTAGTAACTCACGAGGCTGCCCTCCTGTAGGGAAGCCCAGGGGAGGTTGTAGGCGTTGTCGCCCGTACGGGAAATCAGCACCCACGGGTCCTCTTCGTCTTCTTCGCGGATCCATGTCGTGGTGGTCTCGCCACAGCTGCCAGTGAGCATCACGTACGGCATGCCGTTGTTATGATAATAGAAGGTAGCAGCGTGGCCGGTGGAGGGGAATAGGCTGGCATCGGCATCCAGGGAGAGAGTTGTCCATGTCTGGCCATCCTCAGAGCAGCTCACGACATTGTTGATGGCGGCGTAGAGCAGGCTGGGGGAAGCGGCCAGCAGATGCACGGTGGTGCTGGCGTCGGTCTGTGCCACGCTTTCCCATGTGATACCGTCTGCCGACTGCAGGAGAGTGCCGCTTGCTGTGTTCATCCACAGTTTGCCTTTATATTTCTGCAGGCTACGCACTTCAGCACCGTCGGCGCCTGTGCAGGGCGCGTCCGTCCATACGGGTGCTTTAGTTCCATTGGTGGTGGTGAGGTGCAAGGCGTTGGCATCGTCGATGCTGATGATGGCAAAACCGTACTTCCATTCCACTGCGCGGCGTTCACCTCGGCCCTCCAGCAGGCTGGTGCCACCGTCCGCGGGCATCATCATCTCCCAGGTGTAGCCGTTGGGGTCGTTGTCACGAATGCTGATGGTCACAAGATAGTCGCGGAAGCTAGCACCGTCGGTAGCCTTGGAACGGAATACCAGAGGCGTGGAGAAATCAACAGAATTCCCACTGGTGAAGTCTACCCAACCGTTTTCGTCGTTGATGGAACGATAGGAGAAATTACCCTCGCCGGAGATTGTTACCGGTACAATGGTGCGGTCGGTGCCTACGAGCAGCGGCTTGGTGCTGGCGATAGTGCCTGCATACAAGGAGGGGGCAAGCTCTTGCTGCCTCGGTATCTGGTCAATGGCCATGGGGTAGTAGGAGCCTGCGTAGGTGTGGGTCGTCGTCACCGCTTCACCATTCTCGTTGGTAGAAGTCGTGTAATAAGTGAGTGTCCCCAGCGTGAAGGAACTGATGTAACACAAGCTGGTGGGTTCTGTTGTATCGTCGTCATTTTTCGAGCAGGAGCTGAAGGGCAAAACGATCAGCACCGCCAGCAGGGCAAAGACTATGTTAAGCGCTTTTTTCATTGAGATAGTCATAAAAACGGCGCAAAATTACACATAATTATAGAAGAAAGGAAATCTAAGCCGCTGAAAATGCCCTTTTGGCCGGTGTTATTATGCAAAATTAACGTGGATGAGGCGCCCTTTAGGGTCTGTTTGGACTTCTTGTGTGTTCGAATGTGGGAAAACAGGTGCTTTCACACCGTCGCCCAGCACCATGTCGGAATGCTCAATGAAGACCTCGTCCCACAAGTCAGCATCGATGAACGACTGCAGGGTCTGGGCACCGCCTTCAACCAGGAGAGACTGATAAGGCTTGATGCTTTCTTCGAGCGGTTTGCCACTCGAAGAGAGCACAAGCTTTTCTGGGCTCTTTCCTGGCCACAATCTCGTCGTCAGGCTTGGCTGATCCAGCTTCCACGTGCGGTGTCCTACGAGGATGGCCTCGTGGTTGGCACGCAGACGATGTACCAGCATCTGTGTCCATGGTGTGGAGAACTTCACGGCATCGCCGTCTTTCTCGCGACTCTCGCGGCGGCAATCGATGAAGCCGTCGGCACTCTCGGCCCATTTCAAGGTGATATAAGGACGGTGTAACGTGTGGAAAGTCATAAACTTACGGTTTAGCCACCAACACTCCTTTTCCAATACTCCCACAACCACCTCGGCGCCTGCATCGCGCAGTCGTGCGATACCGCGTCCGGCTACCTTCTCGTTGGGGTCGAGACATCCCACCACTACACGGCGGAAGCCTTTCTCTACCAACAGTTCTGCGCACGGCGGTGTCTTGCCCCAATGTGAGCAGGGCTCCAGGCTTACGTAGATGGTGGAGTGGGGGAGCAGCGCCTCGTCCTCGGGGCGCACGGAGCGCACCGCGTTCACCTCGGCATGCGGGCCGCCATAGCGTCGGTGCCACCCCTCGCCGATGATGCGATTGTCATGCACGATAACAGCCCCTACCATCGGGTTGGGTGCCGTTGTGAACTCGCCGTGGCGGGCCAGTTGCAGACATCGCTTCATATATTTTTCGTCTTCAGTCATTAAAAAACTTTCAACTTTCAACTTTCAACTTTCAACTTTTTCCTATCTTTGCGCCATGAATCACCGCGAACTCATCGCCGCCTTAACACCGTTGCACGGTGCTGGCGAGGCACGCGCCATTGTGCGCATGGTCATGGAAGAGCGCTTCGGACTCTCCCAAACAGCCCTTTTGCTCGGCAAAGATACGGACTTATCTGCAAATGACCGCGCAGAATTGGAAAAAATTGCAGAACGACTGCTTGCAGGGGAGCCTGTGCAGCACATCCTCGGCTTTGCTGATTTCTGCGGTCATCGCTTTCGTGTCACCCAGGATGTCCTTATCCCACGCCCTGAAACAGAGGAACTTGTGCGTTGGGCAGCCTCGTGCTTTGCTCACCGCCCGATGGAAAAAGTGTTGGATCTCTGCACCGGTAGTGGTTGTATTGCCACCAGCCTCGCCCTCGCTTTTCCAGATGCGCATGTCGTGGGCGTGGACATTAGCCCTGCCGCCCTCGCCCTCGCCCTCGAGAATGCTAAGGCCCTCGCCGTCTCCAACGTAGATTTCTTCGAGCGCGATATCCTGTCAGTGGACGCCGAGTCCTCCCCCTATGGGGGGGAATTAGAGGGGGGCCTTTCCCTTCTCATATCCAACCCTCCCTATGTCCGCGCTTCTGAGGCTGCAGACATACATCCTACGGTCCTTCATCACGAGCCCGCCCTTGCCCTCTTCGTGCCTGATGAAGATCCCCTCCGTTTCTATCACGCCATCGCTCGTATCGGGCTTGCCGTTCTCTCTCCGGGCGCTCCTGTCTTTGTGGAAATCAATGCGGCTTTAGCCCATGAAACCCACTGGCTTTTTGCAGATTACGGCTATGTTGACATCCAAGTCCGAGAGGACCAATACGGTCGCCCCCGTATGCTGAAGGCGACCGTATCATCGTAATTCTTTATCCGTTAGGGCGCGTTTGGCGGTATTTCCCTTCGTCCTCGTCCTCGAGCATGGAGAGGTAGGAACGGTAGCGGGATTCCGCAATCTCGTGGCGCTCCAAGGCCGCGAGAACGGCGCAGCCGGGTTCGTGGGTGTGGGTGCAGTTGCCGAAGCGGCAATCATGGCTGATCTGGAAGATTTCACGGAAGTAGTGGGAGACTTCCTCGCGCTCAAAGTCGAAGGTGCCGAAGCCGCGGATGCCGGGGGTGTCGATGATGGAGCCCCCTGTGGTCCCCCAAGGGGGACGGTTGAGGGTTGAGGGTTCTTCAAGCGTGAAGCGTCGCATGGCGCCGAGCGGAGGGTTGAGGGTGCCCTCACTACCCACCATAGGTAGGTCATACATTTCGGAGAAGGTGGTGGTGTGCTGGCCTTGGTCGTGGGCTTCGCTGAGGGGGGCTATCTTGGCGCGGGCGTCGGGGATAAGGCGGTTGAGGAGGGTGCTCTTGCCGACACCGCTGTTGCCGCTGAAGAGGGTGGTCTTGCCTTGGAGGTAGGGGAGGAGGTAGGGGAGTCCCTCACCGGTTTCGGCGGAGACGGAGAAGCAGGGGTAGCCGAGATGGCGGTAGAGGGCCATGACGGCTTCGAGATAGCGGCGTTCGTCGGCGTCATAGAGATCTACCTTGTTGAAGATCAGGGCGACGGGGACGCGGTAGGCTTCGGCGGAGGCGAGGAAGCGGTCGATGAAGGTGGTGTTGGTCTCGGGGTGCGCGATGGTGACGACCAGGCAGGCCAGATCGACGTTGGCGGCGATGATGTGGCTCTGCTTGGAGAGGTTGGAGGCACGACGGATGATATAGTTGCGGCGGTCGTGAATCTCGGTAATCAGGCCCGTCTTGTCCGAGGCGTTGGCCTCGGACAAGGCGGGCTTGAATTCTACGCGGTCACCAACGGCAACGGGGTTGGTGCTGCGGATGCCACGGAGGCGGAAGTTGCCCTTGACCTTACATGCAAAAAGCTGGCCGTCGTCCGTGCGGACGTCGTACCAGCTTCCTGTATTTCTAATGACCAGGCCAGTCATTACACGGTCATGATCTCCTTCTCCTTGGCGGCGAGGAGGGTGTCAATCTGCTTGATGTACTTGTCGTGCATCTTCTGGAGGTCGGCCTCGCCGTCCTTCTGGAAGTCCTCGCTGAGACCTTCCTTGACGGCCTTCTTGAGGCCTTCGATGCCATCGCGGCGGGCGTTGCGGACGCTCATCTTGGCGTTCTCGCCTTCCTTGCCGCACTGCTTGGCGAGTTGCTTACGGCGCTCCTCGGTGAGGGGCGGTATGCCGATGCGGATGATCTCGCCGTTGTTCTCGGGCATAATGCCGAGGTCGCTGTTGATAATGGCTTTCTCAATGACCTTGAACATGGATTTGTCCCAGGGCTTGATGGCGATGGTGCGTGCGTCGGGCGTGTTGACGGCGGCACACTGGTTGATGGGTACCATGGCTCCGTAGTTGTCAACGCGGATGTTGTCGAGCAGACGGATGTTGGCCTTGCCTGCGCGGATGTGTGAGAGTGCATCTTCAAGATACATCACGGCCTCTTCCATACGCTCCTCGGCGGCGGAGAGGATTTCTTTCATGTCGGGCATATTTATTTAGTTTAAAGTTTAAGGTTTAAGGTTTAAAGATGAGTTTAAAGTTTAGAGTTTAGAGTTGGTCTAATGTTTAAAGATGAGGACAAAGATAGGGACTTTGGTTGATATAACAAGCCGTTTCGTAGAAAAAACGCAGAAAAAACATAAAAACTTCCAACTTTCAACGACCAAGTATCAACTTTTCCATATATTTGCACCGAAAATGGACGCTTTTCGTCATGGCAAGCATTGATACGAACATACAATCGTGGCTGGCACAGCTGGATCCCATCTCATTGGACGAGATGGGGAGTATTAAGTTGATGAACCGCACAGACACTAAGTTCGTTACGAATAAGCGTAAGCTGGCCAGTCTCCTGGAGCTGGCACAAGGCAAGTATTATGCGCAGCAGATTGACGGCGCCCGCATCGCCAACTATCGTACGGTTTATTGGGACACGCCCGAGCATCGTTTCTTCCTGGAGCACCATAACAAGCGTGCGCCGAGGCAGAAGATACGCGTCCGCACGTATGTAGATAGTGACCTCACGTTCCTGGAGGTGAAGACGAAGAACAATCACGGCCGCACGAAGAAGAAACGCATCACGGTGCCCGACCACGAGCGTGCGGACATCGTGGCTGCTGGCGGCAGCGATTTCACGCGTGGCCTCACGGGCGTGACCTTCGAGGACATCGACCCTACGGTACAGAACCGTTTCCAGCGCATTACATTAGTGAACAAGGGTAAGACGGAACGCCTAACCATCGATTTCAACGTACAATTCCATAACTACGAGACGGAGCACGATGCGGGCACGGGTGACTTGGTCATCATCGAGCTGAAGCGCGATGGCAACGTCTATTCTCCGGTGTTGGAGATCCTGCGCCGGTTGCGCATCAAACCCTCGGGCTTCTCGAAATACTGCATCGGCAGCGTGCTCACCAACGACGGGCTAAAGAGCAATCTCTTCAAGCCGAAGATCATCAGGATCCGCAAGCTCGTGGGGGCGAAATAAGAAAGAGTCGTTTACACAAACTAACATATCATTATGACAGAAACCATTCAACAACTGAACTATGATGTGGCGCAATTAATCGGTGTCACGCTGTTCGACCCTCAGCACTTCATCTCGCTGGTCATTCGTTTTGTCATCAACCTGGTCGTCGTGAGCATCATCGCGCGCTACTTCTATTTCCCGCGTAGCCACCGCCGCGACTACATGTTCATCTTCATCCTGATGGCGATGAGCATCTTCCTGTTGGTGAACCTGATGGAGGGCGACTCCATGAACATCGGTGCCGCGATGGGTTTGTTTGCCATCTTCGGCATTATGCGTTTCCGCACGGAGGCGGTGCCCATCCGTGAGATGACCTATCTGTTCATGCTCATCGCCCTCAGCGTGGTGAATGCCTTGGCGCACGCCGACTACCACCCGAAGGCCGACTACTGGGATGGCGTAGGTCTGGTGACCATCCTCTTCGTGAACATCGTGTTCGTGTGCATGGCATGGTTCTTCGAGAGCACGAAGGTGATGAGCGAGGAGTGCTCGCGTATCATCCTGTATGACAATGTCAATCTGGTGGCTCCCGAAAAGCGTGAGGAACTGAAGGCAGACCTCGAGAAGCGCACGGGGCTGAAGATCAAACGTATCGAGATAGGTTTGCTGGACTACCTCAAGGACAGCGCCCTCATCCGCATCTTCTATGACAATCCCGAAGAGGTGGGCAACAGCATCGCCCGCTTTGGTAGGATGCCGAAGGAAATTTAGAATTGAAAATTGAGAATTGAGAATTGAAAATTATATGCAAAGCACACTTCGCACATACTTTGGAGCCTGCCTGTGGGTAGTCTTCTTACTCATGCCCATCTCCTTGCACGCGCAAGATGAGGTGGATTATGTGAGCGACAATGACGGCGCTCGCACGACGGGGGCTGTGTGGTCAGAGGTAGGACTTACGAAGGTGCTGCCTTACGACCTCAGCCTTGGCCTTGACGCAGGCTTCCGCACGGATGATTGGTTCAATGAGGCGAGCCGTGCCGACATAGGCCTTGGGCTCAGTTGGAAACCCAACAAACACTGGAAGGTCAGCGTGGGTTATACGTTCATCATGAAGCATGATCGCAGCGAGACAGAGCGCAAGACGGTGCAGGAGAATGGCGAGAAGTACAAATACTCGTTGTTCGATGCCGATGGGGTTGAGCTCTCAGAAATGGATCCGGAGCCCACGAGCCTGCATGGCTTTCCGGTTTATACTACGGATGGACAACTCTTTGACGGCACCAATGGCTTAGTTACAGATGACGGAGAATATTATTGGTACAAGGGCTATAACTATAGTGAGAAGACAAAGAATTATGTACGCGTGACGGATGATTATTGGCGTCCTAAACATCGTCTGTCGGTGGATGCCACTTATACCACCAACCGCTTCTGGAGCGGCTTCCGTGTGAGTGTGCGTGGTCGCTACCAGGTGACCTTCATCCCGGAGAAGGAGGTGAACCGCACCCGCACTAAGACCACGAACAAGACCACCTGGCGTTATCGCAGTCCTTATACGGTATACACCGACGAGGGAATATCTCTTGGTTATGATGAGACTCCCGAACATTGGACACGTGACAAACATACCCATGATAACCCCGAGTATGAGCAGACGACCGAGGTGGAATACTCCACCAAAGCGAAGAAGCGCAAGACGCTCCATACGCTCCGCTCACGCCTCACAATAGAATACGACAGAAAAGGGTGGGATTGGACACCTTATATATATGTAGAGGCTTTCAACGACCTTGCGAGCCGCATGAATCTCGATAAAATCCGTGCTTCCATCGGCGTGGAATATGCGGTGGCTAAGAATCATAAGCTGGGCATCGGGTACATCTTCAACCATGAGGACGACGATGACGGCAACGAAAACATCCACGCCATCAACGTGGGCTATAAATTCAAATTCTGATGATGAAACGTATCTTTTTTACCTTATCCCTGTTGGTCGGTGCTTTGGCGGTACAGGCCGACGACTTCAATTATCTGACACTCACACAGAATGACGACACGGCAGTGGGTACCGTGTTGCGCAAGACGCGTCGCATCACCTTTGACGGCGATGCCATCGTGGTGACGACCACCGACGGCAACGTGGAGCTGCCACTGACGGCGCTTCGTCAGATCTCATTCACCGAAGACGCTCCTGTGGCTGTTCGCTCTGTGAGCGGCACATGGGCGCCGCAGCGCATCGTCATCTACAGCGCCAGTGGCGTGATCGTGCGTCAGATTGACAGCACCGATGCGCGCCAGGAGGTGGTGAATAGGTATCTGAACGCGCTGCCTGCGGGCATTTACATTATTAAGGAAGGCACACAAACACGTAAAATGCTGAAACGATGAAAAAGATAGTTCTTACCATAGCCTTGATGGCAGCCATCGCGAATGTCGCACAGGCCCAATGGATGCGTGTGTGGCAGGGCGAGGAGACCACGCGTTATTCTATGTCCGACTACCCGACCATCCCCTATGATGGCGCGGGCTCTACACTGACCTTTGGCGAGGACAGCTACTCCACGGCAGAGATAGACTCCATCACCATCATCAATCCGGTGACCATCAGTTGGACCAACGATGGTGCCTCTGTTGATATTCCCGAAGGCGTGGAGGGTGTGACGGCCTCCATCGATGGCGGCAATGTCATCATCAACAATGTCAACACGTGGAGCGAACAGGAGTTCATCCTGCAGGGCTCTTCCTCGGCTGGCTCTCTGGTATATAGAGGTGCCTTTAAGACCAAGTTCCACTTGAATGGCGTCAACCTCACCAGCGTGGACAGCGCAGCTATCGATATCGAGTGTGGCAAGCGCATTGATGTGATACTGGAGGCGGGCACGGAGAACTCCTTTGCCGATCCATCGACGCGCCCGAACGTGACGGATGATGAGACGACCAACGGCGAGAAGGCTGCCGTCTATTGCAAGGGTCACATGGAGATCAGCGGTGGCGGCTCGCTCACGATTACGAGCAATTACAAACATGCACTGGTCACCAAGGAGTATCTGTTCATCAAGAGAACCGTGGGAAACATCACCATTGCAAAATCGGTGGCTGACGGCATTCATTGCGGCGAGTACTTCAAGATGAACGGCGGCGCGCTGGTGCTGAAGAATATCGGTGGCGACGGCATTCAGGTGGAAACGAAGGCCACAGGCAAGACCGAAGAGGAATTGAACGGACAGTTCATCATGAATGGCGGTAGCATTGACCTGACGCTGTCCGCTCCGAGCACGAAGGGCATCCGCCTCGACGACGATGCCTATACGGAGCTCGTGGATGGAAAAATGGTGTCGCATGACGCGACCGTCGTTCCTGAGATGTATATCAACGATGGCACGATTAAGGTGAACCTGACGGCGAAGGCTCTTGGTACGAAGGCCATTGCCAGCGATGGCAACTTCACGATTGGCACCACCGAAACATCGCCCACCATCACCATAGATCTCTATGCGGACTGGGATGCTGATGAGGAGCGTGCTACAGGCTTGAAGGCGACCCAAACATTGCTGATAGCTGGAGGTAATACTGTTGTGAATGCCATCGGCGACAATTCACGTGGTGTGCGTGCCTCTAAGCTTCGTGCTACCGGCGGTACTCTTACGGTCAAGAATACTGGTGAAGACAGTCAGGGCATCAAACTTGATCGGAATAACCCTTTTAACCCCTTCGAGGGTGGTACGGTGAAAGGATCTATCTCGTATTCAAAGCCGAACTAGCGCAACAATCTTTGGCGTCCTGCGTCGATGCGCAGGAAGATGAACAGCAGTAGGGTGAAGCCCCACAGCGAGCTGCCGCCGTAGCTGAAGAATGGGAGGGGGATGCCGATGACGGGCATCAGTCCCAGCACCATGCCGATGTTGATGACGAGGTGGAACAGGAAGATGGAGAAAACGCAGTAGCCATAGACGCGTCCGAAGGTATAGGGCTGTCGTTCGGCCACATGTAGCAAGCGTAACAATAGTGCGAGGAACAGTAGCAGCACGGCAGCGGAACCCAAAAATCCCTGCTCTTCGCCTACGGTGCAGAAGATGAAGTCCGTCTCCTGCTCGGGGACGTATTTCAGCTTCGTCTGCGTGCCATTGAGGAAGCCTTTACCCTCAAGGCCGCCGGAGCCGATGGCAATCTTAGCCTGGATGACATTGTAGCCTACGCCGCTGGGATCGTCGCGCAAGCCCAGAAGGACATAGACGCGGTTCTTCTGGTGGTCGGCGAGGTGCTCCACCAGCGTGCTGGCAGAGAGATGGATGATGAAGGCGCCGATGGCGAAGAGGGCGATGTAGAGGCGGCGGCGCTGCCGGATGCTCTGCACGCTGCCCGTGGCGCTGCCTTCGCTGATGGCCTCGCGAATGGTGGAAGGGCGGCAGTAGAAGAAATGAAGGAGGCCGACAAAGCACAGGATCATCATGGTGACCAGTATGTCGCCCAATGTCAGGAGACCGCCCAGCGCGGGTGTCTCGGAGAAGCGCAAGCCTACGACAACGATGGCCACAGCGGACAGCCCCAGGAACAGGATGAACCCCGGGAGCCCTTCACGGTAGAGCATCAGGCACAGGCTGATATAGACGAGGGCGGAGCCCGTCTCTTTCTGCATGACAATCAGCGCCATGGGCAGCAGCATCAGGAAGACGCTGACGGCCATGTTCTTCCAGGAACCCTTCAACTTGAAGCCATAGGTCCCCATGAATTTCGCCAGCGCCAATGCTGTGGCGAACTTGGCGAACTCTGCAGGCTGGAGGCTGAAGGAGCCAAACTTAATCCACGACAGGGAGCCTTTGATGTCGTGAGCCAGGAAGGGCGTGGCCAACAGGAGCAACATCATGGCAGCATAGAGCACGTAGGCAAAGGTGTCGAAGATGCGGTCGTCGGTCATCAGGATGAGAGCGCCCAACAGCATCGACGACCCAATCCATACCAGCTGCATGCCCGTGCGTGTGTCGAAGCTGGCCAACGACAGGAAATCGCGGGGCTCGCCATACTCATAGCAGGCACCGCAAATGCTCATCCACCCCATCGCCAGGAGGGCGATGTAGATGAGAATCGTGAGCCAGTCAATGCTCGCGAAGACACTTTTTCCTTTATCTGACGTAGTCGCCATAGTTGATTACTCTGTTTGCATACATCTCAGCCTTCGCCTCGCTGGCATCGGAGAGGTGTCCATTGATATACTGTTCCATCATCAGGGCACCGAAGGGCACACCGTAGGTGGCTCCCCAGCCGCCGTTTTCGACATAGACGGCGATGGCTATCTTGGGATTCTCGCGAGGTGCAAAGCCCATGAAGACGGAGTGGTCATGACCGCGGTTCTGGGCCGTGCCCGTCTTGCCGCAGGTGATGTAGTTGTTGGTGTGGGCAGCGCGACAGGTGCCGGCTTCTACGGCGCGCTGCATGCCGTTGACGATGGTCTCGTAGTGGCGCGGTGACACCTTGGTGTGGCGCTGCTGCGTGTAGAGCGGGTCGAGGTCCTCGTCCTGAATCTCCTTCACGATATGTGGCGTGATGAACCAGCCACGGTTGGCAATGGTGGCCCCCAGGTTGGCAATCTGCAGGGGCGTGAGCGTCACCTCGCCCTGTCCGATGGAGATGGAGATGACGGTGAGTCCGCTCCAGGAGCCTTTATATGCTTTGTCGTAGAACTCGGCATTGGGAATCATACCTCGCTTCTCGCCGGGGAGGTCAACGCCCAGCTTATACCCGAAGCCCATACTCACCATGTAGTCCTTCCAGGTGGTCATCGCTTCTTGCACCGTTGCGTACTTCGTGCGATTGGAGAACATATTCAGGAGGCCCCAGCAGAAATAACCGTTGCAAGAGGTTCCGATGGCAGGCACGAGGGGCAGCGGGGAGCCGTGGCCGTGGCAGCCTACGGTGAGGCCTTTGTAATGGAAACCGTGCGAGCAGGGGTAGGCTGTCTCGGGGGTGATGATGCCTTCTTCAAGGAACGTGAGAGCCTGGGATGTCTTGAACGTGGAGCCGGGAGGGTAGGTGCCGCCGATGGCACGGTTAATGAGCGGTTTCATCGGGTCCATCGACAGTTCTTTATGTCGTTTTCCTCGTTGGCGACCCACCATCGTGCGGGGATCGTAGGTGGGAGAGGTGACCATGCAGAGGATCTCGCCCGTAGCGGGTTCGATGGCCACAATGCTGCCCAGCTTACCTTGCATCAGTCGCTCGCCCAGTTTCTGGAGCTCGATGTCGATGCTGAGGGTGAGGTTCTTGCCCGGTACGGGCTGCACATCGAAGCGGCCGTCCTGATAACGCCCCTTGATGCGGCCATGGACATCGCGGAGCAGAATCTCGGAACCTTTGATGCCGCGTAGCTGTTTTTCATAGCTGCGCTCAATGCCTTGTGTACCGATGTAGTCACCTGAGCGATAGTAGTTATCAGCTTCGATGTCGGCCGGGCTGACCTCACCCACATCGCCGAGGATATGGGCGGCGTTGGGGTAGGCATACTGGCGGATGCTACGCTTTTGGATATAGAACCCCGGAAAACGGAAGAGCTTCTCCTGAAAGTTGCTGAACTCAGCAACGGAGAGCTGGTTCATGAAGAGTTGCTGCGTATAGCGTGAGTAACCGGGGTTGCGGTTGCGGTCTTTGATCTCTGCCATGCGACGTTGGTACCAGGTAGTGTCGATGCCTAGGCTCTCGCATAGGTCCAGTGTATCGACGCCTATCTGTTCCTGCATGACGACCATGATATCGTAGGCCGGTTGGTTATAGACGAGGAGTTTGCCGTTGCGGTCAGTGATCGCACCTCGTGCGGGGAACTGAATGCGCCGCATGAAGGCATTGGAATCGGCACGGGCCTTATAGTCGTCGGAGGTGAGCTGAAGAAAGAAGAGGCGCAAGATATAAATGACGACGATCAGCACCGTCGCAGCACCCAGCACATACTTGCGCCGAGAGAGGCTGTAATCGTCGTTACTCATGACGCTTTTTGTTGAAGCCTTGGAAGATGAGGCAGAGGACGAATGTCAGCAGCCAGCTGGAAAGGAACGAGATGGCGAGGTCTGTGACATGTTGGAAATTGAAGGACAGGACGATGAAAAACGTCAACGAGAACAGCAGCGTGAGGATGCCCGCGTAATAGACATAGGACCAGAACCCCAATGTGGTATAGCTGGGGTGCATATCCTCAACGGCATCTTTGGGAGCCATCAGCGTCAGCAACGTAGGCTGCACGAAGGCTGTGAGCGTGAGGGCAAAGGCTCCCACACCCGGAGTCAGCATCGTGATGTCTGCCAGTAGGCCGCATACGAATCCCCATAACAGTGCTTCCCAGCGTTCCGTACCCATCGGTAACAACAGCACCAGATAGACATAGGGCAGGGGCGTGACATAGCCGAAGAGGTGGATGTGGTTGAACACCAGCATCTGGGCGGCCACGAGGACTACCATCCATAGGAAGCGTTGTAGGAGCGTGAGGAGCACGGGGAGGGTGTTAAAAAGTGAAAGGTGAAAAGTAATAAGTGAAAGGTGAATCTCTTTATGATTGACTGAGGGAATCGGCTTTCTGTTCCAACGTATGTATCTCGCTTTGGAAATGTTGCTGTACGACGCAGACATCCTGCAGACGTGAGAAGTCGGTACCTAAGTGTACGGTGAGTTTATAGCTGAGGCCGTCGTCGCTGTCCTCAATCTTTGACACCTTACCCACGAAGACCCCAGGGGGGAAGACAGAGCTGAAACCGCTGGTCTCTACGATGTCACCCTCCTTGAAGCGTGCATGGCGGGGGATATCGTCGAGGACAGCATACAGAGGACTGCCGCCCTCCCATTTCAGATACCCGAAGTACTGTGAGTCGCGCAGACGGCAACTGATGCGTGATCGACTGTTGAGCAACGGCTGCACGATGGAGAAATGTGCCGAGGTTATGTAGATGATACCGACGATGCCAGTGCCGCACACCACACCCATCTCAGGCTTCACGCCGTCTGCCTCGCCGCGGTTGATGGTGATGAAGTTATCGCGGCGCAGCACGCTGTTGGTGATGACCTTGGCAGGCAGGAGTGTGATGTCGGACAGAAGTTCCTGTTGCTGGCGCTCCGTCCATGTGGAGTCGTGGGTGAGGGTGGCAATATGACGTGCCAGCCGCTCGTTCTTTTGCTCCAGCATCAGATTGCGGCGCATCAGATCCTCGTTGGCTTCACCCAGGTTGATATAGCGCAAGACTCCCTGCTCCCAGGCATCCACATGGGCAACCACCGTGTTGGCGGTAGTCATCCATACACTGTTGTGATAATGGTTGAACTGGAAGAGCAGCCCGAGGCTGAGCCCTTCCAGTACAATCAAAAGCAACCAGTGGTGATATCTGGTGATGAAGTCAAGTAATGCGCGCATCAGGGCCTACATGAGGAACGAGAAGTTATGGATGTTCTTCAGGGCCACGCCAGTGCCGCGTGCGACGCTGCGCAACGGATCCTCTGCCACGTGGAAGGGGATGTTAATTTTGTCTGTGAGACGCTTGTCGAGGCCACGCAGGAGGGCACCGCCGCCTGTGAGGTAGATGCCGTTGTGCACGATGTCGGCATACAGTTCGGGGGGCGTCTCCTCAAGGGCGCTGAGGACGGCAGTCTCGATCTTCGAGATGGTCTTCTCCAAGCAGTGTGCAATCTCCTGATAGCAGACAGATACCGCCATGGGGAGTGCCGTAATGCGGTTCGGGCCGTGGACGACATAGTCGTCTGGAGCGTTCTCGCCCAGGTCGGTGAGGGCTGCGCCCACGTTGATCTTGATGCGCTCTGCCATACGCTCCGACACCTTTACGTTGTGCTGGCGGCTCATGTATTCCTGGATGTCAGCCGTGAGGTCGTCGCCAGCGATGCGCAGGCTTTTGTCGGCCACGATACCGCCGAGGGAGATGACAGCAATCTCGGTGCTGCCGCCGCCGATATCGACAATCATGTTACCCTGGGGTGCTACCACATCCAGACCGATACCGATGGCTGCTGCCATAGGCTCGTAAATCAGATACACCTCGCGACCTCCGGCATGTTCTGCAGAGTCACGCACAGCGCGCAGCTCCACCTCGGTGCTGCCCGAAGGCACGCCGATGACCATGCGTAGCGAGGGCGTGAAGAGGCGATTGCCCATGTGTACCATCTTGATGAGGCCACGCATCATCTGTTCGCAGGCGTTGAAGTCGGCAATGACGCCGTCGCGTAGCGGACGGATGGTGCGGATGTCGGGGTGTGTCTTTTCGTACATCTGCTTGGCCTTGTCGCCCACAGCTATCATCTTCTCAGTGTGGCGGTCAAGGGCTACCACGGAGGGCTCGTCAATGACAATCTTGCCATCGGCCATGATGATGGTGTTGGCCGTGCCGAGGTCCATGGCTATTTCTTTGGTGAAAGAGAAAAATCCCATAATATTCGTTCGTTTAACGTTTAATCGTTGAGCGTTTAAAAAATCATTCTTTTTTCGTTAAACGTTAAACGCTAAACGTTAAACGAGCTGCTGAACCATGCGTGGATGGCGGTGTCGTAGTGGCTGCTGACACCGAAGGCAGCGGTGGCAAACTGGCGGCGCTGCTCGAGCGTCGTCTCAGCGCCCTGGGCATTCAGGATGTCCAGCAGAGTCTTGTACTGCTCCTTGGAGGGCACGATGACGATGTCGTTGAAGTTCTTGGCGCCGGCACGGATGAGGCTGATGCCACCGATGTCAATCTTCTCGATGATGTCGGCTTCACAAGCACCGCTGGCCACGGTCTGCTCAAAGGGATAGAGATCAACGATGACGAGGTCGATTTCGGGAATTTCATAATCGGCCATCTGCTGGCGGTCGCCTTCCAGGTCGCGTCGTCCGAGGATGCCGCCGAAGATTTTGGGGTGCAGCGTCTTCACGCGGCCGCCGAGGATGCTGGGGTACGTGGTCACCTCCTCCACCTTCTGGCAGGGATAGCCGAGGCTCTCAATGAAAGCCTGGGTGCCACCGGTGGAAAGGAACTTCACGCCCTCGGCGTTCAGCTTCTTGAGAATGTCCTCCAGACCGTCCTTGTGGAAGACGGAGATGAGGGCGGTGGTAATCTTTTTGGTCATATTTGTTGTTTTTTGATGAGGCGAAAGGGGCTACTTATTTGAGTCTGGCCAGTGTATCCTTTATTCTCTTCATGGCCTCCACGATATTCTCATCGCTGGTGGCATAGCTCATGCGGAAACACTCGGGACTGCCGAAGGCATCGCCGCCGACGGTAGCGACATGCCCCACTTCCAGCAGGTACATGGCCAGGTCGGTGCTGTTGTTGATGACGCGGTCGCCGTCGGCCTTGCCGAAGTAGCTGCTGCACTTGGGGAAGAGGTAGAAGGCGCCCTGCGGGTCGTTGACTTCCAGACCGGGAATCTCCTTGGCGAGCTTCACGATGAGGTTCTTGCGACGCTCGAAGGCTTGACGCATGTCCTCCACGCACTGTTGCGAACCGGTGTAGGCAGCCTCGGCAGCCTTCTGGCTCACGGAACAGGGACCGCTGGTGTACTGACCTTGCAGCTTGTTGCAGCCCTTCACAATCCATTCGGGTGCAGCAATGAAACCGATGCGCCAGCCCGTCATGGCATAGGCCTTGGAGACACCGTTGATGATGACCACGCGGTCGCGGATCTCTGCGAACTGGGCGATGCTCTCATGCTTGCCCACATAGTTGATGTGCTCGTAGATTTCGTCGGCCAGCACGATGATGTTCTCGTGGTGGGCGATGACCTCGGCCAAACCTTTCAGTTCTTCCCTGTTATACACAGAGCCGGTGGGGTTCGAGGGGGAGCAGAGGATGAGCGCACGGGTCTTGGGCGTGATAGCAGCCTCTAGCTGTGCAGGTGTGATCTTGAAGTCCTGCTCGATGGGAGCATCGATAAATACGGGTGTGCCTTCGGCCAGCAGCACCATCTGCGGGTAGCTGACCCAATAGGGGGCGGGAATGATGACCTCGTCGCCAGCGTTGACAAGCGCCATGATGGCGTTGCACACGCTTTGCTTGGCACCGTTGGAGCAGAGAATCTGCGAGGGCGCATACTCGAGGTTGTTCTCGTTCTTGAGCTTCTCCACGATGGCCTGCTTCAGCGAAGGATAACCTGGCACGGGAGAGTAGCGCGAGTAGTTCTCCTCGACGGCCTTGATGGCAGCGGCCTTGATATGGTCGGGGGTGTTAAAGTCGGGCTCGCCGACACTCATGTTAATCACATCCACGCCCTGTGCTTTCAACTCACTGCTGCGCTGGCTCATGGCCAGTGTGGCAGAGGGGGCGAGACGGTTTAGACGGTCTGATAAGTTGTTCATTTTAGTGATTCAAACGTTTTGGGCGCAAAGTTACTTCAAATCCTTGAATCCATCACAAGAAACGCGTTACTATTTTTCATCAAAGATGAAGATTCTTGATAAATCTTGCGAGGAAGGTCCCATTCTTCACTTATTGAAGTGAAGCACGTGACCCATACGCTCTTGTTTGGTCTTCAGGTAACGCTCATTATAGGGATTGGGCTTCACCTCGATGGGTACATTCTCGACAATCTCCAACCCGTAGGCTTCGAGTCCTACACGTTTCACGGGATTGTTTGTGAGCAGACGGATCTTGTGAACGCCCAGCTGTCGCAGGATCTGTGCGCCTACGCCGTAGTCGCGCTCATCGGGACGGAATCCCAGATGCACGTTGGCCTCAACGGTGTCGTCGCCCTGCTCCTGCAGCTTGTAGGCCTTCATCTTGTTGAAGAGACCGATACCACGACCCTCCTGGTTCATATACAGGACGATGCCCTTGCCTACTTGGTCTATCATCTGCATGGAACGATGCAGCTGCTCGCCGCAATCGCACCGCTGGCTGCCGAAGATGTCTCCCGTGGCGCAGGAGCTGTGAACGCGCACAAGGATGGGTTCGTCGGGCTCCCAGGTACCCTTGATGAGTGCCACGTGTTCGAGACCGTTGGAAATCTGGCGGAACGTGATGTCACGGAAATGGCCGTAGGCCGTGGGCAGATCCACCTCGGGGGCCGCCTCCACCATCTGCTCGCGTTGCAGGCGGTAGGCGATGAGGTCGCGGATGGTGATGATCTTGATGCCATGCTTCGCGGCCACCTCCTGCAGTTGTGGCATCCGTGCCATCGTGCCGTCGGGATTCAGGATCTCTATGAGGGCGGCTGCAGGTTGCAGTCCGCAGAGGCGTGCCAAGTCGATGGCCGCCTCGGTGTGACCGGCACGGCGCAGCACACCGCGGTCCTGGGCGTAGAGCGGGTTGATATGTCCCGGACGTCCGAAGTCGGCGGGTTTTGCCTCGGGGTTGGCCAGATGGCGGATGGTGGCGGCGCGGTCGGCAGCGCTGACCCCCGTAGTGCAGCCTTCCAGCTTATCCACGGTGACGGTGAAGGGCGTTCCCAGCATCGATGTGTTTTCCTGCACCTGGTGCGGCAGTTCCAGCTGCTCGGCCCTGCTGATGGTGATGGGTGCACAGAGCACGCCGCGCCCCTCGCGCAGCATGAAGTTCACCTTTTCCGGTGTAATCATCTCGGCGGCGATGATGAAGTCGCCTTCGTTCTCGCGGTCTTCGTCATCGACCACAATCACGAACTTACCTTCCTTGAAGTCCTCCAAGGCGGACTCGATGGATGAGAGGGTCGCCTCTCCCCCAGGGAGGGATGAGTTATTGGATAGTTCTTGCTTCATATCTTATTTTTTTCATTTTCATTTGATGGGTTCTTGCACTTTTTAACTCCCCTCCCTTACGGGAGAGGGGCTGGGGGAGAGGCTTTTCAATCTCTCCACGATATAGTCGCACAGTTTTTTCGTCTGCTGCAGGTCACGCCACAGGCGCAGTCGGAAACGCCAAATGCGGAACCACAGCACAAAACCGATGGGGAAGAGGATGCCCAAGGCGATGTTCAGACGCAGGTTGCGGAAGGGACGTGTGTGGGCATCAGGCACCAACACGGGGACATCGTTAAGGGCTGCGATGATGCGGTTGTCACGACTGTTGGACAGCGTTTCAACCAGTGTATCGAGGCGGTCGCTGAGTTCGATGACCACGCTGTCAGGTTCGTAGCGGAAGAAGACGCGGAAGTAGTTGGGCATCCGCCATAGACGGTGGCTCTGCACATAGGCCGTGCAGTCGTCGGTGAACTGCTGCATATCGGGGATGACGGCCTCGGGAACCACCTCGTCCATGATGATCTCCTTGCGGTTGATGACACGTTTGATGCGCAGTCCCAACAGCTTGCGGAAGAAGCGCTGGTAGGCCTCGACATTGAAGACGGCAGAGTCTTGGTTGGCCTTCCACGTGAGCCAGATGGCGATAGGCGTCAGCACCATGGTGCTCAGCCAGATGCCAAAGGTGACATTCCATTCTCCCGACTTCGCCAGCTTCTCGCCCGTGACATTTACCATGTAGTAGAAGATAAAGATGATGACGGACACCACCACCGGCACACCCAGACCTCCCTTGCGGATAATGGCACCGAGGGGTGCACCGATGAAGAAGAAGATGAGGCAGGCCAGCGCGAGCGTGAATTTCTTGTGACGCTCCAGATAGTGAATGCGGAGCATGCGGTTGGTGTAGTTGTTATATTCGCGGTATAGGTCTGTCTGCAGTACACCGCTGTGGGAGCGGTCAAGGGCAGCTCGGATAACACGGGCACGCTCGCCATCGGAGAGGGCGTAATAGAGGGTGTCGAAGTTCACGACCTCCTTTGCCACGCGCTCCACAATGTGCGCCGAGTCGGAACGGCCTTCCAGACGTGCCTTCTGCAGGAAGGTATAGCCGAACTGTTCATACTGCGCGTGACCTGTCGAGTCGAGATATTGTATGATGGAATCAATACCGTGCGACAGTGCTTGTAGGTTCTTTGTCTGCGCGTTGTCGTTGAATAGGTCGGCATCGATGACGCTGAAATTATTGTCGAAAGGAATCAGGTCCACCTCCTTCTTGAATGTCTCGCGCATATAAGGGATAGTCGTGCGGTCCAGCGCACTACCCGTGTTCTGCATATTGCGGAAGCGCTGGCCATCGTAGAGCGTCAGCTGCAGGTGCATCTGGTCTGCTGTCGAACGGATATGCCCCGAGTCGGCCAACACCACCTGCGTGTCGTCGAAGCTGGTTCCCTGCGTGTAGATCATGATGCCGTACAGCATTCCCGAATCCACATCCTTCTTCTCCACGAACAAGTTATAACCCGGTATCTCGTTGTAGAAGATGCCCTCGGGAATCTCTAGCTCGGGCGACTTCTGCTTCATGGAGTAGAGAAGGGCGGCCAGTTGCTTGCTGGATTCCGGGGCGATAACATTCTGGAAGTAGAACGAACCGAAGGCCAGCGCAATCACCAGGATGCCTACGGGCTGCAGGATGCGTAGCAGTGGGATGCCTGCCGCCTTCATCGCTAACAGCTCCAACCGTTCGCCCATATTGCCGAAACTGATGAGTGACGCCAGCAGGATGGCCAGCGGCAGCGATATAGGGATGAGCGTCATGGAGGCGTAGAAGAAGAACTTGGCCAGCACGTCAAACGACAGCCCCTTGCCTATCAGATCATCGACATAGCGCCACAGAAACTGCATCATGAAGATGAAGAGGCAGATGAAGAATGTGCCCATGAACAACAGGCAGAATTGCTTCAGGATGAAGATGTCGATTTTCTTTAGAATTCGCATACGCGCGTAAAAAGCGGCGCAAAGGTACGAAAAAGAATTAAAAGAGAAAAATTAAAAGCTAAAAATGAGCCAGTTCACTCTTCACTTTTCATTGCGAAAGCTCACTTCCTTGAATGCGTAGCGGCGAAAATCGCCCATTTCATCACGTAAAATAAGATGTCCTGATGGCTCTACAGCCTGAATCTCTGCACGGAAGTCTCCATAGACATCAACGTAGTTGTGCCAGCTGTCGCGGCGATAGAGTGCTGCGTGGTATTCGTGTTGGATCCCGTCATAGTGCTCCGCTTGCAGCTGCGCGTAACGTCGCAGGAAGGCCTCCATGATGTTTTCCAGCACAAAGCGCCGTTCCGTGTCGTGCCCCAGGATTTGATGCAAGGAAATGGGTGTGGGTGGGGGAGGGAAGAGAAAGTGAGATTGGTTGATGTTCACGCCACAGCCGATGATGCAACGGTCTATGCTCGTGCCCTTGAATTCATTCTCGATGAGGATGCCAGCCATCTTGCAGTCCCCCACGTAAATGTCGTTGGGCCATTTCACTGTGACGGCAGAAGTCCCCTCCCGGCCTCCCCCCATAAGGGGAGGAGATGATAAATGATTGAGGATTGCTTCCCGAATAGCGAGGGCGATGGCCTCGCTGAGGAGGAAGATGTGGCTGAGAGGTAATGCCTGTGGATACACCAAGATACTGAATAGTAGGTTCTTGCTGCGCTCGGATTCCCATTTGTTTGTGGCCTGACCCCGCCCTGCACTTTGGTACTCAGCTGTCACTAGTGTGATGTCCGTGGGGTGTATGGGACGGTAGTCACGTAGAAACGTATTGGTAGAGCTGACCTCGTCAAGCTCTATCATGCGGAAATGCGGGGAATCGTCAAGGCAGAAGTGGGGCATACAGGTAGTTAGTCGAGGGCGTTGAGGATTTCGTCAGGGGTGAAACCGCGGCTGGCGGCGAAACGGATGAGTTTGCCGCGGCGCGTGTAGTCGTCCTCGTCGTGCAATGTGCGGTTTTTCTGTTCCAGCGCGTCTTCCAGGATGCGGCGGTAGTCGTCGCCCAGCTCCTCGTCGAGATCGTTGAGCGCTTGGCGAATGTCGCTGTCGGGCATTCCCTTCATGCGGAGTGCCTGCTGGATTTTGATGCGACCCCAATGGGCAAAGCGCAACTTGTCGCGCGAAAAGGCACGGCAGTAACGGGCGGTGTCAAGGTAACCTCCATCGTACAATGCATCGATGACACGCTGGATGTCAAAATCAGGCATGGCAGCCTTCTGTAGCTTCTCGCGAATCTCGCTCTCGCAATGTTCGCTCACGCTGCAAAGGGCCGCCATGCGGCTAAGAGCATCGTTATATTCCATAAACGCTAAACGTTAAACGTTCAACGCTAAACGAATAACGCCTTAGTCCTCAGCGCTGAAGTCTTCCTTGCCAACGCCGCAGATGGGGCATACCCAGTCCTCGGGGAGGTCTTCGAAAGCGGTGCCGGGAGCGATGCCGTTGTCGGGATCGCCCAATTCGGGATCATAAACGTAACCACAAGGGTCGCAAACATACTTTTTCATAGTGAGATTAAATTAAAAAATAATAGGTAAAAGTTAAAAATGAATTGTTCAATTCTCAATGATCATTATGAATTAATCATCGCCTCTGCCAAAGCTTCGAGGGCGGGAATGTCAGCGTCCTTCATGCGGCCGCGCAGGGTAACAACGGGCTCTACGATTTCCACCTGCTTCATCCCTTCGAGCATCGGGCGCATGGTCTTGGCGGCACTCGGTGCCCATGAGCCGTTCTCCACGAGACCTACACGGCGGCGCTGGTAAGCCTTGATATCCAGATGGTGCAGGAAGTCGTACATCGGGGGGAAGACGCCGGCGTCGTAGCTGCTGGCCATGCAAATCATC
>Ga0265301_10001648_pt1 | contig 28462 bp, 42 predicted proteins | sample AusTroGonzalo_MG_2_FD_193488 | JGI IMG/M metagenome (GOLD analysis project Ga0265301, IMG submission 193488) | Bovine rumen microbial communities from tropical cattle in Woodstock, Queensland, Australia - Gonzalo_04 | ecosystem: Host-associated > Mammals > Digestive system > Stomach > Rumen ... | reverse complement strand
TAAGAAAACACACAAATTGTTTTTTTCGTGGGTTTTTTGGAAAATTAGCATAAAATAGGAGAAATGAAATGAAAAAAGAAAGTGAAAAGAAAAAGCTAAGGAATCAAGCTAAAGAAATTATGAAAATAGCTAAAGAGAGTGGGGTACAAAGTAATTATTTCTTCTCTACAACCTTTAATAGATATCAAGTTCAATTAGATATTTTAGATAATCTAGAAAAGACTTTGACAGCAGAAGGTATTTTAGTGGAAAAGGAATATGTAAAAGGAAGAAAAAACCTTTACTCTAATCCAGCAATAGCTGAATATAACAGGACAACAGATAGTGCTAATAAAACTGTGGCTTGTTTAATGAAAATTATTAAAAATTACAATGTCGAAGATCCAGATAAAGATGAAGATCCATTGTTAGCTGCAATAAATGGCAGTGATGACAATGAATAATAAGGCATATGAATACTGTAAAAAGTCTATAAGACTAAAAACTACACCAAAATATGTTAAATCACAGATGAAAATCTTCATGAAAATCTGTGAAGGAAAAGACAAAAAGTATGTAATTAATGAAAAAAAAGTAAAGATTATTGAAAATGTTTTAAAGTTATTGATAATGCCAAAAGGTTTAAAAGCTGGTAAAACTCATTACGAGTGTACTTGTGGTTATCAATGGCTTTATTATATTGCTCTTTTAAGTGTTGTTTATCGTAATAATCCTAATAAAAGAAGATACGAAACAGGTATATTAGAGATATGTAGAAAGAATTTTAAAACATATACAGTAGGAACATTGTTAATACTGTTATTCTTTACTGAACCAAAGTATAGTAAGTTCTACTCTGTAGCACCAGATGGACAAATTTCAAAAGAAATAAAAGAGGCAATTAGTGAAACACTAAAAGCCTCACCTAAGATCTATTTATATAATGGTGAGCCTCGGTTTAAAATTCTAAGGGATTATATTTTGTTTAAGCTTACTGAAACAAAATTAATACCTTTGAATTATTCCATCAACAGAATGGATTCAAGATTACCGAATGCTTTTGCTGCAGATGAAGTAGGTGCATTACCTAATTCATATGCAATAGAAGCTATGAGGTCTGGCCAATTGAATATATTAAATAAATTAGGTTGTATTATATCGACTAAATATCCTACTATAAATAATCCATTTGAGGATGAAGTTAAGTATTTAAAAAGGGTATTAGATAATTTAGAGAAAGATGAGACTGTATTTGGCTTGTTATTTGAGCCAGATGATACAAAAAATTGGGCTACCGATGATCTAATATTGAAACAGTCTAATCCAGCTGCTTTAGAGAATAAAGAAATATGGGAAGACTTATTAAAGAAAAGAGCTAAAGCAATAGCTGTAGAAAGTGCTAGAGAAAACTTTCTAACAAAACACTGTAATATCATTTACCAGGGATTAGGAACAGAATCCTTTGTTGATATAAATGATGTTCAACGATGTAAAGTAACACATATAGACTGGACTGGTAGAAATGTCTATATAGGTGTGGACTTATCAATGAGTAACGATAACTGTGCTGTATCTATGGCAGCTGTCGATGATGATAATAACATTCTAGCTGAATCAATAGCTTTTATTCCAGAAGGAAGAATAGAAGAAAAGAATCAGATCGAGAAAATCAACTATTATAACTTTATAAAAACTATGAAATGTGTAGCTTGTGGTTATAAGACAGTAGATTATTCAGTAATAGAAGATTTCGTATTTCATATTGAAGAAAAATATGGTGTCACAATAATGGCTATCGGTTATGACCGATTCAATGCTTTATCAAGTGCTCAAAAATGGGACACAAAATATAATTGTGTTCAGATAAGACAGCACAGTGATACATTACATTCACCAACTAAACTGTTATATGAAAAAATAGTCAATGGTGAGTTTAGATATGAAGAAAATAAGCTACTCGAAATCAACTTTGAGAATGCTAGATGTACATACGATACAAATATGAATCGTTATGTAACAAAGAAAAAATCTAATGGAAAAGTAGATATGGTGGTTGCATTAATAAATGCAATTTTTTTATTGGAAAAAGATGAATTATTAAATACTTATGATTTTGTAATTCAAGTTGCATAGATGGAGGTGATAAAAGATGGATGGATTTAAAAACTTTATTGGAAAAATCTTTAGAAGAAGATCAAATACTGTACTAACTACAGATGATGCTTTTTTGACAGCTTTATTCAATGGTGAAACTATAGATCGAAAAATGGCATTATCAATTCCAACTGTAGAAAAAGCAGTAGATATGATATGCAATACAGTAGCTATGATACCAATAAAACTATATAAAGAATCAGAAGGTAAAATTGAAGAATTAATCGATGATCGTGTTTCTTTATTGAATGATGATACTAAAGATACTTTATCAGGTGTTCAATTCAAAAAAGCTCTTGTTGAAGATTATCTATTAGGAAAAGGTGGATATGCATACATAAAGAAAAGATTAAACAAAGTTATATCTTTACATTATGTTGAAGATAATAAGATCACAATTAAAAAGAATAACGATCCAATATTTAAAAACTATGAAATTAGTGTTAATGGTAAAGATTATAAAGATTTTAACTTTATAAAGATTTTAAGAAATACCAAAGATGGAGCAAGTGGAAATGGTGTAACTGAGCAAGTTTCAAAAGCTATTGAAACATCTTATCAAGAGCTTAAATACCAGCTAACATTATTAAAAAATGGTGGAAATAAAAGAGGTTTCTTAAAATCTAAAAATAAATTGTCAGAAGAGGCTCTAAATAAGTTAAAAGAGGCTTGGGGTAGACTTTATAAAAACGATAATGAAGAAAACATGATAATTCTTAATGATGGAATGGAATTTCAAGAAAGTTCTAATTCGAGTGTAGAATTACAACTTAATGAAACGAAAAAAGCATTAAAACAAGATATTAATGATATTTTCCACATCAAAGAGAAGTTTAGTGAAACTTTTAAAGAGGCAATACAACCAATTCTAGCTGAAATAGAGTGTTCTTTAAATAGAGATTTATTGTTAGAAAAAGAAAAAGCAGATTTATTCTTTGCTTTTGATCTAAAAGAAATTCTAAAAGGTGATTTAAAAGAAAGATTCGAGGCTTATAAAATAGCTAAAGAAACTGGATGGATAACAGAAAATGAAATCAGATATCTAGAAAACTATGATGCAATAGAAGGACTAGATATTATTGCTATGTCATTAGGTAATGTTATCTATGATGTAAAGAGTAAGACATATTATACACCTAATACTGATAGTAGCAAATCTATGAGTGAAGGAGGTGATAATAGTGAGGAATAGATTTTATGAATTTAAAAATCAGACAGAAAATAGTGTAGATCTATATGTTTATGGAGCTATCACTGATGATAAAGAGGCTGATTTTTTTAGTTCAGAATCAGATGTTGATCTGAAAGATTTCAAAGATGCTTTAGATAAGTTGAGTGATAATTCAACATTGAATATGTATGTAAATAGTCCAGGTGGTTCAGTATTTGCTGCATCAACTATGGCTACAATGCTTGAAAGAGCTAAGGAAACAAAGAAAATTAAGATTAATGCTTATGTAGATGGTCTGTGTGCAAGTGCAGCATCTTTTTTAATTATGCCTAGTGATGATATCAAGTTATATACAAATTCAATGCTAATGATTCATAAGCCACTATCATTCGTTTGGGGAAATGCTGATGAAATGCAAAAGGAAATTGATGTATTAAATAAAATTCAAGAAAATGTCATGTTGCCTTTGTATATGAAGAAAGCCAAAGTTAAAGAAGATGAAATAAGAGAGTTAATAAATAATGAAACATGGCTATCATCAGAAGAAACTAACGAAATATTCAATGTAACTTTATTAGGTTGCAAGAAAGAATGTGAGGCTTGTGTAGATCAAGACTTATTTAAAAGATATAAAAATGTTCCAGAAGAATTAAAAGAAGAAAATGTGGAAGAGGAAGAAAAAGAAGAGGAGCAACCAGCTCCAGTTGAAGAACCTACAGAAGTAGAGGAAACCAACGAAAGTGAATTAGAGCCTAAACAACAAGAAGTTGTTGAACCTCAAGATATTGATTACTCATATTTTGAGGATAAATTAAAACAGTTAAAAGGAGGAATATATGAAAAATCTAATTGAACAAGCTAATGAGTTAAAAGAAAAAGCTGAAAACATCGTAAATGTTGCTAAAGAAGAAAAAAGAGCTGCAACAGAAGAAGAAAAAAAAGAGTTTGACAGTATCATGAACGAAATTAATGATATTGAAAACACAATAGAAATGGAGGAAAAAATAAATAATATGGAAACAAAAGAAGTAAAAGTAGAAAATGGACTATCAAAAGAAGAAGAAAAAATCTATAGTTCATTACAAGAAAAGAAGGATTATGCTGCATTTGCTAAAATGGTAAGAACATATAGCAATAATGATCCAGATCCAACAGAATTAAGTAAAGGAGCTAACGGAGCTGTTATTCCAAGTACAATTGCTAAGAAGATAATTGATAAAATAGTTGAAATTTCACCTTTATATGCTAGTGCAACTAAATATACTGGTGTAGGTTCAATTGTAGTTCCAAAAGAAGATACATCAACTGATGATATTACAGTTGATTATGCTACAGAATTTACAGATTTAATATCTCGTTCTAATAAGCTAGGAAGTACTACATTAGGTGGTTACCTAATTGGTGCATTAACTAAAATCTCTAAATCACTATTAAATAACAGTGACTTTGATTTAGTTAATTATGTTATTGAAAGAATGGCTAAGAAAATGGCTAAATTCATTGAAAAAGAATGCTTATATGGTACAGATAGCAAGATTAGTGGTATCAAAGGTACTTATGATTCAACTAATATGAAGGTAACTTCTGCTAATAACAATGCTATTCTTGCTGATGAATTAATTGATCTACAAGAATTAGTACCAGATGCATATCAAGAAGATGCATATTGGATTATGAATAGAAGTACAAGAAAACAAATCAGAAAATTAAAAGATGGTCAAGGAAATTACCTATTAAATCCTGTATTTGATAAAAAATGGGGTTATGAATTATTAGGAAGACCAGTTTATTGTTCTGAAAATGTAACTGCTTTAGGAACAAGTGCTAAAGAAGTAATGTTCTATGGTGATTTCTCTGGATTAGGTATTCATGAGCCAGAAAAAGTTGAAATGCAAGTATTATATGAATTATTTGCTGCACAACATGCAATTGGTGTAGTAGGATATGCTGAATTAGATGCTAAAGTAGAAAATACTCAAAAGATAGCTGTAATGGTAACTGGATCAGGAACAATTTAATTATTTTAAATTGTTGTTTAGGCAACCTCGAAGGGAGGTAAAAAATGATTAACCAAGTAAGTGATATTACTTATCAAAATATTGCTGATTACATTCGTGTTGATGTAACTAATGATACAGCAACACAGAATGAGCTAAAAACTTATCTAAATATAGCCAAAGAATATATTTCACAATATACTGGAATACCTATAACAAGTTCAGATGACAATGTAAAAGACTTGGATGATTATCCTAATTTTATAATTGTTGTTTTTATTTTGTGTCAAGATATGTATGATAATCGATCTATGTATGTTGATGAAAAAAATATAAATAAGGTAGTGCAGTCTATTCTAGGAATGCATTCGGTTAATTATTTATGACAAAAGTTATAAATCCAGGTGAATATAACAAGAAAATAACTATAAAATCACCATCAGTAAGTGAGGACAGTGGTGGCTTTAAAGCTAGAACTCTAACCACTGTTCTTACTACTTATGCAAAAGTCAAAACAACTTCTGGATTCACACTAATAGCTAGTAATTCAGACTTTGAAAAAGCTTACACTAATTTTACGATCAGATATCCTAAAGTAACTATTACTCGAGATATGCTAGTCGATTATGATGGTAAGCAATATTCAATTGAATACCTAAATAATGTTGATGAAGACAAAATAGAGTTGGAAATTCAAGCAAAAGAAGTGACTAAATAATGGCAAAATTTGAGGCTGAAATTCCATATGAACTAATGGAAGAATTTAAGGAATTGGAAGATAACTTATATGATGTTTTTGGATCGATGTGTCGTGCAGGTGCAGAAGTTGTCCACAGAAATGTTCTTAGAAACATGAAAAAGTCATTTAAAACTACTAAATCACTTGAAGAAGGCCTAAGAATAACGAGGGTGTATAAAACACCTTCAGATGATGGAATCAATGTTCACATCGGCTTTTACGGATATGACGGTCATCCTAAAAAAGGCTATCCTAAGGGAATACCAATACCATTAAAAGCTATGGCTAGGGAATATGGAACACCAACTGAGGGAAAAAGTCCATTTTTTCGTAAATCTTTTAAAGCTGCAGATATTGAACAAGAAATGTTAAAAGTTCAAGAAAAATATTTCAAAGGATTATGGTGATCTAAATGAATGAAGAATTAAAAACAATATTTGGTACATCGATAACTGTAGGTACAAATAGTATTCCTACAGCTCATATTAAGTATTTAGGAAATTCAAAAACATATGTTGTTTGGACAATTATTGGTGATGAACCAGGTTTAGTTGGAAATGATGAATGCTTATACAGTATTTGCTCTGTAGATGTAGATATTTATAGTGATGGTAATTATTTAGATATAGAAAAAGAAGTTAAAAAATTGATGAAAAATAACGAGTGGGTATGGACTGAAGATAGTTCAGAAATGTTTGAAGAAGACACTGAGCAATATCATAAGACATGCACATTTGAGAAAGAGAGGAATAATATATGGCAAGAATCGGCTACAGAATAGCTAAATATAATCAAATTGATAGTACTACTAAAAAGTACAAAACATTAGGTACAGGTGGAGTTCCAGTATTTGAAAAAGTATCTGAGGAAACATTTGCACCAGAATTTAATAATGCTGAGTTATATGCTTTCGATGCATTACAAGAAAGTGATTATTCTTTTAATAAAGGAACATTAACTCTAACAATAATCGATGATGATGATGCATTTTTGGCTGAATTATTTGGAAGTACAATTAGTGATGGTGAAGTAACCAGAAAAATTGATGATTCAATTCCAGAATTTGGTTATGGACACATCATTACTAAAGTTGTTGGTGGTGATCAAAAATATAAAGTTGAGTTCTTTCCAAGAGTTAAATTCACTAAAATCACAAGTGATAATAAATCTCGTGGTGAGAGTGTTGAATTTAGTACTTCATCACTTGAAGGAACTGTATTCCCACTAGGTGAGGCAATAAATGGAAATGCTGCTGGAACTTGGATTATTTGTAAAACATTCAGCAGTTTATCAGATGCTACAAGTTATCTTGATGGTTTATTAACACCAAGTGGAACACTTTAATCATTAAAAAGAAATTACGAGAGGTGGGGTGTAATATTCCACCTCTTTTTTTATTATTAGGAGGAAAAATATGAAGGATGTAATTAAATATATTGAGACTGAGAAAAAGAATTATCCTATATGCATGAATTTGAATGTTATTGAGGAAATACAAGAAAAATATGAAACATTAGATGACTGGATTCGTATAGTAGATTCAGCAAAAGGTGGAATGCCTAAACTAAAAGATCTAAAAGTTGGATTAACAGAGATGATTAATGAGGCAATTGATATTGAGAATGAAAAAAACAATACCAATGAGCCATTATTAACAGAAAAACAAGTTGGTAGAATTTTATCAGAAATTGGTTTAGAGAAATTACTTGAAGTAGTTGAATCATTAGTTGTCGATTCTACTAAAGTGGATGATCTCCCAAAAAACGAGTAGTCCACGAGGATGATGGTCATATAGATTTCTCGTGGGTTTTATTTATAGGACACTGTTTATTAGGTTTTTCCGAAAAAGAAGTAGGAAGAATGACATTTAGAAAATTATTGAAATTATATAAACATTTTAAAGATAATTATGATTTTAAGTTATCTGGAAAAAGCTATCATGAAGTAGAAGAACAAGCTAGTCATGAGGGTGAGTTTTTACCAGATTAGAAAGGAGGAAATATGTCAAGTAAAAGTTTTGGTGGAACAATTAAATTGCAGGGTGAAAGTGAATACCGTAAGGCATTAAATAACATCTCTAACAATTTAAAGGTTCTATCTAGTGAAATGAAAGTAGTTGTTAGTCAATATGATAAGACTGATAAATCAACATCTAATTTAACTAGACAAAATGAAGTGTTGAATAAAAAGATTCAGGAACAAAAAGATAAAGTAGAAATATTGACTAAGGCATTGGAAGATTCTAAGAAAGAAACTGGTGAGAATAGTGATACATCTAAAAAATGGCAAGTAGAATTAAATAATGCTAAAGCTGAATTAAATAAACTAGAAAAATCTGTTGATGATAATACTAAGACAATGGATGAGTTCGGTGAATCAGAAGAAGATGCATCAGAAAAAGGACTTAAATTAGGTGATGTTATTAAAGCTCATTTAATTAGTGATGCCATTAAAAGTGGTCTAAAAGCTGTAGCTAATGGTATGAAAAAACTTGTATCAACACTTGATGACTGGTCTGATATGTCTAATGATCTAAAAGAACAAGAGGCAAAATTGACACGAGTAATGAGAAATACCACTAATGCTACTGATGAACAGATAAAATCAGTTATAGATCTAACAGCTAAAGAAGAAAAACTTGGTGTAGTATCACAAGAAACACAGTTAGCAGGACTACAAGAGTTAGGAACATATGTTGAACATAAAGAATCATTAGAGAAATTACTTCCAGTAATGAACGATATGATAGCTCAACAATATGGAATCGGTGCAAGTATGGAATCTGCCTCTGGAATAGCTACCATGATGGGAAAAGTTTTAGGTAATGGTCAAGTAGATGCTTTATCAAGATTAGGTTATAAGTTTGATGAGGCTCAAAAGAAAGTATTAAAGTTTGGAACTGAGGAACAAAAGGTTTCAATGTTATCTAAAATAATTACACAGTCAGTTGGTGGTATGAATAAAGCATTAGCTGAAACTGATGCAGGTAAGATGGCTGTAGCTAATGCTGTAATGGATGATTATAAAAAGACAGCAGGTGAAACATATTCAACAATTAAGAATAAATTGGTTTTGGCTTTATCTAGATCATTAATTCCAGTGCTAAAAAGTGCTACAGAAAGCTTTAAAAACTGGGCATCATCTGTAAACTGGTCTGCTGTTGGGAAAAAGATAACAGAGGCTATAAAAGCTGTTGTATCTGTATTTAAGTGGTTTATTGATAATAGAACTGTCTTTATAGGTGCGATAGGTGGTATGTTAGCTGCATTTACAGTAGTAAAGATATCTGAGTTTGTCGGAGCATTTACAGGTGTTATAAGTGGTCTAAAGGCTGCAGGAGGATTAATTCCAACAGTGACTACATTGTTAGAAAAATTAAATCTTACTGCATTAGCTAATCCATATGTTGCTTTAGCAGCAGGTATTGCAGCTGTAGGAGCAGCATTAGCTATATGGATATCAAGTAGTGATACTGCTACAGAGGCAGAAAAGAGACATAAAGAGCAGTTAGATAAACTAAAAGTTAGTATCGATGAAAATTGTGATTCTTGGGATAATTTAAAACAAAAAAGCCAAGAATATGTTGATACTAATATGAGTGAATTAAGTCACTATGAATCATTAGCTGATGAATTAAATAATATTGTTGATGCCAACGGTAAAGTAAAAGCAGGATATGAGGATCGAGCTAATTTTATTGTAACAACTTTAAATAATGCATTAGGAACTGAGATGAAACTTAATGGTAATGTAATTAAGAATTATAAAAATATCAGAAAAGAAATTGATGAATTAATAGAACAAAAGAAAGCTCAGATCATATTAAATGCTAATGAAGAAAAATATACTGAGGCAATAAAAAATCGTGAAAATGCATTAAAAGATTTGAATGATACTGAAAAAATATTAACTGAACAAGAGGCTGAAAGAGAAGCTTTAGTTCAAGAATGGGTAGAAACTAAGACTAGAACTCATACAAGATGGGAAATAGAGGCAATTGATAAAAAAATAGCTAAAAAAGATGAAGAAATTCAAGCTACAAAAAATGCCTATAAACAACAAGAAGATTTATTGTCAGAATATGCTTATACTATTGGACAATATGAGCAAAATGCTTCATTATTCCATCAAAAGAAATATGATGAAATGTCATATACAAATTGGGAATATGTAAAAGATTATGAAAAATCAGAAAATGCAGAAATGGATATATTACAAGATAAAATTGATTCACATGCTAAAAATCTAGAATTATTACAGCACATGTATGAAAAAAGTGGAGATGAAATGTATGTAAGTCAAATTGAGGCAGAAGATAAGCAATTGAAACAATTGCAAAAGCAAATGCAACAGTATTTGACTATTACTGGTGATGGCTTAGATGATGTTCAAATTGAGTGGAATGATAAAACAGCTGAAGAATTAAGAATGCTGATGGGATATCAACCAGAATTTAAAGAATTAGCTGATGGAAATATACAAATGTATATAAAAGGTGTTGCTCAGGGTGAGCCAAAATCAAAAGCAGAGATGGCTAAACTCGTAACAGAAACCATAAAAGAGGTAAGCAAACAAGAAAGTGATTCTGAAAAAGCAGGTCAATTTTTAATTGATGGTGTAAACAAAGGTATTACAAATCAAAATAAGCAAAGCTCAGTATTTAAGTCTATTTCTAATTTCGGTAGTAAAATACTTAACAAATTAAAAAGTTCATTACAGGAAAAATCACCATCTAAAGCTACTAATGAGATGGGACAATTTTTAGATGAAGGTATTATGCTAGGTATCAAGAAAAAGTCTAAAAATGTATTAGATACAGCAGATGATCTAGGTAAATCTATCCTAGGCAATATAAATTCTTCTCTAAGCAAAGATTTAGAGATAAATAAGGCAAATATATCATCTCAATTGAAAAAACCGAATATGAGCACATTAGGGGGCAAAAACACTATAATGCAAAATGAATCATTGATGGTAAATTCATTTAAAAAGGCATTACAGCAAGTAAAAGTTGTAATGAATGGAAGAGAAATGGGACAATTTGTAGAAAATACAATTGTAAAGGAGGTATTTAATGGATAATTATGTAATTTGGAAAGATGTAAATAGTAATACTATTCCTGGACTAATCATTCAGGAATTACCTTCGATTTCAAAACCACCAATGAGATATAATGCTATAGATGTTGATGGTCGAAATGGTGATATTATAGATGAACTAGGATATGGAGCTTATGATAAGACTTTATTAATAGGTTTAGCTAATAATTTCGATATAGATCAAGTTATTAGCTTTTTTTCTGGTTCAGGAACATTAATACTATCTAACGAATCAGATAAGTATTATAATGCTCGTATTTTAGAGCAAATAGATTATGTAAGATTATTAAGATTTAAAACAGCTGAAGTAACATTTCATGTACAACCATTTAAGTATAAAGTTGCAGAAGACTATGTAGAAGAAACTATTAGCTCACAAGAATCAATTACAGTTAATAATTTGGGAAATTTGGAATCTGAGCCAATTATTTATTTATATGGTTCTGGTGATGTAACATTTACATTAAATGGATTAGATGTATTTACAATTAATATTGATGAAGATTATGTTGTAGTAGATAGTTCACAACAAAATGCTTATTTTAACTCAGTATTAAAAAATAGAAACATGACTGGTGATTTTCCTAAATTACAACCAGGTGAAAATACTATTACATGGACTGGTACTTTAACTAAAATAATAATAGATCCTAAAAGTAGGTGGTTATAATGATTTCTGTTTATCCAGCTGATGAAAGATACTTCTCAGACAATGGAATAAAAATATTAAAACCACTACAAGCTATTGTTACTAAAGAAGATAATGGTGAATACAAAATAGAAATGGTTGATACTGTAGATAATATTGAATACTATCAAGCAGGTATGATAATTAGAACAGATACACCATGGGGTAAACAGGGATTTAGATTATCTAATCCTATTATAGAAAACAATAGAATTACAGTTGAAGGTAAACATTTATATTTTGATCTAGCTAATTATTTAATAGCTGATAGCTATATAGTAGATAAGAATTGTAATGATGCATTAGATCATTTAAAACTGGGTTGTGATACTACACCTCCATTTACATTTTCATCAAATATTACAGAAATTAATTCTTTTAGATGTGTAAGAAAATCTTTCGAGGAGGCTATTCCAACAATAATTGAAAGATGGGGAGGCCATTTAATAAGAGATAATTGGTCTGTAACAATTAATGCTGAAATTGGACAAGATAGAGGTGTAACACTTGTTTATGGTAAAGATATAACATCAATTTCACAAGAAGAAAACTGGGATGATGTTGTAACGAAAATTCTTCCAGTAGGAAAAGATGGTTTAACCTTACCAGAAGTGTATATTTCTTTATCAGAAACTTTATATGATATTCCATATTCAAAAGTAATATCATTCGATCAAGACAATATAGATCCAGCAGATTATACTGATGAAGAAGGTGTTTTAGATGAAACAACATATAATAATGCTTTAGAGGATGATCTAAGAACTAAAGCAAATGAATATTTACAAAATAACAAGTTTCCAAAAGTAAATTATGCTGTTGAAACTTATATTACCGATGTATCAGATGTTGGAGACACTATTTATGTAAAACATCCAAAATGTAAAATTAATATTATTACCAATGTTATATTAATTGAATATGACTGCATTTTGAATAAATATACACAAATTGAATTTGGAAATTTTAGAATTAAGCTAAAAGATCTGATTTCAAAAGTAAGTGAGCAAGTAGAAGAACAAGTAAATCAGAAACAAGATAAAAAAATATCATTTTTACAAGATGAATTACAAATGGCAACATCTAAAATATGGGGAGCTATGGGTAATTCTTATGTTATTTATGATGGTGATAAGATTCTAGTGGTTGATACATTACCAAAAGAAAATGCTACCAATGTAATAATGATAAATAGTGGGGGTATAGGTTTTAGTAATACTGGTATTAATGGAACATTTACAACTGCATGGACTATAGATGGAACATTAGATATGCAAAATATTAATGTTATTAATCTAGTAGCAGATATGATAAAAGGTGGAACATTAAAACTAGGATCTAGATTAAATGAATCTGGAATAATGGAAATATATGATGAATCTAACAGATTAATATGTAAAGCTGACAAGAATGGCTTAACTATTTATTGTGAAGATAATACATATATTAAACTAAATCCAGAAGTAGGATTCGCTGGTTATAATGCTAGTGATGTAAAAATCTACTGGGCTGATGGTGATGAATTTCACATGAGAAAGTCAGTAGTTGAAGAAGAAATAACAATTGCAAGTAAAGTAAGGGCAATACCAATGACCATATATGAGGGTAATACCTTAACAAATGAAGGCATTGGATTCGTTCCAATTCTATAAGGTGGTGATGGAAAATGGCAGTATTAGTAGATACACATACATTAACTGAAGAGTCATATGATATAGCATCAAATACATCAACTGTTAGATATTTATTGAAATTAAAAACAACCGAAGGTTCTTATAATGTAAATAATATAACAACTACATACTATATAGATGGTGTAAAGTATACAGTTACACATAAATTACCATATCGAACTACAACAACTGTTATTGATAAAACAGTAACAATTAGTCATAATAGTGATGGAACTAGAAGTGTAACAGCATCATATAGTGTGCCAACCAACATTAGTGCAGGTACAATGACTGGAACGAAGACAACACAATTAACAACCATTCCTCGGACTACGAGTATTACATCTTTTTCCGTCTCGAAACGGAATGAAACGAGTTTAACATTTAATTGGCAAACTGCAGATACAATAGATTATGTATGGTACTCTACCAATGGAGGTAGTAGTTGGACTGGTTATGATGTCACCGATGGAACAAGTGGTAGTTTTATAGTATCGGGACTAAGTGCTAATACATCTTATAACTGTAAATTAAGAGTACGGCGAAAAGATAGTCAATTAACAACTGATAGTAATACAGTCTCACAAACTACATATGCAATTCCAACTCAAAGTTTTTCAAGCAAGACAGAAACAACAGTAACAATGAATTGGTCATGTGATGATACTGTAGATTATGTATGGTATTCAAAAGATAATGGCTCAAATTGGACAGCAGTAGGTAGTGTTAATGCAAAAAGTGGATCATATACAATTTCTGGACTAAGTGCAAATACATCTTATAACATTAAAACTAGATTAAGAAGAAAAACACCACAAACCAATTATGATACAACGGCAAGTAGTCAAACTACTTACCAATATCCATATGTATCATCAGTTGGAACAAGTTCATTAACTATTGGAAATAGTCAAACATTATCACTTTATAATCCATTAGGAAGAAGTTGTACCGTATATATGAAAAAAGACAGTACAAGTGGAACAGAATTATATAGTGGAACAACATCAGGTACATCAATAACTTTCACACCTACAGCTAGTACACTTTATAATAGTATTCCAAGTGCACAAAGTGGAAATTGTGTTTACTATTGTGTATATTCAAGTCCACCTGTAACAACAAAAAGTGGAACTTATAAGATAACTGGAAATGAAAAACCAACAGCAGGAACACTAACATATGCAGATCAAAATAGTACAGTAGTAGGAATCACTCAAAATAATCAACATATAGTACGAAATAATTCTAGTTTACGAGTGACATATGGAGCTGCAACAGCAAACAATGGTTCTTCAATATCTAGTTATCAAATAACATTTAACGGTTCTACACAGACAAAGACTGCAGCAGGTTATATAGACTATGGAACAGTAAATTTATCATCAAGTGCAACAGTAACAGTTAAAGTAACAGATTCTAGAGGATTATATACTACATATTCAAAGACTATTACTATTTTAGACTGGGTTTTACCAACAGCTATAATTACTTTGAATAGGGTAAATAATTATGAAGATACAACAAATATTAAAGTAGTATGTTCAATATCTAGTGTTAATTCAAAAAATACTATTAAGTCTATAAAATACAAATTCAAAAAAACAAGTGATTCTGGTTATTCAAGTCAAACATCAATAAATAATAATCAGGCATATACAATTACGAAAGATAAAGCATATGCTTGGAATTTCCAATTTGAAATAAAAGATGAGTTTGGAACAACTACTTATAATTTGATTTTAGGAAAAGGAGCACCAATACTATTCATTGATACAAAAAGATTAGCAGTTGGTGTAAATTGCTTTCCTGGATCAGATAATAGTCTTGCATTGAATGGTCAAGATGTACTTGAATACGAAGTAGTAGATACTTGGTAAAAAAGGAGGAAATTATGATAAACATAATTGACATGGCCACCGTAGGTGGTATGCTTATGTATGTATGTATGTATGTATGTATGTATGTATGTATGTATGTATGCAAAAAATATATTCAAAGAGAGGAGGAAATCATTTAGTATTTTCTTCTCTTTTATTAACCTTCGAGAAAAGGAGGTTAATAGCTAGGGGTGGTTTAATTGAGTAAATCAGTTAAACTAAATAATGATACGTATATTGATAGTCAATCAATTAGTTTCAATAGAACAAAATTGTCAACATTATTAGATATACTTAGGATACATACATCAGTAACATATAGTAGTATGAATGATTTTTTAACAGCATATCAAAGTTTTGCTAATTATAGAATACATATAGGATATGCTAATATTGAAAATACAAATTGCTGTTTTTTAGGATTTAATCAAATATACCAAAATAGAAACTATGCAAGAGTAATTATTTTGAACGCTTGGCATAGTTATATGGCATACATCAGTGGGGGAACTGCATGGACTATCAAAGAAATAAACCTTAGCTAAATAATATATGGCAAAAGTCATTAAATTTAGTAATAACACTTATCTATATGGGGCACTATTAGAAACTGGATCTAACGAAAATGGTATTTATGAAAAATATAGTGATGGTAAATTAATACAATATGCAAGAATTGAAAAGGGTAATATTGAATATACAAAATCTTCTGGAAATGCGTATATTAACTCTAGTAATTCTCATATCACACAATGGACTTATCCTATACAATTTAATACTAAGCCAGATATAGTAATACCTACGTGTGGTGGAAATAGTTATATGTCATGTTCTGTGAATGATTGGACAAGAACTACTGCAACAATATATACTACATCGCCATCATCAACAACGATTCGTAATGTATTTATATCTGTTATAGCAATAGGTAAGTGGCGATAGAAAATAATAAATGATAAAAAAATAAATGAATTATATTGACAGCATACGTCAGTATGCTATCCTTAAACGAACGAACGAACGAACGAACGAACGAACGAACGAACGAACGAACGAACCAAAAATACTATCGAAAGGAGGAAGTCATTTAATACTTTCTCTGATCGAGGATCGGAGGTTCAATGTTAGGTTAGGTGGTATTTGTGGGTAAAACCATAAAACTAGCTAATGATACTTATTTAGTCAATGATTTGTATAGTACAACCGAAAAAAGAGTTGGTACATGGATTGATGGAAAACCAATATATAGGATAGTTTATGATTTAACTATGACACCAAATAGTAGTGGATATTTTATTTACACTGGTGATAGTGCAAGAATAAAAAAGATAAAAGACATAATTAGATATGACTATTTTTTTGAGGATGGTTATATTTGGGGACAGGCAATGTTTAATGGTATGTCTTTTAGACCATTATATATTCAAAGAGAGTATGGAGGTATTGGCTTTTATTGTAGTACTGGGAATATTAATACGTTTAATGGAAAAAGAGCAATAATTATTCTTGAATATACAAAAACAACAGACTAAATAAGCTAACATAGTCTATATGGCAAAAGTCATAAAATTTAAAGATAACACTTACTTGGATGGAACAATAATTGAATCTGGAAACAATGAAAATGGTTACTATGAAAAATATAGTAATGGGAAAATGAAATGTTGGCATAGACAAGAAATAAGTGGAGCATCAACCAACTTTACTACTGCTTATGGTAGTATTTTTTTGTGTTCAAGTTCTGGTATGCCTTCATGGACTTATCCTAAACCATTTATTGAACCTCCAGAATATATTAATGCAACACTTGAAACATCAGGTATTGGTGGAGCTCCAATTGTTGCTGGTAGTAATGCACCTACAAGATATTCGGCAAAATGTTGGCCATGGAATGCCACATCATGGTCAGGCGTAACACTTCATATTTATTGGAAGGCAATAGGTAAGTGGAAATAAAGTATTAAATGCCAGTAATATGGGTAAAAGTATAATATTAAAAGATAATAATTATTGGGATACGAGTAGTATTATTAGAGGTAGAAATACTTTAGAAAATTGGCTCAATGGTAGAGTATATAAAACTGAGAAATTGCTAGGAAGAATAAACGAGTATTTTAACAACCAAAGAGGATATAAAGAGGTATCAATAGATATACCACCAAAAACGGTATATGTTGTTGTTGGACTACTTACTGGTCAAATAGCCAATATTGTTTCATTACAAACAACAAGTCTATTTAACTCAATATATGTAAATGATACCGATAATACACAAACATATAGTTATTGGTTTGATTATTCTTATCCCAGTAGTATATCAACGAGTGCTGGTAATGTATCTCTTGATATATTGGCAATTAAATTATAAAAGGAGGGTAAGTGAAAAACATATTAGAATTTATTCGAGACTATTGGGTACAAATAGTCTTTTTATTTGGTGTAATTAGTGCTTTTGTTGTTCAGATAAAAGCTAGTAGAGAGGCAACAAAGTGTTCATTAAGAAATGACATTTTAGATATCTATGAAAGATGTAAACCAACAAAAACAATTACATTGTATCAATTCGAGGCAATGGAACTTAGTTTTAGTTTATACACTAAATTAAAAGGAAATGGCTTTGTAAAAGCAATAGTTGAGGAAATGAGAACATTTAAACGAGTGTAAGGAGGTGTTTTAAATGAAAAAAGTATTAGAAAGATTCAAGAGTCCAGTAGTATGGTGTCAATTAATTACACTTATTGCTGAGATTCTAAAACTAATAGGTGTTTATGATATACCTAATGAAACTATAAGTATAATACAAGATATTATTACAGGAGCATTCCAGGTATTTGCTGCTATTAATAATCCATCAGATCGAGAGAATTTTTAAGAGAGGTGATCTAAATGAGTAAATATGTTCAAGATAATGAGTGGGGTACAAAATATCCTAATTTCAGAAAGGCAGAGTTCAAATGCCCATGTTGTGGTAGTTATGGTGTAGGTATTGCTAGTAGTCTAGTAGAACTATTACAAAAACTTAGAAACAAATACGGCAGTGTAATTATTAGCTCTGGTTATAGATGTTCTAAATTTAATAAAAAAGTAGGTGGAGCAACTAATTCAGCTCATTTAAAAGGACAAGCTGCAGACTTTTATTTTAGTAGTGGTATTCTAGCTAATCAAAGTAAAAGAATAGCTGTAGTTAATGAAATAAAGAAAATGAAAAATTATCATTATTCATATTGTAATGTTAATGGTAATCATCCAAATATGGGAGCTGCAATACATGTAGATACTAATCTAGTAGATGTAGATCCATCACCTACACCAACAAAAAAATACATTCAATTAGATGGTAATGTATGGTGTAGAACTGGTGGCTATGGCTTTAAATATCCAAAGTATAAGGTAATACCTAAAAATACCAAATGTGAGCTTATAACAAAAAATATAGGTAAATCAGATGGTTATAGTTGGGATAAAATAATATACAATGGTAAAACAGTATATTTACCAAACAAATGGAATAAATACTTATAATAGTGAATAGTAATGTCGCAGTAATGTCGCAGTAATGTCGCAGTAATGAAGTAGGGAAACCTACTTCTTTTTTTGTGGCTTAATTTTTGAGATATTTAAAACAATAAGTCTCATTTTCTGAGATATCTTTTTTTTTATGAACTGAACAGCTCTGAACAGATTTGCACAGTAAATGTGAAATCAATGTGTTGCAGAAATACAAAACGCACTACATTTTATATTTTATTGTGCATTTTTGACAAAATTCGACAAAAATCGACAAATAAATGCTGTAATATTGTAATTACCAAAGGGGGAATTGGTATGAAATTAACTGAAAAACAGTTAAAAAGATTTACAGAAATATTCGAGATTAAAGCAAAAAGTATCATTATGATCGACAAAGGAAATGTAATTACAATTGTAATTAATGGTGTAAGAATATTTGATGTAAAAAAAGAACTTGTAAAAGAGTTCTTTTAATGTAATTTTCAAACACACTTTCAAACACACTTTTTTCTTTTTTTGCTATTTTTATGTAGTTTTAACACTTTAAAAAGCCCATAAAATCGACATTCTAGTGTTAAAAATACTATATTTTTGTACTCCTCAGCTCCACCAAAATGCAATAAAACCCTTATAAAATAAGGGTTTTTATTTTTCCAAACACACTGCCAAACACACTTTTTATAAATTATCGATCAAATTTTTAACATTTTCGAGCTCTGATTTATATAGATGAGTGTATATTCTGAGGGTGGTAGAAATGTCTCCATGACCAAGATATTTTGATACTAAAGATATACTTGCACCACGATTAATTAATAAACTAGCACATGAGTGTCTAAAGTCATGTATTCTGATCTGTTTAATATCAGCTAATTTACAGTATTTATTTTTATGAGTTTGTATCGTTGTTTCTTTAAATGGAATAGAATTTCCAAATACAAACCATGTGTTTTTGTAATCTCGATACTTTTTTGCATTATTTAACATCGTTTTTAAGTCATTTAAAACGATTTTAGGCAAAGGTAGTATTCTTATACTGTTTTTTGTCTTTGGGGGTGATATAGTCCAATTCTCACCTTTTAGCTTAGTTGTTAGAGTTTTAGTAATGCTTATTTCTTGTTTATCGAAGTCTATATCTCTAAATTGAAGAGCTTGTAATTCTCCCTGTCTTAATCCAATGTAGTATAATACTTCAAAAAAAGTATGCCACTCAAATTGATCTATGACAGAATCGAATTTTTGGTATTCATCATATGTATAAAATTCCATTTCTTTTTTTAAATTGTTATTAACATATTTATCACAGAATTTAAGTATCTCAATAGAAGTATTATAATATTTGTTAGAAAATCTTATTATGCATTCTAATAATCCTAGTAGCTTATTCTTATATGCTATGCTGAATCCTTTTTGATCCATATACTTTTTTAATATTTCTATATGTGAATGTTTTAGATCATTTATTTTAACTTTTTTTATGATATCAAAATTCTTAATTTGAGATTTAATTTTAACTAGACTGGTCTTTTTAATTAGAGGTTCTTTATAAAGCTCATATTTTACAAAAGCTTGTTCTAAAGTGAGGTTTTCTAACAGTGTTTCATTATTCATAACTTTAATACGATATTTAGCCTCTTCATCAGCTGCCTCTCGTTTACCTTTATACTTAGGTGATGAATAGTCATGAATATTACCTAAAATGTCTTTATATTTAATTCTAAAATAATACTCTCTACCATCTTTAGTAGGGGTTTTAGTTTTATATACTGTCATATTTCCCTCCAGTCTCTTTACAAATTGTTTATTATCTGATATAATTAAAAATGCATAGAGAAAGATTTAGTCTTGGTGGACATATTTTATTTATGCACATTAATCTCGTATTAACGGTACGGGATTTTTTTTATTTGCTACAATTTATATTTTTTACTTTTATAGATACATTATTATTATTTTGTAGATTTTTACAATTTGCACAATAAGTATGTAAATCTTTTACCTCACCAGCTTTAACATTTAAAAGAGATAACTGTTGATCTAACTTTAATGTTCCAGAAGATACTTCAACTTGAATTAGAACATATTTGCAGTCAGTATTAGAATTGTTTTTGAATACACCTTCAATGTATGGTGTTCCACTAGAAATCTTTAAATCTGATACCTGGTATTCATCATTACTACATCCAGCTACGATAAATAGTAGGGGAATAATCCATAATATTTTCTTCATAATACCTCCTATAGTTTAGTTCTCTTTTCAATAGCTATACCAATTACTCTTACTGGAAGATTAGCAACATCTTCTTTATTGTAAAAAGTAATTTGATATCCATCAGAGTTATCTAGGTTAAGTGGTGTAAGAATAACACCATTTTCATTTAATGTAAATTTCTTAAATGTTGCATCATAACCATTAACCATGACAGCACAGTCTTTACCATTAGCTCGATCTACATCTTCACTTTGCTCAAAGATAACTATATCATCAGGTTGATATTTAGGTGACATGCTATCACCACTAATTTTAAGACCATAGAATTTTTTACCACCTTTAGTCCATTGTTTAGGTATTTCTATATATTCTAGGATATCTTGTTGTGCCTCAATTGGTGTTCCAGCTTTAATTACACCTAATACAGGAATAGACACAGTTTCAATAAATTCATTTCCAATTAATTCAGCATTATCAAATACTAAATCATCAACTTTAACATCACCAGATTTAAGTAGTAGATCGTTAATAGACATATTCATAGCTTTAGCTATTTTCTTTAATGTATCAACTGTAACTCTAACAGGTTTACCAGTTCTAGGATCATAACCTTTTTCGATACTATCTAAGTGAGTATGACTAATGTCACATTTCTTAGCAAAATCTCTTAAAGATGTTTCACCACGATACTGTTTAATAAAATCACCAATGTAATTCATACACAACCTCCTCATAACAATAATTGTAAATCATAATTAACATAAAATCAATAATTCTAAAATAAAATAGTGTAAATCATACTTGACAAAAAAATAAAATTTTTGTAAAACATACTTGACAAGACTAAAAAGTGTAGTGTATGATTTACATTGTAAGGAGGTATTATGAACAATTCGTTAAAACAGAAGAGAGAAGAGTTAGGCTTAACACAAGAGGAATTGTCTAAGTTATCCAATGTATCGAGACCAACAATATCTATGATCGAGAATAACGGATTAAAAAACATCGAGAGTTTAACCATGCTAAAGTTAGCTACAGCATTGAAGTGTGACATTGGTGATATTTTTTCTAAAGAAAATGTCGTGTTCACACAACAAGATTAATTATGAGAGGAAGGAGAGATAGAATATGTCCACCAAGACTAAAGAAGAAGTACTTAGTAGTGAATACATGAGTGCAAAGGAATTAAAAGTTTTAATGCCACAGAAAAGTCTAGACACATGTCGAATGATTATTTTCAATGTTAGGGAAATAATGGAATCTAAACAGATGTTTTGTCCACCTGGTAAACCATTTATAGCTTTAACAAGTGAAATAAAAAAATATTTAGGAATAAGAGGGTAATTATGAAAAAGATGAGACTAAAGAAGTGGGTTAAGGTTGTCCTTTGTACATTTTTATTATCTACATTTTTAATAGAAATATACAAATTATTTACTGTTACTACAACAACAGTTACACCAGTAGGAACATATCGTTGTCATGGAAGATTAATTCAAGTATGTGATGGAAGTAAAGCAGTAAGAGATTATTTGGGGGTGAAGTAATGAAATCATTATTTAAAACCGAAGAAATAATCGAAGATATATTAATAAGATTTTCATCAGCTAGAGATGATAATTTTTCTTTGATCTATGAATTTTATATGGAAATAAGTCCATTACTACTGGAAAAACCATTTAAAGAAATTTTATTAAATCATCAGATGTATTCTCTACCATCTTTTGAATCAATATTTAGAGCCAGAAGAAAGATAGTAGCTAAGAATCCATCTTTAAGACCATCAAAGATAATACAAGAACTTCGTGATGAAAACGAAGAATATTACAAATTCTTTAGTAAGAATGATTAGGTTTTGGTTAGAGGAAAGGAGGTAACATGAATGAAAAACCGAATTATTATTCAATTTTACCAGCTATAGTTCGATATGATCCAGATTTAACACCAACAGCTAAATTATTATATTCAGAAATTACCTCATTGGTAAATAAAACTGGTATATGTTGGGCAAGTGATAAATATTTTGCATATCTATATGGTGTTTCTGATCGTGTTATAAGAAAATACTTAAAGCAATTAAAAGAGAAAAAATACATTGAATTAGAGTATGAATATGAAGGAAATACAAGAGAAATAAAACAAAGAAAAATACGAATTATAGGTGTGGAACAAATATTCCATACCTATGGAACAAATATTCCAGAAGGTGTGGAACAAAAGTTCCGAGATAATAATAAATATATTAATAATAAAAAAGAAATATATAAAGAAAGAGTTTTAAGTGATGATGATTTATCAGATAATATTAAGAAATCTTTAATTGAATGGTTAGAGTTTAAAAAATATTATTATGAAGATATTGGATTAACTAAATTAATATCTCAAGTTAAGAATCAATTAAAAGAATATTCTGAAGAAGATATTATTAATATTATTGATGAATCAATGGCTAATAATTACAAAGGAATTATCTTTAATAAACTAAAGAAAAAATCCACAAAGGTAAATAGTTATACACCTACAACTATTAATGATGATGGGGTGTATAGATTAGTATGAATGAGAAATATCTTGATGATTACTATTTAGCTGAAATTTTAGTTCAAGATTTCACGAATAGAATTAATTTATTAAAAATACCATTACAAGCTTTAGAACCAGGTATTGCAAAAATACTAAAGGAATTATTAGATAACTATCGAAAAAACAACACATTAGTTTTAAAAGAATTATCACAGGCTACAGCTAAGGCATACATAGATTTATATACAGCAAATGATTATGAATGTTTTGGATGGGAAAATAAAATTCCTTATTATGAAAACAGAATATTTGCTAGATATAAAAAAGACTTTACTTTGAATTTAATACAAAAGCTAGATTCTGGTGAAATAGATTATAAACAGTTTACTGCTAAAGTAGATGAAATCAATAGTTATGAATTAAGTGATAAATCCACTTTTAAAACAGTATCAGAGTTAAATACCAACGATGAAGACAAAGTATATGTTAAATCAGATGTAATAAGAATAGATCGAGAAATAAAAGGATTTGCATTAGGTGAACTGAGTGTATGGTCAGGAGGTAATGCTAGTGCTAAATCAACATTCTTAGGACAAATGGCTCTTGAATCCATTAATCAAAGTTGTAATGTAGCAATTTATTCTGGTGAGCTAACAAGTCAAAGATTATTATCATGGTTATTACTTCAAGCTGCAGGTAAGAAGAATGTTGAAGAAAAGAACGGATTCTATAAACCAACAGAGGCAGCTAAACAGAAGATACTTTATTGGTTAGATCATAAATTGTATGTTTACGAGAACTCATTCGGTAATAAAGCAAGATATATTATTTCAAGTATTAAGAAATGTATCGAAAAAAACAATATAAAGGTGGTCATAATCGATAATTTAATGAGTTTAGATATAAATGACTATGGTGATAATAAATACGATACACAGTCTTATTTGATTAAGGAATTGAGTGAGTTAGCTAAGAAGTATCAAGTACATATTCACTTTGTATGTCATCCTAGAAAATCAACAACATTTTTAAGAAAAGTAGATATATCTGGAACAGCAGATATCACCAATGTAGCTGACAATGTATTTATTTTACATCGTGTCAATAATGATTTCAAAAAAGCTACAAAAGATATGTTCGGTTGGAAGGAAGATCACGAGCTTTATAAGTTCTCGAACATAATCGAAATATGTAAGAGTAGAGAGTTCGGTGTTCAAGACTGTTTTGTAGGTTTATATTTTGAAAAAGAAACAAGAAGATTATTAAATGGGGTTAATGAGAATTTGCGTTTTGGTTGGGAAATGATGAGGTAGAAAATGGAAAAGAGTTTACAAGAATTATATGATGAGAAGATACACATTCTTCAAAAATTAGAAACTGAATTAACTGAAAAAATGGGTTACGAAGAGGCTAGTAAGTTTTTAGAAAAAATATATCATGTAGTCTTAATTCAAAAGAACATTGATAAGCAAGAGGAAATAATATGACAAGAAGAATTAAGCATGTAGATGGTAAGAAAGAAGGATCAATACTAACACTTCCAATAAAGAATCCGAAAACAATTGATCGTATATATGACTTCTGGTTATACGAAAGAGATCATGCTAAGTCTGATATCAAGAGATACCAAGCACATCGAAACTATATGTTATTTCTAATTGGATTTAATACAGCATTTAGAGCTGAGGATCTATTACAGCTAAGAGTATGTGATGTAGAAAAAGGCTATGTAACCATAAAAGAAAATAAGACAGGTAAAATTCAGAACTTTAGGATGAATAAAGAGCTACACGAACAGATAATGAATTATATCGAAAAGTATGATCTAAAAGAAAAAGACTATTTATTCATGGGACAGAAGACAAGAGAAACATATAAAGGTCGAACATTTAAAGTCATATATCCGATAACAGTAGCTAATTGTGATTCCAGAATATTCCCAACAACAGTAAAAGCATGTGGAATAGATACACACTTTTCATTACACAGTTTAAGAAAGACTTTTGGATATCAATACATCAAGAATGGTGGTAATCCAATGACATTAATGAAAATGTATAATCACTCAGATGTAGGAACAACGATGTTATATGTCATGTGGGACACTGATGATATTGAAAGAACACGAGAGTCAATTTTTATCGGAAAAAGAGCAAAATAACGAAAAACGAAAAAAAGATTAACAATTATATAAAAAAGCAATAAAAAAATATACACAAATAACTATACACAATAAAGGGGAAAGATACATTTATAAACTCGGTATGTAAAATTCATAGAGTTATAGAGGGTATTAACAATATTTAGAGGGGATAGGTTGATTAATAGGAGGAAAAATGAAAGATTTATTTAATGATATTAGGGCTTGGTTGGATTATATTAAAAATCGTGAAAAGAACGAAAAAAAAGAAGAAATTAATGAAGATACAATTAGAGAATTAAGAAACACAGTTCAGAAACTAAAGAACGAACGAAAAGAAGAATTAAAGCAAAGAGAATATATTTCAAAAGAGAAAGATAATTTAATTGCTTTAAGAAACAAAAGAGTAGATGTTCTTAGTGGTCAATTAGCAGACAGTAACAGAAGCAACGATGAACTAAGAAGTATCTTAGAAAAGACATCTAAAGAATTAGATACAACTAAAGAGGAACTTGCTAAAGAAAAGAAATCAAGAAAGAAATGTGCAGGAGCTGTCGGAGGTTTAACAGCTAGAGTAAATGCTTTAACTAAAGAGTTAGATACTACAAATAACTGTTTAAAACAAGCATGTGAAGAATTAAGTAAAGCTAAATATACTATTAATTTCTACAAGAAACACCAAAAGTCACCATCAATTGAAGAATTAAAAGCATATGATTATTCAAGAAAAGAAGTAGAAAAGAGAATGAAAAATGAAAATGAAAAATAGCTTAAATGATGTAAATAATTATTTATTTGAACAGTTAGAAAGATTAACTGATGATGAAGAATTAGAAGAAAAGGGAAGTCTAGATCGAGAATTAAAAAGAGCTAAAGCAATAGCAGGTTTATGTTCAACAATAGTAAATAATGCAAAACTTGTCTTAGATGCTAAAAAGTATGCTGATGAGTTAGGTGTTACCAACGAAAAAGAAGTATTAATGCTAAGTGATGGTAATCAAGAATGAGAAAAGTCTGGAATCAGGAACGAGATAATTATTTAAGAGAAATATATGTTGATCGTACTAATCGAGAAATAGCTAAATTAATGAGTGAAAAATTCAATTATAATTTTACAGAAAACAGTATTGATTCCAGAAAAGTCATTCTAAAGATTAGATCAGGTAAAAGATGTAGCAATATTTATACAAAAGAAATAATCGATTATGTAAAAAATAATTACAAAGGTAAATCTACTATTCAGTTATCAGATGAGATTAATAAAGTATTTGGAATGAATACAACAAATGATAGCATTCAGAATCTAAAAAGTAGAATAAAGCAGAATGAAGGGTTTGAATTTGAACCAGCAAGAAATGATGGCTGCTTTGTAAAAGGACAGAAGAGTTGGAATAAAGGTAAAAAATGGGATGAATTTATGAGTAAAGAGTCTCAAGAAAAATCTCGAACAACATGTTTTAAAAAAGGTAATAATCCAGCTAATATGGATGCTATAGGAACAGAGAAATGGAAGACAGGACATAAAGACAGAAATGATGAAGGTTTCTTATATGTAAAAGTACAAGATAAACATGGTAGATTTAACTGGAAAGCAAAACATCGATTAATCTGGGAACAAGCTTATGGAAAGATTCCAAAAGGTTATAAGGTCATTTTTAGAGATGGTAATAGACATAACATAGTTTTAAGCAATTTAGCTTTAGTTTCTAATTCTCAGATGTTGATTCTAAATCGATATAAGCTAATCTTTGAAGAACAAGAATTAACAGAAGTTGGAATCAATATAGCAAAGGTGCTAGATAAGATAAATGAAAAAAGTAGATTATGAACAATTATATTACGATCAGATTCGTGAGAACAGGAAACTGATTAATCAAATAAGAGAATTAAAAATAGAAATGCAAGTGTATAAAGAAATGTTAAAAAGAAACAGTTTAAAAACAATAATATGCAAAAGTATTATTGATTATAAGAGAGGTGATAATAAGTGAATATAGATGTAGATGACCATAAAATACTTCCAATAGAATGTGATAGAAAATGTTTAGTTTTTTCTAATGGTAATTCAATAACATTTAACGAAATAGAACTTGAATTAAAAAGCAGAACAAAAAATCTCAAAATAGTAGTATATGGAACTTATGAGCCAACAGATTTAAGAATACCACCATTAGTAAGAGCAAGATTTTGTACAGGTGATGGTTATGTAAAAGAAATATCATTAGAAAAATATTTATTTAGAGATGGAAAAGATAAAAGTAGTTATTATGATTATTTAGTTAGGTATGTTGCAACAGCATTAGCAAATTCAATGTTTTTAAGAGGTGATGAAAATGCCTAATTGGTGTGAAGGAGTACTAAAAGTTAGAGGTAAAAAGAAAGAATTATTAAATTTTATAAATAGTGGGATTATACGATATGGTTATCCACGAGATGAATTAGATGATTATACACAATATCCATTAGATGTCAAAATAGATAAATATGGGGATTTATTTATCAATGAAACAGATGATAAAAATCATAGTTGGCTATACTTCAAAGACTCTAGAAGATTATTCATAGAAAACGATGTTAATTGGTTGTTTTGGGATGAAGAAGATGAAGAACATATTCAATGTTTAGACATAAAACAAGCATGGAGAATTGAACCATATTATCTTATCGAAATATCAAAAAAATATAATGTTGATTTT
>Ga0265301_10001646_pt1 | contig 28499 bp, 22 predicted proteins | sample AusTroGonzalo_MG_2_FD_193488 | JGI IMG/M metagenome (GOLD analysis project Ga0265301, IMG submission 193488) | Bovine rumen microbial communities from tropical cattle in Woodstock, Queensland, Australia - Gonzalo_04 | ecosystem: Host-associated > Mammals > Digestive system > Stomach > Rumen ... | reverse complement strand
GATGCTCATTCCTCTGCATTCGCAGTATAATTACGTCTACATTAACCCAAAAGCTTCGACATCCATCTATGAGCGATTAGTCGATGCGTTAGAAGAAACCTGCAAAAGTCTGCACATAGGGATGGCCCAAATACAAGGATTTTATCCTACACCTTTGCTCAACGCACTTCGTCAACGAGGGTTCGCGATAAAAGACAGAACCACTTATACGATTGAAGACATCCCTCCTTATACCGAATTACCGACCTTCTTCTCCGAAAACAAACGTCGGCAATTACGCAAAGCGAAAGACTTGCAACTAGTCGATTTATCCGTAGAAGAGTTTTATCGTTTCCAAGAATCTTGCTGGGCAGCACAAGGCAAAAAGATTGACTATCCACTCTCTTGGGCGCAAACTGTTTTAAGAGAGACCGTCAGCCGTCAACAAGGCAGACTAATCGCCGCACAAACCTCCAGCGGAACAATCTTAGCTTCGCTATTCTTAGCATGGGACTATACAACTGCTTATTTTTTACTTCCTGCATATAATCCTCTAACAAAAAACCAAGGCGGTGTTGCGTGGCTGACAGCTCAAGCACTACAATTAGCACACGATAAAGGGCTGCACTTTGATTTCGAAGGCAGCATGACACCTTCTATCGCCTCTTCCTACCAACAATTCGGTGGCCAGCCCACCACCTACTATCAATTTGAGAAATACTACAACCCTATTTACCGCTTTGCCATCTGGCTGCACCAACGCTTATGAAAGTACTTTTTTTGACACCATGGTATCCTTCTGAAAAAGATGCAATGTTAGGCCTCTTTGTGCAAAAACATGTAGAAGCGGTTCGTGCACAAGGAGTAGATGTTCGTGTCATTTTCTCGCAGGGATGGATTGATTTATGGCGTCAATGGCGAGCAGTAAAGCGCGAATGGGGTCTGCCCGACGTCGTCCAATTAAATGTCATCCAAAAACAAGGTCTACTAGCTCTATGGCTCAAAAAGCGTTACAAAATACCTTATGTAATAATAGAGCATTGGACAGGATATTTGCCCGAAAACAAGTCAATAGCGGAAACTGGATGGCACACCTCATTGATGAAACATATCTGCCGAGAATCCGAAGTGGTCATGCCGGTAAGTGATCATTTAGGCAAAGCAATGCAAGCGCTCGGTTTTACAGCCAAGAAATGGCAGAAAATCAACAATGTGGTTGACGACTTCTTCTTTGAGGAATCTCAAAAAAAGAACAAGGGAACAAACATCAAAACGCTATTAAATATCACCTGCTTTGACGAACCGCACAAGAACGTAAAAGGTCTTCTCCGCGCGGCCAAATCCCTCAGCGAGAAACGGCACGATTGGCAACTGATTCTTGTCGGCACAGGTGTCGATTATCAAGACGTTCGAGCCTATGCTGAGACGCTAGATATACCTTCCGGCTTATTAGCATGGACCGGCGAACTTACACCGCAAGAGGTGTCTGCCCAATTCGACCAAGCGGATATTTTTGTGTTATCATCTAATTACGAAAACGCTCCTGTAGTTATCTCTGAAAGTTTAGCCAAAGGTGTTCCCGTGGTATCCACTAATGTGGGAGGAATATCGGAAATGGTGAATAAACAATGTGGTATATTAATTAATCCCGGAAAGGATGATGAATTACTTCACGCCCTGAACTACATGCTTGATCATTATAAAGATTATAATAGTACAACTATACGCAAAACCGGTAAGGCGTATTCATTTGAATCAATTGGTATAACACTTAAAGATATCTATCAAAATGTATGGATTTAGGATAACTATTGGAGAAGAAACCAAGTGGCCATTAATTCTTGATGACCAATCATTCATTCGTCATTGGGACCAGGATACCATTCATGTTACCCAATGGTCATTACACAAATTTGAAAAGGATAAGTTTTGGATTGATACACCTAACTTTTTTCTTGCAGTCGAGGGTATTCTATTTAATAGAGATGAGATAACTCAAAATTTGCCACAAATGGATGTTTCCGCTTGGCGCGGTTCCTTTGCTTGTATTCTCGTAAACAAAGCCACACAAGAAATTGAGATTTACAATGATCAGATAGGAAGTCATATGCTTTTCTGGTGCAAAAACGCTAATAGCATTTACATCTCTTCAGACATTTTCGACCTTGCACATGTTTCCGGATTAAACCAACCCAATCCCACATATATGGAAACCATTCTAAAACGTGGCTACGCGAATGATGACTCTACAATGATTATCGGTATTCAGCGTATTTGTGCAGGACAAGTTTTACGGATTAATCAAGGAAAAGCCCAAAAGGAAACGTATTATCAATTTGACAACAAACCACTTCATGCTTTTAATGATGCTACATTAGCAGAAACAAATCGTTTGTTTCGACAAGCCGTCCAACGTGTTGTACGCAAAAACGAAGAATATAATTTACGCCAATTCTATCCTTTGAGCGGAGGATTAGACTCGCGCATGGTTCAGATCATCGCGCGGCAGTTAACAAACGAGCCCATTACAAATTTTACTTATTCGCAAACAGGACACTACGATCACCTATTACCCCATCAAATCGCAAAATTCTTAGGCAACGAATGGACCTTTTTGCCGCTTGATGGAGGTGATTATCTGACTGAAATTGACGCCATTACTCATTCCACGCAAGCATTAGTTAATTATAATGGACCCGCAGAAATTTATTATTGCTCCACTCAGTTTGATTGGAAAGATGTCGGAGTGGTAGCAACTGGTATAAATGGAGATAATATTTTTTCAGTTGAAACGGATTATGAACATGAGATAGAGCGACTCTACTCGTTGAGTTTCGCAGGTAATGGTCTAGGCTCGCCACTCGTTTTGCAGCAACACACGGAAACTTATTCTCCTTTCTGTGATGTGGATGTATTAGAATATGTTTTGCATATACCTCTTAGCGAACGATGGAACTACCATTTCTATGACAAATGGATTTTGCGATATTATCCTGAAGTTACACAATGGGATCATAAAGGAGAAAACATAGGCAACCGGAAAATCGTTGTGCCTATTTGCGGAAGAAATATACCCTTGCTCGATTTGCCAAAACGAATCGTTTTCAATCTCATTAAACGATTACACATACATGATTTCTATCTAGAAAAAGAAGGAGAATCTATGAATCCCTACGACACCTGGATTCAAAACAACCAAGCTTTGAGAGAGAGCATTACGAACTATTATGATGAAAATAAGGATTTGCTACTTCCTTACCCAGACATAGCAAAGCAGGCAAAACAGATGATGTATAAAAGTGCATTCTATAGTCAATGCGCCGTACTTACTATCTTAAGTGCCATTCGTCAATTCAAAGAGAGTTCACGTTCATAACGAGAAACTAAGGATAAAAACCACACAAATTGAATTGACAAATAGAGAAAGCCCGTCCATGCAAAGAATCTTATTGCACCTATAAAGTTGCCCAGATAAACACCTAAACTCAGCGTAATTGCCATACAAGTCACATATCCAATCTCCAACCACATTGCAATTTTCTGCTTGGCAAATACGTCTGACAAAAAACAAAGTGCTCCACAGAGAGGCGTAAACAATAAGAAAGGATACAACGCTTTAATAATCGTAGCCGTTTCTATCCACTCTGCGCCAAATAATATTGCCACCATCTGAGGTAAAAAGAAATAAACTACCGCCAAACCAACTACAACTGCAACGCTCATCCAACAAACGAATTTGCGCAACAAGCCTCTAATGGATCGACGGTGTTGAACTTGCTCCGAAACACGTTGAAAGAGAACTTGATAACACGCACGAGCCAATATATTAAGTGGTACAAAAGCGGCCATCATAGCTAAAGACAGTCTCCCTACCTCCTCCAATCCAAAATGAGGTGTCAACACCCAAATAGGTAAAGATAAACCTACCATATTTACTAACGAATGTGGCAGATTAAATTTAGGAAAATTGGAAAACTCCTTCGCTACAGATTTTATATGCAGTATATCAACAAATCGCAATTCCTGCAAATACTTTTTCCACGCCAATCCCACGCTAAACAGCAATGACAAGAGAGGCGAAAGAACGGTCGCAAAAATCATACCGCCTCTCAACCATCCTAACGTTCCAAAACTAATTTTACTAACCGCAGAGAATACACTTTGGGTGATTTGATATCCGCTAACACGCGCAAATGCCGACTTGCGGATATACCAATAGTTCAATATATTCCAAAGCCCGAGCCCAAAAACAAGAGCGGGAAGCAAATACCAATAATGTGCCAAACTCGGCGTATTGAATAGATTCGCCAATGGTTCGGCAAATGGTAAGGATAAAACGACAATACCGGTTACAGCAAACAAAAGTAACAAACATAAATGAACCAACGAGCAAGCCTTACCATCTTCTTTAGGTAAAACTATAGCATATTGATATTCTGCGGTAGCTAACAACGCCATTACCCCTGCTATACTAGAAAATAAATTCAACAACCCAAAATCTTCCGGGCTATAGAGACGGGTGAGAATGGGATAAACAAGTAGACCTATCGCTTGGGCAATGACGTTCGCAGAAAGGAGTTTGCCTACGTTACGAGCGGAGGGTGAATGCCATATTTTGGACAAGAATTGTTTCATTAGCGGGTGCAAAGGTACAAAAATATTTGTAAATATACAAATTTTTCGAAAATTATTTGCATAAATGATAAAAAAGTTGTAACTTTGTAGCCGATTTTGGGAAGTGGACTAAAATAGTTCTATTACATTGACCTAAAAAACACAAGTATATGCAAGTAAAGAAATCTGAAAAAGCCAGTCTGGAGAATGACAAACTCGTCTATGTATTGATGGGTTTTGTGTTCGTTCTCAGCCTTTGCTACGTGGCATTGGAGTGGACTGAAAAAGAAGTTACCAAGTATGAGGTAACAGACACTGAGTTCTTGTTTGAGGAAGAAGTGGAGATTCAACAAACGACCCAAGAGACTCCTCCCCCGCCCCCACCCCCTGCTGTACAAGAAGTAGAGGTACTGAACGTCGTTGAGGATAACGTTGAGACCGAGTCTATTGAGGTAAACACCGAGGATGACAAAGAGGCCGAAGTGGTTATCGCTGCGCCGGTAGAGGCTCCGGTTGAGGAAGAGGAAGAAGAGGTTGTTTTCGTTGTAGTAGAGAAAATGCCTGAGTTCCCAGGTGGTCAGCAAGCGTTGTTTAAGTACTTGAGCGAGAACGTGAAGTATCCTGTTATTGCACAAGAAAACGGTATCCAAGGTCGTGTGATCTGCCAGTTCGTGGTTAACCGTGACGGTTCCATCGTGGAAGTAGAGGTTGTTCGTACCGGTGGTGATCCATCGTTGGACAAAGAGGCCGTTCGCGTCATCAAATCGATGCCTAAATGGAAACCGGGTCAACAACGTGGTAAACCTGTACGTGTAAAATATACTTTGCCGGTTAACTTCAAACTTCAATAGTCATAAGTCGAAAGTCGAAAGACAAAAGACTTTCTTATGGAGTTAGCGCATAGAGATATAGCTTATTGTAAGAATGTCGGTGCCAAGCGTGCCGACATTCTTCGTAGTGAGAAAGAGATTCGTACTGCGATGGATATGTTGCGGTACTATCCTTTCAAGTATATCGACCGAAGTCGGTTCTATCGCATCGCGGAGATCAATGACGAGGATACGTTTGTGCAGATCATCGGCGAAGTAACGGAGTGGCATACCATCGGTATTGGAAAAGCGCAGCGGTTAAGCGCCACGTTCTTTGATGGAACCCACCAATGTGAGTTGGTGTGGTTCAGAGGCGGGCAGTATGTGAAATTGCAACGAGGCGTTAAGTACTTGCTGTTTGGTAAACCGAGTCGGTTCAATCATATCTATAATTTTGTGCACCCCGATCTGACGCCTTGGGATAAGGTAACGCCGGAGATGACACAAGGTTTGGAGCCGTACTATAGTTTGACGGAAAAGATGCAACGCGTCAACCTGAACCAAAAAGCGATTCGGACGATTATTGCAAGTCTGATGCCGGAGGTGAAGATGGGCGTAGCAGACACGATGGGCGCCGATATTTTGCAGCGGTATAGGTTGATGAGTCTGACGGAGGCGCTGGTGAATGTGCATTTTCCCACCAACACCCAAGCGATGCAGAACGCACGGGCTCGGTTGAAATTCGAGGAGTTATTCTATATTCAGCTACAGATCCTAAGGCAGATGAAACGTCGGGAACAAAATCCCGGCTATGCGATGCCGACCGTGGGAAGTTGTTTTCACGCTTTATATAAATCGCTGCCTTTTGATCTGACAGGCGCTCAGAAACGTGTTATCCATGAGATCCATGACGATCTGAAGTCAAGCAAACAGATGAACCGTTTGCTGCAAGGCGATGTAGGAAGCGGTAAGACCTTAGTGGCGTTGTTGTGTTGCCTGTTGGCGGTGGATAACGGCTACCAAGCCTGTATTATGGCGCCGACGGAGATCTTAGCCAACCAGCACTATGAGACGCTAAAGACCTTTCTAAAGCCATTAGGCGATGCCGTACATATCGCGTTGCTGACAGGTTCGACAACGCAAAAGAACCGCGTGCCTATTCATAATGGGCTGATGAATGGTACCATCCATATATTAATAGGCACGCACGCGTTATTAGAGGACAACGTACAGTGGAACAACTTAGGTTTTGTTGTCATTGACGAGCAACACCGTTTCGGAGTGGCTCAACGGGCAAAGCTTTGGACGAAATCGTTGACTCCTCCGCATATTTTAGTAATGACGGCGACGCCTATTCCGCGGACGTTAGCGATGACGGTATATGGCGATTTGCGGGTTAGTATCATTGATGAGTTACCGCCGGGACGTAAGCCGGTTCAGACGATACACTATCCGTTAGAGAGACGGGCGCAGGTGTATGCTTTTGTTCGTAAACAGATTGAAGCCGGAAGACAGGTTTATGTCGTATTCCCGTTGATTAAAGAGAACGAAAAAATGGACCTACGGGACTTGCAGAACGGGTTTAATGAGTTGTGCGAAGCTTTTCCGGAATATAAGATCTCGATGGTTCACGGTCAGATGAAAGCGGCGGATAAGGACTTGCAAATGCAGCGGTTCGTCAGCGGAGAGACTAAGATATTGGTAGCCACAACGGTGATTGAAGTAGGCGTGAACGTGCCGAACGCGACAGTGATGATGATTCAAAACGCTGAGCGATTCGGTTTAAGTCAGTTGCATCAGTTGAGGGGGCGCGTTGGACGAGGTGCAGAGCAGAGTTTCTGTTTGTTGTTGACACGGTTAGAGTTGACGAAAGACACTCGCAAACGAATGGAGATCATGGTAGCGACGAATGACGGATTCCGAATTGCTGAGGCGGATTTGCAGTTACGTGGTCCGGGCGATTTGGAAGGCACGCTGCAGTCCGGTACTCCGTTTGATTTGCACATTGCTAACTTAGCCACGGACGGTCAGATTTTAACATTGGCGCGACAAGCTGCGATGGAAATTCTGGATAAGGACCCGCTGTTAGAAGACCAAATGAACCGAATCTATAAAAACCAACTGGATATTCTGCGCGTTCAGCAGGCGTATAATTGGAGCGAGATCAGTTGATGAATGGTTAATGGTTATTGGTTAATGTATACAAATAAGAGCCGCCGTTGGGCGACTCTTATTTGTTAGGAGGGGACGATAATTACATATCGTCGTGAGCGTGCAATGATTGCACATATTTAGCATGTGCCATCTTAACTCGCTTCAGCTCACTCGGTTTGTCGAATTGCTGACGACGACGGAGTTCTTTAACGACACCCGTCTTATCGAATTTGCGTTTGAATTTCTTAATCGCGCGCTCGATGTTCTCACCTTCTTTAACAGGAACGATAATCATTGCTTACACCTCCTTTCTTGTACCCAGGGCCGGGATCGAACCGGCACGGTTTCCCATTGGTGTTTGAGACCAACGCGTCTACCAATTCCGCCACCTGGGCTCGCGTGAACTACAGCTTAATACGATTCGCTACAATTGCTTTGCAATTTTCTCCGAGGTAAACCTCGTCGATTATTCGCTCATATGAATTTTCGCCGTGTTCCCGCTCTCCCCAAAAAAACGTTCATTTTCTTAGCAAATGCACGATTTTTTCGGGGACCCCATTTAAGGGATTCGCCAAAAAAGCGTGCAAAGGTACTGCTTTTTTTTGAATTGACCAAATAATTTGCGATTTTTTTTGCACAAATGGTTATTTTTTTGTATTTTTGCAGTCAAAACAGAGCAAATGGAAGATTTTTTTAGTAGAAGCGAGGCACTATTGGGTGCAGAGACGATGGAAAAGCTGCGTGAGAAGCGGGTTATCCTGTTTGGCGTTGGCGGTGTGGGTTCGTGGTGTGCCGAGGCGTTAATTCGGACAGGACTAATGCATTTGACCATCGTGGATGATGATGTCGTGCAGGCAAGTAACGTAAATAGGCAATTACCGGCTACACGAGAAACAATAGGCCAACCGAAAGTGGAAGTGTTGAAAAAACGACTGCTGACAATTAATCCGGAGGCAAGTATCGTTGCCTTGCAGCAACGATATGAATGTACAATGAACAATGTACAATGTACAAAGGAGTCGTTCGACTTTCGACTTTCGACGTTCGACTACATTATTGATGCGATAGATAGTGTAGCGGATAAGACAGACCTTATAATAAACGCGTCGCGCGTGCGTGGAGCGAAAGTGTTTAGTTCGATGGGAGCGGCGTTGCGATTTGACCCTACGCAGGTACGAGTGGCAGAGTTGTTTGACGTCAAAGGCGATGCGTTGGCAAAGGCTGTGCGCGCACGGATGAAGAAGATGGGTGTCAAGCCGTATAAGAAAATCCGCTGTGTCTATTCCTTGGAAAATAGTCAAATGTCGAAAGTCGAAAGTCAAAAGACTGAAAAAATCAAAGGATCGTTAATGCAAGTGACAGCGGTATTTGGATGCGTGTTAGCAAGTTTGGTGATTAAGGAAGTGCAGAAAGGGTGAACCGGAAGGCACAAACGGTTAGAAAAAATATACATTTCAAAGCAAAAGACTTGCATATTTCAATTATTTGTTGTATCTTTGCAGAAAAATTAGAGAAGTTCAGTATGGCAGGGAAACGAATAGCGATGTCGACAGCGTTTGAGTGGTATCGTGGCGAATTAGACGAAGACTTATACCTCCGCTCTTTGGTGAAAGATAAACACAAAGTGATGGCGGTGTGTAAGAAGCCGCACTATACCAAGCAGCAACGCAAGAAAATGGCGGAGCGTCCACAGATAAAGCGTTTTAATGCCGTTAATGAAGAGGCCAAGCGGATTTATCATGACCCTGTATTGCGGGCGGAATGGGAAAAGCGTCATGAAGCATTTAAACGCGAGGCGCGAAAAAAGGGCGAATATACGTATCCTCGGTTGTGGGATTTCATCCGTCATGAGCTGAATGCGGCTATGAAAGCGGCAGGGGAATAGGCCTATTCTATAGTTTTACCAGTACAGATTTATATAGTTTAGTTCATATAAGCCTTGAATGAGGTTTATATGAGCTTTATATGAGATAGATAGTTTGGCAGGGAGGAATTGGGGGATTAATGGGCAAACGGAGCGAGGAGGATATCGGGGCGAAGAGGTTATTGGAGTGAGGAGGTATTAGCGCCTCTAACCATAGCGAAAGCGAATCTTGCGGAAAATCCGGAGGATCCGACCGCTACGCTATTCCGGAAAGGGGCCGCGAGCCACAAAACAAAATGGCGAGAAACGGAACTGGGCGCAAATATGCGCCCAAAGGGGAAAATGAAAGCTATTCCTAAATGAGCGAGGTATATATACTAAAGAACACGCTCGCGAGAACGCGTGCGGGTTCTTTTATCCTAGAGGAGTAGTAATCTAGTAATCTAGTATTCTAGCATTCTAAGGATTAGATGCCAAGCGAAGCTTTAATAGCCGGAACGCGTGCTTCGGCTTCGGCGGTGCAACGCTCGTAGTCAGCGCCGGTGAACGGTTTACCGCTCTTAACCGGAATCTCAAAGTAGAACTTGATCTTCGGTTCGGTACCGGAAGGACGAACGGATACTTTGAGGCCACCTTCGGTGAAGTACTGGAGTACATTCGAAGTAGCGTTCAACGGCATCTCGATCGGCGATTCAACCCATTTGCCGTCCTTGAGTTCTTGTTGCTTGAGGAGCTTGAAGTCTTTGATCTTAACGACTTTCTCACCAGCGATTTCCTTCGGCGCATTTGCGCGGTAGTTAACCATCATCTGTGCAATTTCCTCTGCACCCGATTTACCCGGACGAACAACGTTGATTGTGGTCTCGCGTTGGAAGCCATAATCCTCGTAGATCTTGAGCAAGTAGTCATAGAGGGTCATACCGTTATCCTTTGCGTAAGCTGCGATCTCGCAGATCAAGCAGATAGCAGAAGGCGAACATTTATCGCGGACAGCGTCGTACGGCAGGAAGCCGAAGGACTCCTCACCACCACCGATGTATTTGCGTTTGCCTTCCCACATACGGATACGGTTAGCAATCCACTTGAAGCCGGTGTACTCGTCGGTGAGCGTAACGCCAAGGTTGTCAGCAATCTTACGGATGAGTTCGGAGGTAACGATAGTCTTCACTACGAACATATCCGGACGAAGTTTGCCGAGGCGCTTCATGTTATTGATGATGTAGTAGTGGTACATGATATTGGTCTGGTTACCGTTGATGATCACCCACTCACCCTTGTCGTTGCGGCAAACGATTGCAATACGGTCAGCATCGGGGTCCGAAGCGATAACAAGGTCTGCACCCAGTTTGGTACCGAGTTTCATACCGAGAGTCATTGCCTCTGCGTTCTCAGGGTTCGGGCTCTGAACGGTTGAGAAATTACCGTCGATGACCATTTGCTCGGGTACCACATGAATGTTCTGGAAGCCCCAGCTACGCAAGCACATCGGCACGATCTGACGGCCGGCACCGTGCATCGGAGTGTAGACGATGTTGAGGTCTTTCTGACGAAGGATCGAATCTTGGTCAATCATGACTTCCTTGACAGCCATCATGAAATCGTAGTCCATCTCACCACCGATGATCTCGATGAGGTCCGGGTTAGCCTCCCATTTAACGTCAGCGAGTGTTACTTTGTTCACTTCCTCAATGATACCTTGGTCGTGCGGTTGAAGAACCTGCGAACCATCCTCCCAGTAAGCCTTGTAACCGTTGTACTCTTTGGGGTTGTGGGAAGCGGTCACGTTCACACCACCTTGACATTTGAGGTGACGGATAGCGAACGAGCACTCCGGTGTCGGACGGAGCGACTCAAACAGATAAACCTGGATACCATTAGCGGAGAAAATGTTAGCTACGGTCTCAGCAAAGAGACGACCGTTGTTACGGCAGTCGTGGCCTACTACAACGGCTACTCGGCCGTTTTGTACATTCTTGAACCCACCTTCGCGTTGTACTTTGAGCAGGTAGTTAGCATAGCCTTGGGTGGCTTGCGCTACGATGTACTTGTTCATTCGGTTGGTACCCGGGCCCATAATACCGCGCAGACCACCTGTACCGAACTCAAGGGTACGATAGAACGCGTCGATCAGGTCTGTTTTGTCCTCAGCGTCGATGAGTGCTTGCACTTGTGCGCGGGTTTCAGCATCAAATGGCTCTTTGGTCCAAGCCTCAGCCACTGCTAATACTTTTTTCAATTCTTCATCCATGGCATTTAAAAATTTAATAGTTAATAATGAATAATTAATATTTTTTTAGTTATCTTTTACTTTGTAGATGGCATCCAGATTGCGGACAAAACCGTCGAAGTCGAGTCCATAGCCGATGACAAACTCGTTGGTTATCTCATGTCCCACGTAGTCAGGTTTAGCATCGTCGTATTCGAGTTTGTTCGGTTTGAAGAGCATCGTTGCCACGCGAACGGAAGTAGCTCCTTCTGCACGCAGATAAGCCTTCAGTTGATGGATCGTCAACCCCGTATCTACCACATCTTCGACGATGATGACATCGCGGTTCTCCACCGCTTGTTGGAGAGGTACGATGAACTCCAACTTACCGGAAGAAGCCATCCCGTAATAGGAGCTGACACGCACAAACGTCTCTTCACAGCGGACGTTCTTAAGCGCCCGAATGAGGTCAGCCGCAAAGACAAACGCGCCGTTGAGCACGACCACAAAAAGCGGTTCTTTACCCTCATAATCGGCACTAATCTTGTCAGCCACTTGCTTCACGTCCTTGGCGATGTCCGTCGGTGTGAGCCATTCTTCAAAATGATAGCCTTGTTCGTCGATGCTACGCATATATATTTACGATTTAACGATTTACGATGTCGATTTATTCTGCTTCCTCATAGTTCGTAAAGAGGAAATCATTATAGGGATAACGCTGGATGTGAATCGCTTTGATGCGATCGTACATAAGCGCGCGGAGTGTATCTATGTTTTGTTTATTGCGCGCAGAGATGAAGATACAATCTTCGCCCAAACGTGACATCCAACTTTTCTCCAGGTCCTCAAGAGAAAGGTTCTCGCGCTGAATAGGCGTCAAGTCATCTTCCTCTTTGGGCACATACGTAAAATTATCTATTTTATTGAAGACCACGATGGTCCTTTTCTCTTCCTTGCAAATATCCGAAATCGTTTGCCGAACTACCTCGTACTGCTCTTCAAAATTGGGGTGCGAGATATCCACAACGTGTATAAGCAGGTCCGCTTCGCGCACTTCGTCCAGCGTCGATTTGAACGACTCAACCAGGTGATGAGGCAGTTTGCGGATAAATCCAACGGTGTCGGAAAGGAGGAATGGTAGGTTGTCGATGGTCACTTTGCGAACGGTCGTATCGAGCGTCGCAAACAGTTTGTTTTCCGCAAAGACATCCGATTTGGAGAGAAGGTTCATCAGCGTTGATTTGCCGACGTTAGTGTAACCAACCAGCGCCACTCGAACCATCTTACCTCTGTTCTGGCGTTGGGTCGCCATCTGTTTGTCGATGCGTTTGAGTTCCTCGCGCAACAACGCGATGCGTTGCCCAATAACTCGTTTATCCGCTTCTATCTGGGTTTCACCCATACCACGGTTAGTTCCTCCTCCGCCTCGCTGACGGTCCAAGTGCGACCACATGCGGGTTAGACGAGGCAACATATATTGAAGATGCGCCATCTCCACTTGGGTCTTGGCGTAGGAGGTCTGGGCACGTTGGAGAAAAATCTCCAGGATCAAGATCGTGCGGTCGATCACGCGTACGTTAGCAGGATGTTTCTCGCGATGGTTGATGCCTTTTTCAAGATTACGGATCTGACGAGGCGATAGTTCGTCATCAAAGATAACAACATCTATCGGCTCGTGGTTTTCGTCTTTCGACTTTTCCTGTTCAATTATATACTGCCGAATTTCCTCGAGTTTTCCTTCGCCCACGTACGTTGCCGTATTGGGTTGGTTAAGGCGTTGGATGAACCGCTTCACAGGCACAATACCGTGCGTGTCGGCTAAAAAAGCCAACTCATCCAAGTACTCTTTCGTTCGGTCTTCCGGTTGCTCCGGAGTAATCAATCCGACCAGTACTGCGTGCTCTATGTAGGGTTTGATCTCGATCATGGTAGATGCCGTCAACACGTGCTCACACCTTTGCGACTGCAAAGGTACAAAAAAAAAATCATATATGCAAGAGTTACAAACTTTTTTCATAAAAATTCATTTAAATTTGCATATGTCAAAAAAAAGTTGTACCTTTGCGGTCGCAAAGGTCTGCGCTTAAAACAACGAAGCGAATGATGAAGCGTGTTTTGTACATAATCGGTGTGTTGGCGGTGAGTATTTTGCTCGTCGGGTTGATGCTGTTAGCAGCATTGACCAGCGACCGTGTGGAGACCGCGGCGGTGCAATTAGCTACCGCGGAATTATCGCGCAGTTTAGGTACCAAAGCACAAGTAGGCGCAGTCGAATATCGTTTCCCAGCGCGGTTGACAATCCACGATATCTACATTGAGGACCAGCAACGCGACACCTTGCTTTACCTCAGTACCATCTATGCACAGTTTAGGCCAATGTTGCTTCGCAAAGGTCAGATTGTCTTCTCGCATGTAGGCGCACAAGACGGTGTGGCAAAGGTCTATCGCGTGGACAGTACGGAGTGGAATTATCAGTTCCTGGCCGATGCGTTCAAGACCGACAAGAAAGAGGATGACACGCCACTGCGGAGTCTGATTGCCGTGCGCGATATACGGTTGGATAACTTACGGTTGCAGTACGAAGATCTGGTGCTACAACTTCATCATTCGCGGGCAGATTTGCATCATTTCACGGAAGATAGCATTGATGCACAGATTAGCCAAATGGCGTTTGAGGCGCATCGCTTGCACCCTGCTTTCCGCGGACAAACCTTAGAGGTGGAAGAGCTGCAAGCGCACGTAGTGCTCAACGACACGGCTTTGCTTGTTCCTACACTTACTGCGCAACTTCCTCGTTCGCGCATGGACCTAAGCGGCATAGAGGTGCATTTTCCTGAAGGAGACACGTTGTACTTGAGCAAGTCGGCGCATGATATCACGTTCTCCTTAGCTTTCCGCGAAGCCAGCATCGTGCCGGCGGATCTGGCGTTGTTTGCGCCGCGCGTGAAAGGTCTGACGCACGCGGTGACGCTCCACGGCGCCGTAGGAGGTACACTCGATTCGTTATATTTCGATCATATCGCAGTACGATATAATAACCGTCCGCTACTGGAAGGCAACGTGAGTGCCGTAGGTTTGCCGGACCTGAACAACCCGTACCTGCGGGCGAACCTGACCGACCTCAGTACCAACGCAGCGCGCTTGCAGGATTTTCTGTCGCGATTATACGGCAGACCCGTTCACTTGCCCCAAGAGGTACATCGCTTAGGTACGATTCACTATCGCGGTTTGGCGGAGGGACACTTGCATGACCTGACGCTCCACGGCGCTTTCCGAACGGCGCTGGGCACCATCAGTACGGATGGCTCGTTCCGCAGCGACTCGCTGTTTGAGCACATGAACTACGATGCACGCATCGTGGGACGTAAGTTCCGTCTTGGACGGTTGATTGACCATCATCCGTTGGGTACAGCCACCTTGGATTTTGCGTCTAAGGGTCAGATAGTCAACAAGCGCGTTTCGGGTACCGTACGAGCTAAAGTGCGTGAGTTGACCTATAATAACTACACCTATCAGGACTTGATTCTGGACGGTCGATACGAACCGCAACTTTACGCCGGTACGGTGCGCATCGATGATCCGCATATGAGCGCTTCTTTCGATGGCGTGGTCAACCTGCAGGACGTAGACCCGGAGATGAACTTCAACCTCCTCTGCAAGCATTTTGATTCCTCTCCGCTTCAGCTGAGTAACGTAGGTACAGCACTGCAAACGCATTTCAACTTAGCGGTGGACATCAACGGCTCGAAGTTGGACGAGATGAGCGGATACATGGTCTTGGATTCGCTGTACTTAGCTACGCGACGTGACTCGATGTTGATGCAACAGATGACGCTACTACTGACTGCCGATAACGATCGCAACAAAGCCATCACGCTGCAAAGCGATTTTCTGACGACGCAGTTAGACGGTTCGTTCCGCTACAAAGATATTGTGCCGGCGGCACAAGCGATGCTGCATCATTACTTACCTACGGCTATCGAAGCGCCGAAGAAAGATTGGTTGCCGGTGTCGTTCTCTATGCGGACGGACGGTAAGCGGCTGCGAGATGTGCAACGCTTATTCGTGGCCCCTATCACGCTCAGTGACCATCCTGTCATTCGTGCCGATGCGGATATACGGGCAGGCAAAGAGCCACAGTTCAATTTCCGTTTCTTCGCGCCCGGTGTGCGTGCAGGTAACACGCCGGTACATGACCTGACAGTGATGCTGAATACGATTGATACGCTTCGACATGATGGCGCAAGCGGGTCGGGTCTGGCGCTGTCCGTCTCCGCAGAAGCGATGCAGATGCACACCATGTTCTCCACCTTGGCTTTCCATGACACCCTGCTGACCCATCTGACGCTTCGTCAGGAATCGCAAATTAACGAGTTATTGCCGGAGGGTTGGAAAGAACTATCTCCGCGTGAACTGCAGCGGGCGCTGAATAATACCGATCTATCGCATCATGAACGCTATCAGGCTTTGTTGGCGGCACAGCGAGCTGGCGATTACGGAGGCGATATACGGCTGATCACCCATTTCTCGCAATACAACCGTAAACCGCTGATTGACTTGCATTTTCTGCCGGGCACGTTGACGCTGCGCGACTCGCTCTACACGCTGGGCGAAAGTCGTATCACCTACTGCGCTGCAGATACTTCTATTCAAGTGGAACATTTCCAGTTCGAAGGCGGTGGACAGCATCTCATAGCGAACGGATTAGCTTCGCCGCGACGCACCGACACGCTCGACGTGGACCTGAAGAAAGTAAATGCCGCATACGTAGTGCCCTTTGTGCTACCGGTACAGACGATCATGTTCGATGGTCTGCTGACAGGTCAGGCGCAGATCGTATCCGCGTTTAAACGGCCTACCGTCGAGACGCAAATCCATATCGACTCGATGGGACTCAACAACTGCTATTTCGGCGAAGCGGAAGTGGAATTGACGGTCAAGGATTCTCTTCGTTTCCATGCGGATGTCTATCGTCCTGACCGTAAGGTCGTTAACTTAGACGGTAAGGCACTCTTTGACGGTTCAGGTAAATGGGAACTGGATATGCAGACTGACTCGGTGCCGTTGGCGTTCGTCAACCACTGGACGGCTTCGGTGCTCCGTGATCTGGATGGACATGCTACGGGACGAGTGATCGTAGGCGGTCGTAAAGGACTGACTTACGTGCTACTGAACGCCGAGGCGCAGAACGCTTCGCTCACGCTGCCGTGGACCGGCGCACGCTACACCATCCTGCACGATACGATTAAGATGGATACCACGTCTATCTTGTTCCCCAACGTCCATCTGGTCGATGTCGAAGGCAACCCGCTGGAAATCAACGGTGGCATTTATCATGACCAGTTCCGCGATTTCCAATTGGATCTGCATGTGGACGCGCACGATGCATTGGTGTTTGATAACAACAAGGCCGGCGAGATGATGCAAGGTCATGTATTCGCAAACGGTCATGTGGATGTAACGGGACCGGAGAATGATATTCTGGTCAAAGCGAACGCTGTCACTTCCGGTAAGTCCTCTTTCCGCCTCAGCATCGATAATGCCGCTTCGGCGTACGAGTCATCGTTTATCCATTTTGTGGAACATCCCGAGGACAAACAGCGTGGCGAAGTAATAGAGACGGATTTGGATAATATCGATATACAAACGCGCGTACAAGCGGATACGACCCTTTGGAAGCGTGCCGGTAGATGTTTGTTGACCTTAAGCTTAGAGGTTAATCCTTTGCTGCAGTTCCAACTCGTCTTAGGCGAACGGAACGGCGATATTATTCAAGCGCGGGGCAACGGTGCGCTGCGGTTGTCCTACGATACCGAAACAGGCGATGTCAAGTTGCTTGGCACGTACGATATCGACCGAGGAACGATGTCCTATACGGTAGCCAATGTGATTCGTAAGGAGTTCACCATCGGCGAAGGGGCTACTATCTCCTTCTCCGGCGACCCGAGTAACCCGCAGTTGGATGTGACCGCTAAGTACCGTGTCACGGCGAACCTGAAGGACTTGTTCGGAGAAGACATCGACCAATTGGCCACCTCGCGAACGAATATACCCGTACTGACGTGTATTCACATGACGGGACCGCTTAATAATCCTATTTTGACGTTCTCGTTGGAGTTCCCCACCAGTGACCAAGCCATCCAGCAACAAGTGCGGCAAGTGATCAACACGGATGAGATGATGATGCGTCAGGTCATTTACCTGCTCGTTTTCGGACGCTTCTTCACGCCGGAGAACATGACGCAAACGCAGTCCTCCACGCTCAACTCCACTTATTCGTTGCTGTCCTCTACCGTCACAAGTCAGATTAACGCTTGGTTGTCCAAACTGACCAATATCTTCACGATGGGTGTAGCTATTCGTACGGAAGGCGAAGGAGCGGGTGCGAGTCAGGAATACGAAGCGCAGTTTCATTTACAACCGGTGGACCGTCTTATCATCAACGGCAATGTAGGCTATCGGTATAACGATATCTCTAATCAACCTTTCTTCGGCGATTTGGATGTGGAGGTACTGCTGACCGAAGACGGTCAGTGGCGGCTCAAGGGATACACCCACACCGTGGATAAATACTCCCTCCGCGAAGCGTCCACTATTCAAGGCGTCGGCTTCCAGTGGAAAAAAGACTTCAACTGGCCCACCAGAAAGAAAAAGAAAAAGTAGCACGCGGGTGCTACTTTTTTCTTCTTGTCTAGGAGTTCTAGGAAATCCTAAGTTGGCTTAGTGCTTTTCCGGACGCGGTCCTCTGCGCTCAGGACGGGGGCCACGGTCACCTCTATCGAGGCGTGCACCGTCACGGTCTTCGCGACGCGGACGCTCACGACGTTCGGGTTCTACGTAACCTTCGGGTTTTTCCTTGAGTGCCTTAGCGCTGAGACGGAACTTGCCGGTCTTGGGGTCAATCTCCAGCAGTTTAATGCGGATATGATCGCCTTCCTTGATGCCGGTCTCTTCCATCGTCTCATAGCGTTTCCAGTCAATCTCGCTGATGTGCAGCAAGCCTTCTTTGCCCGGCATAAACTCTACGAAACAACCGTAAGGCATCAGGCTCTTAACGATAGAATCGTATTCTTCGCCTACTTCCGGCAGGGCAACAATCGCTTTGATCTTCGCGATAGCAGCCTGCATCGACTCGCCGTTGTTGGATGCTACTTCCACCTTACCGCCCTTCTCGTCTTCGTCGATCGAGATGACAGCACCGGTCTCAGCCTGAATACCTTGGATAATCTTACCGCCCGGGCCAATAACTGCACCGATCATATCCTTCGGGATATAGAAGGAAACGATACGCGGTGCGTGCGGCTTGAGGTCAGCACGCGGAGCAGGCATACACTCGAGAATCTTACCGAGGATAAACATACGTGCCTCGTGCGCTTGTGCGAGTGCATTCTCGAGGATTTCGTAAGAGAGACCATCTACCTTGATATCCATCTGGCAAGCCGTCAGACCATCTACGGTACCGGTCGTCTTGAAGTCCATATCGCCCAGGTGATCTTCGTCACCGAGGATGTCGCTCAGGATAGCGTATTTGGTACCTTTGTTCTCCGAAATCAGACCCATCGCTATACCGCTGACAGGTTTCTTCATCGGCACACCGGCATCCATCAGCGCCAGCGTTCCGGCACAAACGGTAGCCATAGAGCTGGAGCCGTTGGACTCCAGAATATCACTTACCACACGTACGGTGTACGGGAAATCTTCCGGAATCATGTTCTTCAGCGCACGGCAAGCTAAGTTACCGTGACCAATCTCACGACGGCCTACACCACGAGCGGCTTTAGCCTCACCAGTTGAGAACGGCGGGAAGTTATAGTGCAGCAGGAATTTATCGGTGCCTTGAATCAGCGCCTCGTCGATGATCTTGTCATCCTTGCTGGTACCGAGTGTTACGGTACTCAGACTCTGCGTCTCGCCACGGGTAAAGATACTACTTCCGTGAGGGCCTGGCAGGTAACCTACCTCGCACCAGATAGGACGAATCTCAGTGGTCTTACGACCATCCAAACGCTTACCTTCATCCAACACTGCGCGACGCATCGCTTCTTTCTCTACATCGTGATAATAACGATCTACAAGGGCTGCGATCTCATCAATCTCTACGCCGAGTGCTTCTGCGCGCTCAGCCATATAATCAGCTTTCTCAGCCTTGAAGTCCTCGCGAATCTGGGTGAACATCTCCTCACGGTGATGCTTGTCGGTGTCAGCGCTCGTTGCCTGTGCATAAGCACGTGCATAGCTGAAGTCATGAACAGCCTGCTTCAACTCTTCGTCGTTCACCTCGTGGCAGTACTCACGCTTGGTCTCTTTGCCGTAAGCCTTCATCATCTCGTCGATAGCGAGGCACTGCGGTTTGATGGCCTCGTGAGCAGCCTTGATAGCCTCCAACATCACAGACTCCGGCACTTCTTTCATCTCACCCTCTACCATCATGATGTTATCGTACGTAGCAGCAACCATCAACTCGAGGTCTGCGTGCTCGCATTGTTCGAAGGTTGGGTTGATGACCATCTTACCATCCACACGTGCAACGCGAACCTCACTTACCGGACCCTCGAAAGGAATATCCGAACAAGCCAAGGCTGCACCCGCTGCCAAACCGGCAATCGACTCCGGCATATCAATGCCGTCGGCCGAATACATGGTAACGTTAACAAAAGTCTCTGCGTGATAATTGGAAGGGAAGAGGGGACGAAGGGCGCGGTCAATCAGACGTGCAATCAGGATTTCGTAATCCGATGCTTTGCCCTCGCGGCGGGTGAAGCCACCCGGGAAGCGTCCTGCGGACGCAAATTTCTCTTTGTACTCTACGGTCAGCGGCATAAAATCTGTGCCCGGAACCGCATCTTTGGCGGAGCAGACAGTGGCGAGGATCATCGTGTTGCCGAGCGTCGCCATCACAGCGCCATCAGCTTGTTTGGCCAACTTGCCTGTCTCCAACTTGATTACTCGTCCATCAGGGAGAGCAATCTCTTTGGTTACAATATTCATCTGTTTTTCGTCATTTTTGGTCGCCGTTTGCGACCCATTATAGTTGTGTTTTGCCTATATGCTCAAAAAATCGTACAAAGGTACAACATTTTTTTGATATACGCAAGAAAAAAACGTATTTTTTTGCCGTTTGTCGATAGTATTGGACGGTTGCAAATTATTAATAATCCATTTAAGCCATTTTTTGCGCCGTTTGCGTCATAATGACGAAGACTCGTTTTTGTATTTTAGGTGAGTATGTGCCGCGCGATTTCTGCCTTATTCCTTTCATTTTTCATTTTTCTCCTTAATTTATTTGCATATATCAAATATTTTTCGTAATTTTGCACCGCAAAATCAATAAACAACACTATTATGCCTGAGGTTAGTCGCTTTTACGGGATTATTGTTACAATGTATAACGCGGAACATAATCCGCCGCATTTTCATATTCGATATAATGACTATCGTGCTACAATTGACATTCATACAGGCGAACTAAAGGGCAATCTTCCTCGTCGTGTGGTCAATCTTGTTTATGAGTGGTACGACCAACATAAAGACGAGTTGTTGCAAAACTGGCAGCGCATGGAGAATGGTGAAGAAATTATTGAAATTAAACCCCTTGACTAATATGGACCTAATTTGGATTAACAATGCCAAGTATTTGGGCGACTATCGTTTAGCGCTCACTTTCTCTAATGGAAATGAACGAGTAGTGGATGTTAAGGATTTTATAGCCACACACCCCTTATTTAGCCCTTTACGTGACAAAAAATTATTCAGCCAATTCCAATTGGACGGTTGGACGGTGTCCTGGCAAGAAGGCAAATTAGACATCTCGCCAGAGTACCTCTATGAGATAGGCACGGTAGCATAACCCCTGCCGCGAGGTTTTCGCGACCGCTGGCTCCGACAGCGTAAAAAAGCGGTGACATATTAGATAAATAAGCGTTTGCTTTATTTGAGGATATTATCAATCTTCGACAAATTGTATATCGTATTCCGAGAATAAGCGAAACGCTCACGCGAATGCGTGGGCTTTCTGCATATATTGGATACGATGGGAGTCGAAGCCCGATAATACCAATAGCAGTTGGCTCACGTTTTTTATGTTCGTCTATAAATAAACTAGAATAATCATTAAAAACCGATGGGGCAATGGGATATAACCGCCACCAAACAAAATGAAAACAATTCGACTTAAATGGTTCTCTATTTTGCTACTTGCATGTACTACCTTCCTATTTCCCGCTTGCGAAGGAAGCACTAACAATCCCGACGAATACCCCGAAGGAGTCATTACGGTAAAACTAAGAAGTTATAAAGACCTAAGTTTTAGGATAGATCTCAAGTCTGGACCTTCCGAAAACAACGACACGTATACAGCATGTCTTACCATGAATTTGGCAAACAATTTTAGCATATGGGATAATCATGGTCAAATATGCGATACCGGAAAAAAGAGCTTAGGAGCAGTTAAAACAATCCCTACTGCCGGTTGGGCATCGGAAGTAGCTGTATTCCCGCAACATACTTATGTAATAAGAATAGGTGGTGAGTATAATTATAAGAATTATGCGTATCAATACTACAAACTCTATGTGGTAGATTATATGTTAGACACCACTGGAGGTATCATCGGCGCCGAAGTCCAATATTGCGAGTGGAATCCGGCACAATAAGAAGACTACGATCCTGTAGCTGCTTACATGGAGTTCCATTTCGGGCTGACAATGTAATGCTGAATTTCTTTACGCTCGGCGTAGAATACTACGATGAGAATAGCCAACTCAAGAGCGAAGCATATACGGGTGGCAAACTATCCAAGAAAATCACCACCAAGAGTCTTCCTGCTAAGACGGGTATGCGTCTCATCGTCGAGAAGAGAGCAGATCTAGATACCACTGCTGTGAAAGAATTCGAATCTGAGTTCTCTTATTCATATAAAACCTACGCGGTTAATGCAGCCGGTGAGCGTGCAAATAGTAGGGAATATAGTGGAGGCGCAACCGGTGAGCACGTTGTTCATGAAATTCGCTATATTGACCGCTACGTTGCTGGATTTGGCAAAGACAGATTCAAAGTCTTTGAGTTTGATGCCAAGGATGCAGCCACGGAGAAAACTTGGGAATAAGTCATTCAACTTTTAAACAGCCGAGCTCAAATGCCCGGCTTTTTTTTCGTATTTATTTGCACATATCAAATATTTTTTGTACCTTTGCATCGCAAAAAATAACTATTATGACTTTCTTTCAGAAATTATTGGCATTCTTTCGGCAAACTCCCGTTGCAACGGATGTAGTAGTAAACCCTTCGGTGGTCGTACCGGAAGAAGTTTCACGTTCGTGGTCCTCCTACTGCCATTCGGACGCCATTACAGCCTGTCAGGAAATCTATCGTACGGCCCTCCTTTATGCGAAGCAAGGCCATCCGAGGGCGATGTTCTTAATCGGATATCTTCTCCGTTTTGGTGTCAAAAGGAATAATAAAGGCGAGTATCACGTTAAACCGGACAGTAAGGCTGCACTTCCTTGGCTCGTAAAAGCCTACGAAGGAGGAGAAAAAGAAGCCTACAACCATGTGTTGGAGATCTATTCCGCGCTGGCCGGACCCAAAGGAGAAGGACTCACGTACGAATCCCAACTCAACGCTTGGCTCGAATTAGGACTGGAAAAGAACGAAGAACAAGCATATAGACGACTCTTCTATCGCCATAACGAAGCGCAGGAGTGGACCAAAGCCTTCCCTCTGCTCGTCAAATTGGCAGACTTTTTCGGAGAAAACCAAAGCAGACTTGAACTGGCTAAATGGTACGAAGAAGGCAAGGGATGTGAGAAAAACCCCAAAAAAGCCTTCGAACTGGCAGAATATGTGTATAAGCACTCATCCTCCGCAACTCCTTATGCGGCAGATCCAGACGAAGCCGCAGAACTATTAGAGCGCTACCTCTATGACGGAATAGGTTGCGAGGTGGATCATGAACGAACTGCAGAAATCCGCCGTTTCCAACGCGCAGAATAGAACTACCCTTTTTGCCACAAACTCTCCGCGAACTCTCCACAAAAACTCCACAAACACTCCACGAATCCTCCACCTACTTTTCACCGAACCGCATCGAACCTTTCACGCACTTAACACGACCCAAATACGGTCCTCGAGTGGGTGATTAGTGGGTGATTAGTGGGTGATTAGTGAGTTATTAAGCCTCCATCAAGCCTCTTTTTCGCCAAAAAATCCCCAAAAATTCGCGATTTTTGCCCTTATAAACTATATTATATATAAATATATATAATATACATTTTTTAATCCCATTTTTATTTGCATATATGCAAAATTTTTCGTACCTTTGCAGCGTAATTTGGAGTATTATGCTTTTGAATATATTAAAATCGAAGATTCATCGAGTGCAAGTGACGGAGGCGAACCTGGAATATATCGGTTCGGTGACGATTGATGAGGCCTTGATGGAGGCTGCAAATATCTACGCCGGCGAGCGTGTGCAGATAGTAGATAACACCAACGGTGCACGGATAGAGACATACGTGATAACAGGCAAACGCGGTTCGGGTTGTATCTGCATCAACGGTGCGGCGGCGCACTTGGTGCATGTAGGCGACACGGTGATTATTATGGCGTACGCGCTGATGACGCCGGAGGAAGCGGTGTCTTTCAAACCGGCTATAGTGTTTCCCGTGAATAATAAACTAATCGACTAGACGACTAGAAATCCAGACAACTAGTATGCCATTCTTTGAACTACATAAAGGCGAGAGCGGAGTTGGACCGCGGGCGGGGGTGATACATACTGACCACGGGGATATTCTGACGCCTATTTTTATGCCCGTTGGCACGGACGGCACGGTGAAAGGTGTGCATCGACGCGAGTTAGAAGAGGATATCCACGCGCAGATCATACTCGGTAACACGTACCATCTATTCTTGCGTCCGGGCACGGAGATCTTGCATCATGCAGGCGGTTTGCATCAGTTCGAAGGATGGAATCGTCCTATTCTGACGGATAGCGGTGGTTTTCAAGTGTTTAGTCTGACCGACATCCGCAAGATGACGGAAGAGGGCGTGCGATTTAGCAGTCATATCGACGGGCGCAAACTGATGTTTACGCCGGAGAATGTGATGGATATACAGCGTGAGATCGGAGCGGATATCATGATGGCTTTCGATGAGTGTTGTCCGGGCACTGCTGATAAGAAATATGCGAAAGATTCGATGGAGCGCACGCACCGCTGGTTAGACCGTTGTATTGCGCGGTTCGACGGCACGGAAGGTTTGTACGGCTATAAGCAGCATCTCTTCCCGATTGTACAAGGTTGCACGTACGCTGATTTGCGGCAAGAAGCGGCTAAACGGCTGCGCGATTTGGACCGAGATGGCTATGCCATCGGTGGTTTGGCAGTAGGCGAACCGACGGAAGTGATGTACGATATGATTGAGGTGTGCAACGACGTTCTGCCGACCGATAAACCGCGGTACTTGATGGGCGTGGGTACGCCGTGGAACATCCTCGAAGCTATTCGTCGCGGCGTGGATATGTTCGATTGCGTGATGCCGACGCGAAACGGCCGCAACGGTATGATTTTCACTTGGCAAGGCGTGATGAACCTGCGCAATAAAAAATGGGAGGATGATTTTACGGAATTGGATCCGTACGGTTGCTCGTACGTGGACCACGCGTACACTCGTGCGTATGTTCGTCATTTAATACACGCGCAAGAGATGTTAGGTCTGCAGATTCTGTCGATTCATAACTTGGCTTTCTATCTGGATTTGGTGGGACAAGCGCGGCAACACATTCTGGCAGGCGATTATGAGAGTTGGATGGACAGCGTAATGCCGAATATAACCAACAGGTTATGAAGCGTTTAGACTGGTATATCATTCGTAAGTTTTTGGGCACGTTTTTCTTTTCTATCGTGCTCATTTTGTCTATTGCGATTGTATTTGATTTAACGGAGAAATTGGATGATTTCTTCGAGAATCAAGTGCCGCTCCATGAGATTATACTCGATTATTACTTGCCTTTTATCCCGTACTATATGAATATGTTCAGTTCGCTGTTCATTTTCATTTCGGTTATTTTCTTTACTTCCAAATTGGCGGGCAACTCAGAGCTTATTGCGATGCACGCGGCCGGTATGAGTTATCATCGGTTGATGATGCCTTATGCTATTTCAGCCACGCTTTTGTTTATATTGGGCGTTTTTCTCGGCGGATGGGTTATTCCGCGTTCCTCTGAGCGGATGTTGCATTTCACGGACAAGTACGTGGAACATTTTACGACAGAGAACGCGCGTAATATGCAATTGGAAGTACAACCCGGAACGATTTTGTATATCGAATCTTTCCAGCGAAGGTCTAAAATCGGCTATCGTTGTTCGATTGAGAAGTTCGAAGGCAAAACACTGATGGAGCGTATCACGGCGGATCGTATTTACTACGACTCGCTGGAACTATGGCATTTAAATAACTACACCCGTCGTCAGTTTGACGGCATGCACGAGTCGCTGACGCGTGGTATTCGGATGGATATTACCTTACCTATTATCCCGGACGAGCTGTTCATCACCGCCCAACAGGCTCAACAAATGACCACACCGGAGTTGCGGCACTACATGGAGCGTCAACGCGAACGCGGTTCAGGAAACGTCAAACCTTTTGAGGTGGAATATCACAAGCGTTGGGCTAGTCCCTTAGGGGCATTCATCATGACCTTGTTAGGTGTGACGATGTCGAGTCGCAAAGTGCGTGGCGGCATGGGACGGAACTTGGGAATCGGTATTGTCTTGACGGCAGGGTATATCTTATTTTCCACTATTTCAACCACTTTCTCCGTCAATAATGTGATGTCTCCGTTTATGGCGGCGTGGTTGCCGAACTTGGTGTTCCTGACCATTTCGATTCCACTGTATATACGGGCAGCGAGATAAAAAAAGGATGTGCTCGCGCACATCCCACCAATCTTTTTTGTTTAACTAAAATTACTGTTAGCGAAGTTCTATTCTTCGCGTAACCGTGCCGCCATTTACTTTGGCATACAATCGGTAGGTACCGGGTTGAAGTTCAAACTCTGCCAGGTTACCTGTCTCCGTTTGGAGCAGTTTACCCTGCATTGAGTAAATACTCGCTTCTTCCAAACGGGTAGAGGTTACTACCAACGTATTTTCGCGGAAGCGAACAGTGAAATTATCATTGCTTTTAGCGGCTTCCGCCAAGGTTACTCCTGTTAACAACGTGACTAATGTCACCAAACTAACTAATACCTTTTTCATAGTTTTATCCTTTCTATAAAAGAACGTTCGATTTCTGATAGCGGTGTCTCCCGCAAATGGCCTTTTTTGCCTGCGGATGCTATCCGCTTCTGAAATCTGGTGCAAAGGTACTGCTATTTTTTGACGCGTGCAAATATTTGGACGAAAAAACGATATATTTCTACAAAATGCAGAATCGAGTTGACAAATTGCCAGCAATTATAACTTTATGCTTACAAATTGTCAAACGTAATTTGCAAAGTGGAAATAAAAATTTTGAGAAAAAACGCGCGCGCACTTGCGTATGTCATTTTTTTTTTGTACCTTTGCGCCCGATTTTAAATTGGCTTAGTATGGCCATAGAACAAAGTTTATGCAAAATATTCGAAATATAGCAATTATTGCCCACGTAGACCACGGCAAAACGACCTTAGTCGATAAGATGCTGTACACGGCGAAGGTTGTCAGCGAACAACGTTCCGCTTTCAGCGATCAACCAAAGGAGTTGATTTTGGATAACAACGACCTGGAGCGCGAGCGTGGCATCACTATCTTAGCGAAGAACGTGGCGATTGAGTACAAGGGTACGAAAATCAATATTATTGACACTCCGGGGCACGCGGACTTTGGCGGAGAGGTAGAACGTGTGCTGAATATGGCGGATGGCGTGTTACTGCTGGTGGATGCGTTCGAAGGTGCGATGCCGCAGACACGCTTCGTGCTACAGAAGGCCTTGGAGTTGGGTTTGAAGCCGATTGTGGTGATTAACAAGGTAGATAAACTCAACTGCCGCCCGGATGAGGTGCAGGAAGAGGTATTTGACCTAATGTGCAACCTCAACGCTACAGATGATCAATTGGATTTCCAAACACTGTACGGTTCTGCTAAACAGGGTTGGATGAGTACCGATTGGCGCAAACCGACGACGGACTTGACGGATTTGATGGACGCCATCATCGAGTATATCCCTGCGCCGGAGGATAACCCCGGTACGCCGCAGATGCTCGTTACTTCGCTTGACTACAACAGTTATGTAGGCCGAATAGCGATTGGCCGCGTGCATCGAGGCGAGTTGAAAGACGGACAAACTGTCACTCTTGCCAAGAAAGACGGTTCGATGGTCAAGACCAAGATCAAGGAACTGCACACCTTCAGCGGTATGGGTCACGTCAAGACCGATGTAGTCAAGAACGGCGATATATGTGCACTGATTGGTATTGAAGGTTTTGAGATTGGTGATACGATCTGCGATGCCGAGAACCCAGAACCGCTCAAGCCTATCGCTATCGACGAACCGACGATGAGTATGACCTTCTGTATCAACGATAGTCCTTTCTTCGGTCAGGACGGTAAGTTTGTGACAAGCCGTCATATCCAGGACAGGTTGAACAAAGAGTTGGAGAAGAACCTGGCGCTGCGCGTGGAGAAAGGTGCGGAAGAGAGCAGTTGGCGTGTGTTCGGTCGCGGTGTGTTGCATCTGAGTGTGCTGATTGAGACGATGCGTCGCGAAGGCTACGAACTGCAAGTAGGCCAACCGCAAGTGATCGTCAAAGAGATTGACGGCGTTAAGTGTGAGCCGGTAGAGATGTTGACCGTCAACACGCCGGAAGAGTGCAGCGGTAAGATCATTGAGTTCG